>Ga0209083_1000369_pt1 | contig 68811 bp, 38 predicted proteins | sample AM7aDNAmetaG_FD_184132 | JGI IMG/M metagenome (GOLD analysis project Ga0209083, IMG submission 184132) | Freshwater microbial communities from Finland to study Microbial Dark Matter (Phase II) - AM7a DNA metaG (SPAdes) (version 3) | ecosystem: Environmental > Aquatic > Freshwater > Lake ... | reverse complement strand
CTGTCCTGTAAAATCAATTTTGTTACTTTGTGTTTGCATAAGTCTGGTTTTTTATGGTTTGTAGAATGCTATCCTAAAACTAATAAATTTCCAGGCTTATGCTACTTTTTTGCAAACATAGGACCTACCGATTGGAAGAACATCCAATAGTACAGGTTATCGACTGCATCGGAAAGATCGGTTGCCTTCCATCGTGGCTCCCTGGTATTGCGCTCGCTGCGCTTATCCTTTTTGATTTCATCGGGAAGGATCGGTGCATTCTCCATTGAGAAAAACGTTTCATAAGCATTCACCGTATTGATACGGAAGGTAGGCACGCTGTTATACTCTCCCATCAAGAACTTGTGCCAAAACTGAAACTTATCCATATGCGGCGCTTCATACAATTCAGCTCTCAGGTACACTTCCCACCCTGCTTTCGTAAGCATTTCAGTCACGTCATCAAAATAGGTCTGCCGGCTTGCTGCATCGTTCTTCCTTCTGCCATCACTTCCGCCATACAGATACACTTCTTTGGTCGGATGGTATTCATAATAGGTGATGAACTTATTTACGACTGTCTTTAATGTTTCATTCTCAACAAAGAAATTCTTAATGATCGGCATTTCCCTTGCGTCGTTGTGCATCTGCGCAACCACAATGCAATTCTGTGTACTTCCGAAATCAAAGGAAACGGAAAGCGGTTCGTTCTTGTAACAATCTCCATCCCCCCTTGAATCCTGCACCGGCTGCTTGGTGGGATCCTGGTGTATCCGGTCATAATAAGAGTAATCATAACACCCGGCATAGCCGTGCATCTTTTCAGACAACAGCGGATAAAATTTATTGACGTTTTGGGAACGTCTTTTATTGAGAACTTCCAGGTTATAGATCACCGTGGGCAAGGTCCGTTTCAGGTCACGGAAATAATTCTCGCCCAGGATCTTGATATTTTCATAGGCTGAAGCTTCAAGGTACATGTACCGGTGAGGCAGTTTGGTCTGCAACGCTTCATACTCAAACACCCAGTCGCCTTCGGAAGAAAGCGGCATGGATCCAAGCAGCAGCGTGCCATGATGAAAATACAGATGCCCAAACCGATCCACATTGCCACGGTTTGCCGGCATCACATCACTATCAATGGCGTATTTCTTAAGCTTGGTGGCTTCATCAAAGATCAATCCGTCATAGGATCCGCTTCTGGCCATTTCAGGCCGGTCGAATGAATTGAATTCAAGAACGAAGCCATTGAAAAAGTGAATGCAGTTTGCGTAGTCCAGGGGCGGCTGGTAGGACTCCGGCCACTTGAGGTTCGAAGGCGCCTTACGGCCTACAAAATAATGGATATCCCGATACAGTCCAAGACGTTCCCAATGATCAATGATCGGTGGCAATGACTTGGTGCGGATATGGAAATAGGTCAGACCATTGAGGGAAACCTTTCCTCGAGGCATGGCCGAGAGGTATTTGATCACTTCATCGGCGATGATGGTCGTTTTACCAACACCACGGCCACCGATAAACATTTTATGCGGTTGCAGACCATATTTAATAACCAACTGAGGATTATTATAATAGGGTGCAGGCTTAATTTCAATTTGAGTCATCGTCTGTATCATCGTTAACCGGTTCATATTTTGTATCTTCAATCATCAGCATATTCATCACATCGGTAATCGGGCTTCGGTCCAGCATGGTCTGAACTTTCGCCTTCAGTTTTATCACTTCCTCCTGGACCTTCGGAGCAAGCATTTTAAAATATGGCGAGTTGACAAAATCAAGGGAAAGCGAAAGCACCTGAACGGGCGGCTGAATTTTTGTAATATCAGGCAAGTTGGGATCCTGCCGGTCAAGGCAATTGGCCTTGATCAATTTTCCCAATGCATTGCTCATGGCATCGAAATCCTTGGCTATATAGGCCATTCGGTACATGTCGATACACCATTGCGAAACGATATATCTCAAGCCCTCGGTTGAGGCCTTGTTAACATCTCCAAAAAGCATCTTGGCATTGCGTATGTCTTTGTAGGCCGTGAAGTTGGATATGTTATACATCTTCATCAGGATCCTTGCCGCGTTGGCATCGGTTTCATTCTTGGAAACAAACAGGGAGTGTGCTGTTTCCCAGCGATGAAGAATATGAGTTTCCTCCTCGGAAAGTTTCCGGCCCTCAAGCAAATGATAACGGATCCGTTCATAGAGGGTATCCTCTTGCAACCGATAATTGCGTTTTGGAAATTTACCGGCCGAGGATTTTAACATGCGTTCGTTTTCCATAAATTTAATTTTTAATGATTTTGCGAAAAATTATTTTTTTGATTCAAGGAACTGTCAGATGATTATATAGATAGTATTCCGATCTTTCTTTTGCCATCGACAAGAATATCTATGATCGGTACCAGGCGAAATTCATCTGGCAATTTGTCATGATACCCCCATTCATTGCGATCAATTCTCATATTTTTTTTTACGTTTAGCGAAGGGTCATTTTCAGGCCCAACGTCCCAACATCCCAACAAAAGCAGAAAAAAAGCAGTAACCCACTGAGAATGAATAGTAAATATTTTGTTGGGCCGTTCCAACCGAGCGTTGGGACGTTTTCCAGTCCCAACGAGCCATAATAAATCATCGAACCTGATCCCAACAGATCCCAACGTGAAATTAACATCCCAACGAAAATTGAAAAACATAACATACTGATATATAAGATTATAATATTTTATTATCATGTTTGTTGGGACGTTGGGACGTTGGGAGCAACATTTCAGGTAGGATTTTCCATGTGAATTTTCAGAACGGCAGCTCTTTTTGCTCAGCATTTAGTTGTGACAAAATTGCAGGGTCGTTTTGTTCGCAAGAAGCTGGCTCCTCGGTTTTAAACCGCTGAAGATCGATTCCCATGGCCTCAATTAATTTGTATTTAAGAGCAATACAACTGGTGTTGCGTTCGGCTCTTTTGATGACCTTATGGTTAATATTGGTTATGGGGTCCATCTCCCAAGATTCAACCTGGTATATAAACCGGTGGCTGCTTACCTGGCCGATATAAGAAGGATGGTCTTTCAGGTACATACGAAGGGCATTGATCTTTAAACTTTCCGCACTGTGCATTTTCTGATAGATTTGAATCACATCGTTAACAATCAGGTATAACACCGGAGCTGATCCGCCATCCATAGAGATCACTTCTTTTTCTGTTTTTGATTTAATAATGGTTACGCTCGACTCGATTGATATATCAAACTCCCTTCCGCTGATGATCTGCCCCTGGGCATATAACATGCTGATGGTATTGAAAAATGTCGATAAGCGGTTGCTGCTGCTCAGATCCTCGCTCTGGCGGGTAATCTGCCGTTTTGCATCTTCATAGAACTCATGGTAAGTGAAAGGCAGTGGAAGATCCTTTACATGGTCTTCCCATAGTTTGGCTATGGCAATGAACAAACTCACCGTATTGATGATACGGGTCTGGTAGGATCCGCCTTCATTCTGAATATCGATCTTTACCTGTTTCTGAGCATCCCTCATATAAGCGGCAAAGTACTTCTGCACGACTCCTCGGCGCTTGATGATCTCCATGGCTATATTGCTCAGCCCGTCACTTTCACGGTCTTTCAGGTCATTAAACGCGGTTACTTCTTCATCGGTCCAGTTATCCTTTTTCGGAACGTGCTTTTGAACCACACGGTTGCCCAAGGCGCCATCGTCACGTTCGGGGCCTTCCTGCCCCAGTAACAGCGGACAGCCGTTGATTTTTGAAACGTCGATATCCTTGCTTGTGGCATCCTTTCGTTTCTGTTTTCCTTCATTGTCATACACCGCGGCTTTCAATCCCTGGAACTTCACATCGGAGATCTGGTAATCGTTATATTCCTCGAAAATCACCGGGATATCCCGGAAGCGTTCAAGGCTGGTAAAGAATGCTGCATCGGTACCAGAGTTCAGGTTGAACATCGGGGCGCCATGCATAAACGGCGCACGGATGCTTTCCGCAATTTTTGATTTACCGGATTCGGTAGGACCTATAAAAAACAAGGAGGTAAAAAAACGCTCGATCGGAAAGATAATCGAACGGTTGGCTGACAGGATGGCAAACAGAAGCGCCCACATGCCATTGCCGCTATAACGGTATACGTTGTACATCAGCTGCGACCATTCTATCCATGAGGTTCTATGCTGTGGCTTGAACACCAAAAACCGGTCATACTCATACCGGTCATTATCGGTACGCTGATCTTTATAGATTTTACTGAATGAAGGGGAATAGTAGGTCACGCTTTTGAACTTAACCAAACCGAGTTCATCGACGTGGGTAAATGAATTGTCTGCAATGATGCCATTTGCAAAGGCAAAAAATCCTTCCGCTTGCCATCCGAAGGTCGAAAATTCCCAGCATTTGGGGAATTGGAGAGCGATGCTTTCAAGGATTTTCTCATGATGAAACGGTTTGCCGTTGGTAAAAATGTAGCCCCCGTTGTTCCACAGGAATTTCTTGAACTGCTGCAATTCGACCATGTCACCACTCTTGAACTCTACATACTCGGCTGTATTAAGTTCAGAATGGAAAAGCTCTACAATCCGTTTATTTTTTGCCGGGTCAAGATCATACACCTGAAACAAGGGTTCCAAAAAGAAATTCCCAACCTTTACCAGCGTATTATCAAGGGTGCGGAACACATAGAATATTTTATTCCCTGTTTTGTTTTGTGCCGGGAAGAAACCGTATCGCTGGAAGAAACCCTGATCAACATAAGGGGGAAGGTGGGCGATATCGAAAACAAATTGCTGCTCATCGATAATAACTTGCTCCTGCTGCTGCACGGCCAGGTTCTTGCGTTTCTCGACAAACGGCCGCAACACCTTTGAAAATGATCCCTGGTTAAGACCGAACTTTTTTGCAATCTCGTTGGTCTTGATATGGATAATCGTATTGTCAAGTTTTGAAAGGAACTCAGCGGCCATCTCCACGAACTTCTTGGAACGTTTGGTATCGCTCTGACGCATCAAACGGTAACTTAAACCACTTACATAGAAATCTAAAAAGTCAATGTAAACGGATGCTTTGAGATCATCGCCCGACTCATCAACCGAGCTATCCTCCCGCACTTCAACACGCAAACCTTGTTCAGTGAGCATCCGGCCCGCTTCGGCCAGAGGGAATTCAATATCTTGTTCATCCACCACCAGGGCAAGTCCTTCAACTTTGACATTCCTGGTAAGTTTAGCCAGGCGAAAAATATCATCTTTCTTCAGAGGGCCATTCGGCAAACTGATGGTGTTTTCTTTTCCCTCGGCGTGATATGAAACAACTCCCTTGGGATCTGAAAGCAAAATTGCGTATCCGGTTTCAAGAATCATTGCCTGGGCAGCCTCAAGACCAAAGAAACCCATTTGCTGTTGTTCAACCTTTGGAAGTTGCTTTTTAACATGTTTGTCAAGGTCCTCTCGTCTCACATCAAGCTTCTTTGAAATATCTCCGATCAGGTACCCGCGCGACTGTTCATCGCCGATGAGCGATATCTGGGAAACAAGTTCTTTGACCAGCCTGGCTTTTTGAAGCGGATCCTTATCCACTGCTTCCCTGACCATTTCAATTCGGAAAGAAACAATATCCTTTCGGTTCTCGGCGATGAAAGCTTTTAGGGTTTCTGCTCCATAGTTCAAAACAAAAGAATCAGGATCCTCTCCATCAGGCAGCACGACCAGGTAAACATCAAGGCCCATCTGAAGAGGGACTTTGATGTTTGAGATACTGGCCCTTATTCCGGCCATATCGCCATCATACACGATCGTTATGCAATTGGTGAGCGATTGGATCATCTTTACCTGATCCTCGCTAAGGGAAGTCCCTGAACCGGCCACTACATTCTTAATCCCGGCCAGATGCCAGCTGATCAGATCGGTTTGACCTTCTACCAGCAGGCAGTCATTCTCTTTCATGATCTCCTTTTTCGCCTGGTATAGTCCATAAAGGAACTTGCTCTTTTTGAACACCTCGGTTTCGGCGCTGTTCAGGTACTTGGGTTTATCCTTCTCAGAGGTGATGATCCTGCCGGTGAAACCGATGATTCGGCCTGATCGGTCAAGAAACGGAAACATGATCCGCTCGCGGAACGCATCATAATACTGTCCCTGATCATTTTTTTTTAAAAGCCCGGCTGCGGATAATAGTTCATTTGAAAAACCTGCTTCATGGGCTTCTCGCATAAGATCATTGCCGCTGCCGGCATATCCTAGCATAAACAGGTCAATGGCCTGATCAAGTTGCCGCTTTTGCAGGTATGAACCTGCAGATGGAGTGCTCAGAAGGTTGCGTGAAAAATACTGCTGTGCCCATTTCAAAGCGGCAAAGATGCCATCACGGCGTTTCTCGGCATCGGTATACTGGATATCAGATCCATTCTGTTGGATCGGAATTCCATAATGATTTGCAATATAAGTAAGCGCTTCGGCATAGCTCATTGCTTCATGTTCGCGAAGGAACCCGATGGCATCGCCGGACTTGCCACAGCCGAAACATTTGTAGGATCCCCGCACAGGGTTCACCATGAAACTGGGAGTTTTTTCATGATGGAATGGGCAATAGGCCGTATAGTTGACGCCCTTTTTTCTCAGCATTACGAAATCACCAATGATATCGGCAATTCGGGTGGCGTCTTTAATTTCCTGGAAGTTCGATATCATGTTGAGGTTTTCGATAAGTGAGGTTGCTTCATTTTTCATTGATGCGGCTGGTTTATCGGCACTTTCGTAAGTCCTCTATTACTTCACTCTCAAAATAAAAAAGCTTGCCTCCAAGTTTATAAGAGCGGACAATACCCGCCTTGCTCCATTTATGGAGTGCAGGTCTGCTGATTCCCATCATTTTGCAGACATAATTTGCAGTAACCGGTTTTTCAATTCTTTCCATTTTATTCTATATGTTTAGAAAAAATTACATGTGGCAAAAGTATGAAAGCAAAAATCAAAAAGCCGATAAAGTTATTAACAACACACTGATTATTAACGTGTTATTAACGATTATTACAAGCGTTAACTAATTATTACGGATTTTTAATTCGTCGGTAACCCTAAAAAACTCAATTACCCTTTTTCCCGGAAAAAGATGATCCCTTGGAGATCAGAAAATAGTTTTTGGAAAGAGGATTTATCGGCAATAATTACTGTGTTGGATTGAAAAAATATTACGGCCACGGAAATAATCGAACCGTTTAGCTTTACGTTCTGAAAGCAGACCGGATTCTATAAGAATATCCTTTTGATACTTCGTTCTTATACACATTGTTAAAGACCATTGAATAATCCAGCTTTTCAGCACTTTTTCAGGTCTTCCATGACTTCGCTTTCAAAATAAAATAGTTTGCCCCCGAGTTTATGTGAGCGCACAATTCCTGCTTTGCTCCATTTATGGAGGGCCGGTCGGCTCACTCCGATCATTTTACAGATATAATAGGCTGTAACCGGTTTTTCAATGATAGATTTTTCGTTCATGGCGTTTGTTAAAATTTACAAGCGGCAAAAATATAAAACAGGAATTTAATCAAACAATAAAGTTATTAACAACTATCTGATATTTAACCTTTTAATTGTCATTTTTTCTCATTTCTTCTCTTTTTTTCTCATTTATTCTCCTTTCGTTTCCTTATTTCTCTTTTGTCACCTTATTTACACCTGAGATTAACCTGGTAGAAATAGATGGAACCAATATTAGATCAAGCGCTATAATATTACACTTAGAATTAATCTAAGTAACTTTATAAAAAATTTGTACTTTTGACAGAAGAAAAAAAAGGACCAGAATAGATCCTGAAATCAGGTTCAGGATCCCAGATGGACCCAAAAAAGAGGTGAAAATGTACTTGCCTAATCACTTGCCTAACGACACCGACTACCTCACGAAACACTAATAAAATCAATAAGTTTAAAAAGTCATAAGAATCGCGCCGGGATCACAAAGTACCCCTTGAAAATCAGGCCAAAAACACGGAAACCAGCGTCATTGCTGGTTTTTTATTTACTAAAAGCTCCGATGGTCAATAGAGGCGGCCCCTGCGGATCAACCCAAAATTCCATAATTTTTAAGTTCTTCCAGTAATTCCGTACCACTTGTAGGTTTGGCAATATAAGCATTACACCCTGCATCAAGCGCTTTTTTCTCATCACCTGTCATTGCATGGGCCGAAATGGCAATGATTGGAATATCCTTCCTGAAAGACCTGATCTCTCTTGTTGCTTCAAATCCGTTCATCAGGGGCATTTTAATATCCATCAGCACCATCGATATTTCAGGATGTTCACGGCAAAGATCGACAGCTTCCTTTCCGTTTGTTGCCATGTATATCATCGATGTGTATTTTTTCAGGAATGAACCAAGATAGAGGCGGTGGGTAAATTCATCTTCAGCTATCAGGATAACAGGAAGTTTAGCCCCGGAAAAATTTGAAATGGATGCGCGGGCTCCTGTATTCCCGGGGATACCCGTACCTATTGGAATCGTAAAGTAAAATGTTGTGCCCTGTCCTTTAACGGATTGAAGGCGGATTTTGCCATCAAGTAATTTCGTAAACCCTTTAATGATTGACAAGCCTAAACCGCTGCCTTCATGACCTCGGGTGTTGTCAATGTTTTCCTGCATGAAGTTTTCAAAAATGCGCTCCTGGGCATCTTCTTCAATTCCCACGCCTGTGTCTTTAACGAAAAATTCTATGCTGCCTGGTGATAATGAATATCCGATAATGATGCTGCCATAATTTGTAAACTTTACAGCATTATCAATTAAATGGCGGATTATTTTACGGAATAATTCCGGGTCAGTGTGAACCGATAAATCATTACCATCCCCGGGGATTGAAAGATAAAAATCAAGTTTTTTACTGTAGCATTGATCCTTATACTGGTTCATTAATTCAGTAAGGACCTTATTCATATTAACCGGCTTGGGATTGATCTCGATAGAGTCAGATACGATGAGGGAAATATCCATGTAATCGGTGATCGTATTAATAAGCCTCGTGCTTGAAGCTTTGAGGAGGGAAAGAAATTGCTCCTTCTCTGATTCTGAAACATCCGGTTCGGCAAGCAAAGCGCCAAATCCCAGGATCCCGTTCAGGGGAGTGCGCACTTCATGTGAAATGTTTTGCATGAAAGCCGTTTTCAGGCGGTCGCTTGCTTCGGCTTTGTCTTTAGCCGAAATCAATTCCAGGTTTTTCTTCTCAATCTCGTAAGTACGCTCTTTTACTTTCTCTTCCAGAGTATGGTTTTGACTTTCAAGCTGCTGATGGGTATACCTGGCTTCAAGAAGGTTTTTTATCCTAAGGCCCGCTTCTATCATGTCAAACGGTTTGACCAGGAAATCATTCGCACCGGCCGAAAGTGCCCTTTGCTTTGTTTCAACTGTCATATCAGCAGTGAGGACGAGGATAGGGAAAAATGTTCCTGAAGGTATTTTATTTCTCAATTGCTCCATTACCTCGAACCCCGAAAGATGCGGCATCAGCAGATCGAGCAGGAGAATGTCAGGTTTGAATGAATTGAACAAGCCGTCGATGTTACGGGGATCAGTCGTTGTTTTTACATTGGTATAGCCCTGGATCTCGAACAATCCTGCAAGAATGTCAATATTTGCTTCACTATCATCAACTATAAGGATGTTGGCATTTTTTAAACTTGAGTCCATATGATATTTTTTATTTATTCTTAGCTTGAATCCATTCATCGACCATCTGCAAAAAACCAACGATATCCAGGGGCTTTGTTAAATAATCCCGGGCCCCCGACAGCATCAGTTTCTCAACCTGATGGGGCATGGCATCTGCGGATATGATTACAACAGGGATATTGCTGGTTACCGTTTCTGATTGCAGAATTTCAAGAACTTCACTGCCATGAATGTCAGGCAGATCCAGATCAAGCAATATCAGGTCGGGTTTCAGGTCCGTTGCGAGTTGCAGTCCTGATTTACCAAAGCCGGATGTAATAATATTAATTGCCGGGCGGTGATCCCTGAGTATTTCTTCAACCAGTTCGGCATTGGAAATGTTATCCTCAATATACAGTATAGTCCCGGCTTTATCGATAGTGAGCATTTCAATTGACAAGGCATCCCTTGTCCGGGCATTCACTGTTTTCTGACTTTCTGCCTGGGGCAATTCGATCCAGAATGTGCTTCCCTCACCGGGAGTACTATCCAAGCCAATAACACCGCCCATTACATCCATGAGTTTTTTAGCCACCATGAGGCCAAGCCCTGTCCCTTCGGTTTCTGATTTTTCAGCACCTATACGTTCAAATGGGAGAAACAGTTTTACCTGGTCCTCAGGTTTAATCCCCGGTCCGTTATCGCTAACCGAAATTCTTAAAGCAGGGAAACTGTGTTCGGCACCCTTCCTGAGTTCGGCACTGATAGTCAGATTACCCCCTATCCTGTTGTATTTTACACCATTGTTAATAAGGTTAAGCAATACCTGCTTCAAACGCTGACGATCGGCCTTAACGAAAAGCATAATATCAGACGAATCCTCTACTTTAGTTTTCAAATCCCTCTGCGCTGCATTATGCTGAACGATGTCAAGCACTTCCAGGATTATACTGTTTAATTGCACAGGTTCAAGAGAAAGTGTCAGACGACCGGCTTCAATCCGGGAAATGTCAAGTATCTCATTGATCAGGTAAAGCAGATGTGTCCCGCTCTTCAGGATATGGTCCACTCCTTTTTTATGGGCTGCATTGAGTTCTCCCATTTTCATCAATTGTGCAAAGCCCAAAATTGAATTCATCGGGGTTCGCAGTTCATGGCTCATGCGCGACAAGAATTCACTTTTAGCAAGATTCGCCTTCACTGCCTCATTTCGTGATTTAATGATTTCTTCTTCGGCATGTTTACTTTGAGTAATGTCGCGCCATGTCCATATTCTGCCCTGGTATTCCTCATTAAACCCTACAACCTGGGCAGTATATCTTTCCACAATGATCCCATTATTCAGCTCAATCTCATCCCTTGCTGTTTCAATCGGGTGATTATAAAGGAAGTACAGTTTTTCAAGGAATTTGTCGGGCTGTTTTACTATACTGAGCAAATGTTGCAATAAGGCGGGAGCTTCATTGTTTATCGTTATATCCATTGGAACCTTAAACATCTCAATGAACTGCTTGTTCATTACGAGGATATTCTCCTTTGCCTTGTCTATCACCAGTATCCCATCATTTATTGAATTTTTAGTGGCTTCAAGTATAGCCAGGCTGGATTGCAGTGATGCTTGAATTTGTTTAAGTTCTGTAATGTCAACCATCATGGTCAGTAAAGAAAGGTCTGCCCCGATAAAAATGGTTTCTGCAGAAAACAAGCCCCGTCTTAACGAACCGTCTTTTTTTTGAACATCAAGCTCAATATCCTTTATCGGTATATTCTGCTTTAACTGCTCTATTAAATCATACCGCAAATCCCCATCCTTGAATAGCTTTAGTTCCAATGATGTTTTACCAAGCACTTCATCACGCGAATAGCCGGTTGACTTCAGAAACGTAGTATTTACTTCCAGAAACCTTCCGTTTACATCCGAAATAGCCATTAATGCAGAGTTTGTCTGAAAGGCCTTTGAAAATTTCTCCTCCGACAACTTGATTTTTGAAATATCCTTGCTTACTCCGAATATTACCGGTTTCCCATCCCATAAACCCGTCTTCACCCTTGTTTCCACAGGAATGTATTGCCCCTGTTTGGAGATCAGGGGAACCGGGCAGTAATCAGCTGACCCGGCCAGCATCTCCCCGACTATCCGGCCTGCCTCCTCGCGGCGTTCGGGAGGGTGAACCATAAGAACGGACTGGTCGGAAAGTTCCTTTTCAGAATACCCCAGCCTTTTCATGACCGTGGTATTTGTGTGAATAATGCGACCTTGTTCATCGAGAACAAACAGGAAGTCATCTATGGTATTGAAAAAAGTTTCATAATTCAGGCGGGTTTGTTCAAGCAGGGCTTCAGACTCCTTCTTGTCGGTAATATCCCAGTTGGTGCCTATCATGTGGGAAGCTTTCCCATCCTTATCCCTGTATACGATTGCATATGCCCTGATATACCTGATTGTCCCATCAGGCCAAACCACCCTGAATTCGGTGTCAAATTCCTTTTCACCCTTTATCGCCATCCGGATCTCCTCATCTCCCCTTGAAACGTCATCTGGGTGAAGCCCGCCCTGCCAGGCCTCGTATACTCCGCTGAAATCCTTTTCTTCTATGCCATATAGGGCATACATCTGTTTATCCCATTCAAGGATATTGTTGACAATATCGTAATCCCAAACGCCGACACCTCCGGCTCTTGCAGCAAGTTTCAGGCGGGTGGATACCTTTTGCAACTCCTCTTCAGCCTTCTTTCGTTCGCTGATGTCTGAAATAAACCCATGCCAGAGTACCGAACCGTCCGGTTCTGACTGCGGCATTGCATTGGCCTGAATCCAGCGTATTGTCCCGTCGCTTAACCTGTACCGAAATTCAGGGCGCCATATCTTCATTCCGGCTGCCGAACTCTGAATTGAAGCCATCACAGCTTCGGAATCGCCGGGATGAAGATTTTTAAATATGACAGATGCATCTTCAGAAACCTCTTCCGGGCTGACCCCGTATATGTCCCTGACTCCTTCGCTTGCATAAGGGAAACAGGAAGAACCATCAGGGCGCAAACGAAACTGGTAAACTACTCCGGGTATACGGTCGGCAATTTTATGCAGTCTTGAAAGAGCCTCCTCCAGGGCTACTGCAGCAGTTATACGCTCCTTTATCTCCTTATTCAGGTTTTCGTTTGCAACTGAAAGCTGTGCTGTTCTTTCGACAATTTTTTCTTCCAGGCCTGCATTCAGTTTATTGATCTCTTCTTCGGCTTTTTTCTTTATAGTGATATCTATATTAACCCCATGAAGTGCGGCAAGTTGTCCCTCTCTGAATTCAGGTGCTATATTGTTGACGACCCACTTAATGCGCCCGTCGGGCATAATCAGCCTTATATCAAGGATGGCAGGAGCTTTCGTTTCCATGATCTCTTTCAGCTTGTCATCGATCAGATGCTGGTCCCGGGGATGGACTATTTTCATAAAGTTCTCCTGGTTTGGTTTGAATTCCAAGGGATCCCGTTCGATGAGCCTGTAAAAATTCTTTGACCAGGATGTATTACCGGTTTGCAAGTCAAGATCCCAACTTCCCATCCTGGCTATCTCCTGGGCATAGTTCAGGTCGTTCGCACTTTGCTTAAGCGCATTTTCAGCAAGCTTGCGTTCAGTAATATCGCGCAGTGTTCCCGAAATTTTTAAAGGTTTTCTATCAGGGCCAAATAAAATAGTAGAAGAAATAGAGATAGGAACGATTGATCCTTCCTTATTATGCATTGACACCTCATAATCTCTTACAATTCCCTTTTGATTTACTTCTTTAAAAAATGAAATCCTGTCATCTGGATTCACGTAGAAATCTATAAGAGATTTTCCAAGCAAATCCTCCCGGGTAAGTTGCCCTTTCGAGAAAGTTTCAATAGACGGACTTATTTCAAGAATTATTCCGTCAAGAGATGCCTCGTAATAGACATCCTGCATGCTGTTAAAAATATTCCTGTATTTTTCTTCACTGACTCTCAACCTGGCCTCGGTAAGTTTGCCGTCGGTAATATCCCTTGCAATTCCGCATAAGCCGGTTATTGATCCCTCAGCATCCTTTATAGGAACCTTAATGGTGTGAAAATACCTGAGCTCCCCTCTAACAGGTTTTGAGGGGAACTCCTCTACTGTGTTGCCATCCAGTACCTGCCTGTCGACATCCCCAATGTGAATGGAACTTTCGTTACCAAACAGATCCTTATCAGTTTTACCAAGCATCTCTTCCTTGGTCATCCCGAAAAGAACCTCCATGGCCTTGTTCACTTTAATATACTGTCGCGAGGTGTTCTTTATGAAAATTGAATCTTTCGCAGTTTCTACAATGGCATTAAGCAGTTCTTCATTCTTGCGCAGGAAGTCCTCGGCATTCTTTCGTTGTGTGATGTCGCGTTCGAGATACATCACGTTTGCAGGATTTCCGGCAGTATCCCTTAACAGCGTGGAATATATTTCAACATAAAACCTGCTCTTATCCTTTTTAACTGCCAGGTATTCGGTGATTTTGAACTTGCTTGCACCGCTTATAAGATCACCGATGTTCCCAGCTAAGGTTTCATGAAATTCCGGAGCAATAAAATCAAAAGCCGGGCTGCCGATATAGTTGACTTTTTCATCAACAGAGAACCCGTACATCATTGCCAGGTTATCCGACATCATCTGCATTTTCCCGTCCAGGGCAACCATACCGATACCATCGGGCGAGGCGGAGGTCAGGGCTTCCCACATCTGGCTGCTCTGCCGCAACAACTCTTCTGTACGTTTTCGCTCGGTGATATCATGAACAATTGAATACAGCAAGATCGTTTTGCCGAATTTAATCGGGCCTGAATATACCTCAACATCCCGCACTTCACCATTGGCCATGCGGTGTTTAAAGAAGAACTGCTTGTGCTGGTCTGAGATTGATTTTTGCATTTCCAGTTTGACCTCTTCTGTTGAAAGTGTGTTTATTTCTGAAATGTTCATTCCGCAGATCTCTTCATTAGACCAGCCATAGAAACGGCAGGCTGATGGATTTGCATCAATAATTTCACCTGTTTGAGGATGAATGAGCAACATGACCGAAACATTTTCCTGGAACAAGGCCTTATACCGTTCTTCACTATTTTGCAGGGCTTCCATATCCCTGCGCCGCTCTGTCACATCGACAACGGTGAGATTACATTCTTCACGGTTTGCTGTTACAATACCTGAAATATGGATGGTTGTTGGGTGGCCTTCGGCAGATGACAGTGTTACCTCGCATGATTCCTTGGTTTTGCTTGCGAAAACCCTCGTCAGGAAGAGTATAAATACCGGCTTTGACGCAATTGAGACAAAGGAATTAAACGACTTGTTCTTTAATTGCGAGCTTTCGATGCCGAACATTTTCGATCCGCTGAGATTCAGATCGAGAATTTTTCCTTCTTTGGAAAGTGAAAAATAACCTGATGGCGCAAATTCATACAACTCTGTGAACTTGGAATTTACACCTTCCAGCTTTTCATTTAAGCGGATAAGTTCTTCATTTTGCAGCTCAAGCTCCACCTGGTGCACCTGCAGTTCGTGGACAAGTTTCAGAACATCGGTTTCGGCAAACTGTGAACCTGCTTTTCCAGTTTCATTATTAAGCAAGTCTTCAGCCTTCAGTCTCAGGGATACTGAAACATCTACCAGGTCTTTCCCGGGATTAACCGATTCCTGTAAAATGTTGTATGCCTGTCGTAACTCATCCAGTTCATTGATAAGCTCTTTCTTCGTTTTAGCCTGGTCCTTCATTATATGCAATCTTTAAAAAACAGGAATATAAATCCTGTATTATGGATCCTTTTAAACACTGATTGGAAGTAATAAATTCCATTACAGAACTATCCAGACCTGATCATCTCGTAATTAAAAATGGTATAAAACAGGACAGGTGGGAGCATTAAGGGGAGTAATCAAATTCTAATCATCCTGTTGCTACATATGGTCCCAGCGATAAAGTCTTATAGCATATACTGCCAAAAGTATAAAAAAATTATCTCGAAAACTCGATTTGTCCGGTTTTTTTTTGGCATGCAGCGGTCAATTGTGAGGGCATTCTGCCGGGCTGTTTTCCCTGCCTCAAAAAAAAAATCATCAACAGCAGCCAATCAATCAAATTGTATGTCGTTTTACTTCTTAAATTGTGATGCTCTTAATAAGTAAAAACCAGGGTTATGAGAAAATTTACAGGCTTATTACTTTTGCTTTTCTTTTTTGGTCTCCATGATGCAGTTTGTCAAACAAGGACGATCACCGGACAGGTTACTTCGGCTGAGGATAAAGGACCTATTCCCGGGGTCACAATTCATATAAAAGGGACCAGCTCAGGCACTATTACGAATGCTGAGGGGAAATACGCAATTACGGTGACGGGTAATAATATAACACTCATGTTTTCCTATGTCGGTATGAAAACCGAGGAAATTCTCCCCGACGCCTCCGGCATCATTGACGTTGTGCTGAAGCCCGCCGTTACCGATATGAAAGAAGTAGTGGTAACTGCGCTGGGCATCCCCAGAGAGAAAAAATCCCTGGGGTATTCCACACAGGAGGTCAACGGGGATGTGGTCCAGAAAATCAAGACCGACAATTTCATGAACCTGTTATCGGGTGAGGTGGCTGGTATCCAGATCCGCTCAACGACCAATATAGGCGGTTCAACGAATGTTCTGCTTCGCGGCATCAAATCTCTTGAAGGCAACAACCAGGCTTTGTTTGTCATTGATGGCGTCCCTGTAAGTAACGAAAACACCAATACTCTTGATCAGCAAACGGCAGGCGATGGTTACGATTACGGGAATGCTGCCTCCGATATTAACCCCGACGATATTGAATCCATCAATGTGCTCAAAGGTGCGGCTGCAACTGCTCTTTACGGATCACGCGCAGCCAACGGGGTGATCATGGTCACTACCAAAAAAGGGGCCAAAAGGGGGGAGAGTGACAATAAAAAATACCTGCATGTTACGCTGAATTCAGGGATAAAAATCGGTTTTGTTGACCAGAGCACGTTTCCCACCTACCAGCAGGAATATGGTGCAGGTTACGGGCATTATTACGACGGACCGGGAAATTACTGGTATATGCGTGATCTGTTCGGCAACGGGCAGCTTGAGCAATGCGTGGTGACCTCCGAAGATGCCTCGTACGGAGCACCTTTTGATCCGAACCTCAAGGTCTATCAATGGGACGCATTCAATCCCCTGTCACCCAATTATCATAAAGCCACGCCTTGGGTAGCCGCCCAGAACGGGCCAATTACGTATTTTAAAAATCCTACCACGTATTCGAATTCGGTGTCTATTGAAAATGCCTTTAAGGATGGCAATGTTCGCCTGTCATATACCAATTACAAACAGGATGGCCTGCTTCCCAACAGCCAGATGATCAAGAATAATGTCTTGCTCAACGGGTCCTGGAATATAAGCGACCGGCTGACGATTTCGGGAAGTGCAAATTACATTACAACCCAGAACCAGGGCCGTAATGAAACAGGTTATGGAACAGGAAGCATTCTTTCGCTAAGGCAATGGTACCAGACCAATGTGGATCTCAAGGAGCAAAAAGACGCTTATTTCCAAACCAAACAGAATATGACATGGAATTGGTCCGATCCGACTGATCTCACCCCTATTTTCTGGGATAATTATTACTGGACAAGGTACGAGAATTTCGAGTCTGACGGCAGGAACCGTTTCATCGGGTATGCATCGCTGGACTATAAAATTACCAGCTGGCTTGATGTCTACGGCAGGATGTCGGTAGATATGTATAATGAATTACAGGAAGAGCGGAGAGCCGTTGGAAGCGTCCCGGGACAATTCGGAATCGGGTACGGCATCGACGGCAGCCTTGGACGTAGTTACCAGCCCTCGGGTTACCTCCGCAGGGATATTACCTTTAGCGAGTACAACTACGATGTGATGGCTAACTTCAACAAGGAATTCCTTAAAGTATTCAGCATAAAAGGGGTGCTTGGAATGAATATCCGCAGAACCAACCAGAACCGCCTGGTACAGTCTACCAACGGGGGATTGATCGTGCCCGATGTGTATTCCCTTCAGAACAGCGCGGGCCCTCTGCCTCTTCCAAATGAACTGGCATCGAAGGTTGGGGTCAACGGGTTCTATGCAAGCGCCTCCCTGGGCTGGAACAGCCTTGTATACCTGGATCTGACATTAAGACGGGATCAGTCATCCACATTGCCTGTAAATCACAGCGTATACTATTATCCCTCGGTTGCAGGAAGCTTCGTATTTTCAAACCTTCTCAAACAAGTCAAATGGCTTTCATTTGGTAAAGTTAGGCTCAATTATGCGGTTGTAGGCAACGGCGCCCCTTATGACCAGCTTGTCGACAACTACAGCCTGGCCACGCCTTTTGGAAGCCCGGTCACCTTTGTGCCTGAAATCAAGAAAAACCCCGACCTGAGGCCCGAAATGACCCACAGCCTTGAAGGAGGGCTGGAAATGAATTTTTTCAACAAGAGGCTTGGGTTCAACTTCGATGTCTATAAAACAAATTCGATTGACCAGATCGTTCCTCTCAAGGTGTCGGCAGCCACAGGATATTTTTACAAGGTCGTCAATGCAGGGAACATCCAGAACACGGGTGTTGAACTTGCGCTGAACGCCATCCCCGTGCAATCCCGCTCATTTAAATGGAGCATTACCGTTAATTGGGCAAGGAACAGGAATAAAGTAGTTTCGCTGGCCGAAGGCGTGGAAGACCTTCAGCTCGGGTATTACCAGGGAGGCGTTTCAATCAATGCCAGGGTAGGCCAGCCTTACGGAGTTATCGAAGGCACCGATTACGTTTATCTCAACGGCCAGAAAGTCGTTGACCCCTCAACAGGATATTACCAGGTTTCGAAAAAATCCGATAACGTGATCGGCAATGTAAATCCTGACTGGACCGGGGGAATGAGAAACACGCTTACATACAAAAACTGGGCTTTAAGTTTTATGGTAGATGTGTCAAAGGGCGGAGATATCTTTTCCCTTGACATGTCGTACGGGCTCGCAACGGGCTTGTACAAGGAGACGGCTTATACCAACGACCTCGGCAACCCGGTAAGGAACCCTATCGTTTTTAATGTTGCAGGAGACCCTTCCAGCGGATACGCTCCCAGCAGCGGAGGCTTCATCAACCCGGGCGTCAATCCCGACGGCTCACAGAACAGGACCAGGGCCAGCGCCGAGAATTACGGGGCATTCGGCTACCTGTATAACCCAAACAAGGCTTTTGTTTATGATGCCACATTTGTAAAACTGAGAGAAATTGCCATTTCTTACACTTTCCCGGCAGCCCTGCTTAAAAAGACTTTCATATCGGGCATTACCCTGAGCGCTGTTGCCTCCAATGTGTGGATCATTTTCAAAAATTTACCTTACGCCGATCCTGAGTCGGGGCTCGGCTCCGGCAATCTCCAGGGCTATTCAACAAGCTCCCTGCCATCAACAAGGGACTTCGGTTTTAATTTAAAATTCGCATTTTAATCCGGTCGTCATGAAAAAGATATTCGCTTTAATGATCATCATCCTGGCTTTTTCTTCCTGTAAAAAACTGCAGGACCTGAACACAAACACTAAGAACCCACTGAATGTTTCCGGCGAATCATTATTTACCGGGGCCGAAGTAAACCTGTTCCAGGAAATGGTAACACCAAACTCAAACTATAATATCTGGAGGCTGATTGCCCAGCAATGGGCCGAAACCACCTATACCGACGAAAGCAATTACGACCTGGTCGACAAGACCATCCCCGACAATCACTGGAACTGGATGTACCAGTATGTCATTAAAGATCTGGATCAGGCTTCGAAGGTCATTACATCCACGGCCTATCCTTTTGACCCCGGCCCTGCGGTGAAAAAGAACCGCCTTGCCATTATCGAGATACTGACAGTGTACAGCTGGAGCAACCTGGTTGAAACATTCGGGAACATTCCTTATTCCCAGGCCCTTAACATCAACAACCTCTTGCCGGCCTACGATGACGGATTAAAGATCTATGAGAACCTGATCATCAGGCTTGATACTGCGATCGTTCATCTTGATCCGGCATACAGCAGCCTCGATGAAGCCGACCAGATGTACCACGGGGATGTTGCAGCCTGGGCAAAATTTGCAAATTCGTTAAGACTGCGGATGGGGATGCTCCTTTCCGACGCCGATCCCGGGTTTGCGAAAGCCGCGGTTGAACGGGCTGTAGCCGACGAAAACGGGCTTATCGCCTCCAACAGCGATAATGCAAGGCTGGTATATATGAGCCAGCCTCCCAATACCAACCCCATCTATGATGAACTCGTCGCCAGCGGGAGGCATGACTACGTCCCTGCCAATACCCTGGTTGATACCATGAACAGGATGAATGACCCCAGGCTGCCGCTTTACTTCACCCAGGTTGACACTTCATCCTCGGGAGACCCCCAGCTCGTTTACCTGGGAGGAATCTACGGTGAATCCAATGATTTTACATCGTATTCCCATGTTGCAGATCAGTTGCAGGTTCCCACTTTTGAAGGCCTAATCTTTGATTATTCCGAGACCGAATTTCTTCTGGCCGAAGGTGCCGAAAGGGGCTATAATGTTGGAGGAGGATCAGCCCAGGAACATTACAACAATGCGATCGGCGCCTCCATCACCTACTGGGGAGGATCGGATAACGATGTAAAGTCCTACCTTGCCGACAGGCGAGTAGCCTATAATACTGCCCCGGGTGATTATAAACGGAAAATAGGCTTCCAGAAATGGATCGCCCTGTACAACCGCGGATTTGAAGCATGGACCGAATGGAGAAAGTTCAACTACCCTGTACTGATCCCGCCCCCCAGGGCCCTGTCGGCCATCCCGCTGAGGTTTACTTACCCAATTGGGGAACAAACCCTCAACGGCGCAAATTATGCAACAGCTTCCGCTGCAATAGGCGGTGACCTGGTGACGACGAGACTATTCTGGGATAAGCCCTGAGGCTCATCCCATTGTTCCAGTAACTATTGAATCACTAATTTTTTGATTTCAGTACCGGTACCGGTTTGTATTTTCACGAGATAAATTCCCTCAGCAAGGCCATGCACATCCATCTCCATTACGTTCTGGTTATGGAATTGGTTATTCATCCTCTCCTGCCCTTCAATATTGAAGATGCCTATACTGATCTCCCCGGGCAAGGTCCTGCTTGTAGTGATGTGAATCCTGCTGCTGGCAGGATTGGGACTAAGAGTAAAGTCCGATCCCGTTGATCCTGCTTCGCTGATAAAGGTTCCATACCCACCGTTGGTTGTGTTTAAAATGGTTCCTGAAGAACCCGCGGTATAACCTGTACTAACATCTGTAAAGGAAAGGGAATATAGATTATTCATTGTTCCGCTCTCCTGGGAAATCCAGCTTACACCCCCGTCTATGGTTTTCAGGATGATCCCTGTATCGCCTACTGCATAACCCGTATCGGCATGAGGGAAATAAACAGCCTCTATCCCATTGACTGTGCCGCTCAGCTGGGCGGTCCATGTAGTTCCTGCATCAGTGGTTTTTAAAATGGTTCCGGCATCACCCACTGCATATCCGGTGCCCGCGCTGGTAAAGCAAACAGACCACAAATCATTTGTTGTGCCGCTTACCATGGGACTCCAGCTTGTACCCCCATCAGTAGTCTTTAAAATGGTGCCGGCACTGCCTGCAACATACCCTGTTAGAGTGCTGGGGAAGGTAACCGAGTACAGGTCATTTGAAGTTCCTGCTGACAGGGCAGTCCAGCTCACTCCCCCGTCAGTTGTTTTTAGCAGGGTTCCACTCATACCGGCTGCATAACCGGTACTGGCATCGGTGAAATAAGCCGACCACAGATCGTTATCGGTGCCGCTCGGTACCGAAAGCCAGGTTAAACCTCCGTCGGTGGTTTGTAAAATGGTTCCAAGCCCGCCCATCAGGTAGCCTGAATTGGTACCGGTAAAGTAAGCTACATATAATGATTCGGTTGTAACACCCGAGAGGGAAGTCCAGGTTTTACCTCCGTTTGTGGTCTTCAGAACGGTTCCTGTATCGCCTGCAGCATAACCTGTATTAGCATTTGTAAAGTTAACCGACCATAAATCATTCACGGTTCCTTTTGTCATCACCGTCCAGCTTGATCCACTGTCGGTGGTCTTTAAAAATGTTCCTGCATCGCCAACAATATACCCTGTACTTGCATTGGCAAAAAACACCCCGACCAGGTAAGCAGAGCCGCCAAACATGGGAGTCCAGGTAAGGCCCCCGTCGGTTGTATGTAAAATTATCCAGGCATCACCCACGGCATAACCTGTACTCGCACTGGTAAAGTAAATCGAATATAATGAATTTATTGTCCCGCTTGTAAGCGAGGTCCAACTGGTACCCCCGTTGGTGGTTTTTATGATGGTGCCTGAATCGCCCACGGCATAACCTGTATTGGCATCGGTAAAGTAAACTGAATACAGGGCGTTCTTTGTCCCGCTGGATAAAACAGACCAGCTTGTTCCTATGTTGATGGTTTTCAATATGGTTCCTGAATCACCTACAGCATAACCGTTATTTGTATCGGTAAAGAAAACTCCCCATAAATCGTTGGCCGTTGCACCTGACTGATCAGTCCAGTTTGAACCACCGTCCTTCGTTTTCAGGATGGTTCCACCACTGCCAACGGCATATCCCCTGTCGGAGGCGGTGAAGTAAACCGAATACAAATCATTGCTTGTACCTGGAGATATATCAGTCCAGCTTGTGCCTGCGTTAGTGGTTTGCAGGATGGTGCCATAGCCACCCACCGTAAAACCCGTATTGGCATCGGTAAAGAAAACCGACCATAAATCATTCGTGGTTCCTCCCGGTAGTGTAGCCCAGTTTGTTCCCCCATCGGTGGTTTTAAAAATATTTCCATAGCTGCCTGCAACATAACCTGTATTTGCATCAGTAAAATAAACTGATAATAACACATTACCTGTTGGTAATGGATTTTGCCATGTCCATTGCGAAAAAGCAGATACCGACATCAGCAGTAAACCAAATAAAAAGAAAACTTTTTTCATATTTTCGTGTATTAATTTTTAAGATCTGACGTTTAACTTTGTAGAACCTGCCGGTTCAATATACTATATTAATTTCATTCAGAAGGCGACCGTTAAAGGTAATACAAAAACATATAAATTTAATATTAAGAATTGTACAAAATAAAATAACATGAAGAAGTTTATCATTTATGCTTGTTTTGCTCTCTTCACCGTATCTTCCTTCTCCCAAAGTACAAAGACCATAGTGTTGAATCCTCCTGATCTGAACAGGGGCCTGCCTGTAATGAGGGCTTTAACCGTAAGGGCTTCAGAGAAGGATTTTGACACGGCAGCACTTAAAATCCAGGATCTTTCTGATTTGTTATGGGCTGCAGACGGGATTAACCGGCCCGAGTCGGGCAAACGCACCGCGCCATCAGCACAAAACGCCCAGGATATTGATGTTTATGTTTCTGTTAAATCAGGCATTTATCTTTATAATGCCGGTAAAAACCTGCTTGAACCGGTTGCCGATGGAGACTACAGGAAACTTATAGCCGATAAGCAGGAAAATGTCGCAAAGGCCCCGGCAATCTTACTACTTGTTTCTGATATTTCGAGATTCCGTTCGGGAGGAGATTCCTTAAAATTGATCTGGGCGGCATTTGATGCGGGTATTGTCTCACAAAACATTTCCCTGTTTTGCGCATCTGCCGGGCTTGCCACCAGGCCCAGGGCATCCATGGACCAGCAAAAACTCAAGGAAATTCTTAAACTGAAGAGCACTCAGCATTTGATGCTGAACAACCCGGTATCCTGTAAAAAGAACTAAGCCAGGCTCAGCCCGGGACTTCCTTTCGGGCATATAAACCCTCACCCATTCCGAAGGAACGAAGACTTTATCGTGAAAGATCAAAACCTGGACGGGTCCGTTCAGTGATTGATATGGTAATCAAGAAGGGTCTTCCTGAAGATTGTATCATTGGTTGCAGTGTCGACCCAGCATTCAAAAACGAGCCCCACATTCTTTTTAAATGTTTGCCACATCAGGATAGAGTTCGTACTGAGGGGGTCTTTGTGATAAGTATAATACTTCTGGATGATGATGGAATCCTGTTTGGAATCAACTGTCTTTTTCATGACCTGGTAAACCTGGGTGGAAGGATTCGAACCCGGGCTCCCCAGGGGCACTTCCCATTGTGCGCCTACAGTTTCGGAAAGAACAGGCACCCAACCCAGCTGGTAGGTCCCGTAAGTTACAAAGCGTTCATACTGATTGACCGGCTGGGCGTCGAGAGTGGTTAATGTCATTCCCGAAAAGTTCACATACTGATTGCTGGTCCTGCTGGTGGAAGTGGTGGAACCGGTATTGTAGACCCAGTATGAGGCAGGATAAACCGGCAGGTAAGAACGAGGGGTCACGGCACCGGCCGGGGGGGGTATCTTAGCAGGAAGCAGGAACCAGGTTTTGCCAGTATTCTGCGAAAAACCAAGGATCCCTTCGGTGATGCTGTAATATACCATCGATATATATACCGGGCAATAAGCTGTAAGGGTTGGGCCGGTAAGTTCATATACATTTTCAAACAGGCGGGGGCCTATGACAAGGCTGTTAACAAGGCCTTTAACGTAACCTCCTGTTTTAAACTGGGCATCGGGCATGTAACTTATCAGGGTATCTGGTTCAAAACGGAATTCGGCTGATAAAATGCAGCTCCCGCTGTTGCTGGTCACCACGCCCATATTAAAATATTTCACTCCCGCATTACCCAGAAACGGGTCCAGGAAATGCAGGTTAAAAACAAGGTAATCTGAATTAGGCGAAACAAAACCCGTTGAATTCACCTCGCAGGTGTAATAATTGCCCTGATAGCCCGAAGGGTTGTCGGGTTTGTCGTAATATGTTTTCATCACCGAATTCCGCCCGCTGTATATGAAGATGATTGAATCCCCTTCGTTGCTCTTAAAAATCAGGGTATCAACAGTGGGGTATGGTAAAATGGCCAGCTCTGATGCGGCAAATGAGTAAGACCCCAGGCTGCTTGCCGAAGAACTGCTGTCTTTTTTCCTGCATGTAACGAGGAGCATGATAAACAAGCCTGCTAACAGGAATAACACTGATCGTTGCACAATCCCGGGTTTACTGTTTCTTCAAATCAATTTTCGAACCGGCCGAAAGATTATACTTGGTCGAGAAATCCCCGTAATTGACGGCCAGTTCCAGCCTGAGTGAACTGTTTACAAAGCACACATTGCTGCCGGCCGGGACCGATGAATATGTCGTTCCCATGGTCAGGCTCACATGCGTCGTATCGGAAGTAAGCGACATGACCGTACCAACAGGAAAGGCTGTTAGCAGGCCCTGGGGGATATTGGTGGTACAGTTGCCGAAATTATCGGTAAAGAGTATCTCTCCTTTAACCGTATCGCCAGACAGAACCGGATCCTGAACCGGGAATTTCTGAGGGTTCGCACAAACAGGCCCGAATGACGAAAGGTCGGTACCCGAGATCAGCGAAAGTATTGCACGCTTATAGAATTCCTGGATAGACAGTGTTCCGGGTTGGGCGCCGCCAAGGACCAGGGGATTCTCAATATAATAACACTGTATGCCCGAATACTGGTCCAGGATGCGGGTCGAAAGCGTATTGTCGGGAGCAATTATAAAAACATCCCCCGCCTTATATACCATCCTCTTGCTCGAGGCTCCGGGTTCAACAATACCGGCAAAACAGGTTCCCTTGGGATAGTTCATAACCGCATAATACAGCAGATAGGCACCCTGGTATATATCGAATGATTTGGACTGGTAAAACTGTATCTGGATGGCAGGGTAATTTGCCCTTACGGCCCCGTAAATGCCCACGATCATATCGCTGCCCGGATCATTGTCGGATACGATGACCAGGTTTGTAACAGAATGCGCAGACGATGCCGGTGTCGACACGGTTATCTTATGGCATGAAGCAGACAGAACAACCAACAGAAGTAATAAAAGCGGGATCCTTGAATTCAAAGGGTTCATTACAGTTTTCTATAAAATGTTAAACGCCAAATCCATCAACAAATTTAGAAAAAGAATGAACCCCTTTTACATGGGATCATACAAACTTAATGCTAATCTTATACTACAGGCAATGCCTCAGGCTTTTCTATTCCACCGCATCCAGGAACTCCTCTGCGTCCTCATAGGCTTCGGTCTTGCGGCCCATCAGGGGCAATATCTTGCCAACCGCCATTCCGCTTACAAAAGCAACTCCTATGGTGACCACTATTCCTAATAATTGCTGGCGGATGTCGAGTCCCCTCACTATAGGTAAGGCGGCTATACCGCCCATGAGCCCAGGTAAACCATGAAGGTTTGTCACCCCGCAGGTGTCGATGAGTTTCATCCATTTCTGCTGCCTCGACTGTATTACGGCAAAACCGAATGTTGAAAGGGCTCCTGCAAGAATGCCGATGACCACGGCTTCGGAATGAGTGGCATCGGCACAGGCTGAACCAATTGCGACCCCGCCTGCAAGTGCGGCATTGGCTATGTCGGCAATGCTTACCTTTTTCCGAAGCGATACCGAGACAATATACGTTGTGATGGTGGATCCGCAGAGAGCTAAAATCACATTCACAACCGTTGCAGGCATCTGCTCGGGAGTAACGAGGGCAGCGCAGAAGCTGGGCCAGAAAATCCACAGTATCATACTTCCAAGCATGGAATACCTGTCGGAAACCGAATCCGACTCAATGGTTTTTTCAAATTCCTGTTTCGTGGTCATGGTAAGGGCAACACCCAAGCCGAAGATAGCCCCGAAAGCATGGATCACTATGGATCCCCCTGTATCTACAACGCCTCCTGCCTTTACAAGGCCAAGGCCCCCGTTCAGCACCAGCCATTCGTTCAACATGTAACAGGGCACGAAAAGCAAACCAAGCAAAAGGTATTGCTGCATCTTTAAGCGGCCAAGCACTGCTCCAGCTGCTATCAAAAGACTTGCCCCGCAAAATTCGCTGAGGATCAGGCGGCGGACATCATTCTCGTGTATCCCCACAGTATTGCTGTTGATTAGCATATACACCGGGATGGAGATGCTGACCAGCAAAAAAGTGGCAGTGAGAGCTGAGCGTCCGTATTTGCGTACAAATACCATTAAAAAACCAAAACCAACAAGAAGCATGGCCATAATATGAATGGCACGGTTATAATGCTGGTCATCGCTGATGGCCGGAGCCAATCCTGAATTTACCATCTCCGAAGCATGGGATAAAAGCGGAAGCCCCGAAAGCAAAAGCATCAGGGCAAAGAATTTAAAGAGGGTTTTGTTTTTCATAGAACGTCGTTTTAGTAATATACGCAGGTTTGTCTAAGTGTTTTACGGAGTTTAAGGGCGCAAAATTATTGTTAATTTCCTAACAACCAAAACGCGGATGGAAATATTTGTAATAAACCGGCATTAGCCCCGGGGGCAAGGGCCCCGACACCAGTCCCAACCGGGAAAGCGGTGAGTTTACCGGGAGTGATTAATTGGATGAGCCGAATCCACTAATGGATGATCCTCCTGGCTTTCAGCCATATATCACGGCTTGATGAACCTACCAGGAATTCAAATTCACCGGGTTTAACCACCCATGATTTTTTTCTGACGTCATAATAAGAAAAGGCATCACGGTCGAGTAATATATTTACCCGTTTTGTCTCGCCGGGCTTCAGGAAAATTTTGCTGAATCCTTTCAGTTCCTTTACAGGCCTCGGAACTGATGCATTCACCTGGCCAACATACACCTGTGCTACTTCGGCCCCATCCATCTTCCCGGTATTCGTAATATCGAAACTCAGCCCTGTCTTTTCCTCTGTTTCCGGCCCGGCGAGCACCGGTTTTATCTGCAGGTTTTTATATTCAAAGCTCGTATAGGAAAGCCCGTAGCCAAAAGGGAACAAAGGTTCAATCTGGTCTTTATCGAAATGCCTGTAACCAGTGAATATTCCTTCGGTATATGCAATATGTTTTGTCTTTGCGGCATCATAATAGGAAGAAAAGCTGGCATTGTCCTCCCAGCGTTTTTCAAAGCTTGCAGGCAGCTTGCCGCTGGGGTTGGTAAGCCCGAAAAGTATTTCGGCCAGGGCGGTCCCTCCCTCCTGTCCCGGGTACCAGGCCTCAATGTAGGCGGCAACCTCCGAAAGCCAGTTTCCGGGAGACACATTCCCGCCCGAAGTCAAAACAACAATCGTCCGCCGGTTAACTTTTGCCACGTTCAGGATAAGGTCTGCCTGTTCTGAGGGCAGTTCAAAGGGCCTGTCGAAACCTTCGCCTTCGGTGTTCGGGTTAAATCCCACGCAAACTATTGCCACATCGCATCGGGCCGACAGTTTCACGGCTTCAGATTCCCCTGCCGGTTTGACCTGCCTCCAGCCGAATGAGACCTGGGCTTCACCGGTTTTCTCATAATATTCAAGCCTCAGCTGAACCTCCCCCTTGCGCAGGGGTATGATTTTATCGCCTGCCATGAAAGAAGGATTGCCCCATTGGTCAATCACCTTCATCCCGTCAAGGAAAAGCCTGAACCCGTTATTTCCGTTTACATAAAAATAATAATTTCCATCGGCAGGGATATTGATGCTGCCGGTCCATACGACCGAAAAACTGTCGGCAGGCATAAACGGGGCAGGCGCCCCGTTCTGCCAGTTAAAGTTGACATGTTCATCCCGCCTCTTCATGGCAGGCTCTCCATTAAGAAACATATTGGAAAAATATTCTCCGTTAAGCCCTTTCACCTTCTCCCCTTTTTCGTTAACGCTGGTGAATTCCGATGTGCTGAACATCTCTTCAAGATCGGTACTAACACCGGGACTGTAAAACACTTTCGCATTCTTGCCAACGGTTTCGATAATACCGTCAAGGAAGCTTACGCTGCGGTAAGGGGTGATGATGGAGCTCCCTCCTCCGCCGGGGACTGCAGGATGGGCATCAGGGCCGATTACCGCTATATTTTTAATCTTCCCGGCATCAAGTGGTAAAATATTATTTTCATTTTTCAGGAGGACGATTCCTTCCCTGGCCGCCTGCAATGCAACAATCCTCGAATCGGGGTTGTACAGTGGCAGGCTGGTATCGGCCTGAACCCGGTCAAAGAAACCGAAACGGAACATAATCCTGAGCATCCGCCTTACCTTGTCGTCGATTACCTCCTGCCTGAGCCGCCCGTCCTGTAAAGCCGGCATCAGTGTTCTGGCATTCATGAAATCAGCCGCCGGCATCTCCAGGTCCAGCCCGGCCAGGGCTGCGCCAAGCCCATCATGCGTCGAGCCCCAGTCCGACATCAGCATACCATCAAACTTCCATTCACCTTTAAGAATATCCCTGATCAGATGTTCGTTCTGGGATGTCCATGTACCGTTTACAAGGTTGTAGGAATTCATGACAGCTCCCACATGCGCTTCCTCAACAGCGGCGCGGAAAGCGGGAAGGTAGATCTCCCTTAAAGTCCGTTCATCAAGATCGGAGCTCACAGTATAACGGTCATACTCCTGGTTGTTTGCCGCAAAATGCTTAACGGTGGAAACAACGCCCTGGCTTTGCACACCCTTGATGTATGAAACAGCCATCCTGCTGCTTAAAAAGGGATCTTCTCCATAATACTCAAAATTTCTCCCGCACATGGGAGCCCTGTAAATGTTAACCCCCGGCGCAAGCATGATGTGAACCCCTTTTGATCTTGCCTCTTTCCCCACAGCTTCTCCATATCGCTTCACCAGTTCCGTATTCCAGGTGGAAGCAAAACATATGCCGGCAGGAAATGCTGTTGCCTTACCATAATTCCTGACCCCGAGAGGGCCGTCCGACATTTTAACCGCAGGTATGCCTAGCCTCTCATTTGGCCTTATATAAAAGCCATCATCCCCCCCCAGCATATTGATTTTTTCTTCGGTTGTCATCTTTTGCAGCAGATCATCCACCCTTTGTTCAACAGGCAGTGATTTATCCTTGTACAAGGGAAAATTCTGAGCACGGGCTATGGTTGAAGCACTTATAAATAACATAACAAACAGCAGTGATTTCATAAGGAAGAAAATTGATTTGCGGTTTAAAGATACATTTTTTCTTATCTTTGCATCTTCAATAAGAAAGTGTTGATGGTTTCCAACGCCGGATTTACTCTTCCCGCAGCTTTCCTACAGACCCTTGGCAAACACAGTGAACGTCCGGCCATGGCTATGATAGGAGGCGAGCAGCTAACCTACGGTGATTTATATCGCCGCATCAGGTCGGTAATGGCTTTTCTTGAGAAGCTCGGGATAATGCCCGGCGACAAGGTTGCCATACTGAGCGCAGGCCTGCCTAACTGGGGAGCAAGCTACTATGCCATCACCTTCATGGGGGCCATTGCAGTTCCCCTGCTTCCCGATTTTCATCCCGACGAGGTTAAAAACATTCTCGAACATTCCGAGTCTAAAGCCATCTTTTTTTCCGACGGACAGCAGTCAAAAGTAGGGTCCATACCTTTGGAAGTCGCTCCGAAAAGGATCAGGATAGAAGACTTCTCTATAAAAGGAGCCGAAGAAGGCTGGCCCTCGTTCGATCCTGCCGCTGAACCCAAGGCTGAGTATGCCGTTAGGGAAGACGACCTGGCTTCCATCATTTATACTTCGGGTACAACAGGCAAATCAAAAGGTGTAATGCTGTCCCACCTGAACATTTGTTTTACAGCCGAAAAAAGCGGCTGTGTTCAGAATATCGTTGAAACCGACCGTTTTCTTTCGGTGCTTCCCCTATCGCACTCTTACGAGAACACCATTGGCATGGTACTACCCATGTTAAAAGGGGCCGGTATCTGGTACATAGGCAAAGCGCCGACACCTTCGGTGCTTCTTCCTGCCCTTCAGGAAGTCAAGCCCACCATTATGCTTACAGTGCCCCTGATCATTGAAAAAATATTCAGGAACCGCATCCAGCCTGCATTTACAAAGAATTTCCTGCTTCACACAGCCATTCATATCCCATTTCTCAGGAAGAAACTGAATGTGGCTGCAGGGAAAAAACTGATGCAGACTTTTGGAGGCGAACTGCATTTCTTCGGCATAGGCGGAGCCAAGCTGAACCGCACGGTCGAAAAATTCCTCATCGAAGCGAAGTTCCCGTATGCCATTGGCTATGGCCTTACCGAAACAGCACCCCTGCTCGCAGGCTTTAACCCTCATGATGCCCGCCTGCAGTCAACAGGCCCTTCAATTGAAGAAATAGAACTCATCATTCAGAACCCCGATAAAAAGACCGGTGAAGGTGAGATCTGGGCAAGAGGGCCCAATGTCATGAAAGGATATTACAAAGACCCGGTGATGACTTCGGAGGTCATCACCCCCGACGGCTGGTTTAAAACAGGAGACCTTGGGGTCTTTGACAAGGATGGGTACTTGTATATCAAAGGCAGGCTTAAGAATACTATCATCGGGCAGGGAGGTGAAAACATCCACCCCGAAGACATTGAATCCATCATCAATAACTTCAGGCATGTTGCCGATTCGCTGGTGATAGTCCAGCAGGAAAGGCTTGTCGCCCTGGTGCAGTTCAACAGGGAAGAGATAGAAGAAAGGTATTCCCAGCTTAAATACGATATTTCAAATTACGTGGAGCATAAGATCGATGAACTCCAGCTTGAGCTTTTGCAGTACGTCAACAGCAGGGTGAATAAATTCTCCCAGGTTCAGAGGATCGTCGTCCAGGAATTCCCCTTTGAAAAAACTCCCACCCAGAAGATCAAACGCTACTTGTACACATAAAATGCGCAATTTTGTGCTCAGGACCGAATCCTGGACATTATGAGATACTCCCCGTTTTTTACATCCTGCCTTTCCTTCTTCATCCTGAGCTTTATCACTCTTCCCACACTTGGCGGGAATATCAAGTATATTGACCAGTACAATGTAAAATGGGATACCCCATCGGCGAACTCTTCCGGGTCGATGCCCCTTGGAGGAGGCGACATCGGCTGTAACGTTTGGGTCGAAAACGGGGATCTCCTTTTTTATATCTCCCGTAGCGGCACCTTCGACGAGAATAATTCCATGCTTAAGCTTGGCAGGGTCAGGATACGGTTCAGCCCCAATCCCTTTGCCTCAGGAATCGCTTCATTCAGGCAGGAGCTGAAACTGAAGGATGGGTGCATCGAATTTGAAGCAACAAAAGACAGCATTCATCTGAAGGCCTGCTTATGGGTCGAAGTGTTCAGGCCGGTGATCCGATTTTCGGCCCAAAGCAGCATTGCACTTACCATGGAAGCAACCTACGAAAGCTGGAGGACCGCCGACCATATGATCGGCAGGGATGAACGCATGCAGTGCCTTAGTTTCCTTGGCACCGAACCTTCGGTGATTCCTTTAACTACTTACAGGGACATTATCGGGAATAGTCCCGAAGAAATTCTATGGTACCACAGGAACCTCAGCACCGATCTTGTTTTCGACAAGGAAATCACCCAGCAGCATCTCGGCCCCTTGAGGGAAAAATTCAGCAATCCTTTAAAAGACCTCACCTTCGGCGGATTGATGAAGGGCGGGAACATGAGGGTCAACCGCTTTGTGGAAGGCAAATATATCAATACAAGTTTCAGGGGATGGGTACTGAAATCAGTTGTCCCTGCAAGGAAGCATTCCCTGCTGATCCTGCTTCACACTTCCTGCCCGGCATCTGCAGCATCCTGGCAAAACGAACTGGAACGCGAATTATCGGGACTGGATCCTGAAGAGAAAGCATGGAGAAACAACCTTAAATGGTGGGAATCCTTCTGGGACCGCAGCCATATCGTGATAAATTCCGGTGCCGGGCCCTCAGACCAGGGCTGGAGAATAGGCAGGAATTACCAGCTCTTCAGGTATATGCTCGCATGCAATGCATACGGGGAATATCCAACCAAATTCAACGGAGGCCTTTTCACCTTTGACCCTTCATTCACAATGGAAAAGTACAAAGACCTCAGCCCCGATTTCAGGCAATGGGGAGGCGGCAGCTTTACGGCTCAGAACCAGAGGCTGGTGTACTGGCCTATGCTGAAGTCGGGAGATTTCCAGTTTATGCCTTCACAGTTCTCATTGTATTCAAGGAACCTCGCAGCCGCCGAACTCAGGACAAAATTTTACTGGAACCATGAGGGGGCTGGTTACGGGGAGCACCTTGAAAATTTCGGCTTGCCCATAGGAGATATATACCAGTACGGCTGGGGCAATGCGAAAGTGGGACCGAGAAGCGACTCGGCAAGTACCCGTGTTGTGACTAATGGAGCCGGTAGGCAGGTTAAAGTCCTGGATTACGGTTACCTTGATAACAGCTGGGTGATGGACGAATATGACAATGCCCTGGAGTTTGCCTTCATGTTGCTTGAATATCAGAGATTCAGCGGTGAAGACATCACAGGGTATCTCCCCTTTATTACCAGCTGCATCCGTTTTTATGACGAACATTACCAGTATTGGGCCAGCTTGCTCAACGGCAAACCTTTGGATGAAAAGGGCAAGCTGATCCTGTATCCTTCCGCCGCACTTGAAACATACAAGCTTGCCAAGAACCCTGCCCCCGTTATCGCGGCCCTGCAATCGGTTCTCGCCTCCCTGCTTGCCTTGCCCGGAACATATGGAGATTCCCTGCAAAGGTCTTACTGGAAAGAAGTACTGAGCCGCATCCCGGATATCCCTTACCGGACTATGAAGGGTAAAAAGGTGATAGCCCCGGCTGAATCCTGGGAATTTATCAATAATATAGAACTGCCCCAGCTTTATCCTGTTTTCCCTTACGGGATATTCGGTCTGGGCAAACCGGGCCTGCAGATTGCACTTGACACATGGCACTTTGGTGCGGATAATGCCAACCAGTACGGCTACATCAGCTGGCACCAGGATGCTATTTTTTGTGCAAGGCTTGGATTATGGGATGAAGCGAAAGCGCTGCTGGTGAAGAAGCTTGATGACGGCCAGTTCCGTTTCCCTGCTTTCTGGGGGCCCGGTCATGACTGGGTTCCTGATCACAACTGGGGAGGCAGCGGAATGACGGCCCTCCAGGAGATGCTGATGCAGACGACCGGCCAAAGGATATTCCTGATGCCCTCCTGGCCTCCCGAATGGAACGTGGATTTTAAGCTGCATGCCCCTGTAAAAACAACGGTTGAAATTAAGGCAAAGGGAAGAGAACTTCTCAGGATCAAGGTCACACCTAAAGAGAGGACAAAGGACCTGGTAAGGATGAGTGATGTTAAAAATAAGTTGCCGGCACTGAATCCGGGTCCGGATGCGGATAAGTAAAACCATCAAAGGAAAAAATACTCTTAAACCCTATGGCAGGCAACGGTAAACCTAAAGTAAAAGAATACCGGGACAAACCGGTTAAACCGGTACCTGGTCCGGGGCATCGTCCCGGAACCGGGGGCCGCTCCGGAAAGGCGGGCAATTTAACGGGATCGAATAAAGCCGGTACAGTCATTGCTGAAACCGGCAGGGAAATCAGCATACATTATCCCCTGATATTTATACTGTTTTTTACTTTTATCATCTATTTCCCCGCACTTACCAACGGGCTTCTTCTCTGGGACGATCACAGCTATACCTGGCAAAATCCTTTTCTCAGGAATTTTGATTTCGCGAAGGTTTTCTCATTTTCAAGCTTTTACCTGGGGCATTATCATCCCCTGACCATGCTCTGGCTTCACATTGAATACCTTGTTTTCCCGAAAGGAGAACAGGGCGTTTACGATGGATTAAACCCGTTCTGGTTCCATCTTAATAATATACTGCTTCACCTGCTGAATACAGGCCTGGTGTTTTACATAGTTTATGAGCTGAAAAACAAAATGGAATGGAGAACTGCAGCGGTTACGGCATTGCTTTTTGGAATCCATCCGATGCATGTCGAAAGCGTGGCCTGGGTTGCCGAACTTAAAGATGTGCTCTACAGCCTGTTTTTTCTTATATCTCTCCTGGTTTACATACGTTACATAAAAAAGGGCGGGATTGCAGGGCTGGTCCTTGCGTTTATTTTCTTCATATTGTCTTGCCTGTCGAAGGCCCAGGCGATTACCCTGCCCGTTCTCTTTTTTGTGGTTGACTACTACCTCGGCAGGAAATTTTCCCGGAAGCTGGTTCTTGAAAAAGTCCCGTTTCTGGCACTTTCGGTTTTCTTCGGGATCCTTGCCATAAAAGCGTCTGAAGCCGTGAGTGCGGTAAACGCCGGCCAAACCTCTCTGCTGATGAATGCCATGAATGGCTGTTACAGCTTCCTCAACTATATCTTCAAAATGTTTGTTCCTGCAGGGCTGTGTGCCATACATCCTTATGCCTACGGCAAACCTGCCGATCTCCCGTTCTGGTTTTATTTGCTTCCCTTCATCCTGGCGGCCCTGCTTGCAGCCTGTATTTATTCAGCCAGGAAAACCAAAGAATACCTGTTCGGGTTTCTTTTCTATGCGCTTACCGTTTCGGTCATGCTCAAGATCGTCCCGGTTGGGGATTCCCTTGTCAATGAGCGATATACGTACATCCCATTCATCGGTTTGTTTTTCATTCTCGGACATTTATTTTCGGTGCACAGCACTCATTCCGGTTGGAAGTATCCCGTATTTGGTCTTCTTTTCGCAGTGGTGTCAGCCTTTTCAATACTGTCGGTTCATCGGATTCAAACATGGAAAGACAACTTCACTTTCTGGGAAGATGCAGTGAGGCAATACCCGGAACATTGGAGGGGTTATTATGGTCTCAGCGTATTGTATTATAATAACGGCGATTACAGCAAAGCCTTAGACAACGCCATGCTTGCCTGTGACCGCAATCCGCCTGCCGCTCCTTATGTTATACGGGGCACGCTTTATTTAGACAAACAAAAGAATTACGACCTGGCTATCGCCGATTTCAAGAAGGCCCTTCAGCTTGACCCGGGCCAGAAGGAGGCAGCGCTGGGAATAGGATATTGCTATTTTAAAATGGCCCGGACCGATGAGGCAATCAACGCGCTCGACAAGGCAATAGAACTGGATAAGACCGATGGAAGGCTTTTCTACTTCAAAGCCCTGGCCCTGGCAAAGGCGGGCAGGTACAAGGAAGCCTATTCTGAAGGGATGAAATCAAAACAGCTGGGATTTAAAACACCAGCACAGGACCTGGAAAGCTGGAAAGCCAGGATACTGCAATAAAGAAATACAGGGCCTACGGCTGCAGATCTGCTGCAGTCACTACCTTGGCATAAAACCTGTCAAGCGAAGCAAACGTGCTTGCCTGTACATCGACGGCTGAAATTGTGCGCTCTCCCCACTTCAGGTCCCTGGTGGCACAGGCATCCTCAACCACAATGCATTTGTAATCAAGATCATAAGCTGCACGGGTAGCCGCTTCCAGGCACATATGAGTCTGCATTCCGCAAAGCACAAGCCGTTTTACATGAAGTGATTTAAGATATTCCTGGAGGCCGGTCCTGTCAAACGCGTTTGCTTCCTCTTTAGTGAACACTTTCTCGCCGGGCAAAGGGGCTACATTTGCATGAATGGCACTGCCACCGTAATGCTGTATATGGATGACAGGCAGTTTCTGCTGCCTGAAGAGTTTGAGTACCGAGGCAGCTTTTTCGCTGGCTGCTTCAGGGTTTTCAAGCGGCAGCTTCCCCCCGGGAAAATAAAATTCCTGGATATCAATCAGCAGCAGGGCTGTTGGGAGGGTATCGTTCCTGACAGATATTTTCTGTGAGAATGCCTGTTCAGCTGGGTATAGCAATGCTATCAACAGGATAAGGGCAAAGGCAATTTTGAACAATGGTTTTTGCATAAAGTCTGCATTTTCTTTTGCCAAAGTTAATATACATTTTCGGTCAGGCCCTGAATCGTGCATTTTTTCATAATTTTCCGGCGGTGTTATGTTAACCTCAGGCACTTAACAAGATTAAGAAATAACAATTTATCAACAAATTTCACGAACTTGTCTTTAAGTAGTCTATTTTAGACTTTTCAAATTGAGTTTTTGTATGAGAACTGTAATTTTCCTTTGTTTTTTATTGATTTTTCAGTTTGCCTCCATCTGTCCGAAGGCCCAGAATATCGACAGCCTTAAGAACATTCATATCATTGTCACCTTCAATACGGCCCCCACTACTTACAGTGTAACCAAAGCTCCCCTGCGATACAACAAACTCTTTGCTTTCAGCATGGGAGAAGATGACGGCGACAAGGATATTTACACCAATTCTTTCCAGTTACTCAACGGGGGTACCGTAAGCGGAGTTACTTACCCGGGCTTAAAATACACAGACGGCTGTGGAAACGACGTGATGTTTAAGATGAGTGCCGCAATTTTCCCTTTTTATGCCCAGGGCTCTACTCTTATCGACATTCATGACCCAAACAGTTCCTATGCCTCAAGTACCGTGACCTGGCCTCAGCTCACCGAAATGTACCAGCAAAACTGGAGCGTGATGAACCATGGACTCACATCCGGCGGGGTTGGCAACCTGGCTTATGAAATCGCCAGGAATACAAGCTATACAAAGCTGATGATGCAGGCGGCAACAAGCGGTGGTCCTGATTTAAAGATGTTTGTAAATCCAAATGGAACCCTGACGTATTCGGCAATCGCCTGGGCTCAGGGCTATACCGCATGCTTCAGGGAAGGATATACGTTTGGTAACCCGTCTTTTGACGTCACAGCTGCTTTCCCCCACCAGAACATTGGCTTGCACCGAACCAATACTTATGAAGCAATTAACCTGAGCGCCTTCGTAGACAACCTTGCGAATACAAGTGTGGGAGGTGAACGCCAGTGGGGATCGACCTTTACCCATGCAGTGACAAACAATTACGGGTACTCCTTCACAACCTTCGTCAACCATATGAACTATATCGCCTCCACCTACGGAAAAACAGGCCTGGACAATATTCTCATGGCAACCGACGAAGAGATTCTCGATTACCTCATGGTCCGCGACAGCATTAATGTTGTTACCCAGCTTCTCGACAATGTACTCACTATTTCGTTTACAGGGAATCTTACAAACAGGTACCGTTTTTACAATTCCACTCTCCTGATCTCGGCAAACCGGAACATTTCATCCATTGTCACCCAGGGGGTAGGTTCAAGTTCAAGCACAGGGGTCGGATCATCCAGCGGGATGGTGAATATAAGCTGGAACGGGCATTACGTTATACCTCCCGAGGTCCCTGCCCAGACCTGGATAAGCACAACCCAGGCTTCGCACAGTCAGGAGGATGCCAATGTTGCCATCGATTACATCATGATGGTCCCTCCCGGTGCACAGCAGAGAGCTTTTCGTACCGAGCTATGCCAGGTTTCGGGGATTACCCTTCCTTCTGATTTCTGCACCTACCGTAATGCCCCGGTTGCCACGCTCCCGGTCACAGGCGCCTGCCCCGGGCATCCTCTGGTGATTCCCGTAGCCGTAGACAGTTTCCTGAATATAACTTCCTGCAGCCAGAGGATAGAATATGACCCTGCAGTCATGACATTTGTTTCGGGAATTGCAGGAAAACCTTCCATACTAAGCGGGATGACCATCAGCGACCAGGCAGTGGGCGGATCGTCAACATTCAGGAAGATTCTCATAAGCTGGACTGCTGCTACGGCAAAATCCCTCTCAGTCCATGACACCCTTGCCCTTCTGACTTTTAATTATATTTCGGGGAACACTGCACTGTCTTTTAATACTTCATCCAATAGCGGAAGTGACTGCAAGTATATCGATGAGGGTGGCCACCCTATGTATAAATACCCTGTAACTTCCTTTTTCGTCAATGGCCAGGTTAACAATGCCAGGCTGGCTGCCCCGGGTTCTGTCAGCGGACCTTCGTCCCTCTGCCAGGGAACAGCCAATAATATCTACAGCGTTTTGCCCGTCACGGGGGCAACTTCCTATGCATGGACTTTCCCCAGCGGGTTCGTCATCACACAGGGGGCCAATCATGACAGTGTTGTGGTGACAGCCGGCCCCAATGCGGTTTCAGGGGACATTACCGTAAGGGCAGTAAACACCTGCAATGACAACCCCGTATCTTCCCCTTTCCCTGTAAACCTTAAATCGAGGCCTGTGCCGGTGATCACCGGTCCTGCTTCGAGCTGTGCGACTACTCAGGCAATCACTTACAGTACGGATGCGGGAATGACCGAATACAGCTGGTCAATTTCTTCAGGGGGCAATCTCGTCTCAGGTCAGGGAACAAATTCGGTTACAGTAAACTGGGTGGTACCCGGCTCTCAAACGCTCAGTGTTATTTACAGGGCGCCGAATGGCTGCCTGGCTACGGTGCCTACGGTTAAAAATGTTACTGTTAATCCCCTGCCCGTACCGGTCATAACAGGTTCTGATACCGTTTGCAGCACATCATTAGAAATATTCTCGACCAGTACCGGCATGCAGTCATACCAGTGGAATGTTTCACCTTCAGGTACGATATTATCGGGAGCGTCCACTTCATCCGTAACCGTACGTTGGGATAATACGGGCCCTCAGTGGATCAGCCTGAACTACTCCAACTCCTTCGGATGCCAGGCGCTTTCACCTGTCACTAAAAATATCTTTGTCCGCCCCATAGCACAGCCGGTCATTACAGGACCGGTGAGCCTTTGCGAGGGGGATGCGGCGGTATCCTATGCAAGCCAGGCCGGCATGACCAATTACACCTGGTTGGTCTCATCGGGAGGTGTGATCACTTCCGGAAGCGGTACTTCTTCGGTTACAGTGCAATGGAACAGCCCCGGCATTCACCAGATGCAGCTCAATTATAATTTTCCTGGCGGATGTCCTGCTACAAGCCCTTATACACTGAATGTGAATGTCCATGCCAGGCCTCAGCCGCACATTTACGGGCCCGACACCCTGTGTAAAGGATCGACAGGCAACGTGTACACCACCGAAAGCGGAATGAGCAATTACCAGTGGACTGTCTCCCCGGGAGGCATAATAAATTCCGGCAGCGGGACCTATTCCGTAACAACCGACTGGACCACGGCAGGCAACCAGTTTCTCGGGGTAAACTATATGAATTCGTTTGGCTGTGCACCTTCAGCCCCGCTTATTCAAAATATCAGGATCAACCCCCTTCCTGTTCCGGCCATTTCAGGACCTTCATCAGTATGTAACAATTCGGGCAGCAAAATCTATACGACTCAGCCAGGCAAAACAAATTACATCTGGGTCGTCAGCCCCGGGGGCAATATTGTTTCAGGACAGGGACACGACACCCTTCATGTAATCTGGAATTCGGCAGGCAACCAGCAGCTCAGTGTGAACTATGCCGACTCTAATTCCTGTTCCTCCCCTGTTCCGGTTGTTTACCCGGTGACTGTATATGCGATCCCCTCCCCCTCCATAGCGGGTCCTCAGCTTGCCTGTTCGGGAGTAAACCTGGTTTACACAACCCAAACAGCCATGAGCAATTACACCTGGGCCGTTTCGGCCGGGGGCATTATCTTATCGGGGCAGGGAAGCCCGTCAGTTAATGTAAAATGGAACCTGGCCGGGAACCGGTCTGTATCGGTGAATTATTCCAACTCATCGGATTGCAGCGCCGATAATCCTTTCGTTTATAATGTAACTGTAAATCCCACCCCCTCGCCTACGATCACCGGGAACAGCAGCATTTGCTTTAACTCAAACTCGGCATACACAACCGAAACGGGAATGAACAGTTACGTATGGACTGTTTCGGCAGGTGGCAGCATCCTTTCGGGGAATGGCTCCTCATCGATTCTTGTGGCATGGAATGCCAGCGGGGACCAATCTGTTACACTTTCGTATACCAACCCCCAGGGATGTCCTCCCTTGCAGCCTGCCCAGAAACTTGTGAGGGTGCACCCTCTTCCTGTTCCTTTCATCACCGGCCCTTCATCTGTTTGCAGCCTGTCGGGAACCCGGGTCTATTCGACCCAGCGCGGGAAAACGGCCTATAACTGGACCGTCAGCAGCGGGGGCCTGATCACATCAGGACAGGGAACAGACTCAGTTGGAGTAAACTGGACTGCTTCAGGTATTCAGCACCTTACTGTAACTTACCTTGACTCAACCGGCTGTGCCCCGGCACAACCTACGTCTTATCCTGTAACGGTACTCCCCCTGCCCGTTCCTTCAATCAGCGGCCCGCCGGCAGTATGCAGCGGGGTCACCGGGCTGGTTTACAGCACCCAGTCGGGAATGAGCAACTACCAGTGGAGCATCTCTTCGGGCGGAACCATTCTTTCGGGCCTTGGCACAGAAACAATCCAGGTACGATGGGATTCTTCAGGATCAAGGTATGTTTCGGTGAACTATTCCAATTCGGCAGGCTGTTATGCTCCCGCCCCTGTGGTGAAAATTGTGACCGTCTATCCTCTGCCGGCACCTACAATCACTGGTCCCGACAGTCTTTGCATGAATGCCACCGGAACCTATACCACCGAGAGCGGTATGAGCAATTATCAATGGGTCATTTCGGCAGGAGGAAGTACTGTTTCAGGGCTGGGGACCAATGTAATCCATGTCACCTGGACATCTTCGGGGCCGCGCACCGTCTCGGTGAATTATATCAATGGCAATAACTGTACAGCAACCTCACCTTCGGTCTTCAATGTCAATATTTTTGCACTCCCTGTTCCTGCCATCTCTGGTAATGGTTCTGTTTGCGCCAACTCTTCAAACGAGGTATATACTACCGAGAGTGGTATGAGTTCGTATTCATGGACCGTAGCCGCAGGTGGTACCATTACGTCGGGCCAGGGCACAAACTCGGTACAGATCAGCTGGGGAAACCCGGGGACTTCAATAATTACGGTAAGTTATACTTCACCCAAGGGATGCAATCCCGCCAATGCGACACAGAAAGCGGTGACCATTAATCCTCTGCCTGTTCCAACCATCACTGGCAACAATTCAGTCTGTGCCAACTCAGGGCCCAAAACCTACTCAACCCAGGCTGGCCAGCTGTCCTATACCTGGAACATATCAGCGGGAGACACAATTTTAACTGGACTCGGAACATCCTCAATAACAGCACAATGGAATTCTGCAGGGGCTCACTGGATTACGGTGACATATTCATCCCCTTCGGGTTGCCAGGCAGCAAATCCCTGCACTTTGACCGTGACCATCCACCCATTGCCCTCAGCTGCTTCGGTAATATCAGGGCCGTCTTCACTCTGTGTTCCGGCATCCTGGCAGGAATATTCGATAGATACCATTTCCAATGCCGACGGATATTTCTGGACCTTACCGGCCAGAGCAATTTTCCAGGGCAATCCAAACAGTAATATAATACATGTAACCTATCTCCCAAATGCGCAGTCCGACAGTATTTCTGTACACGGGTCCAATGCATGCGGTAACGGAACGCCTTCTAACCTTTATGTAAACATTCACCCGTATCCTTCGGCGCCAACGATAACATTGAACCAGGACAATACCCTGATATCCAGTTCAGCATACGGCAACCAATGGCATCTGAACGACCAGCCCATGCCGGGCGATACCCTCGACAGCCTGCATGTGGTTGTAACAGGAGAGTATTACACCCTGGTGACTCTTGGAAATTGCAGTTCCGACACTTCAAATATCAAATATGTGGTTGCAGTGGGGGTAAATGAGAACATGGGATTCGATTTAAATGTACATCCAAATCCAACCAACGCTTTGCTCGACCTGGTGTTCACCAACCCGCTTGAAAGAGCCTATAAGGTTGTTTTAATCAATGAACTTGGCGTAAAACTCTACGAGTCCGAGAGGCTTATACCCAAAGGAGAGACCACGTGGAGGATTGATCTAAGGCATGTTTCTCCTGGTCCTGTGCTGGTGATAATCCAGTCATCCGAAGGAATTATCAGGAAAAAAGTAATCAAGAACTAGGAGAAAAACCAGGATTACCTTATAATGACGATTTTCCTTTTAATCAGGTAAGTATCCGATTTAATAATTATATAGTAGATTCCCGCTTCGGCTGAGGAGAGGTCAAGTTGGTATTTATCCAGGCCCTTCAGTTGCTTTCTCAAAACTGATTTACCGTTCATGTCTTCCACCTCTATATTCAAACTGATCCTGCTGCCATCGGCCGGAACGATATTAAATATACCCTTATTCGGGTTTGGATAAATCTCGACCTGACCCTGCCCTGTTTCGGCGATTCCCGAACTTGATTTGGCCTGGGTAAGATTCACCGTTACAGGGCTGATCCCACTAACGTTTACTGCAACATGGGCAGTACGCGCAACGGAGCCCGTATTTGCACTATAGTTCGCAACGATAGTACCGTTTTTGACTCCCGATGGTGTTACAGTGCACCAGTTGCTGTCGCTTAAGACAGTCCAGCTTGTATTGGAGGTCACCGTATAATTCACACTGCCTGCAATTGCTGTAACATTCTGGGTTGCAGGAGAAACATTAAGTGTTGGAGCAGCGCCGGCCTGGGTAACAGTCACAACAACCGGGCCGATTCCGCTTCCAAAAGTCGAGATGTGAGCTATTCTTGGAGTAACTTCCGGGTTCGCAGTAAAGGTTGCCAGTATTATACCATTGCCAATGCCCGAAGGAGTAACTGAACACCAGCTGGTATCGGATGTTACGGTCCAAGCAATATTTGAAAGCACAGTGTAATTGGTTCGGCCCGTATCGGCTGCGGCATCATGGTTTGGAGGTGTGACTATAAGTTCGGGGCTTGCTCCGGCCTGGGTAACTGTAACTGTTACGGAGGGAACCCCGCTGCCAGATACAGTCAGCGTGGCCATTCTGGGTACAATGCTTGTATTGGCTTCAAACGTGGTAAAGATCGTATCGTTGCCCGATCCTGTTTGTGTTGGAACGCACCATGAGGCATCGCTGGCAACAAGCCAGTTTATATTGCTTGTCACAAAGAACCTGGTCTGGCCCAAAGTATCCCCAACACTTCGGTTTGGAGGAGTAACTGCCAGGCTGGACGGAACAGTGGAGAAGCTCAGGGTATCCCCATGTATAATACCATTGGCCGTGGAACCTACCGCAGTGTAGTAGTACACAGTATTCGGCATAAGGCTCCCGACTGTTTTCGAAATGCTAACAGCCGTCATCCCTGCTCCTAGGCTGGCTGCTGCAGTGGTGTCTGAAAGACCGGTGGGAGATGTTCCCCAGATAAAGTAGCCTGTTGCGTTTGACCCGTAAGGGTTTACTGTACCGTTGAGGGTTGCCGAAGCACTGGCAACATTTGTTGCCGCAATGGTTGTGACTACAGGAGGGAAAGTAAATTTAAAGGAGGCAATTCTCGTTTGACGGCTTCCACCTGAGCCAATGTATTCACTCGTAAACCAGAAAGTGTTTGTATCGGCCGGGTCCACCGCCATTAATGAGTAATCGCCCCAGCGTTCGATACCTGTCTGCGAATAGCTTCCGCTCTTAATTGTATCTTCAGCGATATCTAGAATGCTGTTGCCTGCCAGGTATGCCATCGGAGATTGTCCGCAATATCTGATAGCGGGGTGCATATATGTACCTGAGACCGAATAGCCAAGAGCGATGGTGTTCGATCCGTTGAGCATTATACATCCCATCCACCGGCTGGTTGAATCCGGAGCATATGTTCCCTGCTGCCTGATCGTCCAGTCCCCGCTTGTCCTCCTGAGCTCATACCACCTTATCCCGGCATGATTGTTATTGGGAGGAGTGCCCAGGTTTATTGTATGGCAGCAGACTATGGTCTGGTAGGATCCGAAGTTCCTGTATTGGGGAACATTCATGATAACCTGGGGTATTCCGTCAAGCTTCTGGGTGGTTCCCATCTGCGGGATATTATTCCAGTTGTTCCCGAAATTACTGCTGAAGGGTTGCACATTGAGCTGCTGCGACCTGATAAATGTTGAATTGGCAGGAATATTCCAGTCAACACTGAGTTCGTAAATCCAAAGCTGGTCGGTTCCTCCGCCAAAAGCATCATCATTGAAGGCAATATAAAGCCCCGGGGAGCCTGCGGGTGCAAACTGCCCGTCATTATCGATCGGTGGAACGCACATAAATCCATCAACTGAAGAAGGCCTCCATGAGTTATGGAAGCCAACTTTCTGGGCTGTTCCTCCCACCAGGATGGAATCACGCTGAAAAACGTAAGTATCGGTGCTTCCCCCGTTGTTGTCGCCCATATAATACCCGTCGCGCCAAACACTTACCTTGGCATAATCGGGCATTACGGCAACCTGGAAGGAATACCGGTGCCATGTCCCCGTGGGGTCATTGGTTGATGATACGGCTAACAGCAGGTAATTTGTTGATCCGGAAATTGAAATTTCGGTTACCAGCCAGCGGTCGGCCTGTTCATCATATAATATGACAGGGTCCCCGTCATTGTAATTTGCGCCGGGTACGCTTCCGAATAAAGCGTTGACAGCAGTTGGACCGGCCACCTTGGTTCCGTTTTTGGTGTAAATTGCATAAACAGTGTTTATGACCTGCATATAATGGTTAGGGCCGGCTGTTCCATTGCAATCGGGGGGATAATAGGGTGATGCCTGCCCTGCAAAGTTTGCACTCTGCACCGATGTCTTTTTCAGGTTTCCCATCGTTTTCTGGAAGAAAGTGTCTGGCCCATGGGGAAGCGCCGTTGCAGCAAAGGGGTAACTCCTTTTTCCAAGGCCTTCATTCAATTCTTTCCTGGCTTTTTTTGCCATGGCTTTCCATTCCGCAGCACTCATAACAGGGAGGTCGCGTAAGGGTTTACTAAGGCCCAGGTAGGTTCCGGTACCAACTTCACTGGGAGTTGCAGGAACGTTTTGGGCAACTGATTCCAATACCAGCAAAAGGAAAGCCAGTATAAAAAAATAATTTTTTATCATGATGGGGATCGGTTTATACTGCAAAATTACGCAGAAAACAGCATGTTAAGGTAAAATATTTGTATTATTTCCGAATTTATGCGATCAGGAATTTCCTGATTTTTATCATATTTCAGATTTTAGACCTCACTTCAGCTGTCATTTTTACTTAATGAATTGCAGAGGGAAATGGAATCACGCAAATCAATACTTTTTTATACTTTTGCAGGCTTCAGGCTAAAAACCCACCAAACATATGAAAAGAATTATACTTTTTTTGCTCCCTGTCCTTCTCCTGGGCAATGTTAAGGCCCAGGATATAAAAACCGTCGCCTCAAGCCTTGACAAGGCCAGGGAAGAAGTCCCGGCAGATACTGCCAAACACCATTGGAAATTCGGAGGCTTCGGATCCCTTACAATAAACCAGGCAGCCTATTCTAACTGGGCTGCAGGGGGAACAAATTCCATTGGAGCAACGGGGATGCTTAACCTCAGGCTTCGTTATTCAAAAAACAGGCATTCCTGGTCCAACATTCTGGATGCTGCTTACGGCTTCCAGTTGCTGGGCGCAAGCTCAAATGCCAAGTACAATAAAACCGATGACAAGATAGAGTTCACAACTGCCTATAGCTATGAAATCCATAAAAACAAGAAATGGTACCTGACCGTGCTGGTTAATTTCAGGTCGCAGTTTTCCAACGGGTATAATTATCCCAACGACAGCGTTTCCATCTCGAAATTCATGGCTCCGGGATACGTTGTTGCAGGTATCGGGATCACATACCGCCCGGCAACTTTCTTTACCCTTTATGTATCGCCTTCTTCAGGCCGTTTCACCTTTGTCCTGGACGACACCCTTTCAAAACAAGGGGCATTCGGGGTGGAGAAAGGGAAAAAAATAAGAGGGGAGTTTGGTCCTTACGTAAGGGCAGATCTGAACAAAGACCTTGCTAAGAACATCAACCTCGGCTCATCGCTTGAATTGTTTACAAATTACCTTAAAGGATTCGGGAACATTGACGTTAACTGGAATGTCCTTTTTACGCTCAAAGTCAATAAATGGCTTGCCACGGTTGTCAACTTCCAGGTAATCTATGACGACGATGTCCTCATACAAACCAATCCTCCTGAACCTGCAAGCGGCCCCCGTACACAGTTCAAGGAAACTATCGGGGTGGGCTTATCATATAAATTCCATTAACGGCCATCTGAGCCATATATCGGGAAAATAAATTAATTTTACCGCGCATTCCTAATAAATACACAAAGAACAAGATCATGGCCCAACACGATTTATACAGCGATCACAGTCTATCGCACGAAGAGCTTAAATTCAGGGAACATACCGAAAGAGCTGCACATTTTATCAAAATCGACCTGTTCCGTTCAGCCAGGGAAGAATTCAAAGCCGCATTGGGATATAAACCAGGGGATGAAGAATGTATCAAGGGTATTGCACAAATGAACGCCAACATCAGGCGGGACGCTAAAATAGTTTACGTGGTTGCCCCCATCGTTCTGGCTATCATTACATCCATCGCGATATTTGCCTGATCTGCTAAGACCTGATAATTTCATCGATAAAACCAAGGAGGACGTCCCTGGTTACAGGTTTCGGGAGATACCCCGAGAAGCCTAAGGAGATCAGCCTGTCCCGGTCACCAATGGATGCATATCCTGTGAGTGCAACAATCGGGACATCCTTGTAATCGCTGAGCTTACGTATTTCGAGCATGGTCTGAATTCCGTCAAGGCCGGGCCCCAGGTTTATATCCATCAGGATTAGGTCAAAACGCTTCTGCCCTGCGCTTTCAATAGCGGCTTTTCCATCAAGGGCCGAATAGGCCATGCAGGTATCCTGGACGTAAAGTGTAAGAAGCTGGAGATTCACAAGATTATCTTCAACCACAAGGACTGCAGGGACGTTTTTAGGATATGCCGGTTCACCCGGTTTTTGTGCTTCTTTTTCGGGTGTAGGCAAGGGGGCTTTTTCAAATGAAGTTCCTGCCGAAGGCAAGATCACTGTGAACTCCGAACCCTCTCCAACCTTGCTTTTAAGCCTGATTTCCCCGTTAAGCAATACGGCAATTTTCTTACTGATTGAAAGCCCCAGGCCTGAGCCTTCGAACTTCCGCCCGTATCCCTCACTCACCTGCCTGAACGTTTCAAAGATCAGGTCAAAATTCCCTTCAGCTATTCCTATCCCCGTATCTTGTACCGAGATCGCAATTTTGTCCTGCCCGGATTCGCTGATCTCCCTGGCTTCAATAGTAATGCTGCCTTTATCGGTATATTTTACGGCATTGTCGATAAGGCACCTCAACATATGCTGCACAAGATAGTCATCTCCAAGAATTTGTATGAAAGCCGGAACATTCAGGTTAAGCCTCAGGTTTTTCCTGTTGATCAGGGGTTCATAATTCGACAGCACCTTGAGCAGGCTTTTTTTAACGGTTATCGGGACGAATGTCCGGTTGACCTTGTCCGATTCGAGATGAGAAAGGTCCATGATGGCATCCAGGGTATCCATTAGCCTGCGGCCCGAAATAAGGATATTCTCGGCTTTCAGCCTGGCTTCCGGATCCAGCAGGTCATTGGTCAGGATCTCGGCGAATCCAAGGATTCCATTCATTGGTGTACGTAATTCGTGATTCATGTTGGCCAGAAGCGAAGAGGTAAGCTTGGAGGAAACCTCTGCTTTTTGCTTCTGAACAACCAGTTCCTGCTGCATTTTCAGGCGATGAATCGACAAGGCAATCTGTTCCGAAACATAGATCAGCACATCCACTTCATGATCTCCATAACGGATTTTTGGGTTGTAGCTTTGAACAACCATGGCGCCAATCACTTCCCTGTCGACCTTGAGCGGGACGCCAAGCCAGTCAATTGCCGGGCTGCCTTTCATTTCAATGATGCCGCGGTCGATAAAATACTGTATGTCCTCGGGTTTGGCTAAAAGGTGCTTGCCTGTGCGGAGAACGATATCGGTAAGCGTATTCCCGCGTTTTCTCCTGGCCGGCGGAGGGTCTTTCTCATCTATATAATACGGGAAGCTTATTGTTTCGTTATCCGGTTCAATCAGGGCAACGAATAAATTATGTGCATCCATCAGGTCCCCGATAACAATGTGAATGTTGGCAAACAGGTCATTCAGGCCTTTGGCCGAATGAGCAAGTTCGGAGATCCTGTAAACGGCCCCCTTTACCTTTTCCGACTGTATCACATCCGAAATATCCTTGTTGATGGTAATTATGCCTAGTACATTCCCATGATCATCTTTCAGCTGTGAGGTGGAGGACAGAACATAGGCCGTGCTGCCGTCTTTGCGCTTATGTACCAGCTCCCCTTTCCAGAAACCTTTCTGCTCAAGTTCATCGAAAATCCCTGCTTTGGTGGCACCCGGAAAATCAACCCTGAGCGATCCTCCCCCGAATTTGCCTATAACCTCATCTGCTTTCCATCCGTATATCCTTTCGGCTCCCTTATTCCAGCTCTGAATGATCATCTCCTTATCAAAAGTGATAATGGCATCACTGATTTCCTGGAGCAAGGCATTCATATACCTGATCTGCTCCTCATCCATCTGCGATTTCTGCTGGAATTTGAATTTTGTCTTGAAGTACTCCAGCTGCTGGCTTTTCCAGATCAGTGTGGCTGATATGGTAATGAGGATAAAGAAAATGACAATATACAGGATAAGGTTAAGAGCCCCTTTTTGCAGGGGAGCGGTAAGCTCGCTTTTATCGATTTTACATACCAGCCACCAGTTGGTTCCATCAATGTGGCGGATCTCCGCCAGGACATCCTGCCCCCTGTAATCCCTTGAATCGGACAACATCAGAGAACCGCTCATCGGTATACTTTGTCCGATTTCATCTTTGAGCGAAGGTGAAGTAAAAGAAATTATCGTATCCGGTTTTACTTTGCTTTCCGACAAGTACAAAGTTGATCGGGGGTCGTGATAAAGAAGGATGTTTTCGGCAGTCATTCTTTCAACCGGCCATGAAGCAAGTGTTGGGAACAGGTTTTTCGTGGGATCAATAAAAAAGACGGAATAGCCAAGTAAAACCGAATTTTCGTTCAAGGCTACTGAGGTTGTAAGATAAGGAGCCCCATTCCGGTACTTCTGTATTTCGGACAGGGTAACCTTACCCGGTATTATCAGTCTTTGTTCGGCTATAGTCAATTCACCAGCCCAGGGCCCTGCATCATTCGCGGCCAGGCTGAAAACCTTTTTGCCTTCGGCACTGAATAAAACAATGTTATTGTAGTCATGATTGCGGCGGATCGGCTCCAGCCAGCTTCGGACAACTTCCCTGTATCCCCTGTTGCCGGGGGCCTTTAACAGTTTGCCAAACTCCGATCTAAATTCAGGGCTCGCCGAGATAAATGCCCCTTCAGCTTTTCTTTCTTCAATCCAGTTCTTTATCTCATGCACCTTAAAGCTGGAAACAGCCGAGAGGAACTCCTTATGTATCCCGAGAATATCCTCCCACTGCCGCTTATAATAATAATGTCCTCCTGCAAATAGTCCTGCAATCAAGAGAAAAACAAACATGAACTGCTTCCATTGAAGTCTGAATTTTTTCTCAGGAAGGTCCGGCTGTATCATAAAAAGCCCGTTAATGAATACCCAAAGATATGAAAGTTTATTCTTATATCAGAATCAGGTTCTTTCATCTTTTTCTGTATGTTTGTACATCGTGAAACAAAAACATGTGGGAGAGATGGAAACAGGGAAACCACAGATGATGAAACTTGTAAAAAACGACCCATGGCTTGAACCGGTTGCCGGGGAGGTTAATGACAGGTATATGCGATACAAGGACACAATTGGCGGCATAAAGGCCCAGTGGAAGTCCTTGTCGAAATTTGCAGATGCCTATTTATGGTTTGGCCTTCATCATGACAGTAAATTAAAAGCCTGGATATACAGGGAATGGGCACCAAATGCACAGGATCTTTACCTCTTTGGCGATTTCAACAACTGGCAGCGGTATTCTCACAGGCTTAACCCCGACAAATACGGGAACTGGGAAATAATCCTGCCCGACTCTGAATATGGTGAACGTTTTGTTCACCAGGGCAAGATCAAAGTCATGGTACATTCAGACCAGGGCTGGAATGAACGCCTGCCGGCTTATATTACCAGGGTGATCCAGGATACTGCAACCAAAGATTTTGCTGGTCAGATATGGGATCCTCCAAAATCCTTTGACTGGGAAAATGACAATTTTGACCTGAGTACCCTCAACGACTTATTCATTTACGAATGCCATCCGGGCATGGCCCAGGAACGTGAAGGCATTGGCAGTTTCTGGGAGTTTGCCGACGACCTCATCCCGTATATAAAAAATGCGGGATACAATGTAATCCAGCTGATGGCAATAGCTGAACATCCTTATTACGGTTCTTTCGGATATCATGTAACGAACTATTTTGCGGTCTCAAGCCGCTTTGGCACTCCCGAAGAGCTGAAATATCTCATTAAAAAGGCTCATGAACAAGGTATTGCGGTGATCATGGACCTGGTGCATTCGCATGCAGCTAAGAATACGAATGAAGGATTGAACATGTTCGACGGCACCGATCACCAGTATTTTCATGCAGGTCCCCGGGGGAACCATCCCTACTGGGATTCAAAATGTTTTGATTACGGGAAGCGTGAAGTTCAGCAGTTTCTTCTTTCAAACGTAAAATACTGGATAAAGGAATTTCATTTCGACGGATTCCGTTTCGACGGGGTCACGTCCATGATGTATTTCGACCATGGTTACCGTGAAATATGGGATCGCGACGGGTATTTCAAGGAAGGAGTTGAATGGGATGCCATCACCTACCTCCAGCTTGCCAACACCCTGGCTCACCAGGTAAAACCATCGGCTCTTACCATTGCCGAAGACGTAACCGGCATGCCCGGACTCTGCCGGCCGATCAGGGAAGGTGGCATAGGTTTTGATTTCCGCCTCGGAATGGCCTTGCCCGATTACTGGATCAAAATTCTCAAGGAAAAGAAAGATGAGGACTGGGACATCCATGAGATGTGGACTGTGATGAACGACCGCCTGCCTGATGTGAAGACCATCGCATACTGCGAGTCGCATGACCAGGCCCTGGTCGGCGACCAAACTATTGCCTTCCGCCTGATGCAAAGCGAGATTTACTTTAAAATGAGCCGGGAGGAAGAAAGCCATATTATAGACAGGGGGATTGCCCTGCATAAGATGATCCGCCTTTTCACCCTTTCACTCGGAGGCCAGGCCTACCTGAATTTCATGGGTAACGAATTCGGCCACCCCGACTGGATTGATTTCCCCAGGGAAGGGAATAACTGGAGTCACCAGTATGCACGCCGGCAATGGTCTTTGGCGCTGAATGAGAAGCTGAAATACCGTTTTCTTGGCGATTTTGACAAACAGATGATTAAGCTTGCCAAGGCATACAAGCTACTGGAGGCGAATTTCGGGCGGCAGATATGGATGGACCACCAGAATAAAACAGTCATTTTCGAAAAGTCGGGTTTGCTCTTCGTTTTCAATTTTCACCTGGCCGGTTCCATCCCCGATTATGCGTTTTGTGTTCCTGAACCTGGCGATTACCGGCTCATCCTGAATTCCGATTCGGCCTTGTTCGGAGGCCATGGCAGGCTTGACGAGAGCAGCGTGCACACCAGCATTTTCAATCCCGCCGACAATACACATACACTTAAAATATACAACATTAACCGTAGCGTGCAGGTATTTGAGCGCGTTATGCCCGTTAAGGCTGATCAATAATAATAATCGGACTATGCGTAACAAACCCTCACTTAGTTTCTGGCAGATCTGGAATATGAGTTTTGGCTTCCTGGGTATCCAGTTTGGATGGGGCCTGCAGATGGCAAACATGAGCGCTATTTATTCATACCTTGGCGCGAGACCCGGCCAGATTGCCTTGCTCTGGCTTGCCGCTCCCGTGACCGGGGTCATTATCCAGCCACTGATCGGGCAGGCAAGCGATCGCACTTGGACCAGGCTTGGACGCCGGAGGCCCTATATCCTTGTGGGAGCGATCCTGGCCTCCCTGGCCCTGATCTTTATGCCTAATTCACCGACTTTCTGGGTTGCAGCAGGCCTGCTGTGGGTGCTCGACGGGACCATCAATGCCAGCATGCAGCCTTTCAGGGCCATGGTGGCAGACAACCTCCCTGAAGAACAGAATTCCCAGGGGTTCGCAATACAGTCACTATTTATAGGCCTGGGCGGGACCATCGCCTCGGCCCTGCCCTGGATGATGACAAACTGGTTTGGTATTGCACAGGATAAAGCGGGACAGGGACATATTCCAAGTTCCGTCACCTTATCTTTTTACATAGGCTCGATAGCCTTCATAGGAGCAGTTTTATGGACAGTCTTTTCAACAAGGGAGATACCCCCCGATGAAGAGGAACTGGCCGCTATCCGTTCACGGAAGTTCGACTGGACCCTCGGCCTGGGAGAAATTGTAAGGCTTATAGGGCACCTGCCTAAACGGATGTGGGAGCTGGGATTGGTACAGTTCTTCACCTGGATCGGCATGTTCTGTTTGTGGGTCTACTTTTCCCCGGCAATTGCCGGTAACGTGTTTCACGCTAAAGCAGGCACAGTGGAGATGGAAACATCAGGCGCCTGGGCCGGTTTCTGTTTCGCCATGTACAATGCAGTTTGCTTTCTGTTCTCATTTGTCCTGATCAGGGCCACGAAATTTACAGGGCCGAAACTGATGCATACATTATGCCTGGCAATCGGCGCCATTGGACTGCTAAGCATCCCCCTGATGACAGGAAAATTCGGACTGCTTTTTTCGATGACATGTATCGGGATAGCCTGGTCAAGCATCCTCTCAATGCCCTACGCAATGCTAACCCCCGCTTTACCCCCCGACAAACTGGGGGTTATGATGGGGATTTTCAACCTGTTTATTGTGATACCCCAGGTCATTGCATCCAGCCTGCTAGGATATGTAATTGAACTCTTTTTCGCAGGAAAGCCAATGAATGCCATGATCATAGGCGGAGCCTGCTTTGCCATCGCATCGTTAACCACCATGTGTGTGGTGACATACAAGCAGAACGGCAATGCCGGCACGTTCAGCAAAATTGCCACCCACTAATCTTTCCAACCCAGGCTTCAATGAAAAATCACCAGCTGCTTTCCCTGACTTTTGTATGCTTTCTGCTTGCCATGGCTTCATGCCAAATGAAACCTCATCCCCCCGAAGCCATGAAACTTCCGCTGAATGAGAATTCGGCCAGGGATTACAGCAAGTCCGAAAATGAATATACTGCACAATGGATGGAACGCTTCGGTTCCCTTAAGAAAACAATACAGGCTGAACTGCTTGGCCGCAAATACAATCTGCCGCCCGAAGAAATTTCCGACAACGACACTGCGCTCACTGCAGCTGAACCCTGGATTATCTTTGTGAAAGACGGAAAAGAAGTCCATGCCGTATCAAAAGGAAAAGGGAAGTCAGAAAACAATGTCATCTTTACCGAGAATGATCCGGCGTTTACAGTAAGGCTGCATCTTTCATCTTCAAAAAACTTAATTTTTATTGAAAGTACTTCCTCCGGGTCCTCTGAGGTAAGCATGCTGCCATTCTCCTGCAAATCCCTTAAACCCGTTCTGATCCAGGAGCGCAAGCCGGGTGTAATATACAGGGCCGAGCATTTTGGGGGTAATAATTTATGGATCTTATCAAATGAAAATGCACCCATGCGATCCCTGTTGATTGCCCCGGTGCTGTCCCCGGGCCCTTCACACTGGAAGGCTGCAGTGAGGGAAAACGACAGTGTTTATATTGATGATTATTCCCTGATCGATCTGCGCTACCTTGTACTTGTACAGAGAAGGAACCTCAGGACATCCATTCAGATAACCAGCATTTACCCTGAAGATGGCAAGGAGGCTTCGGTTGCGAACGTGATCAATTTTCCGGAGCCGGAAGGCCGTATCTCGGATCTTTCGTTCATCCAGGCCGATAATAAAATCGTTTTCAGGTACTCGAGCATTCTCACCCCTCCTACATCTTATACTTACGGCATACATTCCATGCATATGGGCATCCGCTGGAAGAAACAAGTTAAAAATTATGTTCCCGACGATTATAAAGCAGAAGTCTTCATGGCAGCCGGAAAAAACAATGTAAGGATACCGGTATCCATGATAAGGAAGAGGGACCTGGATCGCATGGATGGCACAAACCCGCTTCTTTTAGTGATTGAGGCAGGAAAGCCCGGGGAGCAGAAGAACGATTTCAGTCCTGAGATACTGAGCCTTACCGACAGGGGTTTTTATATTGCAGTAGTTCATGTTTCACCTGGGTTTACCGGTGAAAGGCAAAGCATGGATAAGGTCTCTGCCGCTGTCTCCGCCATGATTGGCAAAAAATATACTTCGGCAGGCCTTGTCACGATTTCGGGAAAGGGCGAGGGAGCAATGCTTGCCTTTAAAACAGCCAACGAACATCCTGCCTGGGTGAAGGCTTTGATACTGGAGTCCCCTTCTTTTTCATGCGATGCAAAGAATTCAGCTGCCCCCTGGATTTACCTCAATATCCCGGCCGATATTGATAAAGCATCTGCAGGCCTTACCCTGGCATCGGCCCTGAGAACGATCACCAGTCCTGAGAATACACTCCTGGTCAAGCAGGGTAATGACAATAGTCCTGCTGAGGATTCCAAAGCCGGACTAATCACGTTTATACTTGCAGCCAATGGAATTAATAAATAGAATGTAAACATAAATATCATACGCAAATGATGAATCAACGTGCCTCAGGCATATTACTGCACCCGACTTCCCTGCCCGGGAAATATGGAATAGGATCCCTTGGCAAAGCTGCCTTTAACTTTATCGACTTTCTTGCCAAAGCGAAGCAACAGTTCTGGCAGATACTGCCCCTGGGGCCTACAGGTTACGGCGACTCGCCTTACCAGTGTTATTCGGCCCATGCCGGCAACCCCGACCTGATTGATCTCGACCTGCTGGTGAGCAATCACCTGCTCACCCCTGAAGAACTGGCCGCCTTGCCTCATTTTCAAGATGGACCGATTGATTACGACCTGGTGCAGAAAGCCAGGCTCCCCTTACTGTATAAAGCATTTAATACGTTTACCAGCCATGCTTCGGACCTGGATAAGCTGGCATATCGTAATTTTCTTAAAAGCCATGCGGCATGGCTCAATGATTATGCCCTGTTCAGGGCAATCAAAGAGGATTCAGGGAATAAACCCTGGTATACCTGGGAGAAAGAACTGAAAACCCGGGACCCCGGGGCGCTTAAACATGCCGAAAGCCGGCTGGCCGAACAAACGGATTTCCACAAGTTCCTGCAGTTTATATTTCTCAAGCAGTGGATGAGCGTAAAAGAATATGCAAAAAAACACAAAGTCAGGATTATAGGTGATATCCCATTGTATATCTCCATGGACTGCTCCGATGCCTGGGCCGATCCGCAGGAATTTGAATTCGACCAGGATCTGATGCCCATCAGGGTGGGCGGGGTGCCGCCTGATTATTTCAGTGAAACCGGGCAGCTTTGGGGGAACCCGCTGTTCCGATGGGATGTCATGAAAACCAACAATTACAGATGGTGGATGGACCGTATCAGGACCAGCCTGATGCTTTACGATGTGATCAGGATAGATCATTTCCGCGGTTTTGCAGCTTACTGGGCGGTTCCCTACGGTGAAAAGACCGCCATAAACGGGGCCTGGATTCCCGGTCCGGGCAAAGAATTTTTCGTTGCCCTTAAAAATGAACTCGGCGACCTGCCCATCATCGCCGAGGACCTTGGCGTTATGACGCCCGATGTCGAGGACCTTCGCGACAGCTTCGGCCTGCCCGGCATGAAGATCCTTGAATTTGCCTTCGATTCTTCCGAAGCAAACGATTACATCCCGTATAATTATACAAGAAACTGCATTGTTTATACCGGGACACACGATAACGACACTGTTGTGGGCTGGTTCAGGCAGGCTTCGGAAGCCGACCGCCGACAGGTGCTTGACTATATTGGTAAAGAAGTGAACGACATACATTGGTCATTTGTGCGGCTCGCCTGGTCCTCGGTAGCCAATACTGCCATAGTTCCCATGCAGGACCTGCTCGGCCTGGATTCGGATGCCCGCATGAACCTTCCCGGGACAACAGGCGGTAACTGGAAATGGAGGGCAAAAGAGACTGATTTCCCGGCCGAACTTGCCAATGCTCTGTCAGCCCTGACCAGCCTGTATGGAAGAGCCAGAAAATCAAAAATCAAACCTAAATAAAATGAAGCGTTGTATCCTATTGCTTCTCCTCATCCCCCTGGGCCTTTTAGCCCAGCAGACGGGAATTTTACGAGTAGAACCTCCTTTCTGGTGGACGGGCTTTAAAAATCCGGCACTGCAGCTTATGGTTTACGGGAAGGATATAGGAAAAACCGGGGTTTCCATTAGCGGGAACAAACAAACAGCAGTCGTGCTTGCTGCAGTCCACAAGGTTCACAGCCCCGACTACCTTTTTATCGACCTGAAAATCGGGGCGACCTCAAGTCCCGGCACCTTCACCCTGAACTTTACCGAAAACAATAAAACCCTTGCCACATACAACTATATGCTGAAACCCAGGCAGGCAGGATCGGCCGGGCGTAAGGGATTCAATAATGCAGATGTTGTTTACCTGCTCATGCCCGACCGCTTTGCCAACGGCGACACCACCAACGACAATATTGCCGGGATGAAAGAAAAAGCCGACAGGTCAAAGCCCGACAGCAGGCACGGAGGCGACATCAAAGGTATAATCGACCACCTCGATTATCTTAAGGAACTAGGGGTCACTGCCTTGTGGCTGACGCCACTTGTAGAAAACGATCAGCCCGTTTACTCCTACCATGGATATTCCGCCACGGATTTTTATAAGGTCGATCCCCATTTCGGCACCAATGAAGACTACGTAAAGCTTTCGGAAGCCATCCACAAGAGGGGCATGAAGCTGATCATCGATGAAGTGTTCAACCATTGCGGCAGCGAGCATTGGTGGATGAAGGACCTGCCTTCGGAAGACTGGCTTAACCAATGGCCTGAATTTACCAGGAGCACATACAGGGCCGGTAGCATCAGCGATCCCTATGTTTCCGAGACCGACAGCCTCCAATTTTCAAGGGGATGGTTTGACAAAACAATGCCCGATCTCAACCAGAGAAATCCGTATATGAAAAATTACCTGGTACAGAACAGTATATGGTGGATGGAATATGCAGGGATAGACGGCATACGGCAGGACACTTACCCGTATCCGTTCAAAGACGCTATGAGCGAATGGGGAAAACGGATGCTTGAAGAATATCCCGGCATCAATATCGTAGGTGAATGCTGGATGAACTACCCTGCAACAGTTGCCTACTGGCAGAAAGGCTCAAAGAACCTCGACGGTTTTAACTCCAACCTCCCGTCGGTATTCGATTTTCCCTTACATGACGCGCTGATCCAGGCCTTTAATGAAAAAGAAGGATGGAACACCGGGATACTCAGGTTGTATGAGGTCATCTCCCAGGATTTCTCCTACCCCAACCCTATGAATATTGTCACATTTGCCGACAACCACGATGTGAACCGTTACCTCGACACCCAGAATGATGATGTAAGAAAACTTAAAATGGCCATGGCTTTTATTCTTACCACCAGGGGAATCCCCGAAATCTTCTATGGAACGGAGTTGCTGATGACCACCGGGGCCGACAAGGGGCATGGTACTATACGAAGGGATGTTCCCGGTGGATGGCCGGGCGACAGCAGGAACGTTTTCACTGCCAAGGGTCGCAACCAGACGGAAAACGAGATGTACAACTTTATGCACACCCTGCTCGATTACAGGAAGTCAAATACAGCTCTCCAGACCGGTAAACTCAGGCATTTCATCCCCTCCGACGGGATTTACACCTATTTCCGTTACAACGGCAAAAGCACCGTAATGGTTGTCATGAACAACAATGAGGAGCAAAAGATCCATGAAACCGGGCGCTACAGTGAAATTCTCAGGAACTTCAAATCGGGCAGGGAGATCATCAGCGGCAACCCGGTCACAGATCTGTCGAAACTAACAATTCCGGCGAAATCGGCTCTCATCATCGAACTGAAACAATAATCTCACAATAAATACACAGCATGCTAGCCTTTCAGAAAAAACTCTCGAACATATTTTACCTGCTCATCGGGTTCCCGAGCACGGCCATGGGTTTTGCCCTTTCGATCCAGATCGCCGTTCTCAGCTGGATACTGCGGACGAAATACAACCTGGATATTGACCAGATCGGTATTGTGTGGGCCGCAGGACCGATTGCCGGCATACTGGGCCAGCCGCTCGTCGGACTGATCAGCGACAAGATATGGTTCTGGGGAGGGCGCCGCAAACCATTCATCATTATAGGCGGGATGCTTGCCGCACTGATGATACTTGCTCTTCCGAACATTGCCAGGATCAACGATTTCTTCGGCATCGGAAGCATCATGGCCGTGGCCGTAACCGTTGCCCTTACCCTCGACCTTTCGATAAACATCAGCTTCAACCCCACCCGTTCCATCATAGCCGATGTCACCCCCGACGGGCAACCGCGTACAAAGGGTTATACCTGGATGCAAAGTGTATCGAACCTCTTCGGCAGCGGGGCATACCTCATGGGAGCCCTTATCAGCAACTACTTCCTGATCTATGCAGGGGTGATCATCGTTTTCCTTTTCTCGATCGGTCCGCTCATCTTTATCGAAGAACCCAGGCAACTTTCGAAATCGGCCGAAGATAAAGACAGCAAGCTTAAAACCAAAACCCAGTGGGGCGAGCTGTTCAAACTCTATTTTGCACATGGATTTTCATGGCTGGGAATACAGACCATGTTCGTTTATATATTCGCTTTCCTGGAACAGAAAATGCCTTCGATGCAAAATCTTCCCGAAGCCCAGAGGAATGCAAACCTCGGCCAGCTTATCGGCTGGTCGTTCTTCATACTTAATGCCGTAGGAGCCATCTGGCCGGCCTTCCTCCTTGAACCCATGAGTAAAAGAGTGGGGAGGGTAAGAACCCAGGCTTTGATGGTGGGGATCATGAGCTTAGGATATTTCGGGATAGTGTTCCTGGCTACGACCCCTTTCATGCTCTATGCCATGATGTGCGTTCTTACCCTGGGATGGGCAGCCGTGGTGAGCCTTCCCTTCGCCATCATGTCTGAAAAAGTTGATAAAAGCCGGATGGGATTTTTCATGGGCATATTCAACCTCAGCGTCGTTCTTCCCCAGCTCGTGGCCAGTTTTGCCATGGGAAAGGTGATCAGCCATGCTGCCGACAAATCAATGGTATTTGTCATCAGCGGAGTTTCACTTGCCTTATCGGCCTTTTTATGGCTGTTTGTTAGTGATAAAAAGAAGTCCGCTTAACCCGTTTATAATGAAACGATACGGCCCTGCACTGATCCTTCTGCTGATGACGTTTACCGCGAAAGCCCAAACGTTTCAGCATTTCCTTGACCGCATCAATGCACTTCCCCCGCCTGAACGTCAGGCTGTTGCCGATAGTTTCATAAAGGTATGCCCGGCTTTTCCGTTCATTGAAAATGACAGCGTTTCACACTTCATCTATACGGGAACTTCAACATCCGTTGCAATGGCAGGAGATGCCACCCGGTGGAATCCGGGGCAGAGCTTCAGCCTGATACCCGGTACAAACTTCTGGTACCTTACAACAATCTATGAACCCGATGCAAGACTTGATTACAAGTTTGTCACAGGAGGCAGCAACTGGATTCAGGATCCAAGGAACCCAAACACCTGCCAGGGAGGTTTCGGCCCTAATTCAGAGCTGAGGATGGGCGGCAATACTCCTCCGCCCGAAGTCCGGTATTATCCCGATATTCCCCACGGTACTTTCAGGGATACGGTCCTTCAAAGCAATGTCCTGAATAACTCGAGGCTGGTGAGGGTTTACCTCCCTCCATCCTACCCTGAGGCAAGGGAATACCCGCTGGTACTTTTCCACGACGGGCTTGAATTTATAAACCTGGCTGCTGCCAACAATGTGCTGGACTACCTCATCGCCCATAAAATGATCAGCCCTGTAATTGCAGTCTTTGTTCCCCCTGTCGACCGGCAGCCGGAATATGCCGGGACCAGGATTGAGCTGTTCACTTCGTTCATCACCACTGAACTTATACCGTTTATCGACCGGAAATACAGAACCAGCCTGGACCCCATGAAAAGGGGAACACTGGGAGCCTCCGACGGGGGAAACATCGCCCTTTACCTTGGAGTTAAAGCACCTTCATGTTTTGGCAGGATAGCCGCCCTCTCAAGCGATGTGATCGAACCCATAAGCACAGCCTTGGAGAACGGGCCAAAACTGAACCTCGACTTTTACCTTGATATAGGCACTTACGATATCGCAGAACTTATCCCCATGGTGCATAATCTCGCCTGGCTGCTTCAATTAAAAGGATACTCCTTTACCTTCAGAGAAATCCACGAAGGGCACAGCTGGGGCAACTGGAAGGAGCACCTCAGGCTGCCGCTGATGCAGTTTTTCCCGTTTACCAGCGTGATCAATAAAAAGTACAATACCGGTCATTGATGAAACGATTTCAGTAATAACAATTAATGCAGATCTTATGAAACAACTTTCTTTTTTAACTTTCTTTTTCGGGCTGGCAGTTTTTTTGCAATCCTGCGGATCGGGGACCGACATACCTGTTTCAAAAGAACCTCAAATGCTGAAACTTTCGGCGCCTGTGGTAGTGAACACCAACGATTCCACGGTGATTGAACTTGGGGATTATTTCCTTTATCCCAACAAGATAGACTCGTTCTTTACCGATCATTCGCTTACGGCGCGAATTACAAGTGATTCCCTTCGGATGATATTGCGTGCTGGAGACCACGGCATCCCCCGGCTGGGCGTTTTGACAGTGTGGTCGAAGGGATTTTCATATTCCATTATGCTTGAACGTTCCCAAAAGATTAACTACCGCTTTGTATTTAACCCGGGGAACAAAAAGTATAAAAGGGTCCAGATCGCAGGCTCCATGAACGAATGGAACCCTTCGGCCGGATTTATGTTCCTTAAGGAAGGGAAATGGAATTTTGACCTTCACCTGTTCCCGGGCAAATACCAGTATAAAATTGTTTGTGACGGCAAATGGATGATGGACCGCAATAACCCCGACTCGGTGTCGAACAATAACGGGGGATATAATTCCCTTCTGACGATGGGGAACCTGAATCCCCCGGGCCTTCCCGCTTTATACACTCTTGAAGCCGGGGGCAAAAAGCTAAGCCTGGGATTGAAAAACATAGCCGATACTGTATTTGTTCTTTGGGAAAATCATGTTCTCGACAACAGGTTCTGGAAACAGGACAGCAGCGGGATTACGATCAGCCTGCCTAAAACGGCCTCTTCGTTTGACCGCAGCTTTATAAGGGCCTGGGCCATTAACAAGTCGGGCACTTCAAACGAGATCCTGGTACCCCTCAGGAACGGCAAGGTCATCACCGACGCCTCAAAACTCAACCGGGCCGACAGGGAAGCCATGATACTGTATTTTATGATGGTCGACCGTTTCCGCGACGGGAACAGGCAAAACAACGCACCCATCATCGATAAGGACATAGACCCGAAAGTCAATTATATGGGGGGCGACCTGGATGGCATCACCAAAGCCATAGACGAGGGCTACTTCACAAAACTGGGGGTGAACACACTCTGGATATCGCCGGTGACCCAGAACCCGCTTAAAGGTTATGTTGAATACCCGGCACCCCACAGGAAATTTTCGGGATACCACGGGTACTGGCCTATCACCCTCACTACGGTCGACACCAGGTTCGGCACGGCGGATGAATTGCACAAACTGGTCAGCGAAGCCCATGGAAAGGACCTGAATATCGTGCTTGATTTTGTTTCCCATCATGCCCACCAGGAATACCCGGTATTCAAAGCCCATCCCGATTGGATCACCGTGCTGGACCTCCCCGGGAAAAGAAAGAACATCAGGCTTTTTGACGAGAACCGGCTTACCACCTGGTTCGATATTTTCCTGCCTACCTTTGACCTGACCAAACCCGAAGTGGCCAATATGGTTTCAGACTCGGCGGTATTCTGGATCAGGGAATACAATATTGACGGGTTCAGGCATGATGCGGCAAAGCATGTTCCTGAGAATTACTGGAGAATTTTGAACAAGAAACTTACTCAGCAGGTAGTCATCCCCCAAAAACGCCAGGTTTACCAGATAGGTGAAACTTTCGGCAGCCGGGAGCTGATCAGGAGCTATATCAACCCGGGCATGCTGGATGCCCAGTTTGAATTCAACCTGTATTGGGATGCAAAGAATGCCTTTGCCATGGACAATACATCTTTTCGCGACCTCAACTTTTCGCTGCAGCAATCGTTCAGCTATTTTGGCGAGCACAACCTCATGGGTAACATTTCGGGGAACCAGGACATGTCGCGTTTTATCTCCTTTGCAAGCGGGGCCCTGGGTTTCACCGAAGACGAACACGAAGCGGGCTGGAAGCGCGATGTTGAAGTAAAGGATACCATTGGTTACCGTAAGCTGGCTTCCCTGATGGCTTTTAATATGACTATCCCCGGAATACCCGTGATCTATTACGGGGACGAATACGGTATGCCGGGGGCAGGTGATCCCGATAACCGCAGGATGATGAAATTCGACAGCCTGAACGAGCACCAAAAACGACAGCTTTCAATAACTTCAAAGCTTGTGAACCTGAGGCGCAACAGCCTTCCGTTGATTTACGGTGATTTCACGACAATCAAGGTAAGTGAGAAGGTTTTCATCTACATGAGGTCTTACTTTGACAAAGCCGTGATCGTGGTCTTCAATAAAGATAAAAATTCAAAGAATATAGTGTTTGACCTTCCCGAAAGGTTCAGCAAGGCAGTATTTACGGCAAACTTTGGAAATAAATTCAACGTAGTACAGGGGAAAGCAAGTATTTCCCTTGAGGGTAATTCATTTGAACTCTTAAGTAATTAGTATGATTATGAAAAGGACGATTATCTTCATTGCAGCAATTCTGGTGATCGTGAGTGCATGCAAAACAAAAACGGAATCCGCAGCCAGGGGAGGAAAACTGGTTCACGCCGACTTTACGCGAAATGCAACGATCTATGAAGTTAACGTAAGGCAATACACTCCCGAGGGCACTTTCAAGGCATTTCAGCAGCATCTTCCGCGGCTAAAGAAGATGGGTGTCGACATCCTCTGGCTGATGCCAGTAAATCCCATTGGGATTAAAAACCGCAAAGGGAGCCTGGGAAGCTATTACTCTGTGAAGGATTACCTTGGCGTTAATCCTGAGTTCGGAACTCTCGCCGATCTGAAGGAATTGGTGAGCAAGGCCCATGAACTGGGGATGTATGTTATTATCGACTGGGTGGCCAACCATACCTCCTGGGATAATGCGCTTATAACCCAGCATTCCGAATGGTATAAGAAAGATGCAAAAGGAAATATCATAGCCCCTGTTCCCGACTGGACGGATGCTGCGGGCCTGGATTATTCAAAGGAAGGACTAAGAAAATACATGACCGAAGCATTGTGTTACTGGGTCAAGGAAGTCAATATCGACGGCTTCCGTTGTGACGTGGCCGGGATGCTACCGGTCAGTTTCTGGAACCAGGCGATGCCTGAGGTCAGGAAGATAAAGCCAATATTCACACTGGCAGAGTGGGAAACTCCCGAAATGCACGACACCGCTTTCGATGCAACCTATTCCTGGGATCTCTACAAACTGGGAAATGATATTGCATCCGGTAAAAAGACCGCCGATAAAATCGATTCAGCCTATGCTGCTGAAACCAAAAAATATCCTGCCGATGCTTACAGGATGCGGTTTACCACAAACCATGATGAAAACTCATGGAACGGATCGGAGTATAAGCGGCTTGGCGACGCTGCTCAGGCATTTGCCGTATTCTGCTTCACCTTTCCCGGTATTCCCCTCATTTATACAGGACAGGAATCGGCTATGAGCAAGAGCCTGAGGTTCTTTGACAAGGACACTGTAAACTGGGGGACCTATCCCCTGGAGTCGTTCTATACAAGCCTTTGCGCCCTGAAGAAAACGAACAAGGCCCTCAGGAACGGGGATGCCGGCGGCAGTCTGGTGAAAGTAAGCAATGACCAGGAAAAAGCAGTTTACTCCTTTACCAGGGAAAAAGACGGCAACCGGGTCCTGGTTATCCTTAACCTTTCGTCCAGGCCCTGCACAGTTAAATTCCCCGGAGGCATACCCGAAGGTAAATGGGAACCCCTGTTTGACAAGGAAAAGCTGAATACAAGCAAGGGAGCAGCGCTGAAACTGAAAGCCTGGGAATACAAGGTCTACCAGCAGATGTAAACGTGAAAATCCGTATTAACAACTGATCTTTGATCATTTATGAGAAATGGTTTTGCCTGCTTGCTTATTTTTTTTCTTGCACTGATGAGCCCTGTTGTATCCCCGGCCCAGCAGAACAAGGCTTTCCGGAAATCGGCCGGCGTTCCTGAAACTTTTCAGCCTCTTCCCTTCTCGGAGGTTTCTCCGCTTGGCTGGATCAGGGAGCAGATCGTGGAGAACCTGGAAGGGTTCACAGGCCATCTCGACTCCCTGGTTCCCGCCCTGATAATCTATGACGACATATACGGGAAAGATCGTTTAAGCAGGCATGTCAAATCAAAGGATGTGGGGGCCATTACCGAAAACGGGGAACTCCAGGCCCAGTTCCTTTGGTGGAACAGCGAAACCCAGGGCAACTGGTGGGATGGCTTCATACGCTCGGCAAGCCTGGCGGGGAACAAGCAGGAGCTCGCAAGGATCGCCCAGTATGTAAGGAGGATTGTTGTAAGCCAGGATGAGGACGGGTACCTGGGGATCTACGACAGGGAACTGAGGTACAATTTCGATGATGAGAACGGAGAACTCTGGTCAAAAACAACCCTGCTCAGGGGACTGCTTGCCTGGTATGAACTTACAAAGAACTTCAAACTGCTCAATGTCATTGAATCGGCCGTAGTCAATGTATTGAACAACTACCCTGCCGGCTCTTCACATCCGTTCCATTCCATACATCCCGATGCCGGCGGGCTCACCCATGGCCTGGTGTTTACCGATATACTTGAACAACTTTGGAGGATTACCGGGAAACAGGAATACCGTGATTACTGTATTTTCCTTTACAAAGACTTCTCGGAACAGGTACTTAACGAAGACGCACAATACGGTAAACTGGCCGATACTTCCCTGAGACTGAAAGGACATGGGGTTCATACTTACGAACATCTGCGTTCGGTTGCAGCCGCATACTACGCCTCGGGCAATCCCGCCCTGAAACAGGCCCTCAGAAATTTCCTCCTGAAGATCAACCTTACAACAACTGCTTCGGGAGGGCCTGCGGGTGATGAGTGGATAGCCGGCCGAAAAGCCGATGCAACAAATACCGGCTATGAATATTGCTCAATTCATGAGCTGATGAACTCTTATACCGACCTGCTTGCAAAAACGGGGGAGGCTGATTTCGGGGAATTTGCCGAAAAGCTCTTCTTTAATGCCGCCCAGGGCTCGAGAAACCCCTTCGAAAGTTCCATAGCCTACCTTAAAACAGATAATTCCTATTCGATGTGCGGCGGGCTTAACGGTGACACCACTGCAAAAAAACAGACCCGCTATAAATATTCACCCGTTCACCAGGATGCAGCGGTATGTTGCGTGCCCAATGCCGGCAGGATAGCTCCTTACTATGTTCAGAACATGTGGATGAAGGATGAGCAGGGACTGGTTGCCGCATTGCTTGGCCCCTGCGAACTGGAGACGGCATTCAAGGGCAAGCGCGTTGATGTTGAAGAACAAACCGGGTACCCGTATGACAACATCATTGAATTCACGATTAAAACATTCGACACCGAGTTTGACATGAAGATTCGCAGGCCATCCTGGGCAAAAAAGATCACCGTAAGCGAGAATTACAGGGATGAGAAAGGCTATATTGTTATTCATAAACGCTGGCAGGGGGAACAAAAGCTTACCATTCAGTTCTACCCCGAAATAATGACCAGGACCGATGTTAACGGTGAATTTTATTTCACCTACGGGGCATTGGTTTTGGCACGCCCCATCCAGGGCATAGGGACTCAAACAAAGACCTGGCCACTGAAAGGGTTCAGGGATATGCAATACAGGCCTGGGAAAATGAGTGTTCTGGAGTTTGCCGATGAGAAGGTAAAACAGCCAAAAGAAGACCAGCTGGAATTCAGCACATCCCTGTATAATCCGTTTACCCGGAAAACCGAAGCTGTAGTCCTTGTTCCTCTCGCCCGAACCATACTGAGGCAGCTTACTTTCAAGGCAAAATCCCAAGATTAAAAACATGAAAAGATTATTTATCGCACTGTTGTTGCTTTTGCAGGCAACAGTTTTTGCGCAAAGTGGCAAGACTGCGTTTGACCAGCCACCATCCTGGGCCAAAACCGCAATATGGTACCAGATCTTTGTCGAACGATTTAATAACGGCGACAGTAAGAACGACCCCGGGCCGGCCGACATAGCCATACCTCCCATGAAGCAGATGGCTCCCCCGGGATGGTCGGTGACAGCCTGGACCCATAACTGGTTTGAGCCTGAGGACTGGGCCAGGGCTACCGCCCTGCCGTTCATGGACAACCTTCAATACAGGCGGTTCGGAGGGGATCTGCAGGGAGTACTTAACAAACTTGATTACCTCCAGGAACTCGGCATCAATGCGATTTTCATCAACCCAATAAATGACGCCCCCTCCCTTCATAAGTACGATGCCCGCAGCTACCATCATGTGGATGTTAATTTCGGTCCCGATCCCGGGGGAGACAAGCTTATAATCAGCCTTGAGAACCCCGCCGACCCGGCAAGCTGGAGGTGGACATCCGCCGACAAATTGTTCTTAAAGTTAGTTGAGGAAGCACATAAACGGGGGATGAAAGTGATACTGGATTATTCATGGAACCATACGGGTGTGATGTTCTGGGCATGGCAGGATATTCTTAAAAACCAATCTGCCTCGGTTTACAAGGACTGGTATGACATTATTTCGTTCGACGATCCGAAGACACCCGAAAATGAATTCAAATACAGGGGATGGGTGGGGATTGAAAGCCTGCCCGAAATCAAAAAAGTGAATATTACAAGCAAAAGGGAAAACGGCCACCCTTACGAAGGCGATATCAATGCCGGTGCAAAGCAGCATATTTTCGCCGTGACCAAACGCTGGCTTGCACCGGATGGGGACAATACAAAAGGGATAGACGGGTTCAGGCTGGATGTTGCCGACCAGATCGGGCTTGTGTTCTGGCGTGACTGGAGGAAGTTTGTACGCTCCATTCAGCCTGAGGCTTACCTTGTTGGAGAGATCTGGTGGGAACAATGGCCCGAAAAGCTTATGGATCCTTCGCCTTACACCAAGGGGGATGTGTTTGATGCCGTGATGTTTTACCAGGTTTACAAGCCTGCCCGGTATTTTTTCGCCAGGAACAATTTCCAGATCGACGCCAGGCAATTCCGCGACAGCATTGAATTCCAGTGGAACCGCCTGAGACCCGAAAACCTTTATGCCATGATGAATGTTGCCTCCTCGCATGATGCCCCGCGTTTGCTCACCGATTTTTATAATCCGAACAAATATAAATATCGTGCCCTGCCTCGTGACGATTCTGCATATAAAACCGGCAAACCCGATGCAGAGACTTACCAAAGGCTGAAGTTATACCTGGTTTGGTCGTTTACCACGCTTGGAGCGCCCCAGATATGGAACGGAGAGGAAATGGGAATGTGGGGGGAGGATGATCCTGATTGCCGCAAACCCTTGTGGTGGAAGGAATTCAAATTTGATGCCGAGTACCGGAATAACTACCAGCCGGGCGAGAAAACGTATGACCCGGTTTGTTTCAACCAGGAGCAGTTTGATTTTTATAAAAAACTCATTCATATAAGGAAGTCATACCCGGTTTTGAACAATGGAAAATTCGAGTTCCTTCTGGCCGAAGGCAGCAAACTGGTTTATAAACGATCGGACGGTAAAAATGAGATCATCGTGATGATCAATGCCGGCGTGGTTCCCCAGGCTTTTGTTGTGCACGGGATCTCGGGCTGCACCGACATTCTCAGCAACAAACTGATAAGCGGAGACAGCAATGTATTAAAACCCCTGAGCGCGATGATACTGAAAATGCCGCCCCGGGTAAAATAAACCGCTGAGCAATCCGCATGCAAATCGAGTAGGAAGTGAGTGATTATTTCACTCACTGTCCTCTCACGCCACCGTACGTGCCGTTCGGCATACGGCGGTTCGTAAAGATAAAGATTTAGAGTAAACCTCGGAAAGACCAGAAAGACCAA
>Ga0209083_1000368_pt1 | contig 68849 bp, 55 predicted proteins | sample AM7aDNAmetaG_FD_184132 | JGI IMG/M metagenome (GOLD analysis project Ga0209083, IMG submission 184132) | Freshwater microbial communities from Finland to study Microbial Dark Matter (Phase II) - AM7a DNA metaG (SPAdes) (version 3) | ecosystem: Environmental > Aquatic > Freshwater > Lake ... | reverse complement strand
AGTGTTAACACCCCCTATTTTGGGGCTCCTAAAAACACGAAGGCCACCGAGGTTATCCCTCGATGGCCTATATGTTTATAACTGGTAGCGGGGGCAGGATTTGAACCTGCGACCTTTGGGTTATGAGCCCAACGAGCTACCGAGCTGCTCCACCCCGCGACGACGAATGTAATACGGAACTGATTTCGGTATTGTAGCAGATTCTCTCGCAGAAGCAATGCTTCCCTTTTCTCCCGCCGCCTAAAACCTTAATACGGATCCTACCAGTTCTCAGGAAGCGGTATTTTTAGTTTTGAGTTTTGGCCTGATTAGCCTAGAATCTTTCCTCGCAGCTAGAGATCGGTTCGAATAAAATGCTTTTATTTCACATTCAAAGGAGATAGTCATGTTTCGAGAACAGATCAAAGTATTAGATTGTACGATTCGCGATGGCGGCCTCATGAATAACCACGATTTCGATGATCGCTTCGTCCGCGCAATCTTCAAGGCGGTCTCTGAGGCTGGGATCGACTATATGGAGATCGGCTATAAGAACTCCAAAAAGCTTTTCCCCGGAGATAAATACGGCGCCTGGAAATTCTGCTCCGACGACGACATCCGAAAAGTCACGGACGGGATCCCCTCCAAAACCAAGCTCTCGGTCATGGTGGACGTAGACCGAGTGGACCTCGAAGATATCAAGCCCAAAAAGGAAAGCCCCGTGAGCATGATCCGAACGGCATGCTATGTTAAAGACGTCGACAAAGCGATCTATCTCGCAAACCATTTTGCGGACAAAGGGTACGAGACCGCGGTGAACCTCATGGCCATTTCAAAAGTGCTTGAAGTGGAGCTGACCGAATGCCTGACCCAGCTAGAAAAGGAATGCAAATGCAATGTGGTGTATCTGGTCGATAGCAACGGCTCTCTTTATCAAGAAACCGTGGAATATCTGATCAAAAAAGCCAAGAGCATCGTCAAGACCAAAGAGATCGGCATTCACGCGCATAACAACCAACAGCTCGCCTTCAGCAACACGATCGAGGCCATTATCCACCAGGCGAACTATCTGGACAGCACGATCTTTGGCATGGGACGCGCGGCCGGAAATTGTCCGACGGAACTGCTTCTGGGTTTCCTAAAAAATCCGAAATTCGATATCCGTCCCATCCTGGACGTAATCTCTAAGGAAATGATTCCCCTGAGCAGGAAGGTTGAATGGGGCTACGTCATCCCCTATGCCATTACCGGGATCCTGGATGAGCATCCTAAATCCGCACTAGAGCTCCGAGAAAGCGACCGGAAAGATAACTACCGCGAATTTTATGACAGCTTCGCGGGGAGTTCTGAGGTCGAATAAGCGTGAACCTGACCCACTTCCGAAAGAGGCCGCTCCTCGGGATCTTACGAGGGATTACGCCGTCGGAATTGGAGCCTTTGTTTGAAACGATCGTAGCCAGCGGCCTTCAATCCGTTGAGATCACGATGAATACGGAGGGCGCGACCGGGCTTATTAAAAGCGCGGTTAAACGTTACGGCAAGCAGCTTATGATCGGAGCAGGAACCGTCCTGAACTTGAAGGATCTTCAAAGCGCGCTTCGCGCCGGAGCGACATTCATCGTAAGCCCCATTGTCATCCCGCCCGTGATCAAATACTGCTCCAAGAATAAAATCCCTGTTTTTCCAGGAGCACTTATCCCTCAGGATATCTATGAAGCATGGCAAGCCGGGGCGACTATGGTCAAGGTATTCCCTGCCGGCTGCTTCGGACCGGATTATTTCAAGGAGATCAAAGGCCCGTTCCCACAGATCGATCTTTTGGCGTGCGGCGGCGTAACGCCGGACAATATGAAGGATTATTTTAAAAATGGCGCAAGCGCATTCGCGGTAGGCTCTAGTGTTTTCCGCAAAGAATGGCTCACTGCTGGAAAATTCTCACTCATCAGTGAAAGGCTCAGGACCTACCTGAAAGTTTGTTCCTGTCTCAGATTCAATCGTTCCGAACGCTGAAAACCAAGGAATCGTCTGTATGCCTCTGGTGCTTCTGCATGCCATCACGTTCCTCGCCGCATTTCTCCTTTTTCAGATCGAATTGATCGTCGCCAAGGAACTCCTTCCGATCTACGGGGGGAGCTATGCGGTATGGGGTGCATGCCTTGTTTTCTTCCAGGCTTTTTTATTGCTGGGCTATGGGTTCGTCCACTGGGTCGTTCGAAAATCCGGTACCAGCCGCTTCCGAATGATCCAACTCACACTCGTTCTTCTCCCCCTCCTGGTTTTTCCGGGAAGGATGTTGAAGATCGGAACGGAAAGCGGTTCGCTATTCCTTGCGGGCGACGTCTTCCTGCGCCTCGTTGTCACGATCGGCCCGGTCTTTTTTGTCCTTTCTACTATGAGCGTGGCCCTGCAGGTGTGGCTGTCGGCCTCTTCCCTGAAAGAACGCTCGAACCCATACGCCCTCTACGCCACCTCGAACGCCGGTTCGCTCGGAGCGCTTCTGACCTATCCGTTTCTCTTCGAGGTCCTGTTCGACCTGCCGTTGCAACTGCAGATGTGGCGGATTGGCTACGCCGTGCTTGCAGCTCTGAATACCCTTCTTTTTTTTCTCGTTCCGCTGACAACACAAACCGAAACCCGGAAAAAACCGACAGCGACCGCCGTAATAGTTACTCCCCTCAGGGATGTACTCATCTGGCTACTTCTGAGTGCGGCAGGTGTCATCATGTTCATGTCCGTCACGAGCGTGATGACGTTTACGATCGTTCCCTTGCCACTTCTGTGGGTCATTCCTCTCGGCATTTACATCCTGGCTTTTATCTTGAGCTTCAAACCTTCCCCGTGGTGCCCCGAATGGCTCAGAAAAAATATTCCCATCATCCTTGCAGCAAGCAGTCTTCTTTTCCTTGTCATCCAGAACAAAGGCTCTTCGGCAGTCATTGAGCTAGCTCTTTTATGCGGGACACTTTTTTTGATATGCCTCTACTGTCAAAACCGGCTGGCCGCGCGGCGCCCGTCCGCCGAAGGAGAACTGACAAAGTTCTATCTCATGATCTCTCTGGGAGGATTCCTTGGCGGGATACTTACAAGTTGGGTCATGCCACTCGTCTCAAGGTCTGTGATCGAATACCTCGTGGGACTCACTTTTGTCGTACTCGCGGTCTGGATGATCGCGCGAGAGGCCGGTGGCACCCGTTCGAGTTTTTGGAGCCGTGTACGGACCTGGTCCATGGGAGTCGTTCCTCTCCTGTTGGTATTCTTCTGGGCTTCCGATCTTACCGGTCACTACGGGTGTGTATATAAACACAGAAACTACTACGGTGTTTACGAAGTGAAGGATTTTAAAGGTGCGCGGCTCCTGATCCACGGAACGACCATGCACGGGATGCAGTTCACCTCGGAGCAACTCCGGCTGGAACCGAGCTGCATGTTCAGCCGGACGTCGCCGGTGGGCGAAGTCCTCTCCTCGGACAAGTTCAATTTCAAGAATATCGCCGTCATCGGGCTCGGTGCCGGAACGCTGGCGATCTACACTCACCCCGATCAAACGATGGATTATTACGAACTCGATCCGGATGTGTACACCATCGCGAAGAAATACTTTTCGTATCTTGAGGGTGCCCGAGGGAAGATCCGCTTCTTTTTCGGAGACGCACGCCAGACACTGGCCAAAGCCCACGACCGGAAATACGATCTTCTGATCGTGGATGCCTTCGGCGGAGACTCCATTCCCTTCCATCTTTTAACCGTCGAGGCGATCAACCTCTACGCCCAGCATTTGAACCAAGGAGGGATCATCCTGTTCCATATCTCGAACCGATATATACGGCTGGAACCGGTCCTCACCTACGCCGCCAAGGTTTTCCAGGCCTACGCGGGTTTCCGGGCGACTTCGGGGCAGCCTTACGGGACGGGCTCCGCCTGGGTGGTTTTTGCGTGGGACAAGGGACAATTCCAGAAACTGGTGGTGGATCTCAGTTGGTACCCGCTGGTCTACTTCATTAAGGAGCAGCACCGCCTCTGGACTGACGGATACTCCAATATCCTCCCTTTGATGAACCTCTCAAAGCTGAAGGAATCCCTGTTGAGCTTTAAATTATCCCGTTAGTAGGAACCAAGCAGGCCCGGTTCTACGCTTTTTTTAGCGCCGGGTCTTGGATCGTTTGCTTCCGCGGCTCTTCACTCCCGCAAGAACACTTCCTTTGAGTCCGGTTTCCCCTTCTAAACGGCGGATCTCATCGCGATAACGAGCGGCTTTGTCGAACTCCAGGGCCCGGGCGCAAGCTTCCATGCGTTGCTTCAAGAATGCGAGATAGTTCTTCGCCTCGTATTCCTTTCCGGATTCATGGACCACATCATGGACGAATTCCTCGGCCTTTTTCCACTGTTCGATCCCGTCCTTGATCTCTTTTTTGATCGAGACCGGCGTGATCTTGTTAACGCGGTTGTATTCTTCCTGAATTTTTCGGCGGCGCGCAGTCTCGTCGATCGCCCGTTTCATAGAATCTGTCACTTTATCCCCATACATGATGACTTTTCCGTTGATGTGGCGCGCGGCACGGCCCGCGATCTGGATGAGCGAGACATCGCTGCGGAGAAACCCTTCCTTGTCGGCATCGAGCACAATCACAAGGGATACCTCTGGGAGGTCCAGTCCTTCGCGCAAAAGATTTACACCGATCACGCAATCGTATTTCTTAAGACGAAAGTCCCGAAGGATCTCGACCCTCTCGAACGCGTCGAATTCGGAATGAATGTAATTCACCTTGATCCCAAGCTCTTTGAGATACCGGCTCAGATCCTCGGCCATTTTCTTCGTGAGCGTGGTCACGATTGTCCGTTCCGATTTATCCGCCCGCTCCCGAACTTCCTTAATTAAGTCATCGATCTGCCCCTCGGTCTTGCGGACCTCGATCTCAGGATCGATCAGCCCTGTCGGTCGGATCATCTGCTCGGTCACTTCCTGCACACGACCCATCTCGTAAGGCCCCGGCGTTGCCGAGACATAGAGACATTGATTTAATTTAGCTTCAAATTCCGGGAACCTGAGCGGACGGTTATCGAGAGCGGAGGGCAAGCGGAACCCGTGATCCACCAGAACTTTCTTACGTGAAGCGTCACCATTGAACATACCCCGGATCTGCGGCACGCTTTGATGCGACTCGTCGATAATGACGAGAAAATCCTTGGGAAAGTAATCGATGAGGGTGTAAGGCGTAGAGCCCGCTGCACGGCCAGAAAGATGGCGTGAATAATTCTCAACACCGGAGCAATAGCCGACTTCTTTAAGCATCTCCAAGTCATATTGGGTACGCGATTCCAGGCGTTTGGCTTCCAGGTCCTTCCCTTCGGACATGAGCAGCTTGACATGTTCTTTCATTTCCTGCTCGATCGAAACGATCGCAGCTTCGAGACGATCACCCGGGGTCACAAAATGCTTGGCGGGATAGATCGCGAGTTTTTCGATCTCGCGGAGGGCTGTCAGCTTCACCGGATCAAGAAGCGTGATCCCCTCGATCGTTTCGGGCCCGAAATCGATGCGATAGGGATTTTGTCCGTACGACGGAAGAAGATCGATCCTGCCGCCGCGCACCCGAAAGGTTCCTCGCCGGAGTTCGGTGTCAACCCTTTCATACTGGAGACTAATCAGACTTGACAGGAATTTGTCCCGGTCCGCGAGCTCACCCTTGATGATCGTGACAAGAAGTCCCTGCCAATCCTCCGGCGCTCCGAGGCCGTAGATACAGGAAACACTTGAGACGACAATACAGTCCTTGCGTGAAAGGATGGAGCTGGTGGCAGAAAGGCGCAAGCGGTCAAGGTCCTCATTGATCGAGGCATCTTTTTCAATGTAGGTATCCGTATGCGGGATATACGCCTCAGGCTGGTAATAATCGTAATAGGACACAAAATATTCGACAGCGTTCGCGGGAAAGAATTCCTTGAGCTCGGAATAAAGCTGCGCCGCGAGGGTTTTATTGTGCGAGATCAAAAGCGTGGGCTTGCCAAGCTGGGCGATCACATGCGCCATGGTGAAAGTCTTCCCCGAGCCTGTCACACCTTTGAGGACTTGTTCTTTTTTCCCAGCCGAAAATCCTTCCACCAACTTCTGGATGGCATAGGGCTGATCGCCCTTGGGGCGCATCGACGAAACAAGTTTGAACTCAGTCATCGCCTCATTTCCCCGACACTAGAGTGAAGGTGATTACGGGCGAATCTCCTTTCGGCCATGACGCCGAAACAAGACGGAAAAAGCTCATATCAATCAATCAGAAGGGAGAAATCGACAGCTTTGACGGAATGGGTGAGAGATCCGACAGAGATGGTGTCAACACCCGCAGCAGCGAACTTTCGAACATTCTCGAACGTGATACCGCCCGAGGCTTCAAGGAGGGTCCCCGGGGCTTCCTTGCGAACGATCTCCACCGCGCGCTTGGCTTCCTTGGGGGTAAAGTTGTCCAGCAGTATGACCTTGGGACGCAGACCAATCGCTTCCCAAAGTTCGCCGAGACTGCGAACCTCGATCTCGAATTCGCCGGAATGAGACCGGAGCTTTTTTAAGTCTCCATGGATCCGATGATTCTCTTTAATAAAAATGAATTCGTCGAGCCCCTGACGATGGTTCCTGCCGCCCCCCACCTGCACAGCCACCTTTTCCAGCTCGCGCCAAAGCGGCGTGGTCTTGCGCGTATCTAGAATAAGCGCGGGATATTTTTTTACACGACCCACGAATTGGCGCGTCTTGGTCGCAATCCCGGAAAGATGGCCGATGAAATTCACAAGAGTCCGCTCAGCTTTGAGAATCGACCGGATATTTCCGCGCATTTTAAAAACGATCTTTCCAGGACGCAATTTACCGCCGTTATGCACGCAAAACTCAAGCTTCACTTTCGGATCTACGAGTTTAAAAATTTCTCTCACGAGCCGTTCTCCGCAGAAAATACCATGGGCCTTGGCGATCACACGAGCTTCACCTTGAGCGTGAGCCGGGATGAGAAGGTTGGAGGTAACATCCCCACGACCGATATCCTCGTGAAGAGCTTCTTTAAGAAAGCCCAAGGTCCGACGAGACACGGGCAAAGGATGCCCCGGAAAACCGCTCTCAGAAACTGGTGAGCTGGGTCTGATAGGATACGAGAAGCTTTTTGGCATCGGCGAGTTTCTCTTTCTCTTTTTCAAGGATATCTTTAGGCGCTTTTTCGGCGAAAGAAGGGTTCGCAACTTTTTTACGGATGGTCTCAATCCATTGTTCGGTCTCTTGGATCTTTTTCTCGAGCCGTTTTTTCTCTTCTTCCGGGTCCAGGATCCCCTCGAGTGAGATAAAAACATCAAATGCCGCGAAGGAGTTAGCCGCCATCGCACCCTTTTTTTGAAATTCACGCACACATTGAAGTTCCGCGAGCCGGCCCAGCACCTTCACCTCGCGCTCGAACGTACGCACAGTCACCAATGTCTCCTGCTCTTTGCATACAATAACGGCGGTAAGTTTATCGGTCGGCGCGATCTGGAAACGGACCCGGAGATCACGAATGCCGCCCACAGCATCTTGCAAAAGCCCAATGGCTTTCTGCGCTTCAGCATCGCGGAATTTCTTTTTCTCTTCATGGGGCCAACCCGCAAACATTATGGTTTCCGGCCAAGCCTTAGCATCCGCAGACTTTTGTTTGAATGTCTGCCAGATCTCTTCGGTAATAAACGGCATAAAAGGATGAAGAAGGCGAAGCATCCGTTCGCAGACAAAGAAAAGGACTTTTTGGGTTTGAAGTCTGAGAGCCCTATCTTCAGATAGAATCATGGGCTTAGCAAGCTCGATATACCAATCACAAAAATCATCCCACACGAGATGATAAAGCTCGGTCGCGGCCTGCGCGAGACCAAATTGAGCAAGGTGACGCTCGATTTCAGCGGTCTTTTCCTCAAATCGCGAAAGGATCCAACGGCTTGGGAGCGAAAGTTCCATTTTCTCGAATTGCCGGACATCGGTGGAAGCGGTCTCCAGGCCTTCGATCTGGATCAATACGAACCGGCAGGCATTCCAAACCTTGTTCGCGAAATTACGGCCCACCTCGAATTTCTCGCGCGAAAGATAAACATCCTGCGCGGAAAGCATCACGAGACTGTAGCGAAGCGCATCGGCCCCCATTTCTTCGATCACTTCGAGCGGGTCGATCGAGTTGCCGAGAGATTTCGACATCTTAAGCCCACTCGCCGCACGGACCGTGCCGTGAATATTGATTTTTGTGAACGGAACCTCGCCCATAAATTCCAGGCCAGCCATGATCATGCGCGCCACCCAAAAGAAAATGATCTCAGGAGCGGTTACAAGATCTGACGTCGGATAGAACTTTTTTAGGTCTTCCGTTTTAGTCGGCCACCCCAGCGTCGAGAATGGCCACAGCCAGCTGGAGAACCAGGTATCAAGAACGTCAGGGTCTTGCACCAGATCCTTGCCCTTACACTTGGGACATTCTTTCGGAGTTTCCCTTGCAACGATGATCCCGGCATACGGGGTACGGTGTACGGCATCTTGCACTTCGTTCGCCGTGTTCCTCGGCGCAGCAGCCCCGTGGGGTTCACCGTAATCAGCACTACATTTCATACAATGCCAAGCCGGAATCTGATGCCCCCACCAGATCTGGCGCGAGATACACCAATCGCGAATGCCACGCAGCCAGTTCAGATAAACCTTGGTCCAGCGGTCCGGATAGAAAGCCGTGTCCCCCTGCTCGTGCGCCTTTAGCGCCTTCTCGGCCAGAGGCTGCATCTTCACAAACCATTGTTTCGAAAGATAAGGCTCAACCACAGTATCGCAACGATAGCAATGCCCGACCGCATGCAGATGCGAATCGCGACGCACAAAAAGCCCCTGCTCTTCCAGGTCTTTAAGGATCTTTTTTCGCGCCTCAAAGCGATCCATGCCTTTGTAGACGCCGCCGTTTTCATTGATCTTGCCGTCCGGTGTCATGACATTGATCTGCTCGAGCTTGTGCCGGTGTCCCATGGCGAAATCATTCGGATCATGCGCGGGAGTAACCTTCACAATACCGGTTCCAAACTCGGGATCCACAAAGTCATCGGCAATCACCAGAATTTCACGGTTCAACAAAGGAAGAATGACTTTTTTTCCGATCAGATGTTTATATCGCGAATCGTTCGGATGGACTGCAACCGCAGTATCCCCAAGCATGGTCTCGGGCCGGGTCGTCGCAACAACGATATGATCTTCACCCATTTTTTCATACGGACCTTTGACATCGATAGATTGCCTGCCTTCCGGCAGGCAGGGATATTTGATGTGATAAAGCCCGCCTTGCATATCCTTGTGGGCGGCTTCTTCGTCGGAAAGCGCGGTCTGGCAGCGTGGGCACCAATTGATGATGTAATTTCCTCGGTAGATGAGACCTCGCTCATAAAGCGTAACAAAAGCCTCCCTCACGGCTTTGGAAAGACCCTCGTCCATAGTGAACCGTTCGCGTGTCCAGTCGCAAGAAGATCCCAACCGCCGGAGCTGGCGCGTGATGGTCGAACCGTTTTCGTTCTTCCATTTCCAGACTTCTTTGAGGAAAGCCTCTCGGCCGAGGTCCCATCGCGTTTTCTTTTCCTTGGCGAGTTTTTTCTCGACGACATTCTGCGTCGCGATCCCTGCGTGATCTACGCCTGGCACCCAAAGCGTGTCCGCGCCCTTCATGCGATTCCAACGGATGAGAATGTCCTGGATGGAACTGTTGAGCGCGTGGCCCATGTGCAGGATTCCGGTGACGTTCGGCGGAGGAATGACGATGACGTAGGGTTTCCCGGCAGGCTGCTTGCCGTGATCACTTTGCGGGCGGAAATAGCCTTTCGATTCCCACTCCTTATACCAGCGGGCCTCGATATCTTTCGCGTTGTAGCGGGTGTCTAGTGTCATTCGTGCGGCGTACTATCCTTTGTGAAGTTTATATTCGATGGCTTCAACGAGGGCTTTCCAACTGGCCTCGATGATGTTCTCGTGCACGCCGACCGTGGTCCAAGTCTTGTGCTTGTCCTGAAATTCGATGAAGACACGCACTTTGGCAGCAGTCCCGGCTTCGGAATTGACCACGCGGACTTTATAATCCGTCAAACGGATCTCAGCAATCGACGGAAATGAGCGCCCGAGCGCCTTGCGAAGCGCGGAATCAAGCGCGTTCACCGGGCCATCCCCTTCCGCGGATTCCACATGTTCGACGCCATTGGCGATCACGTTCACATTCGCGATCGAACGTGGCTGGCTACTCCCGATGTTTTCCGTACGGACCGAAATATCATTGACTGTGAAAAACGGCTTGAACTTCCCGAGAACTCTCTGAACCAGAAGCTCAAAACTCGCTTCCGCGGCCTCGAACTGATACCCCTCGTATTCCAGGCGCTGGATCTCGGCCAGGATCTTCTTGGCCTCGGGCGAATCTTTCTGGAATTTCATCTCAAGCTCCTGGGCCTTGATCATGATATTCGTCTTCCCGCCAAGCTCAGAAACAAGATAACGGCGATGATTGCCGACCGTTTCCGGTTTTACATGTTCGTACGTATTCGCGTTCTTCACCATGGCGTTGATATGCACGCCACCTTTATGCGCAAACGCAGATCGGCCCGTGAAAGGCTGGTTGTTCACAAGCGGCATATTGCAAACCTCCGCCACATAATGCGAAAGCACCGCTAGTTCCTTCAATTTTTTCATGGGAAAACACGGGACCTTCATTTTGAACTGCAGGTCCGGAATAATGCTGGCAAGATTCGCGTTCCCGCAGCGCTCTCCATAGCCATTGATCGTTCCCTGCACCAGCACACAGCCTTCCCCGACCGCCTGGATGGAATTCGCGACCGCGAGTTCGGAGTCATTGTGACAATGAATTCCAAGCGGTGTTTTCACGGAGCGCTTCACTTTGAGAATCGCGTGGCGTATCTCGTGCGGCAACGTGCCCCCATTCGTATCGCAGAGCGTAATATTATTCGCGCCGGCCTTGGCGGCCTGCTGGAGCGTTTTTAGAGCGTATTCCGGATTCGCCTTGAACCCGTCAAAGAAATGTTCCGCGTCATAGATCACCTCTATCTTCCGATCCTTCAGATATGCAACTGTCTCGTAGATCATGAGGAGGTTTTCTTTTAGCGAGGTTTTGAACACTTCGGTCACGTGCATGTCCCATGACTTCCCGAAGATCGTGACGACCTTGGTCCCCGCATCAAGCAAGGCTTTGACTTGCGCATCGTCTTTAACTTTCATGTGAGCGCGACGCGTGGAGCCGAATGCGGCGATTTTAGAACACTTGATCCCGGCTTTCTTGATCATGTGAAAGAATTCCATGTCCTTCGGGTTTGAGCCTGGCCATCCACCTTCAATATAATGGATCCCAAACTGATCCAACCGTTTCGCGATCAACACTTTGTCATGCGAAGACAGACTGATCCCCTCAGCCTGTGAGCCATCCCTTAGAGTCGTATCATAAAAAAGGATTTTTTTGTTTCTATTCCCCATAGATTCTCCTAACCCAACACGCCCCGGAGTTACGCGGGTGAGTGTTACTTATTCTTGCCGCCGGTATTGTCCCTGAGAACTTCGGCGGTCCTGACCACATGGCCACCCTCGGCCTTGCAATCAGACGACGACATATTGTTTCGTTCAAAACCGTTCACGACACAGACAACTAATCTCGAAGAATACGCGACCTCGGAGGAAATCGGTTCGGAAGAGGGCGCTTGAGGAGGCACAATCTTTTCCGGCTGATAAGGAAGGTTTCTGATCAGTTGGTTGCGATTGGCCTCTTCCGGAACTGCGGAAGATTTACCGGCCGCCGGAGCCGAGTCGGTTTTAGCAGGCCGGACTTGCTTAGAAGGCAACTCCGCTCCTTGCGCCGCCTGGGGAGCCTCCTGCCGACGACGTCTGGCTTCGGCCACGGCTTTCGCAATCGGGTTCATAGGGGGCTGGGCCGGCGCTTCGCTAGTGACCGAGGGCAGTTGCCCTTGCGGAACAGGATCTGCGTCATTCGATTGCGCTAAGGCAGTCCCCGCCATCAGCAGAATTGCGCCAACCATGAACATTTTTTTCATTTTAAGCACCTTTCGACCGACGTGGTGAAATTCAGTTATTTCTTTCCCAAACCGAACGCCTGATGGATTACGCGGGCGGCGAGTTTGCCTTTATCGCCAGCGACTACGACAGAGATCTTGATCTCCGAAGTGGAGATCATATCGATATTGATCTTGTTCTTAGCCAGAGTCGAGAACATCTTGGACGCGATGCCGGAATGGGAGCGCATGCCGATCCCGACCACGCTCACCTTCGCGACATTCTCGTCGCAAGTAACATTGGTAGCGCCGACCTTTTTCATGGCGGCTTTCACGACTTTCATGGCCTTCACAAGCTCGTTCTTGAAGACCGTGAAGGAAATATCCGTGGAATTCGTCTGCGTTTTGTTCTGGATGATCATGTCCACATTCACGTTCGCATCCGCCAGAGTTTGAAACACCTTGGCCGCCACACCCGGACGATCTGAGACGCGGAACAATGTGATCTTCGCTTCATCTTCAGCAAGAGCAACCCCGCTTACAACGACTTCTTCCATGGCCTTATTCTCCTTCGTGATAAGAGTTCCTTTGTGATCATTCTGAGAATTACAAACCCAAATGGGCATATTGAATTTTTTTCCGACTTCGATCGAACGAGAGTGCATGACCTTGGCGCCGAGGGATGCGAGTTCCAGAATCTCATCGTAAGTAACCCGATCCATTTTTTGCGCATCCGAAATAACGCGCGGATCCGCCGTGTAGATCCCGTCCACATCCGTAAAGATCTCGCAATGTTTTGCCTTGAGTGCTACCGCAAGCGCTACGGCCGTCAGGTCGGAACCACCGCGGCCGAGCGTTGTGATCTCCCCTGAAGGAGTCTGTCCCTGGAATCCGGCCACAATCACGATCTTTCCTTCCGCCAGGGCTTTCTTGATACGATCCGCGCTGATGTTCTGAATTCGGGCCTTGCTGTGGAATTCATCGGTGATGATCCCTACCTGCGAACCGGTAAAAGAAACCGCCTCATGACCGAGTTTATGAACGGCCATCGCTAGGAGCGCGATTGAAACCTGTTCCCCCGTTGAGAGGAGCATATCCATTTCGCGTTCCTGGGGATCCTTATTGATCTGATCGGCGAGCGTGATGAGGTCATCGGTCATATCGCCCATCGCGGAGACGACCACCACGACTTTATTCCCCGCCTGCTTCGTCTTGATCACACGCTGCGCGACACGCAGAAGCTTTTCCGCATTCGCCACAGAAGAACCACCATACTTTTGAACAATAAGTGCCATGGGATTATCCTTACCTTGAGGGATAGAGAATTATGACGCCTTGGTCATAAAAAAAGGCATCAGTTCCGTAGTTTTATTGAATTTCACTTCCGACGTCTTGGCCGCAATTTCGGAGAACCGCTCGATCTCATCGGCCATAATATTCTTGCCGGTCACGGCGAACGGGACGCTGTCGCGAACAATCTCTTTCATTTTCCAAAGCGTTGCATGCCCCGGAGTGACGAGCAGACGCGAATCTTTGGAGCGCTCAAGATATTTACGGATCTTGGACAGAACAAAAAAATCGATCCCCTCGATCGCCGAGACCTTATTCTTCACCTCTCCAGTCCGCGCCGCCTCATCAGGCGTGTGGAGGTGAAGACAAACAAAATCTTTTTCTTCCAGAGCCTCGATCGCTACCTTGGAGATCTTGTCATAAAAAGCCGAGGGCTCATCCCCCTCCTCCTTGACCTCCATGACCGTGAGACCAGCCACGCGTCCCATGCCTTTGGCATATTCTCGCGCAGCCACCATTGCGCCCCCCGAGACATCAAAACATTCGCGAAAAGATTTGAGTACCGGCTTTTTTCCCTGTCCCCAAAGCCAGATCATATTGGCGGGATTCTCGCCGAGGTCCACACGCACCTGATTGATCTCATGGTCCTGTAAAAGAAGTCTGGCGTCATACATCAATTTTCGCATCAATTCTTCGCCCGGGCCTTTCGGCAGAACATCTTCGATCTTTTCGCCGATCACGCTCTCCGGTGCCTGGGTCGTCGCGGACAACGCCTCAAATCCATTGGCATCCTTGATCACCGCAATGTGCCGATACCCAGAACCCGAGAAAAACCGCACAAAATCGCTGGCAACCTTTTTGTTGAGAAAATTCACAAGGGCCTTCGCCTCTTTGGTGGTCAAAGCCCCGGCGGTCGGATCGGCCAGCATACCCGCGGCCTCGGTGATAAAATTCATGCAGAAAGCGACTTCTTTTTCGTCGAGCGTCAATTCTTTGTCGGCAGCCTCAAGCGGCCCGCGCCCCGTGTAAAGTTTCGCCGCGTCATAGCCCAAAAGATTGAACAGGCTGACATCCACGGAAAGCGGCAAACGATCTGAAACAAGCTTCGCAGTCCCGACTTTTCCGCTCTTCGCGAAAAAATTCAAGTTGGGCACCTTGGCCACTTCCAAAGGAGTTTTCCCGCCGAGCTCTTCGGTCGGATGATCCGCAGCTCCCGCAAGAACCACAACGATAGACTTCATTGAATGACCTCCTTGACGGCATCGAGATTGGATTTAACTTTACAGAACGGATCTTCAAAACTGAGCGCGAAATCGGGATCCTTCAATCCCGCACCCGTAAGCGTGATCACGATGCGTGATCCCTCTTTGAAAAAATTCTTTTTTGCGAGATTGATGACACCCGCCACCGGCGCAACGCTGGCCGGCTCCGCAAATACGCCTTCGCGTTCCGCGATAAAACGGTAAGCCTTTGTGATCTCCTCATCCGTCACGCTAGCGATTAAACCACCCGATTCGTCCCGTGCGGCGACGGCACCTTGCCAACTCGCGGGATTCCCGATGCGGATCGCTGTAGCAAGTGTCTCCGGTTTTTCCACCGGATGGCCCAGAACGATCGGCGCTGAACCCTCTGCTTGAAAACCAAGCATCTTCGGCAACGTTTCAGATTTTCCGACTTTTTTATATTCCTTGTAGCCTTTCCAGTAAGCCGTGATATTGCCCGCATTCCCGACCGGGATCGCGTGATATTCCGGCGCATCACCCAGGTCATCGACGATCTCAAACGCCGCGGTCTTCTGCCCTTCGATACGAAACGGATTGATGGAATTCACGAGCGTGATCTTTCCGTCCTCCGTGATCTCTTGAACCAACTCCAGCGCCTTATCAAAATTCCCTTCGATCATGATCACCTTTGCACCATAGCGATACGCCTGCAAAAGTTTTCCCTTGGCGATCTTCCCTTCCGGGATCAGCACATAACATTTCAGACCGCAACGAGCCGCATAGGCCGCGGCAGAAGCGGACGTATTGCCCGTCGAAGCACACATCACGGCCTTGGACCCCGCTTCGACAGCTTTGGAAATCGCCAGAGTCATGCCGCGATCTTTAAACGAACCCGTCGGGTTCAGCCCTTCGAACTTGTAATAGATCCGGATATTCTTCAGACCGAGCTCTTTAGGCAAAGCCTCCGCGAGAATGAGCGGCGTATTTCCTTCATTGAGAGAAATGATCGGCGTTTCATCCGTGACCGGAAGGTATTCCTGGTATCGCTCGATAATGCCGATCTTTTTGACCGCGTATTTTCCCATAGCGCTCAAGCCTCTTCGATCCGTATGACCTGGGTCTTGCCCTTGATACAGGACATACCGTCGATTTCGCGAACCGCGGCCCTCAGGTTTTTTTCATGAGTATCATGCGTTAAAAGGATAAGCGGCACCGCGCGGCCGGCACTGCGTTCGCGCTGCATCACATCCGAAATGCTGATCTTATATTTTCCGAGAATTTTCGAGATATTTGCCAGCACGCTGGGTCTGTCGACCACATAGAACCGTAAGTAATACCGCGACAGGATCGAAAAAATGCTTTTTACCGGGATCTGTTTCCCGAGAGCACGCACCATGAAACGGTCTTCTGCGGGTCCCGCAGTCCCGGACTTCGCAATATCCACCAGATCCGCGATCACCGCACTCGCCGTCGGATGCGGTCCGGCCCCGCGACCATAAAAGAGCACGTCGCCCACTTCGTCGCCACGCATCAGGATCGCGTTGAACGAACCGTTCACGCTTGCGAGAATATGCGCGTTCGGCAAAAGCGTCGGCTGAACGCGTGCCTCCATGCCGCTCCCTGATTTTTTGGCGATAGCGAGCAGTTTGATCGTATACCCGAACTCTTTGGCAAAAGCAATGTCATCGCTTGAGATCTCGGTGATTCCTTCACAGTAAATATCCTTGAACTTCACTTTCCCGCCGAAAGCAAACCGCGCGAGAATCGCCAGCTTGTGCGCGGCATCGTGCCCGCTCACGTCAAGAAAAGGATTCGCCTCTGCAAAACCCAGCTTTTGAGCGCCGGCCAACGCATCCGCAAAACTCATACCTTTGGCGGTCATTTGGGTCAGAATATAATTCGTGGTGCCGTTGATAATGGCGTGTACGGAATCGATGCGGTTGGCTACAAGACCTTCACGAAGCGCTTTGATACACGGTATGCCACCACCGACACTCGCCTCAAAACAAAGCCATCGTTTCATCCGATGCGCGAGCTCGAAAATCTCATCGCCATATTCGGCAAGGAGCGCTTTGTTCGCGGTCACCACATGCTTGCCGTTCTTGAGAGCTTCCTTGATCAATTGACGCGCGATCGTCGTGCCGCCGATAAGTTCCACGACTACATCAACGGACGGATCCCGCACCACACTGAAAGCATCCTTGGTCAGGATACTTTTCGGCGGATGAACTTTTTTATTTCGCTCAGGATATTTTTCGGCGATCTTCGCGAATTCAAAGGACACACCGAGCTGTCGAGCCAACAAAGCCTTCTTCTCCGTAAGGATCTCGTAAAGTCCGGTGCCGATTTGTCCTAACCCGAGAAGCCCGATCTTGATCTTTTTCATATTTCTCCCGATCAATTGTTCTAAGTATAGTAATGACAAAACCTTAACAAAGGCACGGTAGTATATCGTGCCCGTGATAAAAAATCAAACAGCCTTCGGGTGCATATGGAGTATGGTGTGCGGCTAAAAACGAACACGTGGCACCGTACGCCCTCCGCCCCACGGATGCAGGTTTACTTTAAAAACGAATTGTGTATACTACCTCCACTATTCTCCTAAAATCATCCAAGTGAGGGTTCCCAAATGGAAAAGAAAATTCTTGTCACTCTCGTCCTTGTAGTTGCCGCAGCCAATTTTGGCATGGCGCGATCCGGCCAGTACGATGAAGCCGCCCGCGAGCAGGAAAAGGTCCAAAAACAAATGGCGCAAGAGGCTCAAGCCCCCGAGAAGCATAACCCTGCGAAGAATTTTGCGACTGGCATCAAAGAAGTTACGTATGATAACGTCCGAGATACTTTAAGCGACACGGGCGGATCCACCATGCGGGAGAAACCGATTGTCGGAACTCTGGACGGAACCCAGCAGGCGGGAGAAAAGGTCGTTGATAACACCATCAAAGGCGTCAAGAAGGTCGCGTCGCTCGGTTACGCGAAAGATGACAGCTATGAAATCGCCCAACCCGAGAAAGGCTCGGGCGACGCCGCCAAGATCAAGCTTTTCAAGTTCTAGTCAGACGACTTCAGATTGAAATAAAAAAGCCAAGCTATGTAAGCTTGGCTTTTTTGTGTCTCTACGAAACGGCACTTCTCCCCGTTCGAACTGTAGCGCGAGTTAATCCTGTCCTAGAATACGCTCAGCCCCGAGCATGCAAAATGCCGTGCCGGAAAATGCATCTCCGCAGACATTCGTTAAAGCTAGAGATTTTTGTTTTAGATCCATGGTCATATCCCGCTTCGTATTTTCGGTGTGAAAAGGCAACACCTTTGCCGAAGTGATCTTCTTACGGACCTTAACCTTAGATCCTTTGCTGTCGCTTGGCAACAAGCTCTGGGTCGGAGGCATCACGAAACCGTTGTTCTTCTCAACTTCCTTCGGCTTGCTGGAGACCGGAACGGACCGAAAATAAAATCGTCTACGCTTAAATGATTGTCTTGCGATAGGTTCCGGCACCGAAGAAGTTGGAACTAAAACAGTCTGAGGCGCCACTTCGCTGACAGAAACCGTTTGCTGGACCAGCGGCTGTGGCACAGCCACCTGCTCTGCGACAGCAACAGCAGGTGATAACGTTTGAGACGCAGCCGTTAAAACCGTTGAACGGCGCCCTGCGTCCGGGTTCAAGGGCAGCGGCGGAGTAATCCGAGCGCTCACTGTCACGGGGGTAAGGCTATATTGGCCCGCCGACACCGAAAAATCTTCGGCCAAAGCAACTCCTTGCCCCTTCACGGTAATCATCGCCCACCCATACCACAACTTCACGCTGCGAATTTTCTGACTGCCGAGCGACTCGAACAACTGATAAGCCTGCTCCACAGCCGGATTATTCCATGGAACCCCATTCGGATTCGTAAACCCTCCCTCGCCTCCGATTGATATCGCAAGGACCGCTCCATACGGGAGGCTATTGATGTAATCGATCATGGCGGTCATGTTCGCGATATCCCCACTCGTGTTGAAGGTCCTCACATCACTCAGGCGGATCCCCGTATTCCCATCAATAACCGCCACGGTAATTCCGCCCATTCGATAGGAGAGAGTCTTATCTTCTAGCTTGATCCGGGCAGAACCATTCCAGGTATCCTGTTGCGAAATCACGGTGATGAGCGGCGTAGCATTCGTTTGAACAGCGCCGGGAATATTCTGAAATCGGCCTTGGATCGCCGCATAGGCCTGCTTGAGGTTCCGGTTAACATCCACGATCCCGAACCATTTTTCATCGTTGTGTCCGTCCGGCTGACCCACGCTCGACTCAGGGCTGACCGTGTGAGACCCTGGAGAGCCTCCTTTCCACCATTCGTCACTCCACTCGAAGGCAAGCGCCCCGATCAGCGCTCCCTCCGTACGTTCCGCGGAAAGGTCAAAATAGGCTTCATCCCAAAGCTGGCCGTCCATCTGCGCCTGCATGGCCTGATTTTCCGCATTGATCCGGTGGTCATAGGAGTCCGCGCCAAATTCGCCGATATAGAAAGGCTTATTCGAGGCCGCCTTCCATTGGGATATCGCTTCTCCAAAACTCTGCTCGCGATAAATATTGATGCCCCAAACATCGATGGCCAGTACAAGCGAAGCTGCCGCGATTCTCGCATTGTCCGAATCCGCTACAAGGGTCGTGACGGGATGGTTCGCATCAAGCGACTTGATCAACTGCGCCGCCTGCTGCGTGAAAGCGGCGGACGCCTGTAGCGAGGTGAATTTTCCGTAATAGTTGTTGATGTCCCATTCATTGCCTACCGCCCACATCAGGATCGCGGGATGATTCTTGTAGGCATTGACCACCGCTGAAATATTACTCAAGTCCGCGCAGGAGGTGCTCAGCGGAGAATCCACCGTCATGATGACCTTGATCCCGTAGTGATAAAGCATATCCAGAACCTTGATCGCATTCGCATCGGTCCCGAAGTCATGATAGACACGGACCACATTGATGCCCATTTGCGCCATAAGTGGAATGTCCGTCTCATACCATTTCTGGAATTCTTTCCGGAAAATCAGAGGATCCGCATCAGGATTCGAATCCGCCGAAGTGGGCGACCAGTTCACGCCCTTGGCGACAAAGGCTACCGTCGGCTCGAGCGTTCCGTCCGCTTTCCGGTTCTGAACAAAAAGACGCCTGTCTCCGCCGACGACAGAAACAACCGAAGCTCCTGCGGGAACCCCCAGATCGTACGAGATCGTATCGGCATAGGCCGCGATATTCCCCGCCTTGTCTCTCACCTGATACTGGACTTCCCTCGTTCCGGTCCCACCGGTAAGCGTCAGGGTCTTGGTCGAAGCAAAAGCCTCCCACTCCGTCCAATTCGTCCCCCCGTCCTTGGAAAAACGCATGGTATCGACGCCGGAAGTCGCGTCCGCCGCCGTAAGCTGGAGCGTGACATTCGGTGAATCCGTTTTTGTGTCCCCGTTATTGATCATGATCGAGCCCGTCGGGGCAACCGTTTCCAGAATAATGGTATCGCTGACAGAAAGCACATTCCCTAGGAGATCACGTACCTGGATATAGAAAGTCTTCGTCCCGTCACCGGAAGGTAATTCGCAGCCAAAAAAAGAGGCGTATTCCTGCCACACCGTCCACGTCGTCCCGTTCGTTGAGTAACGCATTTCGGAAACCTGCGACACTCCGTCCGTTACATTCATTCGGACCAAAACGACATTGGAATTCGTGTAAGCCGCGCTATTATTGATCTGAACAGTCCCTGCCAAAGGCGTTCGCTCCAAAATGATCGCGTCGGAAAATACGGCGGAAATCCCCACCTTGTCGCGAAGCTCATATTTCACCGTTTGCGTTCCGTCCACATCCGCAAGCGTCACGGACGCGCTGGACGCTACTGCCTGCCAGGCGCTCCATGTGGTCCCGTTGTCGACGGAAAATCTCATCTGATCGAGCCCTGCCCCGGCGTCCGAACCCGTGAGCGTAAGTGTCACGCTGCGCGAATTCGTTTTTGCATCCCCATTATTGATCACCACCGAACCGGAAGGCGCCGTGGTATCAAGAAGAATCGAACTGAAAAAAGTTGCAGCATTTCCAGCCCGGTCACTAACCTGATACCAGATCTGCTTAGTACCATCGCCCGCAGGCAATGCAAGCGATTTCGAGCCGAGCGATACTTCCCATGCGGTCCAGTTGTTACCGCCATCTGCGGAAAAGCGGACTTTATCGACACCGGAAGTGGCGTCGCCCGCCGTCAGCGCAAGCGTCACATTGGGCAAAGATGTCGCCGCAGCACCGCTATTGACCGTGAGGCTTCCGGTCGGAGCGGCCATGTCACGTGTCACGTTCAGCACAAGGGGGCCGCTTGTGTCACCGGCACCGTTCTTGCTGGTGACCGTGAAAGCGTTATTCCCTTCGGTCCCGAGGTTGACGGTGGCCGTCCACGTCGTGCTATTATCCAATGGCACCACGATAACCCCGTTGATCAGGATTGAAGTCTGCGCTCCTTTTGTTCCGGACAGGGTCAGTGTTGTCTGGTTCGTAAAAGCGGGAACCGTGGACGTCATGACCGGTATCGTCGGCGGTGCCCCCCCATAAACGATCGTATCCGAAAACGTCGCCACATTCGCCGCCTTGTCGCGCAATTGGTACCGGACCTCCTTCGTTCCAAAACTCCCGCTGAGCGTTACGGTCTTTGTCGTGGCAAACGCTTCCCACGCAGTCCAAGTCGTGCCGCCATCCACCGAAAACCGCATCGTATCCACACCGGACGTCAGGTCCGAACCGGTCAGAGTCAGATTCACGGCGGTGGAACCGGTCGAGGCATCCCCATTATTGATCAAAACGCTTCCCGAAGGAGCCACGGTATCCAGAGTGACGCTGGCATTCTGCGATGTCCAATTCCCGAAAATATCAGAGGCGAAGACGGTCAAAGCGTTCGCACCCTCCACCAAGGTCCGGAGTTCGGTTTGCTGGACGCCGTCAACGGTATAAACAAGCTGATAAGCAACCTGATGGGTGGGGGTTCCTGGAGAAAGAATTGCGATTACAGGCGGCGTGGAGTCCAAGTGTTTCGTTCCATCGACATCGAATGTCTCGATGGAACCTTCGTTGTAGACAAAGCGCCAGCCGGTCAGTTGTCCACCGGAGAGGATCTTCTCGAACGTATAGGTTGCACCGGTCTGCATGTGCACCCCATCGGCCCGGTCAAGCGCAAATCGCAGGACCCCGGGAACAAAAGCGCCCCGGTAAAATGCAGGCGACGTCTCAGGAACGGTGTAATCCCCTTGAGAAGGACCGGCGAATTGCGGATCGGCAAGCACGTTCCCGCCCGTCCATCCTATCCCTGTTACCGGGCTGATTTGCGGAGGAAGATGCGGGCCCGACGCGTCGCCGATTTCATTATTATGAAAGAGAATATTGTCTGAAAGCTCGGCATTTCCGGAAAAAGGCGTCGCGGTTTGCTCCCATATCGACTGCACCGTCTGATGGGCAATGATGTTATCGTGAATGACCGGTGAATGATCATTAAGGATCTGGATCCCGATCTGCGATACAAATGATTCCGCCACCACCGTCCGGTACCATCGCATAGCAACCTCCATCGGCCCCGGGCTTGTTGTTGAACCATTATCGGTCCAGTAGGTTATCCCGGCTCGATTTGCCAAAACAATTTGATCCCCAAAAACTCCGGGCGAGACCTCTGTCTGTGCGAACTTCCAGGTTTGACCTCCATCATCCGAGTATTGAATGCGGTAAGAGTAGATACCTTCGGAATACGCGATCCCCAATTGAAAACCTTGGCTCGAAAGATAGTGAATAGAAGAGATCCGTGGAACGGGAGCTGTTTCATAGCCCACAATCGTATTGTATGAGATCGTATTTCTATTTTTGGGTTCTTTGATGGCGATCGAATTCCCGTGGAAAATATTTCCTTCGATCGAAACATAGAGAACATCCGCCTGAACATAAACCCCTGCGCTCAGATTGAACAAGATCTTGTTGTCACGGACGGTCACGTGATCGCCCTCGATCCTAATCGCGCCTGAAATCTGACCTTGAGTGTCTTTTGCGCCGGTAATGGTGAGATTCTCGATCACGTTATCCCCAAGCGCCCGGATCACAGGAGAACCGGAATCATAACCTCCGTCAATAACCGTGGTCTTTTTGTCCTCGCCCTTCAAAACGACCCCGGCTTTCAAGCTAATGTGTTCATAATAAGTTCCCGCATTGATATAGACAGTATCCCCTGTCTGAGCCTGGTCAATGGAGGCCTGAATGGATTCGCCCTTGTGAACGTTAAAAGTCTGCGCCGCGGCTTGGGGTTCATCGTTAAGGGGAGGATTTTCGGGAAGAAAGAGCGGATCTGAATTCTGCAGAGCAACACCTGATGGGACCACTCTCTGCACGGCAGGAGTCTGAGCATTCGCCTGCTCGAGTGTGAGCGTCGACACAGGCTTCTGCGCTTCATTAAGTGTGAGTTCGTTCAACAACGCAAAAGCGGAGGGAACAATAATTCCGCTAAAGATAAAAAAAACGGCTGTCAAAAGCGCCGTCGTTTTAAAGACGATTTTCTTTGGCGAGAAGATGCATTTCATAGGAGCTATTTTCATTCCCCTTCCTAATTTTAGGAATACGCTGGAAAAAGCCTAACACCCCATCTTGAAAATGGCAAATAGACAAGGAGTGCATCACGCAGAGAATGTTGATCATTAATAGAAAAGATCAGGATCGCTATAAATAGCTGAGAGGACATCGCCCCTTTGATCACAAAAAATCGGCCAGGTCGAGAGACCTGATCAGAGGTTGAACTGCAGGTCGTAAAGCTTCTTATACATTCCGCCCAATCGCAAAAGAAACTCATTCGTTCCCTGCTGGACGATCTGCCCCTTATCCATCACAAGAATGCGGTCCGCTTTCTGGATGGTAGAGAGACGGTGGGCGATCACGAGCACGGTGCGGGCTTTCATGAGGTTCTCCAAAGCGCCCTGAACTTCTTTCTCGCTTTGGGTATCAAGATGTGAAGTCGCCTCATCAAGGATTAAGATCGGCGGATCCTTCAAAAGAGCCCTTGCAATCGCAATACGTTGGCGCTCGCCGCCCGAAAGCTTGAGGCCTCTGTCCCCCAGCGGAGTATCGTACCCTTGAGGAAGGGCTTCGATAAAGTGGTTGGCATACGCAATCTCCGCGGCTCGTTTCACATCTTCTAAACTCGCGTCAGGACGTCCATAAGCAATATTCTCCCGGATCGTGCAATTAAACAGCACGGTCTCTTGCGACACGATCCCGATCAAGTTCCTTAAGGAGTGAAGTGTCAGATCCCGAATGTCCTTGCCGTTGATCTTGATCAAGCCTTCGACCGGATCATAAAAACGAAGGAGCAAACTTATGAGGGTGGTCTTCCCGGAACCACTCGCGCCCACAAATGCGATCACCTCATTTTGTCTAGCCTTGACGTCGATATCCTTGAGAACCCATTTATCGAATTCATAATAAAAACCCACATGCTCATAGCTGATCTCGCGGACCACCTCCGAAAAGACGAGGGCGCCGGGCTTGTCATGGATCGTGGGCTTGGAGTCCAACACCTCAAAAATACGCTGCCCCGAGGCAATGGACTGCTGAATGGTACTATTCACCTTGCTTATTTTTTTGAGAGGTTCATAGCAAATGTACAAAGAGATGAAAAAGGCCGCGAACCGTTCCGGCGGCAGATATTTGATCCCAAACAACACCGCAAACCCAGCGCCGACCGCGCCGATCACTTCGATCAAAGGGCGCTGGATGATCGTGACCTTGATGGTCCTTCTGAAGAACTCGAAAACACTTTCATTGATCTCCTCAAAACGGTGAATCTCTCTTTCTTCGCTCGTAAAGGACTTTACGATATGAGCCCCAGCCAGAGTCTCTCCGATGAAGGAGGTGATATCCCCGGTGCGCTCCTGCATTTTTTTCGTCAGTTTCCGAAGTTGCTTGCCCAAAAGCACGATAGGGATCGCCACCAGCGGAAAGATGATGATCGCGATAAGTGCATATTTCCCACCCCACATAAAAATAAAAGGGATATTGAAAAGAATGACGAGTGGCTGTTTGACAAGATCGGTGATCACGTCCGTGATCGCGCCCTGGATCTGACCCACATCGTTCGTAATACGACTCAAAAAATCCCCGGTACGTCCCTTCGCATAAAAGTCATGGGAAAGATAGACCAGATGCCGGTAAAGATCGTCCCGGACCTTACGGACTGCGAGAATCCCCACATTGGACATTTGATAATTCGAGACATAATCAAAAAAACCGCGCAAGATGAACACGCAAACCAGAATGATCGGAATCCAAATAATGGGCAGCGCTACCGAGGATATCTTGGGGAAATATTTTGAAAGATAAGGGACGTTGTCGACGACGACCTGATTCTTCTGAACAAACCCTTTCGTAACAACATAGATAGCGACCGAGACAAGCGAATTCGCTATCGAAAAAGCGAGCATGCACAGAAAAGCGATGGCGAGACGCCAACGGTACGGCTTCACATAGTTCAATAATCTTTTATAGATATCCATGAAAAAGTCCTCAGTAAGGAGTCTGTTGTAAGACGCACAGCGTACGGTGTGAGGAGTACCCTGATGCCGTACTCCGTACGCGAAGCGCCGCGCGATTTGAAGCGACACTGTAACATATTCGTTGACACTGCTCAAGGTTATGATTTAAGCTTCTTCCACTTGTTTTCTTCTAGATAACCCATGAGATGTGAAGGATTTAGGATGACAGCACCCCTCAAAGTCGGCGTGGTCGGCGTGGGACACTTAGGCAAGGAACATGCCCGAATCTATCGTGACCTCCCCGAGTCTGAATTGGTCGGTATCTCAGACAGTGACCCCGCCAAGGCTGAAAAAGCCACGGAGCTCGGCACTGCCTATTTTCAGGATCCGCGCGAACTGATCGGCAAGGTTGACGCCGTGAGCATCGCTACCCCGACATCAACTCACTATACAGTCGCCAAGGATTTCCTTAAAGCCGGTATCCATACCCTGATCGAAAAACCCATCACGTTGAAGCTCGAAGAAGCGGACGAACTTCTTGATCTCGCCCGGAAAAAAAATTGCGCGCTCCAGGTTGGACACATTGAACGCCATAATCCCGGATTCAAACGCATTGAAGAGATCGCCAAGAATATCCGTTTTCTTGAGATCCATCGCCTCGGTCCCTTCACTGGCCGAATCAATGACTGCGGCGTGGTACTCGATCTTATGATCCATGATCTGGATATCGTACTCGGGCTTGTAAAATCCGAAGTGGCAAGCTTTGACGCCATCGGCGTGAACGTACTCACCCCTTTTGAGGATATCGCAAATGTCCGCATGAAGTTCAAGAATGGCGCAGTCGCGGACATCACAGCCTCGCGTCTCACATTCGAAAAACAGCGCAAGATCCGCATCTTCCAGGAGGACGCCTACATCTCGCTTGATTTCGCCGCGCAAAGCTGCAAGATCTTCCGTAAAAATGGCGCGGAAATCGTTCCAGAGATCGTGGACATCGAAAAAGCCGAACCCCTCAAAGAGGAATTGAAGTTTTTTCTCGCAAATATCCGATCCGGCAAGAGTCTTGGCCATCCTGACACCGCAGCCCGCGACGCGCTGAAACTGGCTCTGGAAATCGCACGCAGAGTCCAGGCAGAGCAACCCAAGCCCACGGTTCATTCAAAACCATGACCAAGAAGATCTTTCTCGTCGCCTGCGAAGCCTCAGGCGACCTTCACGGCGCTCATCTTATTTCCGAGATCCAAAAGCTCGTTCCGAATGCGGTTTTCTGCGGTGTGGGCGGCGCCAGAATGCAAAAGACGGGCATGCAGATCTTCCATGACATGACGAAGATCTCTGCGCTTGGCTTGGGCGACGTTCTCAGGAATTATTTTAAGTATCTTAAAATCTTTAACGAAACGCTCGAACATATCCGCCATGAAAAACCGGACGCCGTGATCCTGATCGATTCCCCGGCGTTCAATCTCCGGCTCGCTAAAAAGATCTCCGCCGCGACTCCCGTCCTTTATTACATCTCCCCGCAGCTTTGGGCATGGGGAAAACGCCGGATCCATATTGTCAAAAAGCACATTCGGGAAATGCTCGTGATCCTGCCCTTTGAAAAAGAATTCTATGAAAAGGAAGGCGTGGCCGTAAAGTTTGTGGGGCATCCTCTGTTAGACGCGATCCCTGAACTTCCGGAGGCCGGAACACTCAGGGCCAAAATCGGGATCGTTCCGGGCCAAAAAGCGATCGGCCTTTTTTCGGGCTCACGGGAAAAAGAGGTCAAACGCATCCTGCCGGTCATGCTCCAAGCGGCTTCCCATCTCCGCAAGGACTTTCCCGAAGCTCGCTTTTTCATCTCAAAATCACCAAATGTACGCCCCGAAGTCTATGACGAACTACTTCAGCAGATATCTTTCAAGATTGAATGCCCCGCGACTTCCTTCTATGAGCTCGTGAAAGCTATGGATTTCGCCTATGTAGCCTCCGGAACCGCCACGCTTGAAACCGCACTTATCGGTACGCCGTTCTTTCTCCTCTACAAGGCAAGCTGGTCCACCTACTTCCTTGGCAGGCACCTCATCAAAGTCCCCTACCTAGGCCTCGTGAACCTCCTTGCGGAGGATCGAGTGGTCCCAGAGTTCATCCAACAGGATGCCCATCCTGAAACGCTCGCCCACGAAGCAAAAGTATTTCTCCAGAGCTCTGAGCTGCAACAGAAGATGAAAGAGGAATTCCGCCAGGTCCGGGAGAAACTCGGAGAAAAGGGCGCGAGCGCGCGAGCGGCGAAGGAAGTTGTCAATCTGCTCGGCTAAACTTTCGGCCTTTGCTGACAAACTCTCCCCTGATCTAATCTCAAAAACTTTTTGGATTCAGGAATAAATCTGTCCCTAGTCTACTTTTTGTCGGAGGAAGGCAGATGTTGCCACTCGAATTCGGGCTGGAGGACCGGTTGGTAATGTGCCGGATATGGGATTGGGAAGGTCACTATTTCATAAATCCCCACCAGAGCACGCCCCACAGCGTAGATCGAACCGCGTCCTAATCCTGCGACCCAGCTCGGAGGAAACGTGTCGTTGCGGACTTCTTTGGAAAGCTCGTTAGAGATCTCGACGGGAGAAAGCGCGATATTGAGGAATCCACGTTGAAGTTTTCGCTGCGGCGTCCCTTCGCCCTGGACTTCGACCTCAGCCGCCATCAACGGAAAGGAGAATACAAGAAGAGCAAGAAGTGCGACCCATGTTTTAGAGGATCTTTTCACAGTCCCAACACCTATCAATTTTTGTGAAGCAGAAATTAGGGAAGTCACAATCCCAAACACCATCCCAATAACGAAATTTAAAGTTTGACCGGCGGGGATAATCTAACATCGAACTTTAGCGAAGACTAGTCAAATTCATACGCCCTTTTTTATAGTCTAGCGAAGAGGCGTCACACTGACCCGAATGAGACCGTGTTTGGGATCCGCGATCTCGCGAAAAGCGGTTTGGGTCAGATCCACCAAGCGTTTTAGCTTCTTGGCAGGCCCACGGTCATTGACCACACAAATGACGGAACGACCGTTCTGCAGATTGGTCACGCGGAGCCGAGTCCCAAAGGAGAACCCCCAAGATGCGCAGGTTTTCTTCGAATGATCGAAGATCACTCCACTCGCTGTTCTCTTTTTGATACCACGATCGGACCGGCTGTACCAGGATGCCGTACCGAAAAACACAGGATCAGAAACCGTGGCCGGGAGTCGTCCCATCGATACTGAAACAGTCGGAAACACAGATTCGGGAGATACCACGAAATCTTGGGAAAAAGACACCGGCTGTGCGTACACGAACGGCACGGCGGTCAGCATCAAAACGACAAAAAATCTATTGAAACTACGTTTCACGAGAAAACCCCTTCCCGGCAACCCAACCTCCCTCGCTCGAAGATTTTCGTTACTTTCGAACGGTCGGGATTGTGGTTTTGCCCGCAGAAACAGCCTGCGGATCCGCCGCAAAATACGGCGAACGTCACCTGATTTCTCAGGTTTTGCCCTTACTGATAAGCTAACACATGGATTTTGAATTTACAAATAAACGGTATTGAGGAAAAATCTGTGCGGTGGGTTATTGAATTTTTTGCACTAGCCTAAATAGCTATGACTTTTGAGAAGCGAGTTTTTTATTTACTCTTAACACCGTGATAGTCTTGAATCGACCGGACATCCAGATCATTATCCTTTACGGCCTGGAGCCCTCGCACGGCCGCACGGGCGGCGCTCAGCGTGGTGATGCAGGGAATATTAAAGGAGACTGCAAGCGACCTTATCTTGCCTTCATCCAACATAGGACCTTTTCCGCTTGGCGTGTTAATAATAAGGTCCATCTTCTTTTCCTTGATCCAATGCGAGAGGTTGGGGCTTCCTTCCACCATTTTGAGAACCTCCTCGGCAGGAACTCCCGCTTCTTTCAAAACCTTGGCCGTCCCCTTGGTCGAAACGATCTTCAAGCCCAGCTTATGGAACTCCCGAGCGATCTCGGCGATCTTGGGCTTATCAGTCTCTTTCACACTAATGAACACAGTGCCCTTGCGCGGAATGTGGGACATGGCTGCGTCCTGGGATTTATAGAAGGCCTTTCCAAAATCCTTGTCGATACCCATCACTTCTCCGGTGGATTTCATTTCCGGAGAAAGGATGATGTCAACCCCCGGGAACTTCACGAACGGAAAAACAGACTCCTTCACCGCCACATGTTTCGGCACGATCTCTTCGGTGAATTTCAAATCCTTGAGCGATTTCCCTACCATGAGCTGTGCAGCAAGTTTCGCAAGCGGCACACCGATTGTTTTACTTACGAAGGGCACCGTCCGCGATGCGCGCGGGTTCACCTCCAGGCAAAAAACCTGGTCTTTCTGAATAGCATACTGAACATTCATCAGCCCGACCACTCCGAGCTCCTTGGCGATCTGCTTGGTCTTCTGGACGATCTCTTCCACGATCTCGCGTGAAATGGAGAACGGCGGAATCACGGAGGCACTATCTCCGGAATGAATCCCCGCCTCTTCGATATGCTCCATCACGGAGCCCACGACCGCATTTTTGCCATCAGAAATAAGATCCACATCGATTTCGGTCGCGTCCTCAAGGAACTTATCGATCAGCACGGGCTGGTCGTCACTCGCCTCGACCGCGTATTTCATGTATTTTTTAAGAGAGGTCTGGTCATACACAATCTCCATCGCGCGCCCGCCAAGCACATAGGACGGACGTATGACAACAGGATACCCGATCTCTTTGGCGATCTGATGGGCCTCGTCGAGACTCGTCGCGATCCCATTAGCAGGTTGGCGCAAACCGATCTTCTTAAGAAGCTTCTTGAACCGGTCGCGATCTTCGGCACGATCAATCGCATCAACGGAAGTCCCGAGAATCTTCACGCCGTTCGCCAGAAGGGATTTCGCAAGATTCAAGGGCGTTTGTCCACCAAGCTGCAGGATCACACCCAGCGGCTTTTCATTCTCATAGATATTGAGAACATCTTCTAGCGTGAGCGGCTCAAAAAATAGTTTGTCGGAAGTATCATAATCCGTACTCACGGTCTCGGGATTGGAGTTGACCATGATCGTTTCATAGCCCATTTTCTTGAGCGCCAACACGGCGTGAACGCAACAGTAATCAAATTCAATCCCCTGCCCGATGCGATTCGGCCCACCCCCGAGGATCATGATTTTCTTTTTCCGACTGGGGTTCGATTCATCCTCATCTTCATAGGTCGAATAAAAGTACGGCGTATAGGCTTTGAATTCCGCGGCGCAGGTATCCACCAACTTATAGACCGGCCTGATACCCAAGGCCTTACGTTTTTTGCGTACGTCTTTTTCCTGAAGCCCCCAGTAGAATGCCAGCTGCCGGTCGGAGAATCCATACTGCTTGGACTGACGCATAAGCATTTCCTGTTGCTTCGGCTTTCCCTGCGCGGCAAGCAACTCCCGCTCCAGATCAATAATTTGTTTCAGTTGAGCCAGAAACCACGGATCGACCCCTGTTTTTTTGTAGATCTCGTCGGTGGTGTACCCAGCCAGAAAGGCATACTTCAGATAAAAGATCCTGTCTTCCCTCGGGATCTTCACATAAGCAAATATCTTTTCACGAAGTTCTTTGTCATTCGGGACGGTTTTTATGAACTGAATATAGGCATCGCGCGTTTTGAGCGTGAGGTCGAAGATCTTATCCTTGCCATCCCCCCCAAACCCGAAACGCTTCGTCTCAAGCGACCGCAATCCTTTTTGGAATGCTTCCTTGAAGGTGCGGCCAATAGACATGACTTCGCCCACAGATTTCATTTGCGTCGACAGACGGTCATCTACGCCCTCGAATTTTTCGAAAGCAAATCGCGGGATCTTGACCACACAATAGTCGATCGAAGGCTCGAAGGAGGCTGGTGTGTATTTAGTGATGTCGTTGGGAATCTCATCCAGCGTGAGCCCGACCGCGAGTTTGGCCGCGAATTTTGCGATTGGAAATCCTGTGGCTTTGGAGGCGAGTGCCGAAGACCTGGAAACACGAGGATTCATTTCGATGATGACCATGCGACCCGTTTTGGGATCAACCGCGAATTGCACGTTCGAACCACCGGTCTCAATGCCGATCTCCGACATGACTTTGCGCGCGGCATCGCGCATCCGTTGATATTCCCGGTCCGTCAAGGTCTGTGCCGGCGCCACGGTGATGGAATCTCCCGTATGAACGCCCATCGGATCCAAGTTCTCGATCGAACAAATGACCACGAAGTTATCGTGGATATCCCGCATCACTTCCAGCTCGTACTCTTTCCATCCGACGATCGATTCTTCGATCAAGATCTCATGGACCCGGCTGTAATCAAGCCCCGTGCGTGCCGTGGTCCGCAGTTCTTCGATATTATGACAAACACCGCTCCCAGATCCGCCCAGCGTGAAACTCGCACGCACGATCACCGGATAACCGATCTTTTCAGCGACCTTCTCAGCTTCCTCCACCGTGTAGGCAAAATCACTTTTCGGAAGATCTAGACCGATCTTTTGCATAGCGCGCTTGAATTCCTCGCGATTCTCAGCCTTCTTAATCGCCTCGTACTTCGCGCCGATCATCTCGACATTGTGGCGTTTGAACACTCCCGCCTCATAGGCCTCGACCGCGAGGTTCAACCCCGTCTGCCCGCCCATGGTCGGCAGAACCGCATCGGGCTTTTCTTTGGCTATAACCTTCTCAAGAAATTCCACGGTCAGCGGTTCAATGTAAGTCGCGTCCGCGAGATCAGGGTCTGTCATGATCGTCGCGGGATTCGAATTGATGAGGGCCACCTTGTAGCCTTCTTCCTTCAACGCCTTCACGGCTTGCGCGCCCGAATAATCGAATTCGCAAGCCTGACCGATGATGATGGGACCGGATCCTATGATGAGAATCTTTTTAATGTCGGTTCTTTTTGGCATGTTATTGATTCTTCTCTATAAGGTCATAAAAACGGGCGAAGAGATAGTCGCTATCGTGCGGCCCCGGAGCATTCTCGGGGTGATATTGCACGCTGAAAAGCGGATGTTTCTTGTGTTGCAATCCTTCCATCGTCTTATCATTCAAATTGATATGGGTGATCTCGACCTCCCCTTTTGGGAGCGTATCAATATTCACCACAAAATTATGATTTTGGGAGGTGATTTCGATTTTGCGCGTTTTAAGGTCCATGACTGGCTGGTTATTACCGTGATGCCCGAACTTGAGCTTTGAGGTCTTCCCACCGAGGGCCTGCCCGATCATCTGATGCCCGAGACAGATCCCGAACATAGGGCATTTCCCTATAAGTTTACGAACCGTTTCAACCAAATACTTCACAGCCGAGGGATCGCCGGGACCATTCGAGAGAAAGACCCCATCCGGCTGATAGGCTAAAATTTCTTCGGCAGTCGCAGTCGCGGGAACGACCTGAACATAAAAACCGTGCTGGTTGAGTTTTCTCAGGATATTCCATTTAGTTCCGCTGTCCACGGCCACGACTTTGTATTTCTTTTTCTTTTGATCGCCCCAGGCGAATTCCGCGGGCATGACTTCGTCAAACACAAAAGGTTTTTGGCACATGACCTCTTTCACAAGGTCGACGCCTTCGATACTTGGGGATTTCTTGGCCTTTTGGCTAAGTTTTTTCGGATCGAGTTCCAGGGTGGAAATAACTGCTTTCTTCGCGCCCACCGTCCTTAGGTGCTTCACAAGCTTGCGTGTGTCGATTCCCTGAATACCGAGGATATTGTACTTCTTCAAGTATTGATCCAGTGTCATCTCGGAGCGGTAATTGCTGACGATGGGACTGAGTTCTTTGATGATAAACCCTTCGACCCAGGGCCTCGCGGATTCACTATCTGCCGCGTTGATGCCATAATTGCCGATATGCGGATAGGTCATGCAGACCATCTGACCTTTATAGGAGGGATCGGTGAGGATTTCCTGATAGCCACTCAGGCCCGTATTAAAAACGACTTCCCCAAAAGTTTCGCCATCAGCGCCGAAACCTTCGCCTTCAAACCACACACCATCCTCGAGCGCTAGTATCGCTTTTTTCATGGTTTTACCTGGGGTAAGTGAATCCGTGGACTTCCGTACTGCTCCAATCCTCCCGTCAATTTCATGGGTTGAATGGGGCTGTCCTGATTACCAATTACCGGGAATCAAGACTGATCAGAATGCCTTCATTTCGGGGCATAGAATACTTCAGGTTGAGAGAACTGTCCAGCGGCGGATGATCAATAAATTCAAGAGAACTAAATATCTAAATCTTCAAAAAAGTCCCAGCCCCGCGTCCCTCCCATCACAGAACAAACGGGTGGGTACGGACATCATTACCAGGGGAGGCAATTTTAGGGCCGGGAGAAATAAAACTGGGGGAGGACAGCACTCGCGGGCTGCCTCCCCCCAGACACGTTTTACTTAGCCGAACACATAGGATAGCGAACCGCCTAGTGTATTCTGTTGATGATTTCCGCCAAACACCGTTCCGTCGCCGGCATGAGCATAATCGATCCGGTACTCTGCCCGGGCGATCATATTTTCATGGAGCTTGTATTCCAGCGTCAGAGTATTGGCAAGATCCGTGGTAGCGCCAGCAGTTCCGACATTGGTCCAGTTCCGGTAACGATTGCTGTCATCAAACATTTCGATGCGATAAGCTGCGGCTAACTTTTCAGTGAATTGATACCTGGCATACGCGGCATAATCGAACCATTGAGCGGTATGGAACACACCATCCTGCGCGATATCAACACGAGGCTGATTGCCGATATCAAATTCACCCGCAAACGAAAGCTTCTTGGTTGCATTCCAACTCAGAACGTTCGTAGCCAGAAAACGCTTTCCGCCACTCGCGCCGTTGTTCTCAGGCCCAAAATAAGTCGCCGTAGTCCACTTGACGTCCTTGAGTGGGCTGAAGCTGAACGCATTCTCAAAGGTCTTGTACGAATTGTTCTCGATATCATTATCCCAACCGTTGTTGATCCCCTGATAAACGGTCAGGTAATCGTTAAACAAGGCATAGGTCGCCCTGACCCCAGTATGCGTGAAAGGGATCGCATAACCAAAAGAGACCGAGCGGCTGATATTCCAGTTCTGATATCCCTCGATCACTTCGTTGCCCGCTAAAGTGACCATCCTACCAGCTTTGATATCGATGCTATGCGGCAGGATCTTGCTCCCGGACCAGAAGCTCAAGGGCGCGATATACTGAACATAGGCCTGTTCGAAAGCAAAAGCCGTTGCCCCGCTGCTGCCATTGTTCGAATTCCCAAGATTATCTTTTTGGAAATTATTGAAGTAGTAACGGACGTCGCTTCCCATCATCATATCGATGCGAAAACCGGCTCCGCCCTCAGGATTCGCCACTTTCTCGAACCAGAGCTTGGCCGCATTTACAGAGAAGGTATCGGCAGCCTTATCAGAGAGCGAACGCCCCACATTCCCGTTCTGCTGCGGTTGTCCGATCTTATTCTGATATTGGGTTTCCACGTAACCACCCATATGAATGTCCTTCATGGCGGTATGCAGAACGCCCCCTTGCTCTGCGGGAGCCGGAGGAATATAGGCCGTCTGCGCGCCGGGCGCCGGCTTTTCCATGGTCATCATCTTACTGTCCATGGCTTCCAGCTTTCGGCTCAGCGCATCGATCTGCGCCTTCAGAGCTGTGACTTCACTCGTCGTCTCGGCAAATACAGCGCCTGGGGCAAGACACATCCCGATCAACCAAAAACCTAACAAACCTCTTTGTATTTTTCCCATTGCTTCCTCCTTTTTTATTTTTAACTAATCTTCAAACGAAAGGCTTCAGACCGTAATTCTTTAGCCGGTAACCCAGCATGCGTTCGGTGATCCCGAGGATCTCGGAGGCCAGACGCTGATTCCCCCCGGAACGCGCCATGGCCTCTTCGATCATCTGCTTCTCCAATTCGTGGACCGCTTCCGGAAGTTTCCCCTTTCTGGAAAGACCTCCGTGATCCACCTTAAAGCTACCTATTTGATCTGAGCCTTCGATCTGCATTTCATTTACCCCATTCATACCTAATCGTTCATCAAACTGCCTTCTCACCACGTTCACCAGTACGGATTCGGATCACTTCCTTAACATCCGAAACAAAAATCTTGCCGTCCCCGGGCTCGCCCGTTTTTGCCGCCTTTATCACAGCTTCAATGACGGGTTCCACCGCAGCATCCGGAACAACCACTTCCAGACGAACCTTAGGAACCAATTCCAAGCGATAGTTCCCTGCGCTCTGTGGCTTGGACAACCCCTTTTGGGTTCCGTGTCCCTCCGCTTGCGAAGCCGTGATCCCTGAGTAACCCGCAGCTTCGATCGCTTCGCGCACCACGGAACTTTTTCCTGGCTTTACGATGATCTCTAACTTTTTCATGACTTCATCCCTCGCTTTCTGTGAATGGCAGAGTCTATTCTTAACTTAAAGCGCGTACACGCCTTTTTCCCCCGTACGGATACGCATGGCGCTCGAAGCATCAAACACGATGATCTTTCCGTCACCGATATTCCCCGTCCGTACGGCGCCCGTGATCACTTGCATAGTCTTATTGACGTCCCAGTCCCTGACAAGCACCTCAATTTTCACTTTCGGTTGGAACCGGATCGTATCTTCATGGACCGGCAGATCCGCCTCGGTCTCGCCATGTTGACGTCCGAAGCCGCGGACGTCGGTTACGGTCATGCCGACCACGAGGGATTCTTTTCTGAGCGCCGCGGCCACGTCTCCAAGCTGTTCCGGACGAATAACACACGTCACTACTTTGACGCGATAGGTTTTTTGAACGCTGGTCAAGAGAACATAAAACACGCTGATCACGCCCCATGCGCCGGCAATAATGAAACAGATCCGGGCCTCCGCCTTCGCGTCCGCATTCCCTATGACATACAGATAGAGGATGCCGATCACCATGACAATGTTAGCGATCAACCCGAGCGCCGGGATCCATCCGTGCTTGATGGCACTAAAATCTTTACGATCCTTGAACGCAAGAATGGTCCAAATGCAGGTCAACCCGTACAAGATGAATGTTCCCAAGTTCGAAGCAAGGGTAATACCGGTCAAACCCACAACCGATCTCACGCCTATCCCCGCAATAATCGAGGAAACCACGACCAATACCCACAGAGCGATATGAGGCGTGCTGAACCCGGCATGCATGAAACCCAACATCTCCGGTAGTTCCCTATCTTCCGCCATCCCGCAGGTCACGCGTACCGCCGTATTCATACAGCTCAGGGTCGTCCCGACGATCGCAATGGCTACCGTGAGAGCCATGGTGATCATCAATCCAAATCCAATCCCGGGGAGGACGTTATCCCCGAGCAGCTTCGCAAGGTCTCCGATAGGAGCGCTCGATGCAGCCGCCGCAGCCATGCCGGTTACTGTGACCGCTGGAGTGCCTGTGATCGCGGTCAAATGCTCGTTGACCATGAGACCCGCCGCAAAATATTGCAAAAGATACGCCGCAAGTCCTTGAATGAGCAGGGAAAGAATAATGGCTTTTGGAATCGTCTTCCCTGGATCTTTCGTTTCTGCAGACAGGGCCGTGCAACTTTCGAAACCGACCAGGATCAAAATGGCTATGGTCGATTGCACCAGCACCCCTTGGAGAGAGTGGATCTTGAAAATATCAAAGCCACTCGTAAACGCCCATTGAGTCGCATGCTGAGGATTTGTCATGCGATAGTAAATGGCCAGTGCACTGAAGATGACCAGGGCCGTCAATTGAATGATGTTGATCCAGATCGACGCCTTAGTAGAACCGCTCACCCCGCGGAAAGCGATATAGCCAGTGATCCCCGCGAAAGCAATCCCAATCAGTGTCAAAGTATCCGCGGAGAGAGTGTGCCCTGTAAACTGTGTGTAGATGTATCCGATAAGCGTCGCCATGAAAGCGACCATGATTCCCGGATAAACCCAGTAGAACAGGTGCGCAGACCAACCCGTGAGGAGTTTGGCAAAGCGCGCCAAAGAGGTCGGGGTATTATGAGTTTTATGTCTGGCCCCGGCCTTGTCCAAGAATGCTTTTTCTGCAAAGTAGCAACAACTCGCGAACCCGGCCTCTGGGTAAAGCTTTGCAAGCTGGGCGTAGGCAAGCGCCGTAAGAAAAGCCACGATCAATGCGAGCACAATGCCCGGCCAAATGTCGCTGGCCACGGACATGCCGTTAGGCGCAGTCGCCGCGGCTTGCAGCTGATAGGTGATCCACAAAAACGCCCCTGGCGCGATCAGCGCCATAGCATTCATAGTGGCACCAAAAAGTCCAAGCGTTGGCTTGATATCTCTTGATGTAATCGTTTGTTTTGCCATTGATATTCTCCTTTGGTCTCAGTTCAATTCTTGAGATGGTCTCATCAGAATATGGCAATTACCATGCCAACTTGCTTCCCCTATTGATCCACCCCTTAAAAATCCTGCGGGCTTTTCAAGATTCTGACATTTTTGTCTCCAATCTTCATTTTTGTAATATCACCGCATCTTTATTGAATACTGCTCTCGAACGCACAGGAGCAAAGTGTTGGCACCAAAATTGCATCCGTGGAATAAGGAGTAGTTTAAACACATCCCATGCTCCGAGAAAACCTCCACAAAGGTTGTTGTAAGGACTGTTGATTTTTCAAAAAAAGAGCGTATAGTCGCTCGCTTATATGCCGAGTCCGCAGCGGATCGCGGAACGGGGGACCCAATAACCATAAGGGGCTAATTAGCGGCCTGAAATCAGGCCCTAAGAGGTAAGATCCTCGACCTTAGCCCGTCAGCTAACCCCGTAGGCGAAAGAGAGGAGTTTTTCATGAAGGCTATTTTCTTGTCCCGTTCTCTAACTATCCCCCTTTTTTCTCTCCCCCTGAAAGCGCGGGGCTGATTCCATGTTCGCTAAAAAGGTTGAAAGACCCCGTGAACTCAAATGGTATCAAGCCGCCGCCATGCTTTATGGCGACTGGGGCACAAGCAAGGCCTATGTCCTCGGTATCGCATTTGCCTTGGTCGGACATGCTTCCTGGCTTTTCCTCGGGCTAATGTCCGGCCTGACCGCCCTGATCGGCATTTGCTACATGGTCATCTGCCGCATCTACCCTGACGGCGGCGGTGTGTACTCTTCGGTCAAACACCGTTCCCAGAATCTGGCCATGCTAGGGGCATTCCTCTTAATTGCGGATTATGTCGTGACGGCATCGCTCAGCGCGTTGGATGCTTTTCATTATTTGAACCTGCCCCATCCGGAACTTTGGGCTATCGGCGCGATCGTATCAATCGGCGCTATCAACTGGATGGGACCGACCAAGGGCGGCGATATTGCTTCCCTGATCGGGATCGCAGCCGTGGCGTCTGTCCTCGCCCTTGTCTTCTTCACGATCCCCTCGCTTTCTCACGCTCAATTTACGCTGCCCACAGGCGGACTCTTCAAGAACTGGGCAAGCTTTGTGGGGATCGTGCTGGCACTCTCGGGTGTTGAGGCCATTGCCAATATGACCGGCATTATGGTGGAACCGGTCGCAAAGACTTCCAAGCGTGCCATTTGGCCCGTATTGATCGAGGTGTCAGTCCTCACCTTCATTTTGGGCATTGCCATGAACGCAATCCCAAATCTCGGAAACCACACTGAGGATATGCTGCGCGCCCTTGCGAATCACTACATTGCACCCTGGTATGGACAAGTTATTTCCATCATTTTCGGTTTTCTGCTGCTTTCGGCTGTAAACACAGCGATCACCGACCTTGTGAATATCCAGTTCCTCATGGCCAAAGACGGCGAACTGCCGCCCCTTTTTGCAAAGCTCAATAAATTCGGGATGCCATGGCTCGCACTCATCGTCGCTGCGGCTGTTCCCGCCCTCGTACTAGTGATCGAACATAATTTGGTAAGACTGGCGGCCCTTTACGCCATCGGTGTCGTGGGTGCCATTACGATCAATCTTGGGTCCTGCGCAACGAATTACAAGATCTTGCTCAAAACCTGGGAGCGAGCACTTCTCTTTTTCGCAACCGTTATCCTCTTTTTCGTGGAGATCACCATCGCCTATGAAAAAAGGAGTGCGTTGATCTTTGCCACGTCCGTACTAGTCGTCGGATTCACGCTGAGATTCATGGGCAAACACTTCGCCGGAGCCCCGGTTTCTGCTTTCATTCCGAACATTAATGTTCTCACGGTTTCCGAGGCCAAAGCACTCGCTTCGCTTTACCATAGTTCGTCCCTGGTCGCACTTCGCACATTTAACCCGGTTTTACTGGATGAAGCGGCTCTCCGGGTAAAAGCCAGAGGAGAAAATTCCATCTATCTGAGCTACGTGGAACCCATGCCCGATTTCACGGAACTCCCGGAAGAGGTCGAACCTTCGAAGGAATCCATTGAACTCTTGGCACACGCCCAGAATGAAATGGAAAAACAAGGGATTACCGCAGTTCCTGTCTGGCAGGCTGGAGAGGATGCAGGAAAATTGATCGCGATGGCCGCGAACGAACTGAACGTTGAAACGGTTCTTATTGGAGCTACGAAACGCAGCGGCCTGATGAGGCTCATGCGCCAAGATGTGTTCCAAAGCCTCGCCCGTAGGCTTGATTCCAAACGTCATCTCCTCATCACCGGATAAACATTCATTCCGGAAAAGAGAACGGCCCAAAAGAAACCCCCGCCCCATCCCAACCTTCCCGCAAGCAAACGAGTTAATTGGACAGCCCTGACTTTATTCATTTTCAATGAAATGAAATCAGGGCCGGAAGGGGAACTTCCCAATCACCTGGGGAGGTGATTTTGAGGCCGGAAGAATCTTTTCAACATAATCTTATCCGATCGCTATTTTTCCGGTCTCACCCGTACGAATACGAAGGCACTCTTTGAGATCAAGGACGAAGATCTTTCCGTCCCCGATGTGATTGGTCCGCGCGCCCTGGATGATCGCATCGACCGTGGCTTGCACAAATTCCTCATTAACGGCGATCTCGAGTTTAATTTTTTTCAAAAGCCGGCCGCCTTCCTTATGCCCCCTGTAGACCTCTGAGATCCCTTTTTGACGACCGCGACCCAGAACATTGGTCACAGTGACAAGATGAATTTCCTTTTCCTCAAGGATCCGCAGCACTTCGTCCAAACGATCTGGTTGAATAATGGCAATGATGTATCGCATGGTTCCCCCTTAATCCAACATGGTGTAGCCAGACTCACGATGCTGCGTGAGATCAAGCCCGATACGTTCTTCGTCCTCAGAAACGCGTAGACCCATGAAGGCATCCACGATCTTCAGAAGGACCCAAGAGACGATAAATGAATAGACAATGGTAATGACCACGGCTTTCAACTGGATCAGAAAGAGTCCCGGGTTCCCGTAAAAGAGCCCGTTATTGCCGGCAGGATTGACGACTTTTGACGCCCAAAAACCCGTAGCCAAAGTCCCCAGGATCCCGCCGACCCCATGCACGCCGAAAGCATCCAGCGAATCATCATAACCAGACTTTGCTTTGACCACCGCCACACAAAAATAGCAGACTACCGAGGCTATAATCCCTATCCAGATCGCAGCGATCGGCCCCACAAAACCCGCAGCGGGAGTGATCGTAGCAAGCCCCGCAACGGCGCCGGTGATCATACCGAGCATGGTGGGCTTGGAGTTGAACTTCCATTCCAGCAGCGCCCAAGTCAGTCCGGCAGCTGCCCCTGCGATATGAGAAACAACCACAGCGCTGACAGCGATCCGATTAGCGCCTAGCGCGCTGCCGCCATTGAATCCGAACCAACCAAACCAAAGAAGTCCGGCGCCTAAAACAGCGAACGGTAGATTGTGAGGAGGCGACATATGCTGAGGATAACCTTTTCTTTTTCCAAGGACCAAGGCGCAGACAAGAGCGGCAATGCCCGCGTTGATGTGAACCACAACCCCTCCGGCAAAATCGAGAGCCCCCATATTTCTTAAGAAACCGCCGACACCCCACATCCAGTGAGCCACCGGATCATAAACCAAGGTCGCCCAAAGGATTGAAAAAACACAGAACGCAGAAAATTTCATGCGCTCCGCGAAAGCGCCCAGGATCAGGCCTGGCGTAATGATCGCGAACATCGCTTGATAGATCATAAAAAGCTGGTGTGGAATCGTGGACGAATAAGCCGCGAATGGATCCAGACTCACACCCTGAAGACCCGCCCAGCTCAAGTTACCGATCAGACCCTTCACATCAGGCCCGAACGCTAAACTATAGCCGAGAAGGACCCATTGAAGCGTCACCATACATATCAGCATGAAGCACTGCATCAGGATGGAAAGCATGTTCTTCCTGCGAACAAGCCCACCATAGAAAAAAGCCAGACCGGGTGTCATCAAGAATACCAGGGCCGCCGAGATAAGAACCCATGCGGTATCCCCGCCGCTAATCGCCGGAACTGCGGGACTTGCAGCCCAGGCTGTTTGGGATGCACCAAGAAGCATAAAAAAAATTGCACTCCCCCAAAAATACTTACTTTTTTTCCGCATCAGAACTCCCCCTTTTTTGTCGACAGATCCTCTTTTCGACGAATTCGTCATACATTTTTGTAGGCTTTTGGACAAAAAAATTCCCTTCTATTCTGCGCTCAGAAAAGAAACCGCGCTGCCATAGACTAGACTGCAAGAGATGTGCCAAGTTTGCGCAAATCAGGAACTGGGAAGCACAGAGCATGCTGTTTTATAAGTAATTCTCTCTTAAAACCAATTTTCACATGCGTATAAAAATCACCCGATCGCTATCTTACCGATCTCACCCGTGCGAATGCGAAAGCACTCTTTAAGATCGAGGACGAAGATCTTGCCATCCCCGATGTGATTGGTCCGAGCACCCTGGGTAATCGCGTCGATCGTAACCTGCACATATTCATCATTGACGGCAATCTCCAGTTTGACTTTTTTCAAGAGCCGGCCACCTTCCTTGTGCCCTCTATAAACCTCCGAGATCCCTTTTTGACGACCGCGCCCCAGGACATTGGTCACGGTAACAAGATGGATCTCTTTTTCTTCAAGGATCTGGAGCACCTCGTCTAGCCGATCCGGTTGAATGATCGCGATGATGTAGCGCATGGTTTCCTCCTTAATCCAGCATGGTGTAGCCAGACTCACGATGCTGCGTGAGATCAAGCCCGATACGTTCTTCATCCTCTGAAACGCGTAGACCTATCACCAAATCCACGATCTTCAGAAGAACGAATGAAACGATGAATGAATAGACAATGGTAATGACCACAGCTTTTAGCTGGATCAGAAAAAGTCCGGGGTTCCCGTAGAAGAGCCCGTTATTCCCGGCAGGATTGACAGCTTTCGTGGCCCAAAGACCCGTGGCCAAAGCCCCCCAGATTCCGCCAACACCGTGCACGCCAAAAGCGTCCAGTGAATCGTCATAGCCAAACTTGGCTTTGACCACAGCCACAAAGAAATAGCAGATCACTGAAACTCCAACACCGATCCAAATGGCGTCCATGGGACCCACGAATCCTGCTGCAGGCGTAATGGCGACAAGGCCGGCGACAGCACCCGTGATCATTCCGAGCATGGTAGGCTTGGAGCTGATCTTCCATTCCAACAGGGACCAGGTCAGGCCTGCAGCGGCAGCGGCGACATGCGTCACCACAAGCGCGCTGGTGGCCAAGCCATTAGCGCCCAAAGCACTTCCCCCGTTAAATCCGAACCAACCGAACCACAAAAGTCCCGCGCCAAGCACCGCGAACGGGAGATTGTGCGGAGGCGACATATGGCTAGGGTACCCTTTTCTTTTGCCCAGCACGATCGCACAGACTAAAGCCGCAACACCCGCATTAATATGAACCACCGTACCGCCTGCAAAATCTAAAGCTCCTGAGTTTCTCAGGAAACCACCCACCCCCCATACCCAGTGGCAAACTGGATCATAAACGAATGTGGCCCAAAGAAGCGAGAAGACCACAAACGCGGAAAATTTCATCCTTTCCGCGAAAGCACCCAGGATCAAGCCTGGGGTGATGATGGCGAACATCGCTTGATAGATCATAAAAGCCTGATGCGGAACAGTCGCTGAATAATCCGCGAAAGGTGTTATCCCGACTCCGTGAAGTCCTGCCCAGCTCAAGTTTCCGATAATCCCCTTTATATCCGGCCCGAACGAAAGGCTGTAGCCAAACATCACCCACTGAAGCGTGATGATGCACATGAGCATAAAACATTGCATAAGGACAGAAAGCATGTTCTTTTTCCGGACCAACCCCCCGTAGAAGAACGCCAGGCCCGGTGTCATTAAGAATACAAGCCCAGCGGAAATCAATACCCAGGCCGTGTCCCCGGTATTAATGACCGGAGCGACTGTCCCCGCGGCCAGCGCCAGTTTCGAAACTCCCATAAGCGCCAGAAACCCTGTCGCCCCCAAGAACCACACTCTTAATTTTCGCATCGTTTCATCCTCCTTTAAAAGTCGAAACTTACAGATTTGTTGCACATTTTTGTATTTTCGATGCAATAAAAAACCCGTTGTATTCACGCACACTTATAGAGTAAGCAAAAGGCGTGCCAACTTAGAAAAACTCAACGAATTATTTGAAAAAAGGACTAGAGAGGAAGAAAAGCCTTACGATGATAATCCAAAAAAAAGGCGAGCTCCTCAGGGGTTGAGGAAGCCCGCCTGCCTTGCCCTTATCATAAATCTGAGGGTTGGCAAGGCGACTCTGATTACCTTTAATTAAACTATCAAATAATCAGAGCCGCCTTACCCTATTTCAAGACTACGGTATTCTAAAGCTTAAAAAGCATTTCTGCGTAGGTGGGCACAGGCCAGTACTCCGTGGCAGTCACACCCTCAAGAGCATCGATATCCTTGCGAAGAGCGTTCATCGCCACGACCACTTTGTCACGAAACGCTTCGGCACGTTTGACCACATCGGCCAAGTGATGCGCCTTTTCAATCGCCGTTTCAAGTACCGCGAGTTTTTCCGACGCCCCCGACAAAAGACCGCTCACAGTGGAGAGTAATTCTTTTTGAACCGTAGCCGGCGCCGAAGCGGCTTTCAGAACGCCAATAGCTCCTGCAAGCTCGGCCGCGAACTTCATGCCCGCAGGAATGAAGAGCCGCTTGACCATCTGGACGGACGCCTGTGCCTCGATATTCACATGCTTCACATAAGTCTCCAGATAGATTTCGTAGCGAGAATGGAGCTCTTTGGGACTCAAGACCTGATACTTATCAAAGAGCTTTTCCGCTTGAGGCGTTGCCATGGTGGCCAGAGCATCGATACCGGTCTTGATGTTCGGCAGACCGCGTTTCTTGGCTTCCGCAACCCACTCGTCCGAGTAATTGTTCCCGTTAAAAATAATGCGCCCATGTTTTTTCACGGCGTCACGAACGATCGCACCCGCTTCCTTGTTAAGGCCATTTTTACCGGCTTTCTCAAGACGCGTTGCGATCTCGTCAAGCGCTTCCGCAACAATAGTATTGATTACAATATTCGGACCGGAAATGGAGGCTGAAGAGCCGACCATGCGGAACTCGAATTTGTTGCCCGTAAACGCGAAAGGCGAGGTACGGTTACGATCGGTATTGTCCTTGGGAAGAGGCGGTAAAGCATCGACCCCGATATGAAGAAAGCTCTGGCCTCGGGATTCGACTTTTTTACCTTTAGCGATACCTTCCAAGATCTCGGTAAACTCATCGCCCATAAATACGGAGATGATGGCCGGAGGTGCTTCATTTGCGCCAAGGCGAAGATCGTTGCCAGGATTGCCGCAACTTGCCCGAAGTTTGTCTGCATGACGATCCACGGCCATGAGAAGGGCGCTCACAAAGATCAGGAACTGCTCGTTCTCGGAAGGGGTCTTCCCCGGTTCCAGAAGATTCTGCCCGTCATCGGTCGAAAGTGACCAGTTATTATGCTTGCCAGAACCATTCACACCCGCGAACGGTTTCTCATGAAGAAGGCACACGAGATCATGGCGGAGCGCCACTTTCTGCATGGTCTCCATCACAAGCTGGTTGTGGTCCGCCGCAATGTTGGTCGTGGAGAAGATCGGTGCCATTTCATACTGCGCAGGTGCCACTTCGTTGTGTTTAGTCTTGGAAGAGACCCCCATCTTCCAGAGCTCGATATCCAGATCCCTCATAAAGTCGGCAATCCGGTCTTTGATTGCGCCGAAGTACTGATCCTCAAGCTCCTGCCCCTTGGGCGACGCAGCACCAAAAAGCGTTCTCCCGGAAACGATCAAGTCGAGGCGCTTTTCATAGCAGGTCTTATCGATCAGGAAGTATTCCTGCTCAGGACCCACCGTCGCAGTCACACGTTTTGCAGTCTTGTTGCCAAGCGCTTTTAGCACGCGAACAGCCTGTCGAGAAACCGCTTCCATGGAACGGAGAAGTGGCGTTTTCTTGTCAAGCGCTTCACTTGTATAAGAGCAGAACGCCGTCGGAATAGCGAGCGTTACATTCCCCGAAGCATCCTCCTTGAGGAATGCGGGAGAGGTGCAATCCCACGCCGTATAACCCCGCGCTTCAAAGGTAGAACGAAGACCACCGCTCGGAAATGACGACGCATCCGGTTCGCCCTGGGCCAATTGTTTCCCGGAGAACTCCATGATCACGCTGCCATCGTCAGTCGGAGAAATAAAAGAGTCATGTTTTTCCGCAGTCCGTCCCGTGAGTGGCTGAAACCAGTGGGTATAATGCGTCGCGCCTTTTTCGATAGCCCAATCCTTCATCGCGTTTGCAACAACGTTGGCCACCTCGGGAGAAAGCGGAAGCCCTTGCTGGATCGTTTTCTTGAGGGCCTTGTAGGTTTCCTTCGGGAGGCGTTCTCTCATGGTCCTGTCATTAAAAACATTGCTTCCAAAGATCTTCGTCACATCCACTTTTTTACAACCGCACTGACAAGCGTTATCGCCGCACATAAAACCTCCCTTTTTTTTGGATTGAAAATTCTTAAAATCTAGCCCTTCTTATTAAGGCGAGGATAGGGCCTACAACACCTTAGATGCAAATTTTGTGCCAAGTCAAAAACTCTTTACCTGAGGGAAACTTCCTTTAGGCCCTAAGGTAAAGCTACAAAATTGTTTCCTAAGAGCAACTGCCTACATTTTTGTCGAATCGCTTACTTCAGCCCGTAGTTCTTGATTTTATACCCCAGAATGCGCTCCGTCACGCCAAGAACCTTAGCCGCCTTGCGCTGGTTCCCCCCCTGAGAACGAAGAGCCTCCTGAATCAGACTCTTTTCAAGAATTTCGACCGCCGAAGCCAATGAGCTGTTTTCTCCAGGGGGTGCATCGGCAACCCGCACAGGTTTAAAATGAATCGCCGCGGGGTGTCCTTTTTCTCCGGGAATTGGAAAAAGGTCCGCCTCAAGGGTATCCGTTTTACAAAGAATGACGGCTCGCTCGATAGCATTCTGCAGTTCCCGGATATTCCCGGGCCAATAGTAGTTCATCAGATAAGCCATGGCCTCATCGGAAACATAACGAGCTTTTTTATTGCTCTCGAGACTCGTTTGTTTCAAAAAATGCGCAACCAAGAGGGGGATATCTTCCCTCCTTTCCCTCAAGGGTGGAAGGAGTATCGGCACCACGTTAAGCCGGTAGTAGAGGTCTTCCCGGAACTTTTTTTCCTGCATCGCCTTTTCAAGATCACGGTTCGTCGCAGCAATCACACGGACGTCCACACGAACTGTTTGGGTTCCGCCCACGCGTTCGAATTCTCTCTCCTGGAGCGCCCGCAAAAGCTTGACTTGCATCGACGCTGAGATATCACCGATCTCATCGAGAAACAACGTTCCGCCGTCTGCCATCTCAAAACGCCCTAACTTTTTAGCCAAGGCTCCCGTAAAGGCACCCTTTTCATACCCAAAAAGCTCGCTCTCAAGAAGCGTCTCCGGCAACGCAGCGCAGGACACTTTCACAAACGGTCCCTTCGAGCGAAAACTCCCGTAATGGATCGCATGTGCCACAAGCTCTTTCCCGGTTCCCGTTTCGCCCCGCAGGAGCACGGTCGAGCGCGTCTGACTTACCATTTCAATGGCCTCATAAACTTCTTCCATGCGTTTGCTTTTACCGATCACATTAGTCGGATGGAATTTTTTGGCAAGCTCGCGCTTCAACTCAACATTCTCGAACTGAAGCTTCACTTTTTCTTTTTCGCGGAGCCGATAGTTCGCGACGGCTTGCGCAATGATGAAGCTGATGATGGTCAAGAGTCTCAGGTCCTCATCCAGCGAAACATTCCCTTCGAAAAGCCGATCTACGCTCAAAGCGCCGATGGTCTCCTGATCGATCTTGATGGGAACGCAGATGAACGCGATACGGTTACGGCGGAAATCCTTCCGCGCACCGGTGCGATTGAGAAAAAGAGGCTCTTCTCCGATGTTAGGGACCGCAATAGGCTCTCCCGCCTCCACGACCTTGCCCGTGATCCCCTCGCCGATTTTATATCGGCCTTTCTTCTTTGCCTGGTCATCAAGACCGTGGGCGATCTCGATCGTGAGGCTTTCACTGTCTGCATCAACGAGGGTCAAAGTCCCACGGTGCATGCCCATTTTTTCATGAAGAACATCTAACACTTTTCTCATCCGGTCTTCAAGTGGGACCGGCGCACTCATATGTCGGGTAATCTCATAGAGCACCCCGAGCTCCTGAGTCTCGCGTTGCAGCCCGCCGGAGAATCTTTTTTTATCACTATTCATAGTTTCATCTTTCAAGGCCTGTCGCTCACTCCGTAAAGAACAATCCCCGCGCGATTAGCTTTTTCCATAAAAATATCTTTGCCGATAAAAAGTGTTTTATGGGCCTCAAACGCAAAAGCCTCGGCATGCGTTTCGATCAGGACCTCCAGCGTCTTGAGTCCTACGGCCGGCACATCGAAACGCATATCCTGGTTGGGTTTCGCTACTTTTACCGCAACGATCTTCCCGCGACCCAATGCCCCGCCTCGGCGTATGGCTTCGTCTGTGCCTTCAATGGCCTCGACCGCTAGCACGGATTTATTCTTCACGACCACCGTCTGCCCGATGTCCGCGCCGGCGATCTTCTGTGCTATTCCAAAACCAAAATCGATGTCGTCCATCACGGAATTGGACGGCTTCTTTTTTCCAAGCAGTCCCGGTCCCGGCATCATACTCTTGAGAAAGCAGGTGGAATCCTGGAGAACGATGCCTTTTTTAAACAGATAATCCGCAATGCCGCCGAGAAGAGAGTCATCCTTGTGGTCTCTCAATTTCACAAGAACCGCCATCATATCAAGATCGAGGCGTACGTTCTCTTTAAAGAAACGCACCTTTTCAATCTTGCCAGCCATGATAGCCTCGTGAACGCCTTCACTCTTCAGAAATTTAGAAAGCTTTTTAAGCTCCCCGACTTTGACCCACGAAAAAGCATCCGAGAGTTTCTCTAAGCAAGGCTCAGCCTCCTGCTCAATAGCGCAGGTTACGATCCGGTATCCCGCCCGCTTAGCTTCCTCTGCGACCAGGATGGGAAAACGTCCATTCCCCGCAATGATCCCCATAGTCTTCATCGTTCACCCCGTTAGAATATCAAGAAAAAATACAGAATTTATCCATTTTTGTCGTCATCAGCACCTCGGGGATATCCGAAATATCAATTTCTGACGGATCTATCCGCAAATGCCCCGTTCGGACTTTTCCAGGAAATCAATGATCGTCTGAATGGAGGGACCGGAGGGGATATCTTGCTGAATCTGCTTGATGACGTTCTTTAAGATGAGACCTGACCTGAAGATGATTTTGAAGGCTTTCTTAATGGCCGATTTTTCTTCCTGGGAGAATTCCGCGCGATCCAAACCCACGGTATTGATCCCAAAAGCATGCGCCGGATGGCCGTCGACCATCATAAAAGGCGGGATATCTTGCACAACCTTGGAACACCCCCCCGTGATCGATAATTTCCCGATCCGAACGAATTGATGGACTGCGGAAAGACCGCCGAGGATCGCTCTATCTTCTACGATCACGTGGCCCGCAAGCGTCGCGTTATTGGCAAGCGTCGCGCCATTATGAATAATACAGTCATGCGCGACATGCGCGTAAGCCATCAGGAGATTGTCGTTCCCGATCACAGTCTCGGTACCGTTCAAGGTGCCGGGATTGAGAGTCGCATATTCGCGGATCGTGTTGCGATCGCCGATCCTCAGGTAACTCACACCGCCATCGGCTTTTTTATCCTGGGTAAGGCTACCGACCACTGCGCCCGTGAAGATCACATTATCTTCTCCGATCGTGGTATGCCCTTCGATCGTTACGCGAGGACCAACTTTCGTGCGCGCTCCAATCGTGACAGTCCCTTCGACGATGGCCCACGGCCCGATTTCAACTCCTTCGCCAAGGACGGCGTCCGGATGGACGATCGCCGTCGGATGGATCTTCACGCATCCACCACGGCGAATTTCACATCCGCTTCGCATACTAATTTATCCCCCACATAAGCCTTGCCGGCGCATTGTCCGAACTTGGCACGTTTCTTCAGAACCTCGACTTCCATCCGGAGTGTATCCCCTGGCAGAACCGGACTGCGCCACTTGACCGCGTCCACGCTCATGAAGTAAGCAATCTTGCCCCGGTTCTCGGGCTCACCCAACATAATCACACCGCCGACTTGCGCCATCGCTTCCACGATGAGAACACCCGGCATCACCGGATGCCCCGGAAAATGCCCCTGAAAAAAATAATCATTCATCGTTACTTGTTTGAAACCCGTCGCGCGGGTCCCCGGCTCAAAATTCTCGATCCGATCTACGAAAAGAAAGGGATAGCGATGCGGGATGATCTTCTGGATCTCTTCCACATTCAGTGTTTTGGAGAGTGGCTTTGGTTCAGAGGGAGCATTCATCATTAATTTCCTCACGAGTTCAACGTTAAGGGCGTGGCCGCTCCGGGAAGCGATCACGTGACCGCGGATGAATTTTCCGCACAAAAACAGATCGCCCAGAATATCCATCATCTTGTGCCGACAGGCTTCGTTTTCAAACCGCAAAGCATTCTGGAGCGGTTTATTCTTTTCGAAAATGAGCGTGTTGGAAGGATTCGCACCCTTTCCAAATCCCTGGGAAAGCAAAAGCTCCGCCTCCTTTTTAAGACAAAAGGTGCGAGCCGGCGCCAGCTCCCGCTCAAAGATTTCCGGCATGATCGGAAGCGACAGGTACTGGTCCAGAAGATCTGCGTCCCGATAGTTGAGCATGTAGGAGATCGAAAATGAATCGGCGGGCAAGATGACGATCGACTGATCGCCCTGGTCGATATAAACGGGAACCTTGACCGTCAGGAACTTTCGCTCCGCACTCTGCTCCTCAAGACCAGCCGCGATCAGCGCCTTGGTAAATTCCAAAGAACTACCGTCCATCCCGGGAACTTCTTCCCCGTCGATCTCCACCAGAGCGTTATCGATCCCGAGCCCGTGAAAAGCAGCCATGAGGTGTTCAATCGTACGAACGCGTCCCTTCCCCACTGAGATCGCCGTCTGGCGCATCTCATCGGAACAGACATTCTCGATCGAAGCACTGACCTTGAGGTCCGGGTCCAGATCGACACGGCAAAAAAGAATGCCGACATTCTCCGCGGCAGGACGCACGCACACCGTCACCTTACGGCCGGTATGGAGTCCCGATCCTTCGAAAACAGCTTGGTTTTTGAGAGTCCTTTGTTTCATCGTTCTCCGGCTTAGGCCTTTTTGTATTTCTTCGCGAGTTCCGCGGAGACCTGCGCCGTGATGTCAAAAGACTTTTTCTGGGCAAGAAGCACGCGTTTATTGAAGATCATGTCATAGCCACCTTTGGTCGAAAAGTCCTGGACGATGACATCGATCTCCTGGAAGATCTCACGCACCACCTTATCGCGTTGCTCCGCAAGCTGCTGACGGACATTGCGATCAAAATCCTCGAGCTGGCGCTTCTTTTCGATCAGCTGTTCCTGTTTGGCGGCACGGGCATCCGCTGCAAGAAGAGCTAATTCATCTTCCATCGAACGGATCTTGGCCGTCATATCATTTCGTTCTTTTTCCTTAGCTTCCCCTGCGGTCTTAAGCACCAAATCCTGGTCCTTGGTTTTTTGGTAATTGTCAAAAACCTCTCCCACATCGACATACGCCACCTTCATCTCTGCGGCAAAAGCAGGAAGACTCAGTCCCAACATCATCAGCACTGCAAGAAAACCAGCGATCAGTTTACGGTTCATGGTGTTTCTCCTTTTTTGGAATGATACTGCGGTTAGAATGCTTTAAAAACTACGGCTCAAACTAAACTCGAAACGTCCATTTCTGTCCTTGGTGTCCCGATTCGCAATGGGAAGACCATAATAAAAAGCCAAAGGCCCGATGGGTGTCTTGACCTTGATTCCAGGACCCACGCTTACGGCAAATTTTCCGAAATCGATATTGTAAGAATCGGGACTAACACTGCCCGCGTCCATAAAAAGCACCCCACGGAACGCGTCAAGATAAGGAAGCGGAAAAGTATAATCGAGATTCACAATGGCCATGGTCTGACCACCCACGGCCTCCCCGTTCTCCTGAGGACCCACACGGCGATAATTAAAACCACGCACCGTGCCAAGGCCGCCGGCAAAGAACCTGTCATAAGCCGGGGTCGTCGATGATTTCCCAAACGACTGCGATGAGGCCAACCGTGCCTGAAATTCGATCTGATGCTTTTTATGGAACGTGAGATATTCCGTATACCCGGACCGTAAAATATAATATTCCTGATCGCCGCCAAGAAAGCTTCCGATCAATTCACCGGCAAGATTAATCACACGCCCCTTGGTAGGATTGAATACGTTGTCACGATTATCAAAGGTCGTAAACGCACGGAGCCTAGAAAGCCAGTCGGGCCCTTCAAACTCCGTAACGGAAACAGGCGCACCGCTTGCGACATTCTTAAGTTCCACACGCTCCAACGTGTACCCGCCCCCCGCCCTGAGAACATCTTTGAAAAGACGCGATAAAGTCGTCGAGGCGCCCATTCTCCGCTGTCCAAATTCAGTATTTTTATCGTCTTGCGATGTGGCAAAAATATTTGTGCCCCAAGAGATTGGCTTATTAAAAAGATACGGCTCAACAAAACTGGCGTCGTACTCCTGGTTAATGGTCCCGACCTGACCACGGATCGAGAGCGACTGCCCACCGCCGGTAAAACGCGGCCAATTAAGGATATCGAAATTCCTCTGGGAGATCTCGGCAAACCCCATGAATGTATCAATGGAACTGACACCGCCGCCGAAGGAAAGCTCCCCGGTCCGTTTTTCTTTGACCCTGAAAATGAGGTCCTTGCGATTCGCGCCGGCGTCCGTGGGTTCGGTATCGTAGGTAACCTCCTCAAAGTAATTCAGATTCTCGAGGCGCTCCTTGGATTTCTCGATCTTCTTCCCATCAAAGCGCTCGCCTGGCCGGATGCGGAGTTCGCGACGGATAACCTTATCACGAGTCTTGGTGTTTCCGCGGATCTGGACCTTCTCCACAAAATAAAGGTCCCCCTCTTGAATTTCGTACGTGATATCGACTTTGCTGCTGTCGCGGTTCAGTTTTACGTCGGGTACCACGCGAGCTTCCATATAGCCCTCATTCGCATAGAATTGGCGGATCTTTTCCATATCCTGTGCGACATAAAACTGGGAATAGGTCAGGCCGGGAAGCATTTCAAGTTGCTGCCACAGTTCGGATTCGGGGAAAAGGGTGTTCCCTTTAAACTTAATCTCACCAGTCAGGTAATGTTGCCCTTCATCAATCTTGATCAGGATCTGAATCGTGTTCTGATCCTTATTATAGGCAAACTCCGGCACCACCTTCACGTCCAAATAACCTTCCTTCTGATAGAAGAAGCTGATCTTTTCTAGGTCTTTCTCAAAATCACCTTCTTTGAAGGTTCCAAACAAAAACCATTTTCTCTCTTTTGTTTTCATCAGTTTGGAAAGTTGCTTGGGTTTGAAGGCCTTTACTCCCTCGAAAGAAATCTTGCTGATCTTAAATTTTTTCCCCTCGAATACCTTGACCGTGATTACGGCCTCTTTGGTCTTCGAATCCACATTCACGGTCGCCTGAAGATCCACGAAGCGGAACCCCTTGTCCGCGTAAAGCTTGCGTATCTCTTCCTCGCCCTTTTTGACGGCCTTACGGTCCAGGATCTGTCCCTCGATCACACCCAGCGTCTTGCGAAGTTTGTCTTCCTTAAACGAAGTGGCTCCCTCAAACGTGATTTGCTTGACGATCGGCTTCTCATCCACTTCTACGATGAGTTTATACCCTTCGGGAAGCTCTTCCACCTCCAACCTCACATCCTCAAAAAATCCGGTCGCATAAAGACGTTTGATATCTTCATTAACAGTCTGCTGTTTAAGGGTCAACCCCTGCTTGGTCTGGATCTTGCTCAAAATAGTGTTCGTGCTCACGATGCGGTTCCCGCGAACATCCATCGCTACGATTGTTTTTTTGACCTCCGGCGTGGGCTGAGGATCTGCTGAGACAGGCGCATAAGACGACGATTGGGCTGCAGGGCTTGAAACGGAACCCGCCTGCGCAGAAACTTTTGAGGAGGTTCCTTCAGCAGCATGATTCGTAGAAGCCGCCGGAATCGCCGGAACTGGAACCTTTGCGGAAGGTTGTTCCGCATTAAGATTCTTAGAAGGTACGGGAGCCGCTGGCGAGACTGCCCCAGCTTCCGTAGCCGTCTTCTTAGTCGCGTCCTCGGCAAAGGCCGGGAAAACACACAACACGCCAAAAGATAACCCTAAAAGCAGTAGCAGCAATCGTTTCATGCGGATTCCTCTGATCTGAAAAATTCAGGATTATCGAAACGCGTCCATTCTTTGAGAAACACGAGCGGGATAATGCCCGTGGGCCCATTGCGCTGTTTGGCGATGATCGCCTCAGCCTTATTTTTGTTCTCTTCAGAAGGCTGATAATACTCTTCTCGAAAAAGAAATACAACCACATCGGCATCCTGTTCGATTGCGCCGGACTCGCGAAGATCGGAAAGCTGCGGACGATTGCCGGTCCTCGACTCCACCGCACGGGAAAGCTGGCTCACGGCGATAACAGGAACTCGGATCTCGCGCGCGAGCGCCTTGAGAGACCTGGAAATTTCGGAGATCTCCTGCTGACGGTTTTCGGAGGACTTCGACCCTTGCATGAGCTGCAAATAATCGATTACGATCAAGGAAATATCGTGCTTCATCTTGAGACGGCGGGCCTTGGCGCGGATTTCGAGCACGGTCTGTCCCGGTGTGTCGTCGATAAAGATCGGAGCTTCGGAAAGTTTACCGGCAGCATTTGTCAGTTTCGGCCAATCTTGATGGGAGAGATACCCCGTGCGGACCTTTTGTGCGTCGACACGCGCGTGGGAACAGAGCATTCTCTGAACAAGCTGCTCTTTACTCATTTCAAGCGAGAAAATAACGACTGGTTTCTTCAGATTAATACCGGCATGTTCGCAGATCGCGGTAGCAAAAGCGGATTTCCCCATCGAGGGGCGACCTGCCACGATGACCAGATCCGAAGGTTGGAGCCCCGCGGTCTTCATGTCAAATTCATGAAAGCCCGTCGCGATACCCGTAATGTGTTCCTTGCGTTGAAACAACTGATCGATCGTTTCCATGCTCTCATGGATAATGTCCCTGATCTGGACGGTCTTATTTTCGATCTGTGACTGTCCGATATCGAAAATCATTTTCTCGGCGCTGTCAATCATCTCGCGGGCATTCCCCTCAGCCTCAAGACTGTTCTGCACAATCTGTGTCCCAGATTGAATGAGCTTGCGAAGGAGCGCCTTGTCCTTGACGATTCGGGCATAATGTTCAATGTTCGCCGCCGTCGGAACGATCGTAGTCAACTGGGTCAGGTAGCTGATACCACCAAGGTCCTCAAGCTGTTTGCGTTTCTTGAGTTCCTCCGAGACTGTGATGAGATCGACGGGGTGATTGCGGGAAAACAGGGTTGTCATCACGCTGAAAATATTTTGATGACGCTGGTCGTAGAAAAAATCGGGGGTCAGGACTTCGATGGCTTTCGCGAGCGCGATCTCGTCAAAAAACATCGCACCCAGAACGCTCATTTCAGCTTCGCGATTCTGCGGCGGAAGTTTTTCGTAAAGATTAACCGTTGTCTTCAATTCAACCACAAAGGACCTCTGAAGAGGTTTAAGCCGGTCGCCCAAGCCTTGTTTATATTTCCAAAACGGCTGACTGGGGCGGTCCTGATGACCTTCGACTTTAGGAATTAATGTGAATCAGGGCTGCGAACGAGCTCGACCGTCAGACGCGTCTTGACTTGCGGGTAAATTTCAAGATCGACCTGGTGCGTGCCCAAGGTCTTCAAAGCATCCTTGATCCGGACCTGCTTTTTCTCAAAGCTATGCCCCTGCTTTTCAAGTTCCACGCGAAGATCTTCGGCTGTCACAGAACCATAAAGCTTGTCGCCTTCGCCTGCGCGAACCTCAAGGGTGATCGTAAGATCCTTCATCTCTTTAGCGCGTTTTTCGGCGGCTTCTTTTTCTTTAACCTTGCGTGCAGCACTGCGCGCACGTTTTTCCGCAAAGAACTGCTTGTTAGCACGCGTCGCCGGGATCGCGAGATCCTGAGGCATCAGAAAATTCCTTGCAAATCCATCACGAACACGCACGACATCGCCTTTTTTTCCAACATCTGCCACATTTTTCAAAAGCAATAACTCCATGGATCAATTCCCCTTTTTTCTTTTTTTAAAAAATGGCTCCGGCGATCAGTTCGCCTGGAATGCCAAAAGTCCCGAATGACGCGACTTCTTGATGAGGCGTGTAAGCGTCCGTTGGTCCTTCGAACTCAAACGTGTGATGCGCCGCGGCAAAATCTTGCCTTTCTCGGTGATATATTTTCCCAAAGCATCCACATCCTTGTAGTCCATGGCCGGGAGTACACGCCGCATGCGTTTGCGCTGTGGCCGGGAAGGAGCCCTGCTCGGTGAGCCGTAACCTTTTTCGCCTTTTTTGGGGCCACGGGCATTCTTATCAAAGGGCTTTTTCTTTTCGTCTTTTCCAAATCTTGAAGAGGATCTCGGTTTCATATTTTTTACACCTAGCTAATTTAGAAGGGAATTTCTTCGTCGGGTTTAAGTTCGTCCTTTGAAAGGGAGACGGAATCCTTTTTGGAAGACATGCCGCCTTCCGGGGCTTCAAAAATACTGTCATCCACGTCCATGGCCGGCACATCTGCCCCATCGCCCTTCCCGCTTCCGGGTTTCGAGCCAAGGAACTGGACATTATCGGCGACCACTTCCGTAGAATACCGCTTGTTACCATCCGGGCCATCCCAGCTTCGGGTCTGGATCCTTCCCTCCACAAAAACAGGCCGGCCCTTTTTCAGGTATTCATTACAGATCTCCGCGAGACGCGCCCAAACCACGATCCGTATAAAACAAACTTCTTCCTTCTTTTCTCCCGCTTTGGAATTGTACGTGCGGTTAACCGCGATCGTAAAAGTCGTCACGGCCTGGCCCGAAGGAATATAGCGAAGTTCCGGATCCCGGGTGAGATTCCCGATCAACATTACTTTATTTAAACTTACGGCCATAGGTCACCCGATTTTTTTGCGCGTTGGGTTGATTATACTTTGGGCGTCGCAACGGGAGCGACCGGAAGAGGCGGTAACGCAGGCTTCTTCGCGAGAATGCTCACCATGTATCTCAAAAGATTTTCTTGCAGTTCCAACTCCTTGCGAAACTCCTGCGCACGGGACGGATCCATTTCAAATTCAAAAACAAACGTTCTACCGTCTTTGTATTTTCGGATCATGTGACCAAGAGCTTTTTTCCCAAGATCGGTCTTCTGGATCACTTTCCCCTGGAACTTTTCGATCCATTTTACAACCTCCGCGGCAGGGTCCTTGTAACTCTCTCCTGTGATCTCCGGCGGAAATATAAACAACCCTTCATATTTTTTCATTACACACTCCCTCAGCGTCTAGATGAAGATGATAACTCTTTCCGTAAGTTTCATAAACAGAAGCTACAGAAGCAGTTATGAAGTTTTTAGGCCTTCGAAAAGGCTAAAAGAAGAGACAATGTAACATAAATGCCGTGCTTGGGCAACCCTGATTCTCATTTAATAAAAAAAATATCCGGCGATTGGAATAGCCCCAATCATCCCCCCGGAGACAGAAATAAAGACTTGAACAAGAAAAGTTCCAACGAGCGAAACTCTTTACAAGGCCACAGCATTAACTCGGCTCATCGCCCTCGCCAAAGGCTCCGCAACCCATGAGTGGCACGCTTCCATCCCCTTTTCGAGAAGCTTTTTCATCTGTTTCTCTTCTGCGACATTGAACGGGGCAAGCACATAATCCCGAAGCGACTCATCCGGCCCCGCGGATGCTGCGATCGTTTTGTTTTCGCAGGAACCGATCCCGATCCGAAGCCTCGGATATTCACGGCTTCCGAGATGTTCTTCTATCGAGGCAAGCCCATTATGCCCGCCCGAACTTCCTTCACCTCGCAAACGGAATTTTCCGAACGGCAACGCGACATCATCGACCACCACCAGAAGATCTTTGTCTGCCGCGACTTTCCAATACTTCACCAGGGCTGCTATTGCTTCGCCTGAAAGGTTCATGTAAGTCAGCGGATGCGCCAGCTGTAGCGGTTCTCCACTCCACGAAACCGAAGCTAGGGCCGACTGCAAGGACTTCTTGGAAGCAAGTTTTACTTTCTCTGTTCTAACGATGAACTCGATAAGCCGGCGACCGATGTTATGCCGCGTACGGGCGTATCCGTCTCCGGGATTTCCAAGCCCAACGATGAGTTTCATCAGAGCCCTCAAAATCCTCCCGGGGACGCTTCCGCGGATCCCGGGAGGTCCGTCCTTACTTTCCGTCTTTCCCTGGGGCTGCGGCAGGTTTTCCTGCAACAGGCGCGGCGGGTTTGGCTCCGGCAGGCGCGGCCTTCGCGGGAGCACCTTCTTCGCCTTCCTTATCTTTCTTGCCCTTTTCCATAACCTCGGGCTCAGCAACGCCCTCTTCAGCGGGCTTCACTTCCTCCTCACGAGGAGGATGAATCGCAAGAACCACGTCTTCCGGGGAAAGCAAGCATACGATCCCCTGAGGAAGCGTCAGGTCCTTCACATGAACCGCATCGTTGATTTTCATGGCCTTCGTTTCGATCTCGATCTTTTCCGGGATCTGCGTGGGTAAGCATTCTACTTCGATTTCGCGATGCACCAGATCGAGCGATCCGCCTTCCTTGATGCCAGGCGCTTCTTCAATATGAAGAAGGACCACCGGAACCTTGACCGTGATCTTTTCGGTCAGCGAGATGACCATGAAATCGATATGATCGATCTTATCCGTAATGGGATTGTTCTGGATAGCCTTAACGCGACACGTCGATTCCTTCAGCTGCACCCCTTCGATTTGGAGTGTGATCAGGACGTTTGCGCCGGCCTTGGTGTGGATCGCCTTGAGAAATGCCCTGTCCGGCACTTCGATGGCGAGCGGTTTCATCCCATGCCCGTAAACCACGGCTGGGAACATTTCGTTGCGACGGACCCCGCGTGCCTTGCGAGTCCCGTGCGGAATACGTGCTTTAGCTTGCAGTTCAAAAGTTTGCATTGAAAATTCCTCCTTGATGTCCTGTGATTAAGACGGAAGTGACTTCCCTCTTGTTCGGTTTATGCTTCAACACCTGCGCTTGAAAAAAGTGTGCTGATTGATTCATTATAATGGATCCGGTAGATCGCATCCGCGAGCAATGAAGCGATCGAAAGCTGCGTGATCTTTTTGATCCGTTTTTCCTTACCGAGAGGAATACTGTTCGTCACGATAAGTTCCTTGATAACAGACTTTTGGATCCTCTCCACAGCACTTCCGGCCAAGACAGGATGCACAATGTTAGCATAGATGTCCAATGCTCCCGCGTTCTTCAGTGCCTTGGCGGCTTCCACAAGCGAACCGCCCGTCGAGATCATGTCGTCGATAATGATAACATTCTTCCCAGCCACGGAACCGATGATGTGCATCACATGAGTCTGGGACGCGCTCTCACGGCGCTTGTCCACGATCGCGAAATCACAATCAAAAAGCTTGGCATATCCCCGAGCCATCTTGATTCCACCCACATCAGGCGAAACGACCACAAGATCCTTGACCTTCTTCCTCTTGAAATAACTTCCAAGAACATTGATCGAATAGAGATGATCGACCGGAATATCAAAAAATCCTTGAATCTGCCCCGCGTGAAGATCCATTGTAAGCACACGGCTCGCGCCAGCGCTCACGATCAAGTTCGCCACCAGCTTTGCAGTGATTGGAACACGCGGTTTATCTTTGCGGTCCTGACGGGCATAACCAAAGAACGGCAGCACCGCCGTGATCCGCTTGGCCGAAGCGCGGCGCGCGGCATCGATCAGGATCAAAAGTTCCATCAGGCTCTCGTTGGGCGGCGTGCAGGTCGGCTGAACAATAAACACATCCTTACCCCGGATATTATCACGGATCTGAAGCTGAATTTCTCCTTCTGGAAAACGGCCGAGCATCACATCGCCGAGCGGAATACCGAGATGCTTTGCGATCTCCTTAGCGAGCTCCGGATGAGAGCTCCCCGCTAAAAGAACCATATCTCCATTCTGTTTCTTCTGGATCTTCGTCATAAGAACACCCTACCTTTTCTTCTTTGGGATGGGCCGGGCCGGAACACCGACAACCACATCACCTTTTTTAATTTTTATTTTCGGGATCACCACCGCCCCCGCTCCAGTCCTCGCCCCGTCCGGAATACGAACGGGTGCCACGAAGACCGTGTTGGAACCAACCCTTACGTTCTTTCCAATCATGGTTTGCTGCTTTTTCTTTCCGTCAAAATTCGCCGTAATGGTCCCGGCCCCGATATTCGCGCCGTCGCCGATCACCGCGTCCCCCAAATAAGTCAAATGCTTCGCCGAAACATTTTTCCCAAGACGGCTCCGGTTCACTTCCACAAAACTACCGATCACCGAGCCGTCGCCGATCACAGTTCCGCGGCGAAGCTTCGCAAACGGTCCGATCTCACAATTCGCACCGATCTCCACACCGCTTTTAATAAAACACCACGGATAGATCGTGGTCCCTTTGCCGATCTTCACACCCGGAGCCACAAAAGTCTGCTCCGGCGCCATGAATGTCACGCCCTTATCCTGATGTCTCGCGATCTCCCGCTCGTTTATTTTTTTCGTCACGGTGGCCAGATCTTTCTGGGAATTAATCCCTTGCCCTTCTTCCGCGCTCGCCAAAAGAAATGCCTCCACGCAATAACCCCCGCGCCGGAGGATCTCAATGGTGTCCGTCAAATAATATTCGCCCTTTTGATTATCCCGCCCGATCCTCGACAGAGCCTCAAATAAAACTTTTTTATCAAAAAGATAAATGCCGGTATTCACTTCCCGGATCGCGCGTTCCTCCGGCGTGGCATCCAGTTCTTCCCGGATCGCCGCAAAATGATTCTCTTCGCGCACGATCCTTCCATATCCGGACGGATCCTCCTGGTCACAGGATAACACGCTGACATGCGCCCGTGACTTTTTATGCGCCGCACAAAATTCCCTGAGCGTCTCCGGCTTCACGAGAGGCATATCGCCCGGCCAGATCAGCACGGGACCTTGCGCGTTCTTGAGCGCCGCCTGGGCCATCATCACCGCATGACCGGTCCCTTTTTGTTCGCGCTGAAGCACCGGGACTGCACCGTATGATTTCGAAAAAGAGCGCACGGCTTCGGCCTTATAGCCCACCACCACATAAGGATTCTTGACTCCGGCTCCGGCCAATGAATCCAGCACATACCCGAGCACCGGTTTCCCAAACACTGGATGGAGGACCTTCGGCAGTTCAGAACACATCCGCGTTCCTTTTCCGGCTGCGAGAACAATAGCTTCCATAAAGTTAGCCCTTGATCCCGGTCAACTTAATGCCTTCGACGAAAAATCGCTGATTGAATAAAAAGACGATCAAGATCGGCAGGATCATCATCATCGATGCCGCCATAAGGAGCGTCCAGTCCGTGCCGTGCACTCCCTGAAAATAAGCCAACCCAACCGGCAGCGTATATTTCGTATGGGTATTCACCACGATCAAAGGCCACATCAGATTCATCCACGATCCCATGAACGTAAAAGTTGTCAAAGTCGCGAGCGCAGGCTTTGAAAGCGGCAGAATGATGTGCCAGAAGATCCGGACATACGAACACCCATCGATCTTCGCGGCATCTTCAAGATCCTTAGGCAATGTCAAAAAAAACTGCCGCAACATGAACGTCCCGTAAGCTGTAAAAATACCCGGAAGAATCAGGGCCTTATACGTATCGATCCATCCAAAATGCCGCAGCAGAATAAACACCGGGATCATGGTCACCGCACCCGGGATCATCATCGTCGCAAGATAACCAAAGAAAATCCTGTCGCGACCTGGAAAATTCAGACGCGCAAACGCGTACGCGGCCATCGCGCTTGTGGCAACCTGCCCGAATGTGATGCAAAGACTCACGAAAATGGAATTCAGATAGAACTGCGCGAACGGAACCACGGCCCAGACTTTCACATAATTCTGCCAGACAAAACTCATGGGAAGCCATTCCTGCCACCACGAACGACCCTCCGCAAAAACCTGTCCGGCTTCAGCAAGCGAGGTCGAGACCATCCACAGAAACGGCGCGGTCATGCTCACCGCGCCCACGAACAAAGCCGCGAAAAGCACCGCCCGCTGCAAGCTCCGCTTCAGGGGCGACTTTTCCTTGAGCTCGGTCACCACCTTTACCGTTTTTTTCCTTTTTGAACGGGAGACAGACGCAGCCATCTCCTGCCTCATTTCCTCTTGAATCAATGAATCAATGTGATTGCCCATAGCTCTCGCTTAAGTATAGTGAACAATCTTGCCGAAGAAACGCCACTTCACAACCGTAACCGCAAAGATGATCAAGAACAGAACCCATGAAATAGCCGCCGCGTATCCCATGCGGTACCATTCGAATGCGTTATTGAAAATATAATAAATGATCGTGGTGGTGGATCCGTTGGGCCCGCCGCCCGTCATGATGTACGCCTGATCAAAGCCCGCCTGAAACCCGCCGATCAGGCTCATCGTCGCGATGAAGAAAGTTGTCGGCGAAATCTGCGGCCAGGTAACATTCCAAAACTTCTGCCAACTGTTGGCGCCATCCACTTCGGCCGCATCATAAAGATCCCGCGGCACTCCCTGCAGAGCTGCGAGATAAAGGATCATGTTGTAGCCACCGATCGATTGCCACACGCTCATGATGATAAAAGCCGGCTTCGCCCAGGCTTCATCCGTCAACCAATTCGGCCCAATCAACCGAAGCCCCAGCATATCCCCGAATTGAGTCGTCATCGAATTCAAGAGCCCGAAATTCGGATTATAGATCAACCTCCAGAGCATAAAGATCGCAACACCCGAGCAGATCGTCGGGAGAAAATAAAGCGTCCTAAAAATGACCGTCCCACGAAGCTTTTGGTTGAGAGCGATTGCCAAGAGGAGCGACCCCGCCATGCTGATCGGAATGGCCGCCATCAAAACAAGTGTGTTCCAACAATACTTCCCGAAGAAAGGATCTTTCGCCAACTCGATAAAGTTTTTCAGCCCCGCAAATTGCGGGCCATCAGACAAAAGGTCCCACTTCACAAAACTCAACCAAAGTGACGCCAGCACCGGAATCGATGTAAACAAAAGGAACCCGATGAGGTTCGGCATGAGGAACCCGTACGCCGCGATCATTTCCTTGGTTTTATCCCGTAATCCGTTTTTCATGACATTCGATTTTCTTTCTCGTCTTTTCTCACGGCTGCAACGCGACAGAGTCATCTTGAGACTTCCACGGCATAGTAGTTGCTCAGAGGAACAACTGCCCGAACGCCACTCACAGACGACCTACTTTCCCTATTGAAATCCCGATTCTACTTTACCGAGTGGCCAAGGGAGAATGGAAAATCAAAAAAGTCATAGATGAATCAACCGTTACAAGACGCATCTACAATCCCATCAAATACAGACCAAGGGCCGTCCGGGCGCCTTATCCTGGTCCCATGGAGGGATGAATTTTACCAAAAAAAGCACGGAAAGCGAGAACGATTTTAAATTTCAAGAAACCGCGCTGGCGGTGTAGTGGAAAGGTGTAGAGACAAGAGCTCTTATAATAGGAAGGCCAAAAAGCGAGCTTCACCTGGGGACTCCGACCGAAAAAGCCCTATTGCGCTATAGCGGGGCTTGACATTATTATACTTTGAATGCAGAATATGTCCCACGGAGACACATTATGACGTTAAAACATAACATTCAAAAAACGCTAGGCTCCAAGGCGGCTTCCCTGATCGCGGCTCTCTACGAAGGGAAGCATCCGATCTTCAGGTTAAAAGATGTGCAAAAGATCCTGGCCGTTGGAAAACCTTCCGCCACAAACTTCGTCAGAAAGCTCGTCAACAGGGGGGTTGCATCAAGACTGAAACCTGGAATCTTTATCCTGGTCCCCTTTGAGTTGGGCAAAGAACGCGAGTATTTGGGAGAACCCCTGATCGCCGCACGTGAGATTGCCGGCGGCAAGGGATATTATTTTTCTCATGGCAGCGCGATGCAAATCCATCAAATGCTGACACAGCCCCAGTTACTTGTTTACGCTTCGGTACTCAAGCCCCGGCGCCCTGTTCATGTGCTCGGCGCTGAGTTCCAGTTCATTCACACGCCCAAGAAATACTTTTTTGGCGTCACTGATCATTGGGCTACCAAAGAGATGCAGGTAAAAGTGAGTAACCTTGAGAAAACGGTGATTGACGGCCTAAGGCAGCCTGAATATTGCGGAGGTTTGACCGAGGTCGCAAAAGGTCTTTGGATGAGGCGCCAAGACATGAACCCCGACCGTTTAATAGAATACGCGAAAAAAACAGGGATCGGGGCCGTGATCCGCAGATTAGGATATTTAATGGAACTTTACAAGATCGGAACCGCTCAAAACATAGCCGCGCTTCGTCACTCGCTTACGGAGACTTATATGCGTTTAGATCCACGCTTGCCTACCGAAGGAAAATTCCTGAGCCGCTGGAGATTGCAGCTCAATGTATCCCCGGAAGAGCTTTTAGCCGTCGTGAGGACCTAACCCGTGATCCCCCAACGCAATCTCTCATTACTCTCCAATGAACTCGCCCGCAAAGGCGGACGCCGAATCCCGGAAGCTGTGCTCGAACGCGATTATTGCCTTTCCTGGTTTCTCGTGGGCTTATCGCAAAGCAGTCTGCGGGAGATCCTGCTATTTAAAGGCGGTACCGCGATCAAGAAATGTCATATCGCTGATTACCGTTTTTCCGAAGATCTTGATTTCACTTTTCTAAAAGAGGTCCCATTCGAGAGGGTCCAGGAAGGTCTCGGCGAAGTGTTCTATAAAATCGAACAGCAATCGGGTATTAAATTCAATTTCAGCCGTCTTGACCGGCACGCCCATCAAAACAGTCATACCTTTTTCCTGGGCTACGAAGGCCCTTTGCCGGCCATAGCTCCCAAAGAAGTCAAAGTAGACATCACGATCCGTGAACGGATCGTATTTCCGCCGCAAGAGAAACCGGTACTCGCAGAATACGCACAGTATGAGGATATCCCAAAGGATTCCAAGGTGCTGGTGTACTCTCTCGAAGAAATAGCCTCTGAAAAGGTTGTTGCTCTCTCGGACCGGGCGCGGAATGAACCGCGCGATCTTTACGACTTATGGCACCTAACCTCAAACCACTATGTCGACATCACAGAAATCGTCGGCGCCATCGGTGAAAAATTGACATTCCGCAACAGAAGTTCGGACACTGTGGGAGAAGAATTTTCTCGAAAAGAAGCGCGCCTCAAAAAACTTTGGAGCGAGCGCCTTTCAACTCAAGTCGCGATACTCCCGGAATTTGACCAAGTTTATCGATCCGTAAAACGGGAGCTCAGACAAGCACTGCCTCAAGATTGAAATGGTGGATTTTGCAATTTCGATCTGCTTTAGGCGCAGTACCGTTAACCGATAAAATCAAAATTAAAACGGCACAAGCCGGATTTTGAAAAGAGAACCCATTCTTAGCAATAAGCCATAACCGGTTTAATGAGAGCCGGTTATAGATATTCTACTATCCGATTTACTATCCGATTACTATCCGATTTACTGTTGTCCGATTTACTGTCCGATTCGCATTCAAACAGGTACGGCTGAGCCGGTTCTTTCGACTTCAGTCCCTGAATAAACGAGGATCGTGCTGCAAAACGCCAGCCGTGGCCCTTAGAACGCGGTCACGCAAATTCAACATATCCTTTGTCAATCGATCTTTGCCGATCTATTGTGGGCTTGCCGGTTCCTCACGGATTCTTCTTCCCCGGTCTCAGATCATCCATCAGCTCGGCAAGCGAGTCTTTGGGTTTAACGGGCTCTTTTAAAACGGTCTTCACCTTAGAATTGTCCGGAGCGTTCAGAAATGAGCTGTGCGGTGGCTTGTAAGGAAGATCGCCGAGGCTTTGCCGCGCGGGATAGAACCAGACATGATGGTACCTCTGACTGGCGGCATTTTTATAAAACGCAAATCCTGTCTGGCTCACCGGGATTCCGGAAGCAAACAGTTCCAGCGATTTCAGTCGCATTGAAGTTTCCCGATCATCCCAAAAGATGTATTTCCTGTCTCTTTTTCTCCCGTTCCGCTTGCGAGCATACAGCCGCATTTTCTCATAAGTGCCGGCCGGATAAATATCAGGGCCATAGATCAAGCTTGTTTTTGACGGTTCGATGAAAGGATGAGTTTCTCTTAAGAAAATGCGAAAGAGACAATGCTCCATTAAATCGTCGATCCATTTACAGACATTTTCATAAGAACCCATGTCCTCGGGATGAAAAAGGTAGATCAAGGGACACTGGGGCCTGGGAGCATTGATCAACTTCGATGGGAAACGCTCACGAATAGCCTTTCTCAAACGAAACACCATGGGATTGCTCAAAGGACGCTCCTCATCCGCTCTCAACACCGCAAAAAGATGTATCTGCCGTTTGGTGCCGGGAATCCAAACGATCCCGTCGGAACCAAGCAAAGATATGAACCGTCCGGGATTTACCGAATCTTCGGGCCGCTTTTTGTCGTAGAGAAAGAAGGCCCCGACCTCTTCGGGGGTTTCGTTCACGAGAATTCTGTTTACCTTGGTTAATAGATCCCGCTGGCTTGAAGGAACGATCATGAAAACAGGGGCCCTTTGAACTTTGAAATGAAAATCTATGGCCAAGATCCGCTGAAGCATGTTCCTGAGAAAAACGTCCTTCCCGAACACCTGAAGATCCGAGGAATATTCTCCGCTGAAAAGTTCCCCCCGAAAAAGATCCATTCCCAATTCCGGGCAGAGGTCTTTTTCGACCTTTCCTTTCATTTCCCGCCACTCGCTTCGCCATGGATCTTGATTCATCTCAGTAGCATCCTGAGCGGAAATTCACCCTTGTCGGTGCGCACGACCGCGGTTTCCCGAGATGTCACAAGCTCGCTATAGAGCAGAAAACAATACCTCTTAAAAATTGCGCTTTTATCCGCAATCCTGCGTATGGAAGTAAGGAGCGGCAGCGTCTCGCAGACATAGAAAACATAACCTACCTGATCATCTCCTTCGTAAAATTGGAATATTTTTTGGTAAGTCGATGCTTTCTTGGGCCTTAATTCAACCTCGACGGCGACACCTTTCTGGTTGGGGACAAAGAATCCATCCGGGACCTTGTGTCCGCCTTTCGTCCCGGCGCGCAGTCTCCGTTCGCTTTTCCAGTTCTTGCAAAACTTCATATTTTCAAAAAGGAGCCTCACCTCGGTCACTTTACAGCTGTGTTCATAACGACCAAGATCGATCGAATCCTGGATGCTCGGACACCCCCATCCCCGAAGTCCTATCGGGAAAAACTTCCTCACCACCTCCACACCTTCAGGCCCAAGCAGGTAGCATTCAGGATCACCCGCCTTCACCGGAACAGCATTTAAATAGCCGAACTTTTTAAGCTTTCTAATCCGGATCTTTGCGTAACTTTCATTACCATCAAAAATATACTTAATCACAAGATCACGTCTTATAAATCCCTCATCCCCAATCACTCTCAATAACCGCTCATCTCTTAACTGAATCTCAACATATCTCCAGTTTTGTTTTTTATATTCCCTTTGCATTGTATAGAACTGCTCCTTTCTTTTAACCGGACCGCACTAACTCTAATAGCCGAGTAAGCCGCTAACGACCACCATCTCGAATCATCCAGAAGATGAGAGAGGGTGGTCGTTAGGCATTTCAGCCACAGGCTGAAACGGCGAAACGAGGCGTCAAAACAAGTTAGCGCGGTCCGGATACCCCACAGGCATATACGTCTTGAGATGTATATTCGAGGGATACCGCCTATGTACGGAACAATATTCCGAGTTCTGCTGTTTTTTGATCATACGGCACCTTCCAACTTTCTCTGTTTTGGTCTTACGAATGTTTTGAGGTGTAGCGTTTCAAGATTCATTTCAGGTGGTCTCTTTCGTCTTTTCTGGGGCCCGATTAGCCGGATCAAGCTGCTGTTTCAAAAGCCCGCGCTTCTCGGCAAGGCGGAGCACGCCTTCCGCTAAAAGCTCGCAGGCCTGGTCGAGTCGTTCTTCGTCGGAGAGATGGGCATAAACCCGGTAGACGGGACTTCGGAAGGTGTTCGGAGAAATCACTTTCATTGCGGCTTCTTATCCTCTACACCGAGAGCCGTGGGAAGAATCTGCTTGGCGCTTTCGGAAAGATAGAGAAGCTTGGGATTGCCGCGTTCAAGGAAACCGAATCTAATCAACAACCGGATACGCTGGAAACCGGCTTTGGCTTTCTTGGAGTGGCTGTCCCAAAACTGGCTGGAGAGATCCGCAGAGGTTTTCGCTCCTTCAGCCTGAAGAAGCTGAAAAATCAAAAGATCGCGGGCTGTCAGTTGGACGGATCGGACTTTGGGGAACCTGCTGTGGAGTCGCTGTTTTTGGAGTCCGACGGGGTTGTTAGAGTTTGCGATTGGGCATTGAGACGCTACTGTTTCGGGTGGTACGTTCGTCATGTTAAGTTCCGCTCCTTTCGGATTGCCCAATAACGGGCTGTAGATTGATTCGCCTAAAGACCGGACTGCATGGTCGCCATCCCTATGGTCTTTATATCCAGGTGTTACAAGGATGGAAGGCTTTCTACCTGATCCGAATCCGCGGAACCCGCACCTATAGCGAGTTGTGCCGCTCTTGTCATTAGCAGCTAAGGGGAAAGATAAAACACTCCCCTTATATTAGGTCCGTTTTGGGGGTTTTGTTCGAGGGTTTTTCTACAGAACCTTACTCTTTTTTTGGGCCTCTTCCCAGGGGACATATTTTTTCTGGGAATAAATATACCCAAGAGTGCGGATGGTCCGGATATTGTCGTAGATCGTCGAAAGCTTGGAACCAAGGGAACGGGCGATCATGGAGGGCGGCCAGCATCTCTCGAAATAAAGATGCCGTACTTTCCGGAGTTTTCGGACATAGAGAAAAGTCCCCAGAGTACGCCTCAACCTCTCACCCTCCTCGCGCCGAAGTCTGATCTTTTCAAGGCGCAAGAGCGCGCCGTGGAGCCGCGCCCAGACGCTTGAAAGACTGATACCAAGCTTCCGGGCAAGTTTCCGGAGGGTTATATTGGGTCTTTTGGTCATGAAGAAAAGCTTGTAGGCCTGCTTTTGTTTGGGAGTAAGCCGGGCGTATTTCACATAACGCCGTAACCGGCGAAGGTCCTGAATCGCTTTCTTTTTCTTTTCGAGGGCCTTCTCTTCGGCAATCAATTGGTCGCGGGGGTTATTTTTCAAATCACGGACGTTATCCAGAACGCTCTTCTCGAATTCCGTGAGACACGCTTCGGAATT
>Ga0209083_1000364_pt1 | contig 69208 bp, 97 predicted proteins | sample AM7aDNAmetaG_FD_184132 | JGI IMG/M metagenome (GOLD analysis project Ga0209083, IMG submission 184132) | Freshwater microbial communities from Finland to study Microbial Dark Matter (Phase II) - AM7a DNA metaG (SPAdes) (version 3) | ecosystem: Environmental > Aquatic > Freshwater > Lake ... | reverse complement strand
CTGCCAATGCATTGATAGCGGTAGCAAAGGGGTCCGGTGTTCCATCCCACTGATGGTTTTCGTATCCCGCAAACTTGGACCAGTACCAGTTAGTCTCCGATTCCTGAAATCGCTCCATTTGCCACTGCACCGGATGGGTCTGATAATACTCCCTTTGTACCCGCTTTGCGGCATCCACCAGTAATGTCCTACTTGCGCTCCTTCTCTTTATTAAATCTGTCATTTTCCTTAGTCAGCTTTTCAATCTGTTTAACTACCTTTTTCGCACCGATAGCAGCAATGCGTTTGCCCTCTTTGATTTTCCTGTAAGCCTGTTCCGGTATTTCTTCATCTTTACCCATGACCGTAAAATTTAAGTGTTAATGTATCTGTTTACAATAGATCAATTCGACATTCGTGTTCATCCCTTTGCATTTTCCTAACACTGATATAATTGCACCCTCTTTAATCAGGGCAATATCCATACCGTTCTCGAAATAGCAGATAACATTTGCCTTGGGATTTTTGTAATGCGCCTGAAGCGAGATATAGCACTCCCCGAATTGATCTACTCCGGTTTTATAAACATCTCCGGTGACGATTATCCACTGATCTTAATGGTGTCGGTTAACTTTGGCGGCTTGATGCTCTCTACCGGTTCGGGATGCTCTAATTCCGTATGGTAATTAGTGATGTAATCAGTGATGAACCAAAATGCAGCAATTACCGCAATTAGTAATCCAATTCGTATAGCAATATTCCTGTTTTTCATATTGTGATTTATAAAAGTTGTAAGAGTGTTTCATTATCCCTGCGTGTGAGCGGTTGACGAGCTCCCCTTATCAGGTCCAGTTTACCCCGAGAGATATTAAATTCGCTCACTCCCTGTTTCGTAAATTTACGGTAATTATCCGCACCGAGAATAACCCTTACTTCATCCTCCGAAAACTCATGAGTGCAAACTCTCTCATTGTTAAAGTTCTGAATCGTGCCCATTACCCCGGGCTCAATGATTGTGTAATCATTTTCCGGTCGTGCCGGAGATTGTACTTCTATTCGCATAGCCTTTGATGTTTAAGATTGAAACATAGATCATCCCGAATGGTGTTTTGCATAGGTATAGTTTTTCATCCTTGGGATTGGTATTGATAACTTCGACTTCGCATCTCAACCCTTCCCGTTCCATGATTAGGAGCGCACCAGGGGAGTAGGTTATTATATCAGTGTTTTGCGTTTTCATGTCAATTAATTGCGGTTTTATGCAATTTTATTGCGGTTTTATGTCACTTAATTGATTTCGCACGCTCCCGACCTTTGTCAGATATCCGGAGCATTCCAGTGAGGTAACCCAACCTGATTAACTTCAAGTGGAGAATCTTCTTGTCTTGCGCTTTGTACCACTTCGGGTAAGTATAATTTCCACGATTCGCCAGTTCCCTGATGAATATCTGTTCGTGACTTTCCAGTTCCGGTTTTTCTTTATCCATGATCAATCCTTTTCTTTTAAATAATTTCCGATAATTGGCGTCATTGCATTGCGGTTAAATCTCCGCTCAATTTTGAGGTAATCGCAAAGATCGGTTGCCTTTTCGTGCACCGTTGCGTATTCATCCTCAATTATAGCGATCACATCCTTGCGCTGCTTTATGGTAAACTCTTTCCAAAATATTGACCAAAGCAAATCCTGAATTAATTTCTCTTTTTTATCCATGTTGTAAGTATTTAGGTTTTGATTCTTCAATTCCTTTCGGGGTCACTATCAGGTTATCTGTCATATACCCCCTGTCGATCAATCCCCTGAGCAGTGCGAGACGATCTCTTTTGTTCTTAGCTCCACATCGACCGAGATACCCCCTTAAATGTAAGCTCTGTAATGCGCTTATTTCGGGTTTCGTTAATGGTTTACCTATCAGGTCACCAATTAACCCCTGTGCTTTTTCGGTATCGGTCATGATAACATTTCCTCCACTGATTTGATGTTGGCCTGAGTGCGCAGATATTCCGTTGCGATCTCTCTCGCCTTTTCTTTTCCTCCGAGCAAGTTAACCTCACTGGACCTGATGTAGATTGTCAAACCTACCTTTGGATTTTCCTCTTTTTTGCGACCGGAGTTTTGCCTTGCTCCACCCCTTGCGCTTTGCTTTTTTTTACTCGTTGCTCTCATTTAGTTTTATGTTTACCTGTTCCACAATTAAATTGTCAAATTCGGTTTGATACTGGTTGAGGAGTGAGGTAGCATAATCCCTGATATGAGTTAACATATCCGGAGCAACCTCTCCCGGCACCTTGAATTGTTCACGACTTTCATCCCCATCATCCGATTCAATGATAAGTTGCGGGTGCCGAGTGTAGGATATATCCCCGTCAAACATCGGTTCCCATGCGAATGATGCCAATACTGCTTTACAGGCTCTGATCTTATCCCGAAGATCATTACCCTTGTTCAATGTTTCGTCTGTCATTTTGCGCTTGTTAGTATTTGATTTTTCTGTGCTATCCATGTATTCTTTCGGTTACGGCATTCTGCCAGTGTTTGAGCAACAGTGGAGAATAACTCTCCATCTGAGTGCCTGTAATCGTACTGGACATAGATCAATTTCACGCCTCTCTTTTTGCGAATAAATTGAGCGTAGCGTTCCTCATTAACCGGACAAGTGGAGCAACCGTTCTGATCTGTTTTCATATTACTTTCCCTCCTCAATTATGGTTTTTACATCGTCAATTTTCGTCATGATCAATACCCCGCAAATGCTATTCACGCCCTTGATAGGTTTGTCATTCGGGACCCTCTCCCGCAGTTCAAATGTCCCGAACTCAGTTCTCATGGTCAACAGGTCAATACCAGTGAACCGAGCGACATCATCCATACCGGTACCGGAATCATTGATACAGGCGTGTGTGTGCCAAAGTTCAAATGTCATATCTTTCGAGTACCCCTGAGTGCCATCTCCCCACCATCCCGGCTCAGCCATTTGAGCGGAGACAAGAATCCGGTTGAAGAACATTCTCAATTCAGTGTGTTTCAGTCCAAGATAAGGAACCGTTTTCAATGTGATCTCTTGCTTTTTCATTTTTCGTGGTTTTTAGGTTGTTGCTTCCACAAAGGTAATACAGAAAAACGATTTGTCAAGTTTTTTTTCATATATTTTTTCAAATATCAGGTAACCTCCTGTTGGATAGATCAATTATTTTTTACGATCTCGTTGCGGTTTGATAGTTCCATCCGTAATATATCTCAACCGGATAACCCTCCCGAACGAGGCGATCATGCTCAATGTAATTGCAGAACTCTGTGAGGCCTGTATCAGTGAAAACGATATGGTAACATAACTCAATGGAGAAACGGCCCTGTACCGTTCGGTACGCTCCGTAGGAACCACCCGAGGCCATTAACCTTGCCTGTTTCACTTTGTAAACTCTCATATCAGGTAGAAATATATAGAGGGGAGCGGTGCCCTGGCAATGAACATCACTCTCCTTTGCAGCTACTCCGGTAATCCAGTTTAACTGCTTTTCAGATATTGAGGCAAAGGGTTTGCCTTTCATTACCAATTCAATGACATCGCTTGTTTTCATAAACTTGTATATAATCCGGTTACTTCCTCAAACACTGGTGCCAACCCATCGTCATAGATCGTATCCCGTTCCCATTTGACGATATGGTTCAATTCATCATCCACCGAGAAAAACTTCATCCGGTAAGTATCACTGGCATCCAGTGTTATTTTCAGGTATTGCGCTCTCGCCTTATTGCGGCGCAGCTTTAACATCAGGTAAACATTTCCGGTATCCTTATCTGTGCCAAAATACTGGACCTTTGAACCAGTGATGGCAAGGAACTTATTACCCCCTATCTGTTGGAGAATAGTTACTGCGATCTGCTTTTTATCTTCGTTTGTGAGTGTCATATTGTGGTTATTTTATCGTGCTGACAATTCATAATTTTACTTTCGTTATCTCCATCAAAGAGGACCAGTATCCCGAAGTTTGACCAGTACCCCACTACCTCTCCCTGATACCCTTTCCACTCAATGCGGGTTTTCAATGGATATGTCTCTTTTGGGTTTACCCTTGGATTAAACAAGGGAGCAACCTTACCGATTCCTTTTCCCATGGCGTTTTGCGTTTTGGATTGCATAATAGGTTTCCATGCGGGAACCTCCGAATTCGTTTTCCAGTATTTCTGAGACCATCGTGCTTTTCGGTTCTCTCATGACATGAGACATATTCAATCTCTCATATTGTTGGTAAGTGGCAAACAATTCACTCTTGGAGCGTTTTTTGAGGAGTGATATCCGGTAGGTGATCTGTTCAACCAATTCCGGAGAGATAATTAACATTGAGGCAAATTGTGGTGTTCTCATGATTATAGGGGTTAAAGGGTTATTTCTTGAAAGTTACTTTGCGGACCACTTTTTCATCCAGTGTTAAAGTGATTGAGAAAAGGTTCTTGGAGAATCCAGTCTCATAATACTCATTGAAAATGAGATTTGCGTTTTGCCATCCTTCCAGTGGAATGAAGTCAACTTTTTTCCTCACCGTTGGATTCGGGTTATCGTAGATAACGGTTAACTCATAATTGATACCGGCCTCAAACATGGCCATTCTCGTCAGTTCCCGCTCTCTCTGTTGGTGTGCCCTGATCTCGGCCATCTCTCTCTGTGAGATTTGGATTCTTGCGATTTTTTCAACTAATTCAGTGTGACCGCTGCGTTCAGCTAATTTGCGGAGGGTGTTTAAGGTTGTTTTCATTTCGGTTTTTTTGATTGTTGCGTGACAAAGGTACATCAAAAAAATGAAATGTCAAGTGTTTTTTCAACTATTTTTTCAAATAGCTGGCAACCTATTCATTGTCAGGGAGAATATTTTTTGCGGGAAACGGTATAGGTAGTTCTTCCTGATCGCTTTCCTTGCTGCGCTTTGTTCCCACCCTTGCCCTCACTTCTTTGATATAGTTGAACAGATCATCATCTGACATATCACTGAAATCATCCTGATCTATGGAGGGTGCTCCGGTTACATTCTTTAACAGGGAAATGACCCTGATCATTTCAGATAGTGAAATCTCTCGGGTAGTGGTGCGCTTTGCTTTTTCGGTAAACTCTTTTTGACCGTTAACCCATAAGGTGTCATAAACAATATCGGTTACGGTTGTGTATCCTATTTTCAATCGCTCCAAGATCATGTTTGCGGATACAGTGTAAATCTGACTTTCGGTGACGAACTTTGCTACGGCAACGGAATCCTCATACATTTGCTTCACTGGGTCCATGCCTATAACCCATTTGAAGAAATCCAAATAGGATACATCGAAACGAGCGCACGCCTCATATATCGTTATTCTACCGGAGGCGAACATTTGACAAATATTGAGAGCGACTTCTTCAATCTCATTCACTGAGGAAAATGTTCTGCGCTTCTTTTCTTCCTCATTAACCAATTCCTCCCTGATCTCTACCGCCCTTTGAACCGAGATTGTTTTCGACTCAGGCTCTGCCATCAGTTCCTTGTGGACCAGTGTGAGGGTATATCCGGTCAGCTTATCGGTTTTCCGATCTTTGATATTCAGGTGAAGAATCTCATTTTCCAGTAACTTCAATTTGTTGTACTTGTTTCCTGGCACTGACCAATTACCCCGCTTGTACGAATATAATTGCGTTTGAGATATTCCCTTTGTGATCTGTTGGAGAATGGCAATTCCGTTACCCTCTTTGATCTGACGGTATAGGAATCCAAGCATGAGAATCCGACTGACCAAACCGGCAGGCAGTTCAATGTAGTAGCCGTTGGTTGTTAACCAGTCTATCCTCAGATCATGCTTGTTTATTACTTTTTTCATTTCTGCCTTTTCCTGTTTCGGTTTTTTACTGCAAAGAACCGTAAACCCACATGATAAAATATAGCGGGGATGATTTAACTCCCATGCTTATCAGTGAGTTAATCATTTCGGCAATTTGCGGAAACTGAAAATACTTTTCCCGTAAATCTACGGATGAACAGGGAGCATTTCTACCTTTTCCTGTACGGTTGTTTCCTGCTTTTCGGGTTCGGGATACAACCATCCTGAGGGGAAGAATGTAGGCAATTTTTCTTCGGTTTGAACTACCTCTTTCGGTTCATCTTCCATGATGGCCTTACGGCAATCTTTGAGGAACTGAATGAATTTTTCTTTGCGTGTTGGCGGGATATAAACTGTTTCAGGGATGATCTCTGCCGGTTTCTCTGCATACAGTTTGTCGAAGTATCTTTTCATCAGGGTTATTGCTGCCTCTCCGGTTGCCTCTTTGGGGAGAGCCAACCCCTTTTCGCAGCTTTCCGTTGCGTAGATAGCGGAGTAATCTTCATCGATGTATTCTTTGCAGTAGAACAGTTCTTCCACAATCCGTTTGAGTTCATCGGTCCAGTTCTTTTTCAATTCCTTTTCAGCGTATTCGAAAACATATCTTGCGAATGCTGAATGATCGCACATGATCTGATGGGATTTGTTCTTATTCCATACGGTGCAGAACCTTTTCCAGTTTTGATTGTGGTTGTCGTAGAGAGAGGTAATTTTCTCCGGTTGATCGGTAATGATTATCCCTTTGTCCAGTGTACAAAGTTCTTTTCTGCGGTCAAAAAAGGCTTTGATTCCTTTTTGCAGTTGTTCGTTAATGGTGTCTGTTTCCCTTTTGTTGTTACGACTTAATGACCTGATTGAATCTTTACTCATGGCTAATTGTTTTTAATGGTTAGAAAAGATATGTTTGTTGCAAAAATATTGCCGTATTCAGTGAGGTATGCAATGTTACTCATATCCATGGCAACCTTATCCAGTATATCCGTTCGGAATAGGTTGAGTAAAAGTAACCGGAGATTTGTTTCGGAGATCGCTTCTTTGAATTGTTCTTCCAGTAGGTGAACGGCTATTGCCCCGTTCTGTTCCTGTATTGAATGGATGATCTTTATTTCCAGTGGTCCCATCTCCTGCATTGTGGAAATAAGTAACCGGTGCCTTTGTGGTTCCCTGATCAATGCCATGTTAACCAATAACAGTGCCCAGTGATCTATTACGGTATCATCCATTTCATTCTTTGCCAATCTGAATACATTGATAAGGTCCATGAGAGAAACGCTCCCGTACAGGCTTGAATCAAATGTAGTGAGGTATAATGCCAGGGACTTTAATAGCTTTACCTGATTAATGTATGCCTGAAGGTTTGAGGGTGCCGTAAAAATATCGTCAATCCTGATCTGAAAAGTATCCGGAGGAACTATTCTCCGGAATGTGTCTATTGCGATTTTATAAACTGATCGCATTGAGATAACCGTATCTACAATGTTTTGCATATTTACCCTCATACATTTATTGCAGATAATTACTTCCTCCGTTTCCGATACTTCATATCGTTGCGGCCATTTCGTTTCCTTTTCGCACACGAAACAAATACAATCCGGTGTGCCGGTCTTAACTTCACCTATGAGATTAATAATTTTTCGGTCCATTCCTTTTAGTTTTTTTAGGGTTAAATCTGTTTTGACAAGCCTCAATGTATCTCTTTATTTTAACGGGGTCACCGTAAATGATGGTTTCCTTTCCATTGATAACGGTAACAATGTATTCCTTCCCCTCAGTGACCGGGGCGCAGTGTATGGGAGGATCGGCAAATTCTGCGGTAACCTTTTTTTTCTCAATCGCTTTTAACTGTTCGGTGCGGGTGTTGCGCTCCCGTACCCGTTGGCGCTTCTTTCGCTCTACCTGACCAATGACAAGCATATCAAAGATCGTTAATTCCTTGCGCTTTCTCCCCCGCTTTAATGGAGCTCCGGTCCTGATCTTCGTTTTGCGTGGCCGTTTGAGTTTCATTTTCTTCAACTGTTTCCGAACCGCATCTACTGTTCTACCCATCATGTACGCAAGGGTGCGGTTATCGTATTTAGTGAAGTTATCCCTCAAATACGCAACAAACCGCTCGTCTGTGGTGTTCCATCGCTTGTATTTATTCAGGACAAGTTTCATTTTAACACTCCTATTTCAGTGAAATAAATTGACAACCGTTTGTTTGTAGCAATATGTTCAATCAATTCAGGTCCGGTAAAACCGGTAGAGGTAGCCAGTTCTCCAATGCTACCGAATATCCTGAATCCGTTAATGAGATCAATATCCGTTACCAATTCCCTACGCCGGTAACACTCCCAAACATTGAGATCGGTATGGAACGCCTTAATGTATTCGTTCTGATGGAGCCATTTGTCGAATTTCTTATTTTCGAGAAAACTGTTACTCATGACCAGTAAGGCTTTCGAGGCGAATTTTAGAGCGTGTTCACACTCTTTGCGGAATTCCGGTTCCCGAATCAGTAGAGCGGACATTTCTTTCGGGTGCCACTGGATTAATCTGCACCCATGAGTTAACCCCATTCCATTCTGTAAAGCAGCAATGAACGCCACCCTGTCGCTTACATTGTCAACCTGTATCTTACCAGTATCCTCCGGTTTGATCTCAGGCTGAGGCTTGATATCCTGATCTTGGAGCATCCGGACTGTGCGTGGATTAAGTTTCGCATTGATACCAATAGCGAATAACTCACAATCCTGAAATGAATTAGCGAAGAATTTTAAGGTGTATCCAGTGGTAGAGAGATCATCCACCAGTAGGGTGCGCTCTTTTGTATCACTGATTGAAAAATGAGAGAGGGATAACTCATTTTTTTTGTATTTCCGTTTGGGCCCGGGCGTGGTGCGAATAATCCCATTGCCAGGAAACAACTTTTGAATATTGCTCTGTTTCAGATCGTGCGGAGGTACGGCAACGATTCGTGTACAGTTTAACAGGAGAGCAACCTGTTTTATCCTTCGGGAAAACAGTTCGGTATTGTGGCCTCTATTCTTGAATCCCGCAACTATATTGTTTTGCCTCTGACTTTCGGGGTCATTGAGCGGACCGGAGGCAGAGGTCCAAGTGCTATGGTAGGTGTATAATCCATAAATGCCATTGTCAGTTTTTAATAACGAGTATTCTTTTTCCGATTTTGCTTGCATAGGTGATAGTGTGTAAAGTTCCCTTACTTAATCCATCCCAAAAAGCATATACCATATCCGCATTTTTTACGATCTCTTTGTTCCTGATAATTGGCGCCACTGTGCTATAACGGTTATAATCAGGTAGAATTTCGGTATGCTTTATTCCATGTAATTCCGCAAATTCAATAGCGAATCTGTCAACCCCTTTTGCACCACCGGTCACGATCTCATAATTGCCAAGGGAGAGCAGCGCACTCAAATACTGGTGCACTGTTCCCCTGTCAATACCTGATCGGCTGCCGGTAATGGCAATTACTTTTATCCTTTCGGGTTCCATGATTTGCTGAAATCTTTTTGCTGCCTGATCGCTTGTGCCGGCATACCACCCTTTGCGGATAACCGGTAAACTTCTTCTTCATCCATCCCCAAGCGTGCCTGTATTTCAGGAACCGTCATATTGTGTTCCAGTAAAAAGCGCACGATTGTCGACATTTCAATCACTGCATGAGTACCTCTTGCCCTGTTGTGCCTGATCGTGGATAACCGCCTTGCATTTTGATCTCTCGTCAAAATAACAACCGGTAACCATCCATCCGTGAGAGCGTAAATTTCCGCATCTGCGGAGAGCGTGAATCTGTGGAATCCGTCAATGATGGTACCCTTTTCATCAATTACCAGTGGCACTGTCCATCCATCCTCCATGATGGAGGTTTTCAGGAGTTTCATTTCGGGACCCGCAACATAATTCGGGTTGTAATCATTTGCCGTTAATTCTGATCTATGTACCCACTGTACATTACTCACCGGCATCACTTTCGAGGTCGATGTCATTTCCGATGACTTCCTCAATTTCATCGTCTTTTGGTTTCCTGATTGTTCCATTTTTGAAATCGTTTTTAAATTTTTCAGTTCCGTATAATTCAATCGCTTGTTCGTTTGTTATCCCCATTTTCGTACAGGCTTTCCCTGTTTCCCTTATGGCAACCCCCGCTATTCTCAATTTCAGGTCACCTGATAATGCAATTCGACAAAGGAAAAGCCAACTCATACCGCTCACTGGGTCATTCTTTGATTCGTGAATGGGGAGAATTGACTTGTAATAATGGAGTTTTATCTGACCGTTAATGTGTTCCCTGAGTCGGGTTTCCTGTTCTGTATCCCAAAGGGTCATGATCACTTCGAGATATTCCCTCCATGTCATTCCATCGGGGGGTTCCTTTAACCGCACCCCGTAAACATCACTATTTCCGTAAAGTGCTGCGGCGTTGGCCCCCGGCACCCTGTTAATCATTTTATCCCACATTTTGGGAAAACAGGCTTTGTAAAGGTGTAAACCCCGTAATGGTTCTTCGCCGTAGGGAGGACAAACCCTTTGCTGCAACGGGGAGAACCCGTACATATTGAGAACATCGTAAGTGCGGTTATAATCCCACCCGAATTTTGCTATCGGCATCCACACATCTAATGAGCTCCAGTCATAAATAGGATAACCCCTGTAAAACCGACCGGCACCTGATCTCAATGATAACCAGTTATCCTCCACCCTTGCGGTGACCGCTCTGTACCTACGGAGTGATTCTTCGGTGCGGATACCTAATAACTGGATTTTACTTCCCTGTACCTCCGGATATAATAGCGTACAGGCAGTAGGGACATCCATACCGGCCTCGAATCCTTTGAGATAAGTGATACCCTCTTTCGGTAATGGGCGCACCCAAATATTCTTCTCTTTCGGGTTCCAACAATACCAATACGGTTGTTTGCGGGAGCATGCGTTCCGGTGCTGGACCGGTAGGCAGAACCAAAGGAATCTTATCTTCGGGTTACTGGCTACTCGGGCAACATACTCCATCGTTGGAGGGTGTATGGCTTCTTCGTCAAAATGGAAAACATCAAGTGGTAATCTTCCCCTGCGCTCGGCTTCTTCCAGTGCTAAATGTAGCACAACGGTTGAATCTTTACCACCGGAAAAGCTGACTGAGACATGATCGAAACGATCAAATACCAGTTTTACCCGTTCCTGTGAGGCTTCCCATACATTTGTTTCCTGAAATTCTTTACTTAACGACATGATGAATGAATGAATTGAATAATGGTTTGCTTTTTTCTGAAATTCGCCTGGAACTGAAAATTAATCCATCAGGTAATTCTTCAATGTACAGGGGTAACTCTTTATTCATAACATAAAAAGTGTTATCCTGAATTGTCAATACGAGATGCGTAGGGAGCGTTCTATGTAGTTTTGATGGTGATATATCACTCCGGTTTAATCTCTCAATACAGGCTACCGAATTGATCTGTGCGGGTGTTTTACGGTCATGGTTACGGAATAAACTTTTATAGCTGCTGAAATCATCCAGTATAACAACTGAAACGCTCTCTCCATCAGTGAACGGCTGCGGACCACCGGAGAACCGCCCTGTATTATTTTGAGCGATACCGATAATGCATTGCGCTCCCTCCACCCTTTTAGCGTGTGAGAGCGTTCTACTTGCCCGACCGGTATTTTTGTAAGTGAAAAGCATTCCGTTTTTTATATAACTGAATCCATGCTGTTTTTTCCCTCTTGTTTCAGCTAATTTAATCAGTTTTTTAATAACATCAAAACTTGCGAAACTACCTATGTATCCATATATCCCGCACATGGTTGTTTATTTTCCGAAAATGTCTTTGAAATCAGGATGGTCTTTCGCTCTCTCCATCGTTTCAATTATCATCAGGAACGCCTGAGATACCGTAGTGGCATTATACTTTTCCCTGAGTTCGGTTATCAACTGGTAAGCAGATCTCCGAACGGATAATTTCAGGAGCAATTCAAAGGCCATTTCCTTTTCGGTTTGGGTTTGCTCTGCGGATGGTTCCTGTTCATTGTGCTCCGGTAACTGACTGCCCTCACTTTTCAATGCTTCGAGGTCAATAGGTGTGAGCGTGGAGCGATCATCTTCCGGTAACTTTGAATCAGGTCTATCCGCAAAGGTTGGCATTGTTGCAAGTAGATCGTTATTCAGGTTGCCGAATTCCCATCTTTCAAACCCGAGTTTCAGTAATACATCAGGGTTAAAATTTGCGGATACAAGTTTCGGGTCAAATGCTGAAATATACCGGTTATCCCCCAATGCGATCAATTCAAATTCTTCCGAAGAGAGCGCACGATTCGGGACCCTTACAGGAACTTCTTCATCCACCCGACCCAACTGAATCAATGCCTTTCTGCGGGAGTGACCGCAAACGATCATGTTATCAATGTTAATAACAAACGGATTCGTAAACCCGAATGAATTGATCTGCCCGACCAGTTTTTCAAATTTGGAATCGGTCATGATCATGGGATTCTTTTCCCAAGGTATGAGATCAGAAAGTTTTCTTGTTTCGTTTTTCCAAGTGAGTTGTTTCATAGCTTAAAAAAGGCGGGAGATCGCTCCCCCACCTTTCTCCGGATTAATAACGGTTTACTTCTTCTTGTCTGTAAAATTGTCGAACTGGATAACGGCCGCTGCGGTTAACATTTTATTCGTGTAATCATACCCGAATTGCAGCCAGTTCTTTTGATACACAATTAACCGGAGGTTCGAGATCAAACCGGCATTGTACTTGTTATTAACATACTCCTGTCGGAACCGCCAACCAGTGTTAATGACGAATATATCCCGCCCTTTAACAGTGAGTTTCCATCCCCCGAGTACCTGAAAATTGTCGTATGTCTCAAACATTTGCGTTCCCTTTGTCGCTCCCTCATTGAAGTTATTAACAATCAGGTTTTGCCAAGTGAAATCCAACATCAGGTTCAATGGCGCTTTCCATGTACCGGAGACGGTTTCAAATAACTGGTTCGCCTGAGTATTGTATCCGGTGCGGAACAGGAAATATACCTTTTTGTTAATGTTGAAGTTCATCCATACTTGCGGGATATGGGCGTGTTTGTTGATATTGTATTGATATATTGCTGTCAGGTTTACCCATTTCGCCAAGTCAACCTTATACCCCACGAATGGAGCAACCGTTGGCGTAGTTGTTTTAGCGGGTGCAACACTCATTTGTGCAGGGAACCATACCCGCCACCTTGTGGGTTGTGTGATACCGTCATATACTTGTGCATTCAGTGAGATCGTGCATAATAGCACTGCGAATAATGTTAAAATCTTTTTCATCTTAAAATCTGTTTTGAATTGATACTTTGAAATTAAACTTTGTTCTTCCCGAGGCGTGAGATTATCCCACTGGCAAGGAGCGAGATCAGGGAACCGCCAACGATCATCCAAGTGATCTTATTGAGGTTTCCATACCCGAATATCGGTAACCCTACCGCCATACTTATCAGGATACCGTAAAACAGGCCTTTCTCCGACATTTTTTTATCGAGGATATGCCACATGGTCGGGAGCAATACCGATGCCCTCAATGTCCCGTAAAGCATGAACAGGTACACAATTTTGAGGCCGGGAATATTCGCTATGCAAATACCTACGATAGTCACTACCACCATGGCAATACGGGAGGCATTCACGACATCAAACTTGAATTGTGTTCTTACCTGAATGTCATGACCGACAATGGAAGATACCGCCGTGATAATACTGTCCAATGTAGAGATCAATCCGGATAAAATCAGTACGATAAAAAGCCAGATGAACCATGTCGGGGTCCAGTTCAATACCGCAGTGAGGTTCGTTAATTGAGTGTTGGCGTTTTCAACATGGGAACCGGCAACCGCAAACCCGAATAGAGCCAGTGAGATCGGAACAATGGCGAAGAACACTGCGGCCCACATCATGGTCGATTTGACCTGATTCCTTTTAACCGCAAAAATCCTTTGCCAAAACATTTGATCTCCGAATGGACCTGATAACAGTCCAATGGTTGTACTCAAACCGAATGTGAGGAAAACATTTAATCCGTTTGAGTCAAAGAGAGAGCCGAACTTACCACTCGCTCCGGACAATCCCCTGATAATGGAGCCGGGTTCTGTCCTTGCGAATAGGAACGGTAAACCAACAATCAGGACCACCGCAATGACGAGCATTTGCCAGTAGTCCGTCATGATGCTTGTCTTTAACCCTTTCAGGAAAGTGTAAATGATCGGTATAACTGCCAGGGCAACGGTAAGCGGGAAGAATCCTATCCCTGTAATCTTACTCATTACGGCAGCACCCGCCAATAACTGGACCGCAAATGACATTGTTTGCAATCCGAAACTCTCAATTAAAAATAAATTGTGAGTACGATTCGAGTAGGACTCCCTGATTGAATCGGAGAATGTCCAACCCTCCGGCTTTTTCTTCCGCATCCAGTTAGCGAAAAAACCGAATAAAACCAACACGCCAACATTCGGAGCAATGAACCAAAACGCCCCTGCAATTCCTTGCGTGTATGCCTTTTCCGAAGCAACGAATAAAGCGGGCGCCCATATCCAAGTGGCAGCTATTGATAAGGCCGCATACCATCCCTGAATAGTTCTGTTGGCAACGAGAAATGATAACTTTGTCATCTTCCCGTCATTTCGGGAGTACCACCATGCCAGTACGCACATAACCAGTAAGTACATTAACAGGATGAACCACCCTTGACTTTGCGATAATACATTCATGTTTTCTTGTTTTTAGTGAATAAATCAGTGAATTATCGTTGGCAAAATAATAACATTTTGTTAATTATAAAAAATTAATTTCTTAACAGGATGAATTTTTTGAGTGCGCTTTCCGTTTCTTTCTCTACTGAGGCAAGGACTTCATCAGTGTTTACCCCTATCTCTTTCGCTAATTCAATACCGTATATTGATTCGTCACTCATTCGCTTTCCGTAAAAACTTTGCGAACCAATTTCCAGTAAGACGAGAAATATCAGGACCTCATAAAGATCACGACCGGAGTACCTGTAAATATTCGACTGGTACAGGGTATCCATGTCGTAAGCCTCAAAGGTTTCAAAGTTGACAACCCTGATCTCCCCACCCTCTTTTTGCGGAGCGACTTCCATGGACCACCCGAAGTGTTTAATGAATTCCTTTTGATCTTCTTCGTCAAGCGATTCCAGTAGGTTCTTCCCAAGATAACGGAGCAAGGTATCCGGTAGCTTAATCGTATCCGACTTCGCTACTTGCAGCGCAGCGGCGTTGGTTATCTCTTTGATGAACTTTTCAATGTTCTTGCGGTTGGCCTGAAATTCTTTCGTGAACTGATCTTCATCAGATACCGATTCGTTATTATCAGGGCGTGAGTCATTGTTTTTCGGAGCGGTTAAATCGTAAAACTTTCTCCATTCTTCATCGTTCAATACCTGTACAACCGTTCCGTTCTTTTCGGGATTCTGAGCCTCAATGTAGATACCTACCTCTCTCAATGGAAATCCTTTTACCGGTTTACCTTTTGGCATATCTACGGTGTGCAGCTTATACCCCCATTCGAGATTCTTTTTCTCTAATTCAGAATCCGGTTTCCAGTTCTCCGTAAGGAAATGAACTTTAATGTTCTTCAACTGGTATTGAGCGGCCATCTTATCCATCATGGCGCGAATCTTCAACCCGTAACAAGCAGGGTCAAAACAATCATCCTCACTCTCCACTGTGTCAAACAGTGATTTGTTCGCACCTGATCGTTTCGGACATTTGAGGCAGCTACCGGCGTGAGGCACTAACTCGGCATCTTCGAAATCAAAAGGTGCACCGGCCAGTGAATGTACCACCAGTTGCGATATTAACCGTTTGAGTTCTCTCGGACCCTCTACCTGTTCCGGTTTGAGAATATCAGGGCGTATCCTCCCTAATAACATCGCCTGAGCATCAGGGGTGCATTGAGCAAAGAGTAAGGCGTGTTGCGTTGTGAGGGTTCCGGAGTGGACCAGTGCGGAGACATCATCAGTGAGGTTATTCAGGAGTAACCTTGCGTTGACATATTTCAGGGTTTTCCCTATTGACTTCGCAATCTGTTTAACCGTCAAATGATTCTCTTTAACAAGCTTGTCAAATGAGTGCGCTTCCTCAATAATGGTGACCGTTTCCCGTTGGATATTCTCAATTAACTGGTATGCGATAATGTCGGCATCTGACATCTCCGGTTTGAGTATTGCCTCAATCTCGGGGAGAGAGAGTTTAATGTATGCCGCTACCCTGCGGTGACCAGTGATTAATCGGTATTTCTCCGCTTCTTCATCAAAGGTTGTGGTAATCGGTTGAATAAGGCCAACCGATTCAATGGATTCAGCAAGTTCCGCAATCGCTTTACTGTCCTGTGTGCGGATATTTGAAACGATCACAATGTCCGCAATCTTAATTTTTACAATGTCATTCATTTTTCATAAGGTTTAAGGGTTATTGGAATATTGATTTCTGTGAGTTATAGGAGCGTTTAACCGAATGGTAAGGGTGTAACATCATTTTCGGTAGAAGTCTTCCCGTAGGCTACCGAACTATCATCCATGATCGCATTTACCCAGTTCATTGTATCCCTTGGAAAATTCTTACCGATCATCCATTTCAGCATCCCCATGTTATCGACCACCTTTTCTCCCTTGTGCGGTCCGAAGTTTAAGAGAATATCTCCATTCTCTCCCCTGATCAATTTGCCGGCAAGGTCAACCATTTGTTTGCGGTTAACAGTGTAATCCATCCACGCCTCCGGAGTATCCCCGATATTCTCCCGTTCAACCATGGCATCAAATACCTCAATGGTTGCCAGTGTATCTGCGGTTGCATCATGCGCATCCTCCCTGTTCCTTCCAGTGAATTCCATGTATGCAGCAGTGAGCGTTCTCGGGCGCATTTTTTTGTAGATCAAACAAACATCAATAATATTGATTCCTTCCAGTGAGATTTCCCTGTTACATCTCCCCAATTCTTCAATCAGTAGCGGGAGATCAAAGTAGATAATGTTGTACCCCGCAATGTCACAATCTTTCAGGAATGTAGCCACATCAGCGGCAATGTCTTTGAAGTACGGCGCACCGGATACCATTTCATCAGTGATACCATGAATCGCAGTAACGGATTCCGGTATATGTATGCCGGGATTAATCAGGGTTTCAATCTTTTCTTTCGTATCCCCAATGACTTTTATCAGTGAGATTTGACAAACTTTGTCCTGTAATGCATCTAATCCGGTTGTTTCGAGGTCAAAGAACACAATAGGTTTTTTAATGTTTTGGAATGTTTTCATAGTTTTTTAATAGTTTTAAGGTTATCAAAATTGTGGGTATAAATAATCCTCACTGATCTTTTCAGTGAGGGGTGTTAATTCTTGTAATACTGGCCGGGATTAAACCGTTTCGCTTTCTCATTCATAACAATTAATTTCATCCCGCACCAGTCAATGAAGTCCAGTTCATCCGTATGATTCAAATGATAATGAATTGTTTGATTGGAGATTTTAGTGTTACCGGTCCGCTCCCGCACTTGTTTAACAAATTCCCCCATCGTCAACACTGTATCCAGTGTAACCGTATTCAATGTAACTACTTTCATCTTATCAATTTTTATACAAATAAAAAACAATTTTTAATACTGTCAAAATTTATTTCAGGCAACCAGTTCCGCAACCGGTTCCTCTACCGGTGTTAATAGTTCTTTGATCGCAATCAGGTCATTGAAGAAATATTTCTTTTGCGCTCTCACAATTCCAATACTGTACAGGGTAGAGGCGTGGTCAAATCCGGTAGATATATCCTCCATCTCCCTACTTATCTGAGGCGTAGATAGCTTACAATGGAAATACAGAAAATATTTTATCAGGTGCCTTGCCCTTGATACTTTTCCATTTGACCGTCTCCCGTTATTGAAGAATAGAGCCTGAGATTCTGTCATTTCGCAATGGTTCAAAATAACTGTAACAACTTGTTTCACTTCGTCTGTTTTCATATTTTGGGGTTTAAGGTTTGAGGGGTAACGATGGAGTGGCGTAACGGAGTATTTAAGATACCCACCCCACCGGTCCCTCAATGTTTTAAAAAAGGGAGTGATCTATACCTTTCCGCACTTACGATAGTAAGCTGGCCTCTGACATGGATTTTTCAGCCATTTGACGGAATAGGATTCTCACCTACATTTTATCGTCTGTGAGGGTATGAGCCTCATGTCGACGAGATCACTCCCAAAGGACTACATTGGCAATTCATCATCTTCCGGTTCTACCACTGGAAACGGGAGAGCATCTCCGGTGTTTTCTTCACCAATCAGTACCTCCGCAGAAACGCCCGGGATATAATCAATCCTCATTTGAAAATCGCTCGGTTGAAGTTCCTCACTGGCAATGACCTCTCCGGTTTGTTCATTGAGGTAGTTCTTCACTTTGGTAGCGAAGTCCATTTGCACAACGCATTTGATCTCTTTGTCGTCATATCCCCTGCGGAAACGAGTGGCGAGTTCGGCCATTTGAACATCAAGTTTCTCAATTTTGAGAGCGCACTGCTTACTGTGTTCTTTTTTGTCGGCCTCAATCTGTTCGGTTTCCTCCAACACTTTGCACATATCCGTTCCGACTTCTTCCTTTTGTTCCGGAGTGAGCGGTACCTGAATTGATTTGAAAGTGAATCCGGGCACCTGTACCATCTCGTCACCGATCGCCCTGAAAACGATCTTTTCATCCTCTGACATGAACAGTGCATTGAGGTCCGCAAACGGAATGTTAAACTTGTTTTCAAAGTGGAGGTATGGTTCCTTCACTGCGGGAAATGCTACTCCGGTAACATTCTCCATTTCCTTTTTGGCTTTGTCGGAGAGCCGTTTCATAAGTGCTTTGAACACTTTCTCATTGACATCAGTTGCGACAATGATTTTCAAATTTGTAATGAACATAAAGATAAAATTAAGGGTTAATAAATGAGAGAACTAAAATTGAAATACCAACATGGCAGCATCTCTCCCATGCTGCGATATTCGTTTTTTATATCCTGTGTACCGCTCAAACTTTTCAGCATCCAGTTTTGTCAAAGATCGCTTTCCTGGCGTGAGCGCCCTGTAAATAATTTTATGTTTTTTGCAGTATTCAATCAGTAACTCCGATTCCCTTTTAACGGACCCAATAGAGGAAGCGACAAATCCGGCAGCAGCCAGCTTGACATGATGGTTCCCGTTGGTTGCGGAATACACTCCGTCAATTTTGAATACCGGAGAATTGCCGGCAGGGTTCTCAATGACAACCGTTAACTCCAATGCACTCAATAGGCAATACTGAGCCCAGTATTCTATCCGGTCAATCGCTCCCCAAAAATCGGTAGTGAGTATTTCGGAGAATGCCTGTTCTGCGCTGTTCCATGTAGCGAGGCCGGTTTCCCTGCCTCCATCTATACCGATATATAACTTTTTTGTTATCATGCTCTGTACCGCTTTATTTTAGTTATTAATGAAATACTTTTTCACTATCGGGTAATGGTGTTCCAATTCATCAGAATAATTTTCAACCACCTTACCCATTAACTCCCTACTGCGCCTCATTCTGAATTCCGTAGTGTACGGATAATTGCCAATAGCGCCTACTGTGACATCGAGCGGACCAATGAACTGATAAAACTGATCTTGTGTAACCTCTTTCATAATGCTATCTTTTAGGGTAATCAATGTATCCAATGGTTTCAACCTTTGTATGTTCAACCGCAAATTTCACTCCGGTTTTCCGGTGATCTTTGTCAGTCTTTTCGCAGAGCAATTTTGTTCCAACCATTTCAAGAACAACGCCCTCGGTTCCTTTCTCAGTCCTAATTAGCATCGGCATCTTTCAATGTTTTAATACCCAATTCTGTTATTCTCCATTTCCTTTGTAGTGAGTATCCATCCTCTCCGAATGAATCCCTGATCAATCCGGTTTTTCTCAATCTCGAAAGATAGCTACCGGCAGACTTCCACAAACCCGCTCCATGAGTAGCACCATTACCGACATTGTAAGAGCGATTCCTTGCGGGACTATCAGGCCACATTTGATCTGAAAACTCCCTTGCGGATAACCCTTTCCCGAATGGAACATTAAGTATTTCCAATACCCTTTTTGTTTTTTCTGATATTATCATATTCGGTAGTTACTTGTTTTATGAAGAAATCTATATCCAGTAAGCATCCCCGACTATAAATTGCATCATGAATTGTCACATAGCAATACTGTCTCCATGCTCCATACCACTGTACATATCCAAGGATAACTCCTGATCGCTTATTCTTGCAATAATATTTCAGGGTTTTACCGGTGTGCGGTATCTGTACAAATTCGAGATAATCAAATTCCATTTTCATTTTCTGCGACTATTACCTTTGAAAACAATAACATTAAACATCTCGGTCATGCGATCTTCAACCCTTGCACCGTAGAAATCTAAATAATAATGCGCTTCGGTTTTAGTATCCACCAATGGATAATTACTGGTTGCGTGTGTGATCAATGCCTTTGTGACGAAATTAAAATACCGGTCAGTAAGAACCTTTGCCATGACATTGATCTCGTTGGTATAATACTTACATAGCTTTTCTTCCTCTCCGAGATCATCAAAACAAAAAATGTTCTTTTCAGTGTATTTCATTATGCCCGGGTGCCCTGTTGATTCGTAAGCTGCGGTAATCCTGTGCGTAGGTTCAATACCGAAGGTGTTACAATTTTCATCGTACCCATCTACCATGAATTGTTTTTTCAGCATTGTTAATAGCTTCTGCATGATAACCATGATAAGTGTTTTCCCTGTACCCTTTGGCCCAATCAGGAGCAATCCCTTTTCAGGTTCTCCCTCAAAGTTCGGGTCAAAGTAAAAGTAGCGGATAATGTTCTCAATCTGTTTAACATTATACTCGTCAATTTTAAAATCCCTGATATAACCGTTTCCTATTGCAGTGATCTGTTTTTTCACTACCTCCATATCGTAATTGACAACCGGCCGTTTGGTACGGGTTCTCCTGATCGCATCAGTGAGAGCCTGAAAATGATTCTTAATAGCTGATTCCATTTATATCTTTTGTTTTGGGTTTGCTTTTCGTGAGGGATGAAACAATTTCATTAAACTTTGAATTGATATTTACCAGTGAGAGATTTTCAATATGCCATTTCGGGAGCATAGCCAGTAACCCTTTGAATGACTCAATGACATTTTCATCATTCGGTTCTTTTGGCGGTACTTTATTCTTCAACCGGTACGATAATTTTTTAACCAATTCCTTTGTGTGCTTTGCATCCATCGGAGCGTAATAATATTTTTCATTAGGCTTTTTACTGGTATAGAATTCTTCAAATACAATCCTGATCTTTGTTACGATTGACTCAACGGCGGGGGGCGGAGCCACCGCCGAAGAATTTAATTCTTTAATTTTTTGTTCTTCCGTTATTGTAATAGTGGCTGTTTCATTAGTCCTTTCACTGGAACTCTCATTAGTCCTTTCACTGGTACTCTCGTCTTTTTTCTTACCCTTCCTTTCCCGCTTCTGACGGGGTTTTCCGATTTCTGCCTTAGTTCTTTCGTTAGTTCTTTCATTAGTCCTTTCAGTGGTACTTTCATTAGTTCTATCGTAACCCTGATCTTTTTCATAATTCTTTGGGTCTTGATAGTATGCATAGTTCAATACAGTAATGAGCACTCCCCCGGGGTATCTCACCGTCTCAATCATTTTCTCATGCCTGAGAAATTCCATTGCCTTTTTGATATTAGCTTCACTGTACATCACTTTCCGATACCCTACATACCACGCTAACGCCTCTCTAATATCCTGATAACAACGGAATACCTGACCCCTCTCTACCTTAAATCCCTGATACCTTTGTTCTGTGTGACTTGCTTCCCGTAAAAGATAATCCCATGTTTCTCTAACATGCGGGGGAGACTTTGCCACATTACTGCTTTTTATGAATCGTGCTTTTATGTAATAACCTCCGGTAATCATTTAGATAATTTCAGCGAATATAAAACTGTTTTTATATTAATCAAAACTGGTCTCAAAAAAATTATTCGAGATCATCCGGAATATCCTGTAACTCGGCCAGTTCCTTTTCCAGTTTCTTAATAGCCTTATCAATATCCATCTGCACGAATAAACAAGCATCTGACAACCGCTCACTGATCTTTTCTTTCAACCCGTCAACCTCTCCGTAAACGGTATGTGAGGTACTTACATTAAAGTTCTTTGGACCCCTTTGATATGAAGTAATCTCAATATTGAGTCCATCTTCCTGCGAATAATGAGACTTTGTTATTTCTTTCAGGTCCTCAATTAATGTGATTATTTTTTTTGCTTTTATGAACGTTTCTTTTTTCATGATCGTAATTTTAGATTATTCAATGTTTTTAAATACTGGTTGCATAATGTCATTCTTTTCAGGCCAAACGAAATCAGGATAAAATTGAGCAATGAAGTGATGAATTTGTTGCATATAAATTGAATGCTCCCAATCTTCCAGTGAGGTAGGTTTCCGGTAGTGAACCTTTCCATTTTCGTCAACCTCTTTTAAAAAGTGTTTTACGAATGCAGTGTAAACGGAATAGGTTGTGTCACCGGTCTCTGCTGCGATAATCCGGTAACACAACCATTCGTAATTATGTTGTTCCGAAGATCGTCTCATTTGATACAGGGAATAGATCTTCGTTATCCCATTTGGGAATCAGGTAGTCAAGTAAATTACGATCTTCCGCAAACCTTATCAGGTGCATAATCCACCGGTCAACATCTCCTTTCATTTCAGCATAAGGAAAGAATTGAAACGGTATGTGTGTGATCTCTCTCGGTCCGGACTTATACTCTTTGATCTGAAATATATCGTACTGGATAACCCTGCACTCCGTTGCCAGGGCGTAGAATTTCCATTGTACTGATCGTTCGTAATTTCCGACTTCGGGAGACTTTGAGGTTGTTTTCTTTTCATGAACTACAATCCCACTCATGCCGTCTATTCTCATATTAACCCTGACATCGTATTTGCCAATTAGCGTACGGTAGTGGCATTTAATCTCATGAATCATGTGAGGATATGACTCCCTGTATTTGTTCGCAACATCGACCTCGGATTGAACCATAGTGATAGGTTCAGGCATTTGATCGTCTTGAACAACATACAATCCGGTTTTAGGATTATAGAACTGGCTGGCGTCAACCTCTAAAATTTTATGAAAGGCGCTTCCGAAGATCATTGCGGGTTTCCATGGCGTGGTGCCCATGATTGACTGCACCACCGCCTCCTCTGTTACAATACCTTTGAGTTCTTCGTCATAAAATTTCCGGAAGTTTTCAACCTTTGACGGTGAAACGGAAATGTTAATCACTATTCCAGTGGAATAGTGCCATCTCCCGAACCCTGCGCCTTGGGGGGAGCCTTCTTATCAGGTGCCGGTTTTACTGGTGCGGTACCGTCTAAAAATTGGTTTGTGGCCTTATCGTAACCAATGGATATATCCTGACACCGCTTCCACAATTTTGCCTGTAATTTGCCGAGATAACTTTTCGGGGTAGCATTGATCTCCACCAGTAACCCCTGAGCCTCTTTTGCTTTGGTCACCTTATTGACTTCGTTATCCCACAATCTCATGTACACTCCATCAAAGAGGGATAACAACTGAGTGCGGTAAACCGGAGAAAGTTCATTGATCGCTGCCAGTAAAGCCGGCATTTCGGTAAAGACATCAGTACACGCCTCAATTTCTCCCCTGAATCTGTCAACCTTTTCAATGGCTTCCTGTTGCGCTTCGTTAATGAACAACATTTTTTCTTTCGTTTGCTCAATGAGATCGGCAAGGAATGTCTTGTACTCCGGAGCGGTATAATGCGGAACATCAATGGTAGGGAATTCTGCTGTGTTTTTCCCAACGGTTCTGTCGGATGGATAAAAGGAGATGGTGCGCTTGTTATTCTTGCTCTCCATATACCCGACCATATCAGCCTCCGCAAGGAGAATGTCATAAGAACCACCGGTCATTTTCGGGCGAAATTTTACATTGTCTCCCTCTTTCATTGTTTCGGTGTGAGCAATGAAAACTAAATTGATCTTTTTCCCTTTCATCTCTGCAACGAATTGCTTGAAAAGGTTTTTCAGTGCGCCGTATCCCTGTAAGGTTAACTCACCGCCACCCCTGATATTCTTGGCATCGGTTGTACCGACATACTGAGCCATGAAGTTATCCAGTAATGTACCGGCCGTATCAAAGATAAGGGTGCGGGGAGCGAGTGCGAGAAATTCTGCGCCTCTGTGGAAATCAGCGGCATCAGTCCAACGATCAAATTTAACCGCAGTCTTACGACCAACGGACCGCTTTAATCCATCGTCATAATCTTCCAGTAATGGATGATCGGAAGTAAATGCAAGTGAGGTCTTGCCGATACCGGGCTCTCCGTAGATTACCACAACCAGTGTGTCAACCCCCATGGGTTCATCTTCACGAATGATTTTAATTGCCATAATGTAATTGTTTAAGGTGAATAAATAAATGAATGAACTACTGTGCTTAATCTAATTTCAGATAAAATTACAACTGTTTTTATTATTATCAAAATTATTTTTAATAAATATCAAAATTATTTTTTATTCGCTATGCCTATCAACTTTGTAGTGAGTGCATCTACCGTAGAGGTTTCAATATCACTGGTCCCTCCGGTTGCATTTTTCTCCATCTCTCGCCTCGACTCAATGATTTGGTAAATATCTTCGTCAATGGTATCCTTACCCAAAATGTAATAACAGTTAACCGATTCCTTTTGTCCTATCCTGTGCGCTCTATCCTCTGCCTGTACCTGATCTTTATAAGTCCAACCCAATTCCAGTAAAACAACCTTGCTCGAGGCGGTTAGCGTGTGACCCATCCCCCCTCTCTTATACGAAACAATAATCATCGGACAATCGGGGTCCTCTTGGAACTTCTTCTTGTTTGCCTCAACCTGTTCATCGGTATCCTGGCCGGTTATCGAGACTGCCAACGGGAACTCTTTTTTAAGAGCCTGAGAGGTCTCCAAGAACCATGTGAATACAATCAGTTTTTCTCCGTCAGGTAATGATTCCGCAAACTCTTTGAGAGCGGAAATCTTACCCCTGCCACTGATCTGTTTCAATATGTTCAACCGCACAAGCATCTCCGCTCTCATTGCCCGTTCAATCTCCTTACTGGTACGGCTTTTCATTACCAAGTAATTCATCAGGTCAAGCCATGCCGTTGTGTATTCGGTTTGAGTGTCAATGTCGACTTTGATTATCTGCCTGAATTTGTCGGGCAATTCCTTTAATACCTGATGCTTTTCCCTCCGGATGAAACAACTGGTGCGAAGTTTAACATTGAGAGCCTGTAACCTTGCGGCATCGTATTTCTTATTCTTTGCCTTTCCGTAGTCTTTAACGGATAAACCGGTATAGGTTTTAATGAATTCAGCATACCCTCCGAACTCGTCAATACGACCGAGTAATTCAATCAGGGTAGCAATATCTTCCGGACCTTTTACGATCGGCGTACCGGAGAGAATGAGCCTGATCTCCTTTTCCTTGAATGCTTGCGCTACGGCCTTATACCTGATCGTGGTTTTATTTCTGCACTCGTGACCCTCATCCAGTATCACTGTTCGGAATAGCTTCTCTGTACCGTTTAAAATTGGCTTTTTTATTATCCGGACTTTTTTTAGATCACTGATTGAAAATACGAGCGTTTTGTCAGGTATTCCTTTTTTACCCTTTTCAAAGATAACGGTCACCAGTGATTTGTCAACCTGAATAACCTCCATCTTTTTCCATCGGTTATCATCCTTGTCAAACCCTTCAAACGGGGGACCGACATACTTCACTTTGCATTTTTCGAATATCTCCCCCTCAGTTGGTTGAATAACCTCCTGTATCTCTTTTGCGAAGTAACTTACGATACCCTCATAATTTGTGACAACGACATCAAACACGCCCATTTGCAGATACTCCGGAAGATTCTTATTGATCTTCGCATTCAGTACCTCTGCTTTGTGATCTGTAAACTTACTCCATTCATCTTGCCAGTTATACCGGAGAGACTTCGGGCATATAACCAGTGCGGGAAACGCACCGGTGCCGAGCGTAGTTGCGATTGCCTGAACAGTTTTACCCAACCCCATTTCATCAGCTATAATTACCCGCTTATTCCTGATCGCATAATCCGCTCCCGCAGTTTGGAACGGGAACAATGGAAGTTTAAGAGGGAGATTCAATTCGACATACTCCGATTTATAGCTATCAGCTACATTCGTGTGAATATCCCGCATGATCTTCTCTGCTTTGTTCCCTATCAGGAACCCGAATTTTGCTGCGAAGTCAAGTAGGTTCTGAGCCTGATCTAATGGCACCCGCCATGTTTTGGTTTCGGAGTGATATATCCGACCAGTGAGGTTGCGGATTGCATCAATGATCTCCTGACGGTATGGAGTATGGATAACGAAGTAAGGTTCAACAAAAGTGATCTGCTTGACTGGCGGTTGTTCCGATCTCTGTACCTCCATCTTGACCAGTGGAACCCTGCGGAAATCGCAACCCACTATTTTCAACCGCTCTGTGTATGGTTTGAGAATCCAGTAAACCTTTGAGGCTTCCGAATCGGTCCATGGTGACTCAGTGGTTCTCATTCTCCGGAGAAAGTCTCCGTTCCCGTTAATCGCATCAAAGGGTAGTATTTTTCTCCTGAATAACTCCCTGAATTGATTGAGGGCATCTCTTAATTCGGCGTATTTCTCCATTTAGCGTTTCCGTGAGGTACGAGCCTCGTTCTTATCATGAACGATATAGATTATCAAGTCAGCGGTGTTCTTATCGTGTACATAATGTATGATCGAATTGGCGGTATTGCGATCACTGACCTTGTACCACAGATACGGTTTGTTCGCTTGGTTCTGATCTGAAACAAAGTAAACAAACATATTGGCCTCACTCCGGTTCTTGGTGATGTAAACCTTTTTCGCTCCATGGCTATCACTGGAAACATAAACTTTTCCGGAGAATCCCTGTAAGGATATAACCAGTGCAAATATTAATATCAGTTTTTTCATATTGTCAGATTTTCCATTCATGATTGACATCAGGAACAAAGGTTACTGATCTGTGCCAGTCTATTCCTTTTTCCAGTTTTTGCGGAGCATAAGGTTCTTTCGAGATTGTTGAAACGGAATCAGTGACCATTACAAGCCACCCCCCGAATACTGCAGTGCGGGTTATCCCTGTATCTACTTTCTCCCATTTGAGAGCGTAAACCGGAGCGAATTGATCTCCATGATCTTTTACATAGCTACTCATACCTCAGTCCTCCGACCATTGGACCAACAAACCGGACAATAATCCATCGGTTCAACATCATCCGGATATACCGGAGCATACCCATGATAGGCATTCATCCTGATACCGGACCACCCGCATTCAGGATGATCGCATTTAACTGGTTCGGGAGAGGTGTGACGACTTCGGGATATCGGTTGTTCGGTTTGAATGGTCATATTCCTTTGAATAGTGAACGGAGAGAGACGATCTCCCCCCGTTCGGGTTACTTATCAGTTTTACTTTTTAACGATCTCTGCGGTCATCTTTGCGAATTCTGCGCTATCTTCAATCAGGGAGAAATAGCGTGTGAAAATCTCACAAAATGATCTGCTCTCCGCTCCATCTGACAGGGTTACTTTCAGAACCGGTTTTCCAGTCCTTGCATTCGTCTTGGTTCCAGTGATCACTCCATGTTTACCGGATTCAGTGTGAACAAACACTACCTGACGATTGGCCTCACTGTTCACTGTGTCAATCAGGGTTTGCAATTCCTCTACCGATTGACAAGCTTTGAACTTGCGTGTGAAGAAATCCGTTGCGCTCTCGTTCTCTCCCCTTTCGCCAACCGGAGGAACAACTACCGGAGAATCACTTTTGGCAATCGGTTGAATTCCCCTGCTTTTTTTCTCGGTCACCGGTTTTGCTTTTTTCTCGGTCACCGGTTTGATCTCGGCAGCGGGTTTTTCCTGATCTGCTTTTTTGCGGTTTTCGAGATCGGTGCCCTTGTACTCATGATATGTGGAATCTACCCATTTTTCCCAAGTGAGCGGGTTCTTGCTCTCAATGTATTTGCTGCGGGCAGCGGTCAGGATAGCGATATAAACTTTCCCGTTTACCTCCATCTTATTGAGGTCAATCTGCTTGCCGGGAAAAGCCTCCTGAATTGATTTGCGGGATGGGTTACTGGCGGGTTTTTTTGTTTTCACTCCGTCAACCGTATCCTTTTCAGTGATTGGCTTTCCTGTGTATTCCGGAGCGAGAGCGGGTTGTTCAATCGGCTTGAGATCATCTGCATCTGACGGGAACTCATTACCCTTGTCAGTGTTTTCGGTTTCTTCCGGTTGTGCAAATGGAACTTCGTCACTCACTGGTGCGGGAGCGGGAGTCTCACTGATCTCGGCAATAACTTCTACGGCTGATTTCCATATCAGGGTTACATCAGTTTTGAATGTCGGAACCGCTTTATTCAGGATGGTGATTTCTTCCTTGAATGCGTTCTTCAATACCTCCGTATCATTGCTCCCATCAGGGATATGAACGATGGTCACCTGTTCTGCGGTTTTCCTGATCGCTGCAAGTAACTGCTCGGGGGTTAAACTTTTGATTGAGGCGTTGTACATTTCTTTTACAACTGCTGCGAACATGAGCCTGATGGCTGTTCTGCTTTCCGGTAATGATGTTGCTCTTTTCATAGTAATAAGGGTTTAAGGTTTATTTTTAATTGATTAGTAAATTCTTTTGAGATTTGAAACATTGTTTTTCAGTTGCTACACAATATAAGTATTATAGTCTTTTTCAGAGCGGGGTTTCGGTTTCAAAATTGAGATAAGTTTTTTCATGGTTTGATGGTTTTTTATGTTGTTGCTGCGGCAAAGATAATACGGGCAGAGAGACAAGTCAAGAGCCGGAACAAAATATTTTGATAAATATCAAAAATAATCTCAAACGAAAAACCGAACCTCCTGACGGAACGATAAGTAAACCTACAAAATTTTTTTGCTTTTTTTTTGATCTCAAACCTCTTTTATAGCTTTTGGCTATATCGCAAGAGGATAAACCGGTTGCCAGGAATCAGGAACCCCGTTCCCAAAGTAACCCCGATCATGCGATTTTTAACAGTGATATAGTCCATGTTTACCCCAAAGAGAGGGTCCCCCATAAAACTATACCCGCCAGTTAACCCCCAAAGGAATGCTCCCTTGCGGTCCAGCGTGACGATCTTCATTGAGATAGGCCGGTAGTTCATAAAGAGCACTTGCCTACCAGCCTGTAATCGGTTATCGGTTACCTGATCTTTGATAACCGCCCGAACCTTTGCGCTCGTGTCGCTTACCGTATCACTGTAAAACCGAACGGTTTTAAGTTCGGTTAACAAGCTATCCAGTTCGCAGATTGTTTTCGAGTAACGGGCAATGATCTCCATCGTATCAATGGAGATCACTCCGGATGAATCTTTGAGATAGACAATGATGGGTTTTCGAGATTGTTGAGGGAGTACCGGCCTGATCTCACTGGTGGGGATGGGGTTACTGGTGACCGGAGAGCGGTACGCAGTATCCCCCTGTTTTGTAATCGTTACCCCCTCACTGATCTTACCTGATCTGTATAACAATACTGACAAGATAATTATGGCGAGAGCCATCAAACCGATTAATCCACCAGTCCATTTCATACCCTATGTATTTGATAATTGATATTGTTCTCCGCAATTCCAATCTCCTTGCACCATGTAGGAACATCGAAACTCGGGCAGGCTTTGTTTGCAAACTGATTGTGCGCAGCAATTTTACAGTCCGGATGATGGGAGAGGAAATCTTCGACATATAACTGTAATGCTGCTTTCTGCGCAACAGTTCTTGTATCCATCGGTTTACCGATTTTGTCAATACCCCCTACATATACGACATGACGGGCAACATCATTCAACCCTATTGCTCCGTTTGTGATCTCCCAAGGGTCAACCCATTCATCCTCGTTATGTTTAACAAGGTTCTCAATGGTGCCATTCAGGTGAATCATGTCCGAATAACCCACTTGATGCCATCCCCTGCCAACCGGAGGCGGAGACAGGTGCATCTTCCTGATCTGATCGCTTGTTACTTCAATACCGACCTGTGTTGCGGTACAATGAATGATTAACAGTTGTAACTTTTTCATTCGCCATTAGTTTTTTCAGTTATTGTTTCTGTGGTTTCTTTCGTACTGGTGACCTCCTGAATCGTCTCAGAACTTTTCTTTTTAATTACCCTGACAATCCTTGCAAAGATCGGGTCACCAGTGATCTTTGAAATGTTTTCAAATATTGATACCAACTCCACCGAGCAAATAAACCCGCCAACCAGTGCAGCCAAACGGGTCCATGAGAATCCGAATGTTTTCTCCATCATCAGGGAGAGCATTACCGCAACGGTGTACCAAAGGAATTTATAAACGGTTGTGCGCAGCTTACTACTTTGTAACTTGTCTCCCCCTTTGAGAGACGCCCAAATTCCGGAGATCGTATCCATTGCCAGGAAAATAAGCATGACATGAACGATCTCTTTAATTGGGGTAAAATAGCTTACAAATAGTATTGCTAATTTACCCCAAAACGAATTCAATGCATTGGCGAGAATAATTGATAGAGACATAGACATTTGTGAATTTACCACCACAATAAACATCTCCACATTTCAAACCCTGTGGACCGCATCAAATATAAGAACTTTAATCCGTCTGCGGTAGTAATTATCTCCATCCTGTTACCCTGTACCCCTGTGTTCGGAGCATAAGGTATAAGTCCGGCAGGTTCAACCACAAGTGTTTTTATGTTGATACGATACATACGGTTACTCTAAAATCGAAAAAACGAAATGTAATAAGTTTTAAATCGAATTGTAAAGGAATTTAATACAGCATAAATACTTAGCAGTCTATTGAATCAGTAAAAAACCCCGAAAACTTTTCGTCCTCCTTGATCAGTCGGTACAATTCTTCTATAGTGTAAATACCGGGATAATAGTACGTTTTAGTGAGCTCTCCGAAATAGTTTACCGCCGAATCTTTTCGAGCATCATGATCAACATATGGAGAGATATTGACCGTGGTCTCATTGTTATCCTTATTCCAGCTATTGAGGGTAATTGCCCAATACTTAAGCTGAGTTTTGCGTAATAAAATTTGTTTTTCGAGTGCCATTTTGCTTGAATTATTAATCGAACATTAAGAACATATTTCCTGAAGACACTGGAGCTGCAACAAATTTCCAGTTAAGATCATTGTCACCTGTAGAGTTGGCGCCTGCATAGAAGGTATTGGTTTGCGTGGCTGTGCAATAGTTTAAGAGGAGCCAGTCACAACTGAATATCTGCGTTCCTGAAGGACGTGAAATGGTAAAAGGTGTTGTTCCGGAAACTACATTGATTTCAATCACACTCCCTGCTGATCCAATCCATACAAGAGACGCAGATGGACCAAGTGTGATTGTTTTGCCACTGGCAATACGAATCCTATTAGGTGCGGCAATAGTAAATATGTTGGTAACTGTAAAGTCTTGATAAAAATTAATTGATCCTGAACTTGTTTGGTTTCCACTAATCTGAAGGTTATAAAAAGAGACCGCTATGTTTGGGATTATATACAATACCCCAGTGCTATTACTGCCTGATATTTTAAAAGTAGATTGACCACAATTAATAGTTAAATTAGTTGCATCGGCGCATATTAAAATATAATTTGACGGTGCCGACATGGTAGATTCCACTATTCCATTGCCCATATAAAATGCTCTTGTATTTAGTGGAGTGCTTGTTAAGATATAACTTCTTGATGCTATATTGAAGTTGTTTACATAAAACGAACCAGCAGTGATATAAAAATCTCTTGAAATAGTTAAGTTATCTAATAGTGTATAAGATGCACCAACACCTTGAATATATAAATCATAAAATGTTTTTCCACCACTTGTTATAGTGTGAGTTCCACGACCTCCAAAAGTAATAGTATTATTATTATGTGTAAAAGTCATTCCACTGATCAGGGTAAGTGAACCATATATTGTTGATGAAGAAGAAACCGTAATGGTTGGAGAATTGGTTGCCCCTGTGAGATTAAGGTCTTTACAGGGTCTTAAAGAATCAATATTAATGGTTTTCCCAGTTGTGGGTATTGAATTATTGTTAATAATTACGTTGTCTTGCGGTAAGGGAGAGTCTAATCCTGAAAGGTTAGACAGGTGAACATCATCAGTATACCAAGGATTGGTTCCTGTATTGGCCGTCCAATATTTGTATGCTCCTGTGCTATACCAATACAATGTTCTTGCAGTCGGAAAAATGATTCCACAAGTAACAGAATTTCCACAATCTCCTGCACCACCCGGACATGTTGCATAAGAAGATAAATCCCAAATAGTACCTGTACCAACACCTTTAATATCTCTAAAATCTACCCTTTGGGTTACAAGGGTAGCACCATTGGTAAGAGTGATAGATCTTTCCGTTCCCAACGTATTGCTCTGTACCAATAACCTATAACGATTATCTGCACCACCTTTTAAGGTTAAAGTGCCTGTTGCGTCAATTGTCTGGTTATCCGATAAACTTAATACCATTAAAGATAAAGTTTTAGCAGAACCATCAAAAGATAGGTTATGAAAGGTATTACTGCCCGAAACAGTTACTGCTAAAAGATTTGCGCCATTGAAATTCACTGAACCAAGAAATGTTTTTCCCCCAAAATTAGGAGACAGATTATTACCCAAAAAATTAATAATACTTGAAGCATCGGTTATTATATTATTGGAATCTCCCCCTGAAATATTAAAAGCGTTATTTCCACCTGTTGTTGTGATATTTATAGTAGTGCCAGTAATATTAACAGTTCTATTATTAAGATTATTGGACGAATATTGCCCAAAATTGTGAGTATAGCTACCTGTTATAAGAGACCCTTCTGTTAGTGTTACGATGGATTCTTGTCGTGTAGTGACCGCATTCCCTAATGTAAATGTTTGCGAAGCTCCATTAAATGTCAATGCCCCCATTATATTCCCCGCAGTAATAAGTGTTCCCGTAGCTAACATTGCAAGTTCTGCTGTATTTCCTCCTACTATGAATTTTCCTGCTGCAAAAGTTACATTACCTGAAACGGTCAGCTTCATTGAATTATTGATGGTAAGTGTTCCGGAACCGGATTGTAAAATAGTCTTAGCCACGCATGAGGTCGTATCAACGATAACATTGTAAGCATTATCAAGAATGACATCATCGGTGGCATCTGGCGTTGATCCTTTATCCCATATGCCATTTGCACTCCAATTTCCCGATGCGATTAATTTTACTATTGACATCTAAACCTCCTGACTTACTGCAACACAACCCCACGTTGTAGTGACTGAATTATAAATAAAACCCACGGTAAGTAGTTTACTAATCACAGTAGTAGTTGGCAACGTTGCTCCCCTAGAAACGAATTTTGCTCCCCATGTTATCGCCCTTGCTGTTCCATTATCCAAAATACGGATAATTAGCTTCTGAAAGTTGGCAGGTGATCCTGTCATACCGCTTGTCATTGAAGTTATCGCTTCAGCAAGCGCGGTGATGGATATAGCATCATAATTATTAGTATTGAAAGTAGGGGTGGCACTTGACGCAACGGAATAGACGCGGGGAGTAAATTTTACCTGGTCACCAGTATTGGTTCCGGATGTGGCTGCAACTTTGGCTTTGTCTGCGTCCGTGTAGTCGTTCGTTGACAATGCTTTTCCTGCGACCATGTCAACCTTTCCCGATAAATCCTGATCTCCCGTATTTATTCCTTGCGTGTTCGCCAACCTGTTTTTTATATCATCCGTGAAATCGTTTGCGGATAATCCTTTTCCGTTAACCTTGTCAACCTTTCCCGATAAATCCTGATCTCCCGTATTTATTCCTTGCGTGTTCGCCAACCTGTTTTTTATATCATCCGTGAAATCGTTTGCTGACAAACCCTTACCGTTAACCTTGTCAACCTTACCCGAAATATCCGGAGTGATCGCAGCGAGTGTGACAATATCACTCCAAGAGTTTGCACCCTCTACGGACCACTGTATTGCGTTACCGTTGTTCCTGATCTCTACGGATAAACCTCTATTTCCTACCAGTGAGGCAATAGAAATAAGATCGGTCCATTCGACATCAGTTGCGTATTTCCATTGGATACTCGTACCGTTATTCCTGATCTGCACCTGTGTTCCCTGATCTCCCTTGTTACCCTTAATATCCGCAAGTGCAACGAGATTGGCCCAAGAGACATCATTTGAATACTTCCATTGAATGTATGTACCGGTGTTTTGTAATTGTACCTGATAACCCTGCGGACCTATCAAAGAGGATATATCTATGAGATTTGTCCAGTCAGTTTCCGTTTCATATTTCCACTGGATATATGAGCCATTATTCCTGATCTGTACCGCATCTCCCTGATCGCCTTTATTCCCTTTGAGGTCAGATAACAAAATGAGATTTGTCCAGTTGACATCATTCGAATATTTCCACTGGATATAAGTTCCGGTATTCTGTACTTCAACCTGATATCCCCGAGGACCGATAAGATCGGAGAGCGTAACAATGTTATTCCAGTTTTGATCTCCGACATAACGCCATTGGATATGAGAACCATCGTTCCTGATCTCTACCTCCCTGCCGGCATCTCCTTTGAGATCGGAAAGGTTTACGATTGTAGTCCAGTCCTGATCTCCGATATAGCGCCATTGAATTGCGGTACCCGAATTATTAATCTCGACTGGTGTTCCCTGATCGCCTTTGAGTGCGCTTACCTGAATGAGATCAATCCAGTTATCATCCCCGACATATTTCCACTGTATTACGGTACCGGTATTTTGAATCTCCACAGCTTTGCCAGGGATACCTCTCAATCCATTTGTGACAGTTACCGTAACCGATCTCTCGCCTGTTACGGTAACCTCAAAAGTGTTATGAAGTATATACAGTTCAACCATTGGATACTTCGTCTTTACTGTGTGAATGTAAGATCATGCAAACCTTACCGGAGAATATTGCGGTTTCCGTACCGGTCACATCGCAAACATAAATCTCAATGAATAACGGCCCGGGTGCCATGGTCTTTGTTTCATAATTCCGAACGGTGACCTCATATTCCGTATTGCTCAATGCAGTGATGGGACCGTAACCATCTTTTGCGACAAATGAATAAAGTTTTATATTGTTGACAAGGGTCCACGCACGAACGATAACATTCGCATACAGGGATAAATCCACAATGTTGCCATCGTTATCCCTCTCTACAATTTTCATCCTGAAAGGTTCTCCCTGAAACACTCCGGTCAAAGTTCCCATAATTTGCGTATTGTCTTATCTCAACTGATAACAATTAAACAAAAAATATCGTGCGGTTACAAATAAATTTCTTCGTAATCTCCGGTTACTTCAAATTTAGCGCCGTTCTTCCAAAAGGTTGCAGCACCCCCGTTTGTGTTAACCGTTATAGCCTGAGCGTTTCCGAATGGGTCACTGACATCGCTCTCCACCCTGCAAACATATCCATTAACATTTTTAATAGTGAACTTATTTGCGCAAAGGGTAATCGTTTTCAGTGTAACCACAACATTCTCTCCCGCATCAACTACATACAACGGACTGGAACCGTCAACATCGGCAATGGTTCCGGTTATCGTGACCAACGGTATTGAATTGTCTCCGGTCCAATTCAACAATGGAGTAATACCGAAAAGCGCACCCGCTTTATATGTTCCGTACTGGTATCCTGTTAATGAAAGTTTTCCCCAATCAATGACCAGTACCCCGTTACAACCCGAACCATCATCCTCAGTCATTACAAGGCGTTGCCAACCCGTTTTCTTTGTATTTGATAGTTCGGTATAAGTTAACCACGCAGTGCTCCCCTGGCTATCTGAATCAACCGTAGGAGCGTTTCTGATCTTGACTGTGTACCTGAATTTATTACCGGCCTCACTTGCTCCCGCAGTGATCTCGTCAACGAACAATAAATCGTTACTCAACATTCCGGTAACCATCAGCGCCTTGAATGCCTCAATGGTTTCACTGGAACCAGTTCCGCAGAATACTCCGTTTCGGTTTGAGAGCGGACCCGCAGTAGTGGAAATCACTACATCTGCATTCCACTGGAAAAGAACAAATTTATCCTGATCTTCGTACAGGTATAGCGTAATGTTCCCTGATAAAACAATATCCCTTTTCCCGTAGATATAAATGTTCTTGTATGGTGCGGTAATGTTAGCCGCCAAGTGTTTTACGGTAATCCTGTCTGCGGTATTGATCTGTACGATTAACTGCATACCGGAATCAAATCCGGCGATCGTGTTCGGTTGTGCGAAAGTATTGATACTTTTCAGGTCAGCATTTCCGGATACTGTTATCTTTTGAATGTTTCCCGTTGCCTCGAGTGTGAGAGCTCCCGCTCCCAATACTCCGGTTGTTCCAATATTCCCAATGAGTGCCTTGTAGAGTTTATTCACCTGATTTTTGTACAATCTTGCAGTGTTTACAAGAACATAGCTACCGGAGGAACCACCGTAAGCACTCCCAACCATGTAAACCTGAATTTCCTCAAACGCCTCCGCAATGGACCACTCTAACTCCGGTTGAAGTATTATCCCGTAACCCGAAACGAATTTATATTTCTGATCTGAAATAATTGTTGCAACCATATTCGGAATTGTGAACAGATCAAACGACCGAACCTCCGGATAATCTGAATCAATCCCACCACTGACGATATAGTAATACGCCCTGTCAAGATAATCCGTTTTGATGACTTTATTTGTCTCGTCAAAATAACAGGGGTAAGCGGTATCAGGTAGTGATGGATTGAGCGGGAGAGAGGCCTTTGTGAACTTCACTCCGTAAGTATCCAAGCTAACACAATTCCCGGGCAGGAATAGTGTTCCGATAATCATTTGTTTTGACGGGTTCGTTAGTGCGGGAGGAACTGGATTGCTCGCCTGAGTGCCAGGGATAGCGTAATAGATCGCTTGTACTCCATCTACTATATCCTGATGCCAATGTTCGCAAACGATAAGATCAATACGGTTTCTCGTGGATGGGTGACCACTACCGTAATTGTTCCCGCCAATAGTGATCTCCACCGGTGCGCTCTCCCTGATAACAGTTCCTTGCTTTGTTCGCAGTATCCCGACATTCTCCACAACTGCGGGGGTATCATCCACAAATGTAGCACCGCTTTGCGTGTGAACCAATTCCAGTGTTAACCCTGCGATTAAGTGAGCATCATACCCCCTGTAAACGCCTGACTCAACAATACCCATCAGTGAACCGTTAAAATCTACGGTTTTATCATCTGCCCTGAATTCAAATATTCTTCTTTGCATGATATGAGTTATTAAAATTAATCGCCAATTTCAGGAATAATTACCTGATTATATGTTAACCTGACAAGCCTTGCATTGATCGGTTCATTGAATTCCACAACGGACCTGATCTCATTCATTAATGCAGCAGAATACGCCATGGTCCCGAATAGCTGAATACCATAATCCGAACAGGTAGAATCGGAACCATCTAACCTCCGGACTGTATCATCCCATGTGATAGGTGAATCAAATCCCTTATCCGATTCGTACTCATCGATCAAAATAGTGCCATCAATACCGATCATCCGGAACATGGCAATGTAACCGATCTTTGTACCCTTTTTCCTGTATAACGGAATAATGTATTTCAATACCCGCCTCATGGGAATCTCCCTCAAACCGATTGAAGCGAGAACGGAATCATACCCTCCCATGCTTTCATATCTCAATGGGATAAACCGTGTTAACAAGCTATCCGGATTGATCAAATAATTGGAAAAATGATGTGTCTTATCCAGTTCGTTTTCGTCAAAGTCTTCCGCAAGTTTTTCGTTATACCGTTGGAGGAATCCTTTGCCGTTCACCTTGAACAGATCGTCATGTACCGAATTGATACCGAACAGGGAGAATATTTTATCTTTCAGGGAAAACATTACTGCGCCAAATTAAGTGTGATATTCGCATCGTAAGCAGTGATAACCGAAAACTCCTGTAATTCAATCTTACCGGCATTTACATCGGTGCTCGGATAGGTTCTGAAAATCCATGAATCATTTGCCGAATAACTCCCCGATAACACTGTGAAACTGATCTGTTCGTAAGTGATTAAATCCCCTACCGAATGGGTGCCAACATTAACCGTGTTCCGGTGAACGGTGAACTGAGTCGTGTTAAAGAAACTGATCTTGAAAACGGTTACCGTTAATCCTGTATCCAGTAGCGTACGGGACCAGTTTAACTGCTTATCTCCCTCTAACTGATACTCCGCATAGGGAACAATGGAAAGTGCCGTTAGATAAGAGGATTTAACCCCTATTGTTGTTTCAACCGTTTCGTATAAATCGGAAATGAATAACCTTGTTTTGATAACCGCATTTTTCCAACCAAGCAAATTCAGTAAATTGTCTCTCACTGATTGAAGAACCGCAGTAGTGTTATACCCTGATTTGACATAAACATCAAATGACAAATTGAGTAATACCTCTCCGACCGGTTTTATGTCAACCTTTGTGGTTAACATTCTACGGTTATTTTCAAAATAATCCCAAACTCTTTTTCGGAATTCGAGATTGCTCAATCCACCGCCATAAGGGAGAACATAAACGCCAACCGTTTTACCGCAAACGAAATAAACCTTCGCATTGTAAACGCCAGGGGCCAACCTTGCAATATCAATGTAATCCTGTTCTGATACCGCCTTATCCCTTGTGCGAATAAAGAGCGGGAGATTCTTCTGAATTGAGAGCAAACTCTCCTGATCTATCCCGCCCTGCGTATTTTCGGGATTGGTTACCGAAATGGTTTTCCCTTGCGGGAGTGTGATAGTGGATACGATCTTTGTAATTGTACCGGCCGGCATATTTCCATTAACCCCCTCAGTCAGATAATAACTGATGTCAATGTCTCCGGATGGAATTGCACCGTTAACTCCGTTACCGAACTCAATGGTCATTACCTGATCTTTGTTCACGAATGGTCTGTAAACCCTGTATGCAGATTCATCATCCCCTCCCCTGAAATTTGTTTTATTCACAATGGATATGTTTGCGGTTGCCGTAACCGCAAGGACCAACCCGTTTGAACCGCTCCCCTTTGTGGTTGCAAAGATCAATACTCTTTTACCGGAAGTGATGGCAACATAATCAGGAACCGTTACGCCATTGGTTATTGCGGTAGCGACCAAACCGGCCGTAAATTCTCCGCTCGTGGTAAACGCCACCGGAGAGGATAACAACTGGACCCCGTTAACGGTTATTGAGGTTATTGAATCAGTGGGGAGATTCTGTGTACCGTTATCAATGTCAAAATAACCGACAGAGGGTGTAGCGACCCCTACAGCGAACGCAAACGATTCCGTTAAGGTGTAACACTCGCCACCCGACCAAACCTCCGTAGAATCATCGACAACCTTTTTTTCAAGTATCGTAACCTGATCGGGTAAACCGGTAGATTGAAATGTCGGGAGAACTACTTTCTTCATCTGTTTAACCGGAACCAGTACCGATAAGCTACCGGCAGGGATAACCATGCTGGCCGTAGTGATGAATTGTAACTCCTGATCTGTTTTAACTACCGTACCGGAGGGAATAGAAATCGGTGAGCTATGGGTAGAGTTAATCGTAAAGCGAACATATCCCTGAGACGGGTATGCTCCCCTGGTGCGGTAATCCATTTGCCTTGCGATCTCTACCGCACTTTCGAATAACTGTAATTTTGTGATGAATGTTTCCCTTGCACGATTGTCGAGATAATAACCTTGCATTTCTGCGATTCCCGCCCAAATTCCGATCATCTTCACGAAGTCATTACCCTCTGAATGGTCAACCATTTCAGGGATACCAGTAACGGGGTTAATGATCTTATCCAAGATCGCTTTCTTGATCTGTTGGTAAGTCCTGTCTATGTAACTAATCCAAGGGTTATCCATGTTAAAAAATTATTTCCCTGTAAAAAGGGTATGTAAATGTTTCCAGTATGTTATTCGTAACCCGAACATAAAGCAAAACGCAATTAACCTGATTCTCACTTATTCGCTCGAAAAGTATATCCACCAAGCGAATCCGTTTCTCCCACTTGTAAAGAGCATCGGCAATAAAGTAATTCAGTAAACCATGTAATACCTGATCGTTCGGTTCAAATGTCAGCTTGTGGCAATTACTACCGTAACCCTCATTGAAAAAGCGATCTTTGATAGGGGTCCGGAGGATCTGCTTAATACTTTGAATAATACTCTCCCGTTCATCTACCATGATTAATTTTCCGGTAGTATTCGGTTGAATCGGATATTTAACTGCTACATTCATGGTTGAAATTTCCTGTATGCAATCACTAAAAGGAACGGTTCATTACTTACATTGCCTTCATCATAATTGCCGTTTGATTGTGCAAGTATAATTGCAGGACCGCATGCTCCCTCCGTTATTGCGGCTTTGTATGTTCCGGCGTGAGTGTTATTCGTAATTACATCTGCGCCCGGGATTGTACAAATAGCACCGCTACCTACTTTTATCGTAATATCAACTCCCCCCGAGTAACCCCCAATTAAATCAGGCCTGTAAACCATAACACTAATCAAGTCAATCCACCACCCACTTCCGAGATTCACTAATTCAATACCGTCTTGTAGGTAATTATTCCGTAGATCATCGTAAGTAATGGGAAACTTATCCGTTACAATACCGTTTGAGGTGTTGGAATAATAGTCATTCAGATTTATTTCTGTGAAAGAACCGTTTGATTCCTCCCTGTATCCTTTGATGTCTCCCGCTGCCATGATTCAATTATTACGGCCAAATTGTTGACATTACCGTTCTGGTCCACTTTGCGTTTCCCGCAGTACCAGTGTATGTACACAGGTAAAAATAGTTCCCATCCCATGCGATCATTCCCGCAGTACCGGCAGAGGTATTATTCGCCGGTGCGCTCACAAATAAAACATTCATCGCTTCAACCGGTGTTAATGCTGAAATACCTCCGGAGGATTTTCTACCGACGATCGTGGAGGCTCCAATGGTTAAAGCTGCGGGAGTATTATCAGTGTCGGCATAGAGCATCGTATAGGCATCGAATAAGGTTTTAGGAACATAGTCCGTAGTATTCGCATAGGCCATACTTCCAGGCGCACCAGTACCCGCTTTAATGAGTTTTCCGGTTGCTCCATCGAACAGTACAAGGTATCCATCGGTAACCGAGGCCGGTCCTATCACTGCGCCATCGAGATTGGTTTGCGCTACGGTAAAATCTCCGTTGACATTACCGGAACCAGTGCGATCTACAATTACCATGACGATATCCCCGATCTCACACGCAACGCCCCTGATCGTTCCCGCCTCAATAACCCTGTATGTCCATCCCGCATTATAGGTAGTGAGAGCGTTAAATGCTGAAATGGTGATCGTGCCACCAGTGCCAATTGTACCCTTGAAAATCATTGCATCATTCGCAGCAAATAACCCGTCAACATAGGTTTTATGACATAATTCGTATGCTCCGGATGGAGAGGCAGAACCAACCGTAACCTTATTGAATGTACCGTCATAAGCCTGAATGTCAGCATAACCCGCAGCATCATTCATTAACTTCATTTTCTGAGCGGATTCCGCAATCAGGTGTACCTTGTATCCATCGTTGTCAAGAGTCCAGTCTGCGGCCGTTGTTCCGGTATCAGTGTTTTGAGTGTGACCACCGGAGACTACCGCCCAACGCAAACCAGTTGCCTGAGAACTGTCTGCGACAAGCATATAACCATCAACCCCAACGGCGTGAACAGTCGGTACCCTACTGGCGTTTGCAGTGATCAATCCACCTTTTGAGAGGTTGACTACTTTCTCACTGTATTCCGTACCCGTAGCATGGGTATTTTGAGTTAAAACAATATCATACTGTGGCATGGTTTATTCCTCCTTGAACATTACACGAAACTCAATACTGACGGGTTCATGCGATTGATACATTAATTCTGTAACCGCCAAAAGGTCCTGAATATTAAGGACCACCCCGCAAAAAACATTATTCTTTTCGCAAATCTCCCTGATCTGTTTTTCAACCGAAACGAGTTTTGCCTTATCTTCTTCAACCGCTTGTTTCAGGAGGGTATCAACTTCCTGTTGTCTATGTACCAGTTCCAGTGTCTTTGAGGAATCTACGGTAATCTTCTTCTTTCCCATTCTGTTATTTTTATGTTGCAAATAATACTGATTTCTTCCATATCGCAATACCAATTTCTCCGGATAAAACGCAGATGTAAAGGTAATCGTCAGTGATAGACATTTGACCAATGGTGCCGGCATCTACCCCTGTTTTCTTTTCTCCCTCCCCCATGGTTACCAGTGTGCCTCCGGTTAATACACTGGTGACATATTCACTGATCGCCTGAGATAGCTTGTCAGCATTGAACTCAATAGCTGCCGGCTGATCTTTGGGAGCAACGCCATCGTAGGTTTTCAGTTCTTCACTGATAGCCTTAATGTCAGATTTCAGTTTTGGTATATCCCCTGGCATTATTCCAATAGTTTTGCGATCAATAATTTTACCTCTGTCAAATCCTTTACCGCTTTCGGGTTAAACTGCCCGGGCCCTGATGGGGTTGTCAAATTCATCGGGGTTAATAGTGCAGTCAATAGTTTATCCAGTGTATTGAATAAGTTTTCCCCATTCGCATAAATTGATATTTTCGTCTTAATACGAATATAATCCTTTTCGGCTTTTTTTAGTAACACTTCATTGTCTTTCTCATTGAGGTTTAAGAGTAAACCAGCCGGTGTTGTCAATACTGCGGAATCATTTTCTTCATCCACCGTTAACATATAACCCTTTGGAGTACGGTAAACGAAATGCTTATAATCCGCACCATCCGGAGCATAATCTTTGGCATAAGCGCCATACTCCCATATCGGTATTTTGGGGTCGCCTTTTCGACATGATAACCATACTGGGTCACCAATTTGCGGGAGAGCGAAGAACCCTATTTTGTTACCGGAAAACATACCCTTTGGCAAAGCCCAATCACTGACTGCATCTCCATATACGGCTGGACAAATCACTTTTAATCTCCCTCTCTTATCAGGGTCTTGATTATCGGAAACTTGTGCCTCATACGAAGAATAGAACAAACCGAACTGTTCCAGTCCATCCTCCATTAACAATGCAATCAATTCAGCACTTATCATGTCTTATCTGTATTACCATGAACCACCGGCACCACCACCCTTTTTGTTGAATCCCTCAGTCGTGTAATGGACCTGTTCAACCTCTTTTGATTTATCCGCTTTCTCGTCTCCCTTTGTTTTGTTGACATCGGAATTCTTTTGCTTAGTCTCACTGGCACTCTTTTTCGTACCCGTTTTATTTAACTCAATTTCGGTAGTGAATCCGGAATCTCCGACATCCTGAATAACCTTTGTAACATACCAGTTACCGGCGTGTTTTTTAGCTACTCCCAACATCGTAATGATCTGATCGGCCTCCATTGAAACATCTCCCTGAATTGTGAGCGTGGCGGTTAATTCCGTTTCCGCTCCCTTTGATTGTTTCGCCTTGACTTCAACCTTTGATTCGGCATAGGTATTACTGTTCCCTACCTTCATCTTCATTGTTCCGATATTGAACTTCCCACCATCAGGGTCAGGGAATGAGTACCCCGTTTGATTTTCAACTCCATCTACGGAGAAATGCGCTTGCTCCTCTCCATGTTTCACTTCTTCGGTATGCTTCGCATCTGCGGAGGCAACATAAGGCGTGTTTGTTTCAGGGTCAATACCGGCCACCGTAGCACCCGCAGTGTCACTATCCTTTTCGGTAAACTTCGGCTTGAATGAGATAACAACTCCATCGCCTTTTCCGTAGGTAAACGATCTCTTTGCGGGTTTACCGGAATCCTTTTGCTTGAAATATAATTTCCCTGATCTGAAAAATAATTTGAACGTCCCCTTTTTGGAATCAGTGGACCCCGCCCGAGCGGTTAATTTCTGTAAGAATTGCCAATAGGTTTTATTACCCATCGGTTGCGCTTTGTGCTTTTCGGTTGTTTGTTCAACTTCGCAGGGTAGATTAAACTGGTTGGCTATTTGTGTGATTATCTCACTTGTGGTTAAATCCTTGTAGATTCGATTGGAGGTTAGTTTCTTGAACAAATACCCCTGATCTAATGCTGTTATCGTTCCACTGATTTGCTCTCCGTAATCGACCTCGAAATCCTTAATAACCCCTATCCGTGTTCCGGACATTCCCACCCCCTGAAATCCATACGCAAAATGAATCTCCGCACCCTTGTTTACCTCTTTTGAATCAATCCAATCATTTGAGAGTTTTTCCAGTGTAATGGTGACGAGATCATCTTCCTCCGTACAATCTTCGTAATGGAGTTTTGTAACCTTATCCGTAATATCCTGATCGGTTTTGGCCAGTTTAACTTTGTATATCGGACTGTATGCCATGTTTACAGTGTTGCCTCATTGAAATCAGGAATGATAATTTCGTAACCGATTAAATCTGAAATGTCCAGTGGATTGAGAATATTATTCGCATCTGCAATTATCCACCAGTAACGGGATGGATACTCTGTTACATTCCGGTAATACTGATATGCCAGGGCAGTGAGATTGTCTCCCTGAATTACTGTATGGCGCTTGTCATAAACAGTAGGTTTGTAGGTGATCTTTTCCCTGTTGAGGATGATGTCGTTATTCGGTAGCTGAATCAGCTTACCGTCTGCGTAGGGATTGTCAACTCTCAATGTTAATGCTTCCATATCAAATAACTTGCCTTGCTCTTACTTGCGAAAATAATAAATTCGTTTTCGGGTCCAGTATAAACTTGACTACCACTGACGCCCTCAATGGGAGCCAGTTGTGATCTCCGTCAAAATGTGTCATGGTTGGTTCAACCGAACTGACCGCCCAAACCTGATTCTTAAATAGATCGCCCATGATAAGGGAAACATTGCGGAAAGGTCCGTTATCCCCGTCTTTCATTGTGAGAGATTTTAACCAACGGATTTTGTCAATCACTTCCGTTCTGCGTTCATCATCCGCAAGGAAATCCAGTGTTAATTGCATTGTTTCCTGACCACCGGTATAATGCAAAAGATCGTTATTTCTTCCAACGATATTTACCGATTTAAGGTTTGCCGTTCTCGGCTGAGCGATATTCTCCGGTACGAATTGAATCTCCATCTTTTCAAATGGGTCCTCTAATTCGACAATGTAAAGGTTTCCGTTTGTTGTACTTATCATCTCAATCAGGTATATCAGGTAATTCTACGGTTTGATCTTTTAACGGATGGGTGCAATCTCCAAGAAATTTAATCATACCGTCAGTGACAAAGGAATGACATACGAAATCCACTACCTCTCCAATGGTGCGGGTCCACCTGACCAGTATTGAGGGACTGAATGTAGGCTTTTCCATGTTATCATTGAATGACCAAACGGCGTGATTGTCATTGTTAGCGGTAACCCATACCGCATGATTACAACGGCACCCCGGGCAGAAGAATTGATAATCTCCCTGCCCTGACTTCGGGTCGATCTTGTACAGTTTAACTCCCATTATCCGGTTCTCCTTGTTTTGGTTTGATCGTTTTCACTATTGACAACCCTTGCCAATACTTTGCCATCAGGCATTACAACATTAATATCCCGAACCACCGTTCTGTCATGGTTGTAGGTATAGGTTTCAGTATTACCGGCAACGGAGTTATTCTTTCCCTGTGCGGTTGCTACCCCCGCCTTTGTTGGTGTATTGATGTTTGTTGAGGTTGTATTCGTACTCACTTTAACATCGTCAATGATTCCAAGCATTGACAAGATACTGGTAAACGGAGCGATCAGTGCATTGAGAGCGTTCGTAAACCAATCCTGTAAAGCAGTCCAGGCACTCTTAATCCCCTTCCAAATCCCGTTCACAATATCAGCGCCCCATGTCATTGCGCTCTTAAAAATACCGGCAAACCATTGACCGATACCACTGAAAAAATCGCCTACCGTACTTATCAGGGAATTGAATTGTTTTTTAACCCATTCAACGGTTTCTCCCCAGTGAGTAAATGGATAAATAATTGCACTGATAACCGCACCGATTAACATAAATATTGCTATGGCTGAACCTATGGCAATAATGAGCGGAGATAGCGCAAGGGTAATAAATCCAACAATCACATAAGCTATTCTCTTACCCCATTTCGCCCATTCCTCCATCGCACCCGCACCTTTCCAAAAATCAAGACCGAGTTTTCCTAGGAAATTACCCAACATTTCAAAGGGTTTTTTCATGTAGGACCACACTTGTTTTATCACTCCCCAAGCCTCCATGAATCCCTCTTTCATTCCTTTGAAGAATGTTTTAATCCTCACCGCCCATGTTCCTATTGCGACAACGAAATCCAATACCCCCAACTGTTCAAGTGAATCTCTCATTTTCTTTGACATGGTGAATCCATCGTCTCCGGCTGTTCTGAATACCTCTCCGATTCCGGTAAGTACGCCACCGATCTGCTGGAGCACCCTACTCCACCCCTCAGTCGCAACAACGGCCTTGCCATTGAGAACATCAGCATAGGCATCAATCGCTTTGTTCGCTCCCCATATAATACCGATAACCGCAGCAATAGCAGCAAGAAACGGTAAGAATGGAGCGAGTGCGGTCCATACTGCGGTAGCTAACGCCCACATTCCCGCAGTCAACCCTCCGGTAGCGAACGCAGTAGCAACCTCCGCAAACCCCGCCTCAATCAATGCTAACTGGAATTTAGCCATTGCAAATGTTCCAATATTTACCGCAATAGTAAATATCCCGAATAGACCGGCCAATACTCCAACAACGGCAATTAACCCTATTATAAATTTTCCAACCGTAGAACCCGCCAACCAGTTGAATAACCGAACCGTTCCACTGATAACCTTATTGATTACCATCATTACAGGGAGGAACATATTACCGATTGTCAGGGATAAATCTTTCATATTGTTTTCCATGATCTTTGTCTGACCGGCAACGGTATTGTATTTCATGGCAGCGTGTTCGGCCATGGTTGTACCTTCCTCATAAGATTTATTCGCCAGTGAGATTGCCTTACCCATGTTACCACTGCTATCTGAAACGGAGATCATCATGTTCATTAACCGGATATCTGACAACTCTAAATCATCCATCAGTGCGGTTGCCTGATTGCCTGATCTACCTAATCCCTGAATAAACATATCAAAGGCTTTGACCGGTTCCTTACGGAATACATCGGAGAATTCACCAACGGATACACCGGCCACCTTTGCGAAGTCTGTTAATTTGTCTCCGGAAATATTAACGGCATCGTTCATTTTGTACAGGGTTTTCGCTACTGCATTACCGCCCCTGCCCGCATCAGCGCCAACGGAAACAAATGCGGTTGACATACCAAGAATATCGGCAGTGGATAACCCTGCGATTTTACCCGCCCCTGCTATCTTTGCGGAGAATCCCATGATGTCATTTGTATTTGCGGAAAAGGTATCCCCTAATTCCAATGCCGCAGAACCAATGTTTTCAATCTTATCCAGTGGAATATCGAGTATTTGCGATAACCGTTTGAACATGGTTGCGGATTCTTCTACTGACATATTCGCATCTCCCGCAAAACGAACAACATTCTTTGAGAATGAAACAACCTTATCAATACCTTGTACGCCCATCTTACCGGCCATCTCTGCACCGACAATCAAATCATCCAGTGCGGACGTTCCCGTCTTTGATACCGCTCTCAATTTGTTACTGAGTTCATCGTATCCCTGACCGGTTAATTTCACTGTATGCTTAATTCCCTGAAAGTGCTTTTCGTATTCAGCAGCTTCATCGATCGCTTTTCCCAACGGAAGAAATACCGCTCCCGCAAGTGCCAGGGCAGCTACTCCGGTTTTAATCTTACCCATGCTTTTATTGATACTATCCATAGACTTTTCAGTGACCCCCTCCATCTTCTGAAACTTCGCAGTGATTTTATCTGCGGGTCCTGAAAACTGATCTACAAGACTATAAACAATACCGGTACCTATACCTCCGGAACCTCCACCGAATACTGACATGATTAACTCTTTTTAGCGGTTGCCTTTATTTGCGCTGCTTGTTTGTTCTCGAAATTCTTTTGTACTTCCATCCTTTTGATAAAATAATAAATCGTTGGATAATCCCAGTTTAGCACATCGTCGATACTCACTGTTAAGCCACCGTACGAGAGATCAAACCAAACATCGAGGATATTCAAAAATAGTGATTCGTTACAAATATCCTCGAGTTTTGGTTTCTGATTTATAGCACCAAACTGGGGAAGAAAAAAGCCGGCATCGAAACGAGATCAATTTCCGATTGCTTTGTCCTGTCCTCCTTGTACTGGACCACGATCTGACTGTCAACAGACCCCTCTTTCTCCATCATGTCTTTTCTCAATGCCTCAATATCAGTGTGAGTAAGCTGGTCAAGTGGTACCGGAATCCTTACCGGTTTATCCCTGTTAACGGAGAGATCATCGTCAATGTAAACCGGAGCGTGCATCTGTATTTGAGTGTGTGAATTGATTCTCTCTTTAACCAGTGCGGTTGCGAACTTTGCGGTTTCCTCTGCAATGAGTAGGTTGTAAATAACCGTAACCCCTGATTCCGGTAGAACGAATTTCTGTTCTTTGTATTTTTCCAGTATCTCGGAGTAATCGGTAAACATAACCGGAATATTGCCTCCGTCACTCAATCCAGTAAGCTCTCCCGCACGATCTCCCTCCGGATGGGTTACCGCACCACTTTGAGATTCCATTTCGTTACGGACCCAATAATAAGGTTTTACAGGAAAGTTAGTGTAATTGAAGTCAACCGTTTTTCTCTCTTTGAGTTTTTTACCATCCTCTGTCGGGAATTCATAATCAAAGATAAAAAGCGGGTCATGGTTGTTGGATAACTGGCGAATGCGAATCAGGATATGTTTCCTGTCTCCTTCCAGTAATCTTTTGATGTTATTGAGAGTTAACTCCGGTTTCTTTTTTTCGCCAATGTAATCAATGCAGTCGAATAAAAGTTCCTCAAAACCCTCTACTCTTTTCTTCTCGGATTGCTGCGTAATGAGCGCCTGATGTGCGCCAAGTAACGATCTAATTCCGATCTCAATGCCGCTCAATGCGGTCATTTTTTCTTGCTTGCGGATACTGAATTTTACCATTTTGTGAATAATTTAATTTGTGAGTAATGATCTAATATAACACAAAAAAGGGAGATCCTTTCGGACCCCCCTCTTTCCATGGGAAATAAACACACCGCAAGCACAGCAGTACCTTACATCAAAATATAATCCTCAATTGAGAATGTGACTGTGCGTAGTACATCTGCGGAGTTATCCCCTTTGGTGCTCAACTGAGCGGATTCAATTTTCTTAATCCAAACATCGCCAATGAAGAACCGATTAATCGGAACGCCAATAGGGTTTGTTTCAATCAGGAATCCTGTTCCAATGTATCCTGATCGGGGAGCGAGTGCGGTTGCCTGAAAGATTTTCCATATTTCAGGTGAACCGGTAATTGCGCTCACGACCATTTCCGCAACGAGATCACCTACGATCTTTTTGCCGGGAGTTTTCTTGTCAGGCCTGTTGCCCTGCTGTCCTTGTTTATGTTCGGTATATTCAACCGTTGGAGGGGTTACCCCTTGAAGGAGAGCCTGATTTACGCCGTTAATTTCAAGGGCGAAATCATAATTTTTTAAAACATTATCTACTGCCATTGTTCAAAGAATTAAAGGGTTTTCAATACCTGAATGTTGAGTATGGTTGCGGAATCTGCGGGAGCAATATCAATGGCGATATATTCATTGGAGGCAATCGGTTTGAATGCGAACCGAATCCTGTACTTACCGGCATCAATCTCATTTTTGGTATTGAATGTCAGGTCTGCCGGTGTTTTGGCAAACTGATCTCCGAACCAATGCCACCATGTTCCCTCTCCCTTTTGTGGAGAATCATCCCCCTGAATTGCTCTCCCCGCAACGAGTACATCACGGATGAACGGTAACGCTTTCCGGTATAACTCATTGAACATTGGAAAATCATTCGGTTTGAACGATTGTGTCTCTGCGATACCTTTGAGGGTACGGGCAATGAAAACGCACATATCAGCAATATTCATCTTTGATGTCAGCTTCGTGCGATCTTTTAACATTGAGCGGTTACCCCATGAACAGATACCGAAAGTAGGATGGTTCACAATCGCATTAACTCCCGCCTCGTAAAGCGTGTCAAACTGACCTTTGTTGCCAGGAGAAATAAAATTGATCAATACCCCGTTTGCACCAGTGATCTTTCCAGTGAAATCTCCCGCTGCCGAGAACCATTCTCCGAAATTGTTATCAGCCTGTGCCCTTAATCCTGCGAAGAATCCAATACCGGATATCTGCATATCCTTTACATCGTTATCGCTCGGGTCCGTAATGTAGAGATCGGAATACCATAAATCGCCGTACATGGAATTGATTGAGGTAAAACTGTATGCTCCGGTCCCGCTCCTGTAATCGCTCACTCCGGAGACTGTTAAACCGACCGGAGTACGGGTTACCGCTCTCATGTCCATTCTTGATTCGCAGTAGGTAACCATCGCAACATCAACTGTCGGGTCAGGGCAATTAAAGTTCATCATTCGCATTGAATCCGTTACCGCATCAAATACTCTCATTCCGTTCTTTGCGATACTGGACCCCACATAGTCCGCAGCCACAATGGAGGCCACCGTTTCAGCACCAGTGGCGAGTGTTGCGGTTCCCTTTGGAATCGTTGTGGTGAATGTATCCAGTGTTACTCCCGCAAGTTTTGAATTGAGAGAGGCCTTTTGAGCGGTAGAGGGGTTATTCGTGACATTGGATACCTTGAACGAAATATCTGTATTCGGTAAGGTTACCTCAATGTCAATGTTCCCTGAAACGCCTGAGATCGAATCTGTGACCACGATTGTAGTTCCATTGTATCCAGCGCCTACTCCCTTCGCTTTCCAATTACTCACTCCCGCAACAACCGCGTCAACTCCACCAGTGAATGCACCAAAGGTACAAACTGCGGTTCCTGTATTTGCGACTGTGTGAGTGTAAGCATTTGCAGCAACGCCCGAACCAACCGGAGGTCTTACGGTTATCGTAGTTGCGGAGGCTTTTACGCCCTTGTAGCCATGTGTGCCGGCTGCGAATTTAGCAAGGAGATCAATTAACAAACCATTCGCTACATCAGTGGTAGAGTTACCGGTAACAACCGTATAGGTTGCAATCAGTGTACCGTTTGCAGTGATGGAGTGAGTGTCATTGTTTGCTCCCGCAGTAGTGACCGATACCGTTGCCGATGCCAGTGTTTCGGGTACCGAGTTAACGGTAAGTGTTGCCGAGGCCTTTGTTCCAACAACTGAGGCGTTATCGTCAATCGTGGTAAAATGATTTACACGACTAACCCGCAGCTTCGCACCTGATTCCAGTGCTTGTTTGCAGTAGAGCGGGAATAATTCTCCGGCGATCAAACCGCCAAACTCCCTTTTATACTCTGTCCAGTTGGTGACAAGGACCTGTTTTGCAGGTTCCCCACGCTCTGTGATTCCCATAACGCAAGTGATACCTTTTAACGAGTTTCCGATGATAATAGAAAGATCGGTAATGCTCGTCTTTACGCCCGGTGTTCCTGATAAGTTTTGCATTTTCCGTTTTTTTTGATTAGTGAATGCCTTGTGTGAATAAAGATAATATTTCGCTAAAGAGGAACAGTTAATTCCAGTAAAGTATTTTCCTCTAAATCTTCAAGATCAATTTTAATTTCAATGTTTTCAGCAATAGCACCTCCACTGGTTGAAGTGTTCAAGTCTTTTGCCGGTACTGTAAACCTGATACCTCTCTCAATGAAATCTGAGCCCGAAGTATCAAACGAAGATTGACGGATGATAACAAAGTAATCATTCAACCGATACCCTGAATCATTGTATCCGTACAGTGCTGCATGAGCTCCGATGGTTTTATTAATCAGGTCCTCAATTATTGAGGCATATTCTTCCGAATAAGCGATATACTGCAACTGGAAATCAATATCGTAAAGGTTCTTTGCAGTGAGCGTTTTCAGGAAGTATTTTTTCGGAGCAATAGAATCCACCCCTCCGTAGAAATTGTAAAACCGAATGACACTGTTTCCCGTTGTGGTGAATACAACCGAACACTCCCTGTTTCCTGATACTCCCATACCTACGGGAGCAAGTATATCAAGTCGTTCGTAACCATCCTGACCAAGCGCAATTCTGTTTAGTAAATATTCGGGAAAGTTCGCACTGATCTCCGCAACAACCCTATCCATTAACTCCGTTACGGTTTCCGCTCCGGTTGTTAGCGTACAAAGCGTTACCGGTATGTCTCCCTGAATGATTAAACTGAATTCCTCTCCCTGTATCACACTATCAATTTCGACCTGAGCCACCGCCCTTGTTTCAGCAATGGGGGGAGTGTATGCCTCAGTGTATTCAGGAACGGTAATGGTACCCCTTTTCGACTTATCAGTAACGACCAAATCCAGTGCTATGTCATTGGTTTTTCTTCTCGGTCTTGCATTGTAACCGCCAACATTGAATACCTCAATCAATTCCTTTCCGGATGATAGTATAACCTGTTTCGCCTCAAAGAATCCCATCGGGTCCTTTGGATTGAGAAAAGGAACTATATCAGGGAAGTATCCGCTCTGTACCGTTGCCAATCGTAGAGCCTCAAAAATACCGTTGCCAATCTCTCTTACTGTCATGAAGTTTTGTATTTGCGTTTACACTCTTTGAGATACAATTCAGTGAACAATTTTTGAAGTCCTTCATCCATCAGTTTTTTATGTGCCGGCAGCAAAAATGGTCTTGCCGGTATATTCCTTTTCTTTGAGCCAAACTCCATGATGGCCGCAATGTTCGCAAGGCTTTCACCCTCCCTGTTTATAGCCTCTCTTTTCAATCCAATGAACACCTGTTTCTTATCCGCAAACGAAGTGATACGGTTGAACATATCCCTTGTGCGCATAAGCATGAGAGAGGAATAACCATGTTTCTTTTTCCAGTTCCGGTATTTGTCTTTGAGGGGGGGCCATTCTGACGGTTGCGATTGAATAACCTTTACAACATATCGCTCCCCTTTGAGGCCGATCTGTTTTAATGCTACTTCGTTCGCACTCTGAATATCAGTTTTCATGCCCTTGATCTGAGCCGCAGCAGCTTTCCAGTCACCTATTTTTTTGATCGAGGCCATTATACATTTTGAACTTGACGAGCGAAGAAAACTTTCAGCATTACATTACGATCTTTTAACTGGCCTATTTGTTGAACCAGTGTGACAAGCATTTCCTCTCCATCTATCTCAATCCGGTCAACCGTCTCGAGCATGAGAACCGATAATACCCCGTTCTCGTCACTGATCAATACCCCTCCGGATTCTCCCGTCACTGATAACAATGCATCAATGTTAAACAGTACATATCCATTTTGTAAATGAGATACTCCCTGGCGAGTTTCCTGTGGTTCGGTTGTTTCCCATTTGATCAATCCCATCAGGTCAAAGCGTTCGTAACTGGAATGCTTGTTTTGATCTGTGTTCATACGGTTCATTGATTCCTGAAAAAGTTTATAAGTGATTTCCTTTTGCAGAAATGTTTCGGAGACATCTCCAATAGCTGACCGTATATCGGTAAAATCCTGATCTGTTAACAGCTTACTCATGGGGTCAAATAGCTAATATCGTCAACCGTTTCAGTGTTTCCGGTATTATCATCCGGAACGAATGAGACAAATGATGGCATTGTGAAAGGAATCTTTTTCTCACAATCAGGTAGATAATACCCCAATGAATAACCATATTTGCAGTATGTAGCTTTGATCTCTGCAATCAGGTCAACAGATTCCATTAACAACTCATTTCCGTCACCGGCTTTGGCGTATTCAAATTCTGCCTCAACTACATCGGCCTTACCTTTTTTGATATGCTTACCACCGGAAGATGAACTACCTCCCACCCCTCCGAGATTGGTTACGATCTTGCGTTTGAGGATAGTGTGAGCGGTTAATTCCGCAACCAACATTCGCCTCAGTCCACGATACGAACTATCTTCCTCAACAATATCATCCGCAAAACGGGTCCATGGTTGTAGATAGTAATACATTTCCTGTTTAAAATCACTGATAAGTTCCGAATTCTGCGGAGTAACCGCAAGGAATGGGAGCCTATTGTAAACCATTTGTTCAACTGTTTTCTGTGGCATATTCCTGAAAATTAAAAAGGTTCACCTAACCATTACAAGCGGGTAGGTGAACCTCAATATTGGACTACGGTTAATTACTCGGTCGGTGCAACTTTTCCCTGAATTTCAGCAACCAGTTTGGGCGCACTTAATAGGTAATCAACTACAGCTGCAATCCCTCTGCCGAGATTGAAGGTTCCGTATTTCATCCATCCCGTATTTGTTGTGAACACTTCTTTCTCCAACGCTTTTTGTATCAATTCTGTGATCTCCGAGCGATTGAGTTCTTTTTTCAGGTTTTCCTCTGCGGCGGGAGCTGGAGCGTTTGATTGATCCGGTTCCTCCACCTGTGCAGATTGAGGGGGTTCTGCATTTTCCTTTTCTGTTACCGGTGCTTCATCTGTCTTTTCATCCAGTGAGCCGGCATCCCCCTCGTCTTTCTGAGTCGGTAAAACCGTTTCCGGTAAAACCTCCCCTACCTGAATTGAAGAATTTGCCTCCTGTGAGCCCTCCGGTTTGATGGGGTCAACGATCTCCCCCCCTACGGTGTTACCACCTGATTCCTCAGTAGGTATTCCGTAATAGGCCTCGAATTCGTTTTTGTCAACCTCAATGATCACTCCCTTTGCAAGTAGCGATTTTAACTCCGGAGAGGATTCCAGTTCTACCGGAGCATCTCTTACGAAAGAGACGCCCAGTACAACCGACCAATATGTTCCTGATGTGTCTTTCAGGCGATAATATTTCTTTTCCATGGGGTAAAATATTAATCAGGGGTTAATTAACCTTGTAGCGATTTGAACGATACATTGATACGGCTATCAATATCCATGTAATCCGGAAATTTGTTGCCTGACCATGCTTTGGATTTGTCCAAGATCAACCGGCCATCCCTGCGGAGAATCGCAAAACCGATATAATCTGAAACGAAGATTTCTTCTTCCTGCGTCTGTGGATTCCTGCGGGTTTCCGTTTTCATGCCTTTCCATTTCAGTTTTGCCATTGCCTTTGTGGGAGCAAGTAACATTAACTGATTTGACGGCATGACATAAACATCTTCCTGTAAGGAAATGATCTTACCCATCAATCCATTGATCTGACCGAGCGTTGTGCCACCGGCAAACCCTTTGAACTGGTCAAGAACATTAATATCCAAACCATCTTCTTCACCGTATAGAATGCGGGTTACCGGTCTCTTTAACCTCTCAAGACGGGAAACTCCCCGTTTGATATCCTTGTATGCGAAGGATGAACCGTTTTCCGTTCCGATAACAGGACATGATTCAGAACCATCGGCCTGTTCACCGTTAACCAGTACGGTCAATGCTTCAACATCGGAGGCAATACTCATATCGGTTCCGACTTCACCAAGGAAATTGAATAACATATCGAGGCTTGACTGGTCAACCAGTTCATCCGTCATTTTGAATCCGATTCCAACTTTGTACAGGGTAGCTGATTTCTGTCCGAATGCTACGGTTCCGAAAGGAATTGATTCCGCCTGTTCAATTTTACGGGGTGTTGCGTTACCTCTTTTGATGAACGGCATTTTGATGTCTCTTGCATTAACGGTTTGCGTAGTGGCAATCCAGTTAGCGTGCAATGAACTGGCCTCGTAATCGGTCCTGATCGCTGCCATGATCATTTCAGGGATGATGAAACGCCATTCCGAATTGATGTCACTGGTATTGTTCAAACCGTCAAATTGAGAGTGACGAATGAGAGCGCCCTGTACAACACTGGAAGTGAGGTTATCGTTTCCGAACCTTTGAGCAACCCGAGCCAGGGTATCAGTTCCCATGAAAATCTCCATCTGTTTGAAATAGGTTTTCATGTCAACGCCGTAAGCGTGTTTCAATGCCTGATCAAACGACAAATCGTATGCAGGGATTGGCAACCCTTTTTTATCCTCTGATCTGCCGAGGCGGGTTTGAATAATTCCTTGAACGAACTCACTGAAAGATTCTTCGTATGCTCCACGAACATCTTTAGGGTCCAATGTTCCGACAAAATCACCTTTCATTACATTACTGTTATGAGTCCGGAGTTTCGCCCATTTTTCTTTTGAAAGTGCCATGTTATTAAAATTAAAGGGTTTACAAAATTATGATAAAATTCCGGCAGCAATGAGTTTTGCCTTCATATCCTCAACCAGTACACGGAGATTTTCTACCGCAACTCTCAATGTATTGAGATCAGCTTTGGAGGCAATATCCGTAGTCGCACCAGTTGTGGTAAATGCGGAAGACTGCGGGTTTGAAGTGTAAGCGGCGAGAGCGGTAGCACCGGCTTTAACCGAAATACCATCCATGATACCAACGGTAATAGAACCATTCTGCGCAGCACCTTTGATTACCAACCCGACCGATGGATTGTTTCCAGTGGCAAGTATGTATTCAGGGATATGGGTAGTGGCGTCTTTGTTCCCGTTCGGGTTAACAAATACTCCCGCATTGATAGTACCACCGATTGCCTTTGCTTTAATAACGGCGGTGAAGAATGTTCTCACTGTAACCCTTGCACCGTTGGCAGCGCCAACAACTACAATACCCAAAGGTATATCACTTGCGGCATCTCTTTTGTCAATCGTGCCATCAGTTTTGAGAGTTACTTCCTGACCTTCGGTTAATGCTGCACCGGAGTCATTGACGAACGAAAACTGCAACGCATCGTGACGAATGTCAGTCATTACTACCGTTGCAGCATTTTGAATTGTTCCAGTCATGTTGCTTGTTTTTAAGGATTAATGATTAAATGATTATTGACGAAATGCCAACGGCATATTGAATTCTACATTACCGGAATTGGAATCCTCCGTAGTTTCAGCAGTGGTCGAACGGAAAGAGACATTGGTGCTTTTGCAGTCCAGGCATACACCGGTAAATTCTTCACCGATTTTCTTCCCGTATTGTTTCAGCATACCATCCAGTAATTTAGAATCCGCTCCCTGAATCGTAGCGAGTACGGCAGCATCTTCGTTCTTTTCACCAACGGCCAGCTTGTAGGCTTTCACGCAAGTTGTGCGCTTGTGTTCCAGTGATTCTTTTCCCACGATAGCGAATGGCAGTATGGCCTCAATAGTGGTATTCTCCCCGATCTTTTTCAATTCTGCGGAGATAGTCTCAACCTTATCCAGTGGAATAAGAGCGGAGAGTTTTGCGACATTGGCCTCGGCTGCGGTTACCTTGTCTTTGGTTGCCTGTAACAGGTCCGCATTGGCTTTCATCGTGGTAAATTCAGGGGTCTTGGTGAATGTATGCTGTTTCAGTAGATCAACTGTGACCGCTTCTTCTGCTACCCCCATTACCGTTGCTAAAAATTTTTGAAGTTCGTTCATTGGTTCTTCATTTTTTGGATTAACAAATAGTGGATTTTCCGTTTTACTGTAATTAATAATTTCTTGTCTGTATAAATTTACCGTCTTTTCGTCACTGAAAACATTTGAGGCAATAAAAAAGCGATTGTCTTTTTTATAGATTCCAGTGAGCGGGTCCTGATCGAACTGATCTGCGCCTACAATGTTTGAGCGATCTATGTTAATGGGGTTACCCTTTTCATCCAACATTTTTGCAAACGGGTCCGCACCATTCCATACCAGTGATGTCTCATAAGCTGCAACCGCATCTACGGCGATTCTGCGCACCATCTTTCCCTCTACCAAACGCCCTATTTGACGCTCAAATTCCCAATCATCCTGATTACCGGATTGATCTTTGAACTCATGAGACGGTTCCCACTCGAAAACGATTGTTACCGAAACACTTTGTATCTGTGGAACAGGATATGAGGCCAACTGTCTGCAAAGATCGGTATGTAACTTGCCATCAATCCATATCGGACCATCTACCCCTGCCGGTATCAATGTTCCATTTACCTTTTTTGCGGGAGAAAAGATCAACTGGCCGTTCGTTCCTACAACATTGGTGACATCCATATTGTGATTCAGGTAAACCGGCTGATAGGATAACAATTGAGGAATCTTTTTGATAACCTTTTCATTGCTGAAATCGGTTGCTTTCCATGTACCTCCCCCGATAATCGTTGCACTGATATGTCGGAACTGGAAAGGAAGAAAGTCCTCCGGTTTGGGCACCGCATTACTCAAATCCCCGCTCACATTCGCCTGTCTGTAAGTATCGGAGAATTTTAACTCCTTGCGAAGTTTTGTTGCCATCAATCCCTGATCTGAGGCATTGAGAATGACTAACGAATTGTCGTTAATCAAAGTGAGAATTCCTATTCTTTTTGTCATTGGAATTAATTATTACTGGTTAAATTACTGCGACAATTCTACCCCTACAATGAGGATGATACGGCGGTTGCTGAATTCCGGAGGCCGACATGGCACTGGAATCCATCCCCTTAAATGTTGCTAAATTGATAATCGTTGCAAATGGTGAAACACTGTTAATACTCTCCGGTCCCGCACTGATCTTTCCAGTGATCTTGCTCACTGCTTGTGGAACCTCAAACTCCATCCCATTCAATGTTTGGCAATATTCGCAAGTATTCTCGTCAACAACCTCAATAACCTCAAATTTCTGTACCCTTGCCTGATTCATGTACTTTATGTTCGCATCATTGCGTAGAGACGATACAGTGGTATCAATTATACGCCTGATCTTCCATGATTCATGTTGCATTAACTCACTGAATTGCTTCTTGAAATCACTGACAAAGCCGGGATTATTACCGAACGGAACACTCCCCTCAATATACCGCTCTCTCATTAACCGGTACACTTTCTTTTTTACATCAGGGTCAGTTATGAATTTCCCAAGGTACATACTGTCAACACTGCAAGCGTGTTCTATTGCCCTGAAATCATTCATGTCGAAAAGTGCTTCCGGTATCGGAGCATCCTTGTAACTGATCGCTTCATTTGAGATCGTGGCACTTTTCGAGAATATCCGTTTGTCCTTGCGGTAGTGAGAATAGATTTTGTCAACATTGTTTTTCGTGACGGTATTCTGCTTGTGGAGATACAAGTTATCCCACCCTCTCAATATTTCGAGATAGACCAGTGCACATACTGATTCAACCTCTAATGACCGATCTTTCAGGGATAGCGTGTGAGCAACCCTGTCAGTAATATCCCGAACCGCTTTTACATAAATTGCATAACTGTCGGCAAAGTAGTGATCGGCATAATGTTGTACGGTTTCATCCCCGAATTCCAACCTTTGATATGTTGGTTCTGCGGTTAATCCATCGCATTCAATGGTGAAGTACGGATACACTGGAACATGAGCCTTTAACTGAGCCTCAAACCTTTGTATCTCCCTGATATTACTCTGTTCATCGGTAACCTCCGGAACCGGTTTCTTCTTATCTTTTTTGTTGGGTTTACCGGTTACTGGGTCCGTTTCCGGATTCATATCTTCGGGTGTGCCATCAGGGGGTGTTGCATCAGGTACGAGATCTTCAACCGGAACGATCTCCTGACCCTGATCGTTATATACTGGTCCTTCCTCTGCGGGTGTTTCGTATTCCAGTTCTTGCGCTCCTGTGGTTTGATCTATAAAACCGGCGTTGCGCTTTTTAATTACATTGCCGATCTTTAAGTTCTCCGCCTGTTGTTCCGCAACCATATCACTGACAAGAGCGGTCTTGCTTTTTACATCGACGAACCCGGGGGAGTAACCCGCTAACCTCAATGCCAGGTAATACATTTCGGAATAGAATGCATCAACTACCTGTTGGTAATCTCTCACTTGGGAGATCATCTTCCGGAGGATAACTCTGCCAAAGGTTTCCGTTGTGGAGTAATTACGGCCGAGCATATTGGGGTCCTGTTTCAAACCGGCGAAGATCATCAGTTGAACGATCTTTACTAATCCCTCTGCACCAGTGACATTCATATTGTTTCCCTGTAAGGTGAATTTATGAGTGTCTTTGAATCCCGCAACCATACCCTTACCGAGATTCTTTTCCAGTTGAGGATACACTTTCGTTTCGAGATAATTAACAAGGCGATCGTAATATTCAGTTTCCGTTTCGGTAACTCCCATCTCAGGCGGGGTAACCTCTGCGGAGAGGAATCCAAGCATTCCTAATTTCTGAATAATAAATTTCAGGTTTGCGGTCATATCCTTTTGAATCAATAACCCCTCAATCGCCGCAATGAAAGGGGGAGTAGGATATGGACCCTCAAATATTCTTCTCCAAGCGATATACTTGTAAGTGATGTTATTCAGTTTTTTCATACCTATGAATGTATCCCCTTGTGCGTACTGGCTTGACATTGCATTGGTATTGATAATTTGATATGGTTCAAAATTATCGCTCTCCAAATCGTAAACGAAATAAATGTATTTTGGTGATACCCTTGCGATCTGTTTAACTCCTGACAAATCAGGGAGCGGGATGATCTCGGCACTGAGAGCGCCATTAATGACCACTTGCGAAATAAGATCACTTTTCAATGATCTTTGACCTCCGGAGTGATGGTACCATTTCTTCTCCTCAGTCCGTAAAAACTTTTTCATTTCCCTTGCCTGATCTGCGGTAACTTCATCGGAGAAAGTTATCTCATGGTCAGTGTTTGCCAACTGGACAATGTTATCCAGTGCATAAGCTACATCAGGATTATATACCGCAAGGTGTTCCATGGTGGAGAACCACTCTCGGGCAAAATCCAGTGTTACCGGTTGTAACTTTGTTGTGGGAACGAACCCTGCAAAGGTAGGCATTGACGATCTTTGACCGTCTGATATAGGCATTGGAACTGTGCCTCCGAACCTTCTTCGTAGAGCCTGATATACATAATTTCCGATTTTCTCACTTATTTTCATGCCCATTATTTTGTCAAATATACGAAAAAAGCCTACCGTTATCGGTAGGCCTCTTTCTTTTCATGGGTGATGTTCCGTATCAGGTTAACGGTTATCGTTCACCGTACCTCACTGGATTAACCGGAGGGGTGCTTTCCTGATCTTTAACATACATAGCGCAATCTGTGTACCGCTTTCTTTGAATTCTCCCGCATCAATATCTTTGATCTGTGCGTTATAGGCTTCAAGCCACGCCCTGAATGCTGCCTCTTTTCCATTACCGGAAGTGCGCCAATGGTTTGAGGCCAGTGTGACCATCACTCCCCCGGGTTTCAGGCAAGAAAACATTTTGTAAATGTGATCTATATCCTGATTCTTCGTGAATGGAGGGTTTGCAATAATCCTGTCAAACACTGGTTCGCTTTCCAGTGAGATAAAATCGTCATTCTCCGGATTCAACCTGAATACCCTCTCCATCTTATCAAATTTATCCGTAAGGACCGGATTCATCAGGGGGTTCTTCTCAATGAAAAAGATCGTGCTGTCAGGCATCAATCGCAATACTGCATCCATCAGTGAACCGCTCCCCGCAGATGGTTCCATGATGGATACTCCCTGTTCCAGTTCCAGTATTGAGGTCATGAGATCGGCTACATGGGCGGGAGTAGGGAAGAACTGATTTTCCTTTTTGAGATCAATTTTATCTCCCCCTCTCAATCGTTCCAGTATATCCGTTGGGTCATGAGAGAAAACAAATCCTGCGATCTTACCTCCTTTCCACATTCCACCGGATTTGACCAGTGCGCTTTTCAGTGCCATGTAACTCTCCCTGTCCAACTGGACTTGTGGGGGATGAATAGTGTTACCCTTTACGGTACATAATTCGAGTGCTTGTTGTGTGTTCATTTTTACGGTTTTAAGTGATTGAAATTTGTTTACTGTTTTGCCATGGGTAAACCATTGTTGACATCATTTGTGCGATCTTGTCACAATACTTTGAAAATGCCTCAACCGTATAATCTTCCGCAACATGGATGATACTCAAAATGTTTCCCTGCGGATTCTGTACGCTCACTGTATGTCGAGCGGTTTCATAAATGACCTTGCTCCCATCGGCAAGTTCTACGGTTGTTTTCCCGAAATTGAATTTTGCTGCCATCGTGCTTGTTTTTATGGTTTATACTGATTCTCCTTTCAACTTGAATGCATCTTCCGCAAGTGCTGAATTGATCAATTCGGTAACCTCTGCGGCATCCAGTTTAACTTCAAAGGGTGCCCTTAGATAGATCGGCGTTAATACCGCAAGATCATCGTCATTGTCAAATTTGAGGCCTATCGGTAGGAGATCACTCCCCTGATCAATGAACATTACCACTTGTTTGCAATTCGTGTAAATTGACAATAACATCAGGGTGTCACAACCAGTGAGGCATTCTCTACGGCCCGGACCCTCATACCGGTTATTCACTTCCGGATTGTCGAATAATACCCGAACCAATCCATGTATAGGAAAATTGTTCTCTCTACTGATAATCTGTGCAGCCATTACCGGAGCCATTGCGCCGTTAATTGAACCGTCTTTCTGCCTGTATAACAATCCTTGAAATCTCATATATCCAGTTTTAAAATCGTCTCCATAATTCAGTTCCGTTTTCATCCAGTAATACCCTTACCGATTCCTGTCCGTTGGTGAACAAGGGGGTGCCATCAAAGGCATCAATCTTGCCGGGAGAATAATCCCCATAGTAAATTTGCATTTGCCCGCTCTTTTGCGCTTCCGAAACGAGCGCAGATATGCTCTCCGGTGTTGGGATATGTTCAACCTCTCTCCCTATCCACACGCTTACCGTATTGACTGGAATAGGCCACTCTCTGTGCATTCCATTGAATGCGATAGCGGTATATCTCATACGAATCCTCCCGCAATTAACACTGAGGGCATTCCGTATTTGTCATATCCATCAGGTTCAACCGTTTCGCCAGTCATGGATTGAACGATCTCCCCTCCCCTGCGGTCATATCTCGCAATCGCTTTTTTGTACTTCGGGATGGTGAGGAACCCGATACAGTATGCGCCAATAGCAGCCATCGGCACTCTCAATTTTATTTCGCCATAAGTGATACCGGCTGCTATCCCGCCTTGCAGAACTTCAACCGTTACACTGGCACCCATCGGTATATACTTACCGGTTTTTGTAGTCACTGATTTTCTCATTGATGAATTCATTGTTGCATATATTTAGTTGGTTAATACTACTTGCTCAAATCCGGAGAATGAATTTGCATTACCGATACATTTGCGATCGGGCTCACTCCGGTAATAATCCAGTGCCTCAATAACCGCTCCGGTTCTACTGGTTTTTTTCCAAACGATTGAACGGCCTCCCTCATAAAATTTCAGGAATGATTTGCCAACTCTTACTTTGCTGAATGTCGTTTTCATTTTCTATGGTTTTAATGTTGTTGCGTTGACAAAGATAATACCTCCACAATGATATGTCAAGTATTTTATCAATTATTTTTCAAAGTAAAGGGTAACTCCCTCTTGGAGAGGGAGAATAATTTTCATCAAAGTTCTCCGTTATCCGCAAATGAATAGTAGCTATCCATCGTCACAATAAGGTGGTCCAGTAGAGTTATATCCAGTATCTTCCCTGACTCCCTGATCTGCTTTGTTATTCGCTTATCCGCTTCGCTCGGTTGCAAGTTGCCTGATGGATGGTTGTGCATTAACAGGATTGAGCAAGTGCCAGGGGCGTTGAGCGCAAGGGTAAAAACGATCTTCGGGTCAATGATGGTTCCGGTGACCCCTCCAGAGCTGATCTTATACCAACCTATTGCCTTATTCGCTTTACTCAGGCACACAATGAATGCCTCCTCTTTGAATAGCATAACCGATTTCGAGAACACTTCCTTACTCATATCGTACGCATCTTGGGAGGATTTAAGAGTATAATAAACATCGGGGGTATCAGTCATGGTGACAATGATCTGAATTTCCGGAATAAACTTGCGGGGGTAGGTTATCTCTTTTTCCATGGGGTTATAGGGTTAAAGGTTTTCACTGATATAACTCAATTCAGATACCGTTAGGGAGTATCCCTGACTGATCTTATACCTGATTATCTCTTTCGGGGTAAAGTGTTCCTCAAGTGAGCGGATTGGCTCTAATCCCTCTCTCTCTCTCTGACATGATTCGGTAACCAGTGCGTGGAAGATTCCGGAGATAATGTTATCCCGTTCCTCAATGAGTCGATCTTTTTCGTTCAACTGGAAGTCCATCTCGCCGATCTCCTTTTCCAGTTCGGTAACCCGTTCCTGTTCTTTTTCCGCTATGTCATAAGCCTCCTCAACACTTGTTTTATGGATAAGAGGGAAGTCGCTCCGGATATTGACGATCATTTGTTCTTGCTCCTCATGGGAGAATGAATCGGCAAAATAGCTGCCAGTTGTTCCGAGATACTGGATGATTGCGATCTCCATCCGTTTACTCATGGGAGGACGATCATTTTCGAGTGCCTGCCACATTCTTTCTTCGGTAATAGGTTTGCGTGCCATGATTAAGGGGTTTAGGGTTATTACTTGTTATTATCAATTACTGTCACTTTGTCAACCTTGGGAGCAATCAGTTCAAATGCGTAGCTGATCGTGGCTGCTTTTTCCCGAACAATGTTTTCAGGAACATTCCTGTTACGGAGAGCGTTCCTTTTCAGTGATGTTTCCAGTGTAACGGTCACATAAATCAGTTCAACAAAGTATCCCTGACCCTGTAAGAGAGAAACATATTTATACATTTTTTCGACATTGGTTCCGGTTCCGTCAATAATGAGATCAACTCCCTGACCCATGTAGAGGAAAAATGCTTTTTCGGTTTCAATCTGTGACCATGCGTGGAGAGCGTGCGGGTCCTTTGGGTTATAGTCCGGATGGGATTCCTTGAATTGATCGGGGTCGATATTCTTAAACTGATTATCAAAATTGTAACAATTCCTGATAACTGTGCTTTTTCCACTTGCGGGGAGTCCCATTGTTAAGATCGCTTTTTTCATATCACTTGGTTTTTTCATTGTTGCTCCGACAAAGGTAACACAATTTTATGAAATGTCAAGTGTTTTTTCAAATATCTTTTCAGAAATGATCTAACTCGTTCGGGGAGAGGGAGAATAATTTTCGGGAGAGAGAGGTAAAAACAGAACCGGAACACGCCAGCGGGAGGGAAGTCTTATCTGCAACAACAAAAAAACCACTTCGCCAACGGTTCCGGTTATACCCTTAAACCCCTTTATGAGTAATACTGCTTGCAGCTATCGCATATACCGTCTCCTGTATCCTGATCGAAACGGACCTGATTTACGAATTGATCTTTGAAGAACTCTCCGCAACAACCGCACTCCAAAGATACAACAGTTAGATCGGTTGAGCGCACTGGTACCCTCACATTTTTATTAACAACTTCCGCATCAGGTTTCATGCACTCTTTGAAGTATCTCAATACCTCTCCCTCACTTTTAATCCATCCAACGGTAATACTCTCAATCTTACCTCTCGTCTGATCGACCACGGCAACCTCTAATACGCCCGTACCGGATGGTGAACTATCATCCACAAAGATAATGTTACCTACCTGATATCCGTTGCGCTGAAAGTTACCGGAAAAGAATGCCCTGGCAACCGATTCAATATCGGCTGCCGGAACAATATGGTTAACTCTGTTCTCGAAATTCATCGCTACCTCCCGTCGTAAACTCCGGTTTCAACTCTGTCATGAATAGCGATCGGCTGATCACTTGGAAAACGGCTATCACTGGTATAAAGGAAATTCCCGCCAAACATGGAGTGAGTTCCTGAATCAATGGAGAGCGGTTTTACATAAGGGTGCGGAGATTTAATCCGGACTGCGGTTCCCTCAATAGTGATGGCTCCCTTTACGCCTACATTCATGAATTCAAGTTTAACAACCTTTGCGGGATTCGTCTCAGTGAAGATCTGCGGGATACCCTCTCCCACCAGTAACAGTTGATCGTGCTTTGAACTGGACCCCCTTGCGGTACAATCCATTCCGGTGTTCCGGTAAACATCGCACCATAAGCCTTTGTATTCAGTGATCGTTGGCGTGAAGTCGGGTGCCGGTTTGATCTCGTCAACTGGTTTACGGAAATCGCTTGCCTGAAAATCGCTACCTCTCGGCATCTCAATTTCTTCATTCGGTGCGCTCTGCTGAACGATCTTCTCCGGTTCGGGTGTGAATACTGGAAAGATCGGTTCCGGTTCCTTATCGGCCTCAATCTGCTTGTCAAGGACAGAAATCCAGTTATCCCATTCTTCGGTAGTGAATAAACCGATTTTGTCAGGGTACATGATCATGCCTTTGTATGCGAAGTATTCTCCATTGAATGTCATCCCCCGTTTGTACAACTGGTTCGTGCGGTTACTGATCTTTTGAATTTCGGCCAACCTGATCGCTTCCTTTTCATCGTCGATCTTTTTAATCTTCGCCTCGAGGTCACTCTCAATCGGTGTCAATAATTCGGTTAACTGTTTTGCTGCGGCCATGAGGTCTCTTTGGAATGAGAGAGCGGGTTCATTCAGTTCCTTGCGTTTGCGCTCTACTCCGGTGCGGATAGACTTGACATTCTTCCTTGCCTTGTCAACCGCTTCATACCCCGCTTTGTCATTAATGTCAACAATGACCAGTGCGGAGCAATCGCTTTTCAATTTAGCGACATCTCCGGTGATCTTTTTCAGCGTGGATACACTGGATTTAGTGTACTTTTCCAGTGTGTTGACTGTGCTTTCAATCTCTTTTTTTGCCATGATGGTAAGTGTTTAGGTGAATAATTATGTTGGTTAACTTTGATCTTCCGGTAATAGTTCTGCCATTTCTGACTCAACCCTCTCAATCTTTTTCAGGATTTGCATATAAATCGTATCATCTTCCGGTTTGTATCCCTTTCCGTTATTTGCCAACCCGCAACGATATATGAGAGCCTTATGTTCTTGTAAACTTTTCATTTTTTTATCCAGTTGGATAACTCTCTTTACTTTCTGATCTGTGGTCATAATATTATTTTTTAGGTTGTGGATTCTTCGGTTGTGGATTTGAACAATGGCACCGATAACCGTAACGAGTGGTCCAGTATATCACATGGCCACACCCGCAAACCTTACCGGCATCAGGATGGTTTTTACTATTTATAGTCACGATCTGTTTTGACATGATGTTTGTTTTTAAGGTTATCAAAATAGAGAACAAAAAAATTTCAGGGAGCTATGCTGCTAACTCCCTGATGGTATAATCGGACCTTATGACAAGGTTGTTTTTTCGAGTGATCTCCAAGCACACTTTCGTATATCCAAGTTCTCCGAGCCTCCCTATCAATGATGTGACGAGATACAGGTAACCCATCTTCGGGAACAGATCAATGAATGGGACCCATCCCTCTCCCTGTTTCCAAGCTGAGTCAATCGCTACCTGACTATCAGGATACAGGCGATCAACTTTCCTGAAAACCTTTGATTCTACGGATACTCTCTGATTGTTCATTGCGTTTTTCGTTTGATAATTTCAATGCAAAAGTACAGTATCTTTTGTCGATTGTCAAGTTTTTTCTCATTTATTTTTGACCTATATCAAAAATAGTTATGAACAATCTGATACCACTGGTTTACCCAAAAGGTAAATCTCGAGTCGGTCTATAATAGTTCTTCCGCATCCAGTTCCAGTAAACGAACGCATCGGCCATGTTCGGAGACTTACCCCCGAGTTTTTTCTTGATCTCGTCTTTTCCCTCTATTCCTATCTTCCCGCCAGTAACCGAATAAGAGACTACCAATAACTCCCGTTTCAATGCCTTGTAAACATTCGGGGGGAGGTTAATCCTGATCTCTCCCTTTTTCATGTCCAACATTGCGGTAAAATACATTTGAGAGCGCAGCGAGTTATATTCGTACAAGGGTGTTGAGGTAGATTTGTCAACCGGAATAACTTTCTTCAACTGGCCACCCTGTAAACCGATTACTTTGATATGGTTATCCCTGAAAGTATTGATCGTTCCAACCCCTACGCCAACGGCATCAACGCCAATATTCCAGTGAGCAATTTGATGGTTCGCTAATTTACTGGTCCGGTAAACAATATCATGTTCAAAGAACTTATTTCGTGCCATATCCCGCAGGGTATCATCTTCGTACATGATGTTATACGCAAGGTAATTGGCATCAGGACAATGGAATTCGTGTAAGATATTGAGTTCGTTTCCGGTCCCCCATGCCAAACACGCCTTGTCTCCATCTATTGAGTTTGCGACATCAATGCCGAGAGCGTTTTGGAATTCCTTACCTCTATTGATATCCCCGCCAATAAAAGCCTCCGGATTGTTAACATTGCATTGCTCCATGTATGCGTTCCTGAATAAGCTGTCAACCGCCTCAGTGGGAGCAATACCTCTCACACGAGATTTATAAAAAGGAGAATCCTCCCCGTATTCTTCCTTTCGGAAGTCAATACTGGAAACGGTTACTGCGCCAGGGATTAGAGATTGTTTAAGAACGATGTTCGGATGATCGTAAGCACTGATAGTGATATGAACTGTTTTGCTCAATCCGCAGAACTGATGGAGCGCATCTAATTGCGAGTCCGGATTGCCAACCGCAATAACGAGATTGTTTTCAGCAGTGGAGGTGTTCTCTACTGCTTTGATAATAGCGGGAGGCAAACCCGCACATTCTTCCAATACGAAAAGCATATTCTCCCTGTGGAATCCTTGCATCTTTGTAGCTGATTCTTCACCGGCACCAACCTGTGAGACAAATCCAATAGCCTCATGGCCTACATCGTATTCAGTGGTTCGGGTAAAACTGTTTTGCGCTTTTTTACTTCGACTATCTACCACCAGTGAGAGTGTTAACATTTCCGCAAAGGTCCTGATTCGGGTAAACTTGTCAAATGCTGAGGCCATCTCCATCCACAAGATTCTTTTCAACTGTTCTTTTTTTGGCGCAGTAGTTACCACCAGTGAGTTAGGAAAAACATCGAGGAACCAGTAAATTATTCTTGGGAGAATAAATGTTTTACCGGTTGAAGTACCTGATTCAATCCCGACCCATTTGCGCTCTGCCAATGCATTGATAGCGGTAGCAAAGGGGTCCGGTGTTCCATCCCACTGATGGTTTTCGTATCCCGCAAACTTGGACCAGTACCAGTTAGTCTCCGATTCCTGAAATCGCTCCATTTGCCACTG
>Ga0209083_1000363_pt1 | contig 69328 bp, 78 predicted proteins | sample AM7aDNAmetaG_FD_184132 | JGI IMG/M metagenome (GOLD analysis project Ga0209083, IMG submission 184132) | Freshwater microbial communities from Finland to study Microbial Dark Matter (Phase II) - AM7a DNA metaG (SPAdes) (version 3) | ecosystem: Environmental > Aquatic > Freshwater > Lake ... | reverse complement strand
CCATATAATAGTCACATTTTGGATTTTGACAAACTACTTCAATCAATCCTCTCGGTCGGGCCATACACAGTTCACAAATAGTATATGATTTTTCAGGATATAAAGTATGCCAATTTAGGACATTACCTACTTTTCATGGTGTTGTATATCTTGCTTATTGAATATCGGTTCGAGTTAATTAATAAAAGGAGCATGGTTTTGAGCGCTTCATCGTTCCGGACCCTGAATCTTTCTAAAATATCTTTTGACACAACCGTGCTGTAATACTGCTGTAAAATCTCAATTTTTCTCTCTTCCTGGGCAAGAACAACTTCAGGCATACCGCCATAAAATAGGAATTCATCCAGTGCCTTTACAACCATTGCCCACTCATTTTCAGAATACCGGGCCGATTGACTATCAATCTGTATCTCTTTGAATACAAGAAACTCTTTAAACGAAAGAGGGAACACTTTTACCTCCAGGCACCGCCCCCGGAGTTCTGTTGGTATTTCGTGGCTGGATACTTTTGAACTGGAACCCGTGACAAATAAAGAGATATCATAATTATCGTAGATCCTTCGGAGCCACCGGCTCCAGTTTGGCATATCCTGAATTTCATCAAGAAACAAAAATTTCGGTTCAACAAAAAAAGTCTCCTTTATCGAGGGTATCAGGTCAGATAAGAATTTCGTATCACGAGATATTCTTTCATCCTCAAAATTTATATAAAAAACTTCTTCTTTGCGATTTTCGATGAGCAGGCTATTTATTAATCTGAACAGGAGGCAGGTCTTTCCGCATCGCCGAAAACCCGTTGCAACAATGATTTTTCTTGGCTTTACGTTAATGTACTCATCTAACATCCGGTTTCTGGGTTTGAGGGGAGGAATTTTTTTATCAATCCATGAATAAAGAATCGTCTTCATAGATTCACTCATAGTACAATATTGTATTAAATTGTACTATTTATATATTTTTAAAAAAATTATTCGATAGAAAAATTCTTGGGACCTGGAACCGGATGAAATGCTATAAAATCCTGACGTCTGTGCTACATCTCAATTTCACTTGAACTTCCAGTTCACATCCCCCAGATGGTAATCAGAAACCGCACAGGATGATCTTCTGATCCCTCATACACCCGGTTCTCCAAAAATATCTTCTCGTCCCATGGTTTTCCCACCGCCTGATCGAAGATTATGAGATGAGCCTCATCTGCACCGCATCTATCCGCATACTTCCACGTTTGGGCCATCCCGTCAATAATCGTCTGCTCAATGGACCTGCGAAGAACTTTTATTTCTATTATTACTCTCTGAAATGAGCCGTCCTTTAGTCGCCAGAGAATGAAGAGGTCTGTCCGTGTTCTACCCAGCCCGTACTCCCGGTCTATCCGGCCACCTCCATTGATGATTCGCTGAAGGAATGCCTGGAGAAGTATATGAGGACCTGCTTCTTTGTAGGAAAATCGTTCTATCCAAATCTCAGAATTCTCCCGAAAGAACTGCCTGAAGGATTCAATAAGAGTGGGAACCATCAATCTGCCATCTTCATCAACGAACCAGGATTGCCGAATCGCCATCCCGGACTGACTTTCCCAGGCGAGTTGTCTGGGGATGATCTCCTGATAAATTCGGTTGGAGATAGTAATCTCCCCACCCGCAGCCTGATTGATAAGACCAAGGTCCTCTACATATTCAATGTCTTCAGCACGAAGCATTCCTTCATAGACATCTCCCAAGAGGATCGGTTCAATAACCCGTCTCACCCGTTCTTCTTTGAGTTTATCAGCCAGCTGGTCAAGATGCGTCTCCCGCCTCATTATCAGACGTTCCTTAGCTTCCTCAACCATCAATGATGTGATTGGATTTTTCCGATCCCTCCCCTCTTTAATTTCAAAACAGACCTCGTACGCAAGGGCATTGACCAGCCATGGCTGACCGTAGGTAAGATGCCAGATAACTGCAAGTGCAACATCCTCGAATCCCTGGCCTGTCTCTTCAGTATGCTGCAGGCAAAGAGATCTTGTCTCATCGCGAGAAAAGTTTCCAAGCCGAAGTGACTTTGCCTTTATATTAAATGCACTGCCACCGGTGATGATCGCATGGTCTTTTTCGGAGTGGATCCGGTAATCACGAACATCCCTGACTCCGCACAGGATGACTGAAACAGGAAATGAGGAGGGTCTTTCGGGATAACCCGAACGGATCTGACGAAGGAGGGAGATGAGCGTATCACCAACAAGTGCATCAACCTCATCAATACAGAGAACAAGTGGTTTTTCAAACCTGATGCACCACTTAGATAGTATTATTTTAAAAGCTGCATTCTCACCGAACTCCTCAAAACCCTTATTAATGAGTTCCTGGAGGGTTGCATCACCAAGTGTCCTTTCAGCTTGAAAGCCAAGCTCGGCGAGAATCGCTTTTATTCCTTTCCTGACATCCCCCCTGGCAGTCTGGCCGCTCTCTACATTGATATAAAGTGCGGTGTAGATTCCTTCACGGTTCAGGTAATCCCGGAGGGCAAGCAGGCAGGAGGTCTTCCCACTCTGTCTGGGAGCATGAAGGACGAAGTACTTTTCCTGGTTGATCAGGGACAGGATTTCCGGGAGGTCAATTCGTGAAAGCGGAGGGAGGCAGTAGTGTTTTTCACAGTTGACTGGTCCTGCGGTATTGAAGAACCTCATGGTATGATATCATAGGTGATATTGACTGATATCTCTTATTCTATTGGGTCTTTCAATGGCAAAAATTGACATGTAAGATTCTGGATAGGCCTATTAAAGACAAATTTAGTTATCTGATTCCTATGTGAAAGGTACTGGAACAAAAGACTTAGATATAGCCCACTTTATAATTCACCACGGTAATGTGCATATACATCATTAAAATTCAAAGAACCCAGTATACGACTAAAATTGCGAAATAGTGAGGATAATGGGCATGAATAGTAAAAACCTGGTAGCAGATTATCTTATCGATAATAACGAAATGAAGAGTTATCGCTTGAAAAGCCATTGCTTCGTGAGGTTCCCTTTGAAACAAAAGTATTTGAGCGATATTCACGGGTAGAAAAGGCTCTTGAAAACGCAATTATTGAATCACATATCACTTATATCTTCGTCGATGCAGCATATTACAAAGTCCGTGATGGAACAAAGTATCTGAATGAAGCATTGGCTTGTGATTTTTGGTGGAGGTGGATTTCCACACGATGCTTTCTTGTTGAGAATCGCTGGTGCAATCCTTTTCGATATTCATGAAGAATAAATTACAGGCAAACGGCATTTATCTGATGTCAACGAAAGTTACACTATGAATACAGAAGCTGAAATTACAGCTTATTAATTACACTTCCTTCACCACTCAGCATTGGCTTTTTAGATGCTCCTTTGATTTAAATCCGCTCATAATAAGAATCCTGACTAAAATTACATTAACTCAAAGTGTTACCTATTTTTAAATAATAATGAGAAATGACTATAGGTTTTATCAATATGATTTACAGGAAAGATATGATGAAGGGTGTTCTCTTCAAACAAGCCGGACGTTATAACTGGCTTGAGAATGAGGAGAAAAATATCAGGTCTCCTGCCATAATTGTTCATATGGTAGAAATAATTTCAGCAATATTAGAGGGAAATTCATAATGAAAACTCACTTCTTACATCTTATCGAATTTATAATAATTATTTTCTTCGTGTCAATAGCCTTTGCTTCTGACTTTCCAGATAATTCTCAACTCACGGTAACCGATGTGTCCCTTAATCCTGAGGTTTTCTATGAAGGTGACATTGGTACTCTTACGGTAACAGTTATGAATACCGGTTCTGTACCTGCTGTTTTAGATAGAGCTAGTCTCTATTCTAATAGCATCAATGTTTTGCAAACTTTATATAGATCAGTAGGTATTATTGGAGCTCAGAACCGGATGAGTTTTACATTTCCAATAAAGGCCAGTACAATTGAAGGTATTTACTATCCTATCTTTTACCTTTACTTCCGTGATTCAGGGCAGCTGATATATCCTATTAAACTGGTAGTAAGTAACGAACCTCTGAAAATAGGGATCCTTGAAAAGCCTGACACTTTTTCAAATGGACGAAAAGACCAGATATCAGTATCTGTTGGAAACCCCAGGGACAACACAGTTACCGGAGTTACACTTATCTCTGAATGTCAAGGAGCCGAAGTAACACCTACTACTATCCTATTAGGAAGTCTGCCACCAAATTCACAAGTTGTCACTCCCTTTTCGGTAATCCCTGAACGTTCATGTTTGCTCAAGATCAAGGTCCAATACCAAAATGGCGTAAATATTCATGAACAGAACCTTACTATACCAATTAATATCGGAGAGGGAAAAAAACAAGGAGATCCATTAGTTACAAATATCCAGATATTACCTGAAAATGACTACTACCGTTTAACCGGCGATATTTCAAATGCTGGACTTGATGATGCAAAAGGGGTAGTTATTACAATTGGACCTCCAGGTATCCCAATTGATCCATATCGAGTCTATGTTGTTGGTTCGTTGAAACCTGATGATTTTTCCAGTTTTCAATTAACATTCAGAGCCCAACAGACTCCAGAAGTCCCTTTATTACTTTATTTCAAAGACGCCGATGGCAATTCTTTCCAGACAAATATATCTGTGGCAACTGGCCAGATAACAAGTCCTCTACCCAATGCTTCTCCAATTAATTTTCCACTTTTATTAGTCTCACTGTTTATTGTAATAGGATTTTTTGTAGCAGGGGTAATTTACCAGTCTTGGAAAAATATCTAAAAATCTCACTCTCTCATCAGAATCTTCAAAGAATAATAAAAAAAAAGGGCAAAAATAATAAGACACATATCATTCATCTCAGTTTAGTGCCATGTGAAAGAGATTACATTCCTAAGTAACACGATTTACCAAACAATTCTTTTTTTTTTCGTTTTCCGAATTTAGATACCTTTATATATACTTCTAGAGAGAACTGGTTATGTCCTATAAATCAGGCAGAATTGGGCTTGAAATTAAGGATAGGCCTGATTATATAGCTCATTTAATAATTCACAACTCATCATTATATACATCAGTTGATATAATTTCCAAGTTGTACATCTTCTTCTTTCACTAAGAATTTCTTTCCACTCTCATTAATAACATAGCTGTTGGCTGATTTAAACCCGGATTTATTCCAATCTGTAGGATATGGAACAATAAATTCGCCACTTATACTTTTTGTTATATATAAAAACTGGCGGCCGGTATTGGTATGAATTGAAAGAGATATTGTTCCATTTCCCCTAATACGTGCACCTTTCACATATTCGAAAACTTTGACGTACCTGATATCATGGTGGTTTTTTGAGATAGATTGTAGAAGGAGGTTCCATGACGTACCATACGGGTTGTATTCAAGGGGTATGGTATTGATGTCGGTGGGAGATTCATGAATAAGCCTGAAATGCCTCAGCGAACTAATATTTAAATCCAGATCTCCGGCACCATCAAGGAGCTGAAGATTTCTGACCATCATATCCAGATGAAAACCTGAATCGGGATAATTTATTCCTGATATTTTTGATTTATTAATAATTGAGTGATAAGTAATATTTTCGCCTGCCCATGTTCGGATAGCATCGAATTTCGAAAATGCCATATCTACATCCGTTACAATATATTTATCTCCAAAATTTCTAACTATCTTTTCTGCTTTTGATTCATTGGTACTTGTAAAAAAAGATGCGACGCCATTAGAACCGGAGACTCCCAATTGAAAAGGATTTGTTGTTGCAATTCTTTTACTAAATACAGTGATTGCGTGCCCATAATCCCACCACGAAAGGATTGCATATGCATTTTTTGGATAATTAAAAGACTCTTTTTCATATATATAGGTAGAATTAATCCCAGGATCCGGTGTATTAGAACGAAGCCATGACAGGGTTTCCTGCCAGTCGGGATTTATCGATGGGCCGGAAAAAACCCCTAGAGTATTAAGGTCTGCAGTAAACATAAAGAATGGAATAAAAAATAGAAATATCGCAATAATTCCAAAAGATAAGTATCTATCAGTCTGATCTTTGGGCGGGTCAAAATTGCCCTTATTATCATTACAATCAAACTGGGTGGATATATCCAACTTTAAGAATATAAATGATAAAGCTAATCCATATAGGACTGATAAAGGAACAGCAAGGTAGTAAGTATATCTTTGGTGAAGCAGGGCCAGGCATGTTACAATAAAAAGCCAAATAAAAAAAAGTAAAAGTTGAGGGGATATATTCCTGAAAAAATTTCGAAACTGTGAGGAAAAAACAATTCCAGGAATAAAGACAATTACTAATATGAGTATTATAAATCCTAATTCAATGGGTCCGATATAGCCCTGCATTTCTACAATTGTCCCCATTATTGGATTAGATATAAAGAAATTCATTCCCGATGCGATATAATGCGAAAATAATTTCAAATTCGTCAGGATTACAGTTATAGATAAAATAGATCCTATTCCGACAATTAGAAATGCTCTTTTTAGTGATGGCTTCTTAAGATAGATAAGATTTAGAAGAACTAGTAGTCCGGTATATCCAACAATAAGGAGATAGGTTATCGGGTGAGCAATGGTATAAGTAGCAAGTTCAAACGGTCCTGATCGCATACCAAGAAGAATTGAACCAACTGCAGCTGTACAAAAAACACTACTATTAAGAATAAAAAGGAAATCTGCCGGTTCACCCCTAATTGATGATAGAACTGACTGAATGAGGGTGAAAACCACAATTATTAGTGGAAAAAGTAGTACTGTTGTTATTGTCATCAATCCAAAGAGATACATTATACCGGTGAGAACACCGATTAAAAAAGTATTTAAAATTGTTTTTTTATATTGAGATGATAATTTACATTTTTGGATATAGACAAGTGCAAATAGATAGAGAAGGATGAAAATGGAAGTGAATAGAACTTCTGCTATATGATGATCAAAGTAACCATAAAATGAGCGGATAAAATAACCTAGCGGAAATATTGCAATTATTAACCCTGCATATATTGATGAAGTCCTGTCAACAAATAATTTTGTTATTAAATAAACAACAGGGACCATCAGGCCGGCCATAATAACAGGAACAAACAATGCGGTGGTTATTGCAGTTTCAGGGGTTGTCGCTCCGAGAAGGATACAGAACGAAGCGGATATCAGAGTGAAAGCCGGCCCCCATTGTATAGTGTACCCAGTCGGATAAAACATCATCGGGTCAAACCAGCTGTATGAAGGATAGTGTTGTATGGATAGAAGGAGGAGGCGAATATTGTAAAGTGGATCATCAGGTTGGACACGAAGATAAGGTGACAGATTAGTATTCATAAAAAGAGGCAGAAGCCTTAATAGTATGCATAAAACTGATATGATGCATAAAACTGCTATTATTTTATTTTTGGACCAGGAGAATCTGAAAAATTTTATCATTTTAACTCGTGATGTTTTCCTTTCTTTAAGTCTCAATTAATAGAGTTATACTTTTATATAAGCACACCTTTTCGGAATATTTACAGGAATTTATTAATTATGTTCTTTAATTATATTCAAATAAACCATTTCAAGCTTGTTAACAATCTCATTCCAGTCAAAGACACGTGCGAAATTAATACAATTCACCCGCATGGACTGATAATTTTGGATGCAGTCCATTATTGCAGCTGCAAGAGATAATGGATCATTTTTACAAATTCTTCCTGTTTCGGGAGAAATGAAATCACGAACTGCATTATTGGGATGATTTACGGTTACCACCGGAAGACCCGAAGCCAACGCCTCAAGAGCGGTTATCCCAAATCCTTCTCTCAATGAAGGTGAGACATAAATTTTTGAGGCTTTCATCATGGCAATCATGGATTCATAATCGGGTATATGAGAAAAAAACATGAGGTGACCGCTATCAACAAGTTTTTCCCCTTTTTTTTCAAGATTTCGTCGTTCCGGGCCGTCCCCAAGAATTACGCATCGCAGGGGGTCAGGTGAATGTAATAGCAGTTCTAATGCCTGAATTAGGAGAAAAAGGTTTTTTTCCCTGATGAGTCTTCCAACAAAAATTAGGTCAGACTCAATCTTAGCAGGGGAAACTGAACAGATCTGAGGAAAATCAATTCCATTCGGAATAACTGGAAATTCACACCTTACTCTGTTTATTTTCTTTTGTGTAGTGAACGATACAGGCAAAATGTTTCTCGTCATAAATAATATAGAATATTCGATAATCTTCCCAAAAATTCCAAGGTAACCTAGATACTCATACCAGTGATTTTCCCATAATTCATGCCATACAATGACAAATGGGACTTTTTTTAGCAGGCAAACAATTTTTATCGGGAAAAATGAAAAATATGGGAACTGATGTGAAATTATGAGATCAAAAGATTCATTGAGGAGAGGACTGAACAACCTGGATGAATAGATTATTGAAGGCATGATAGTTCGCCGGGAGTCTGTATAAAAAGGTCTGAATTTCGTAACCCCGTGTAATATAACTCCCTCTTTTTCAATAGTGTTCTCGTCTCTCCAGAATTTTACAGAGTACAGATGAATTTCATGTCCCCGTTTGACGAGGCGGGTAGAAACTTCCCATATACGCTTTTCAACTCCTCCTATTTTATAAGGATAAAGTGCATCGTAAACAACTGCTATCTTCATGATAAGACATCCCTGGAATAAAGAGCATAAATCATGGAAATATTACAAGAATTCCAACTCGTTTATTTCACTCAATCTTTCTCATTCAGGAGCATCATACTAATAAAGACAGATGAAAAAATGACTAAAATCCCTAATGCTACAAGAGTCATTGATAATATTGCATCATTCAGCAGGTTAATACTTCCAAAATTTTTTGTTGTCCATGAAACAATAATATAGAAACCAATTAATAATCCCAAAATGAGCAGTGCTCCACCGGCAACAATTAATTTTTCAAGGCTATGGTAGTTCATTACCAAGGATACCCAGCCTTCTTTTTTTTCGTACCCATGAATTACTGAATATACTTTTATCATAACATTCATGAGTATAATTTGTACTCCTACAATGAGAAAGAGTGAGCCCAGGATAAATGAGTGGAAACGGGAAAAAGTGAAATTTCCATCTAAATAGAAGAATGCAATAATTACAGAACCCAGCAGAAATATCAGGAATCCGGGGACACCTAATAGTGAAGTCGGTCTGACCAGGAGGATATAACGCATATGTCTCCATCCATCAGCAAAAGAATGAAGTTTTGAGGGAGATTTTCGTAGATAATAATGGATGGGCACTTCAACAACTTTGAGATTTTTCTGCTGAGCTGCAACTAACATTGCAGTAGCGTATTCCATACCACTTGCAATAATATTAAGTTCCCTTAATTTTTCCGACTTGATCACTCGAAAACCACTATGTACATCAGAATATGAACAGGAAAACACTTTATTAAAGACCCAGGTGAGGATAGGATTACCAATATAGTGATGGAGAGGCGTCATTGCACCTCGTTCGATTGTTCCAAGGAACCTTGAACCCATTACCAGGTCTGCTCCATTTTTCAGAGGTTCAAGTAGCAGAGGAAGTTCTTCAAAGTCGTAAGTGTCATCTCCATCACCAAAAACTATGTACTTACCTTTAGCGTGATCGATTGCGGCTATATAGGCATTACCATATCCCATGTGAGGTGGAAAAATTACAGCTGCACCCAGAGATACGGCGATTTCTGGTGTCCGGTCAGAAGATGAATCTGAAACAATTATCTCGCCAGATATATTATTATTTAGAAAAATACTCTTTATCTTACTGATACAGGACCCAATACTCTTCTCTTCATCAAGAGTCGGGATAAGAACTGATACTTCGGGTCTCTCTCTCTCTTCCTGATTTATCACTGGTTATACATTTGCTCCCGTCATTTCATTAAGTTTGTCTACGAAAATGTTATTAAAAATGAGAAATAGGAAAAATAATTTCACGATTATAATATCAGGTAAGTAAAAACATTTGTATTTATTATTCTATCCAATAACACCGGTTTGTGTAAGGTAAAGAGATAGTCTTTATTACATCACTCACCTTCTGGAGCTGACTCATTTTTAAAGATTTATCAGACAGTGCATAAAATGTCTCATTTATATATAGAGATCTCTTTGCATTGTCATCAGAACAGTAACTTATACCGGTTGTGTCGTCTTTCGGGTTAAAAGGAACTTTTCCAAGTAATTTAAAACCTTTTTCAGGTGTTACCGAGAAAACGTAGACTCCATCCCATACAGTTTCCTGGTAGTCATTCTTTTTTGTTCCAGGTTCTAATACTTCATGGACTGGTATAGCAAGAATATCCTTTTCCTTGTCAAATAAGAATGCCTTATGATCGCTTAAGGCGGGTGAAGAGCTGCCTGCCTTTCCAATTTCATATTTATACAGCATCTTTGGGTCAGTAGCATTGGTAACATCAAAAAGTGCCAGTTTCAGCCCAGCAGGCCTGTAGCCGCCGCTACTAGTCTGTTCAGCCTCTTTTCCTATCCCAATGATATGGTTGGTATCATATGGATGGAGATAATCCGAATATCCTGGGATTTTAAGTTTTCCCAAAACATTGGGATTCTTTGGATCTGATAAATCAACAACAAAGAAGGGGTCCATCTGCTTAAAAGTAACCATGTAGAGTTTATCGCCAATAAATCTGGTTGAATAGATCTTCTCTCCTGGTGCAATTTGAGTTAATTCGCCTATCTTTTTCATAGAGTTGTCAAGCACCACTACATTGTTGTAGGAGTCTGAACCGTATTGATTATTTGTTGTTGCAAGTCTTAAATTTCCACCATATTCATCAAGTGAAAACTGGTTGAGAAGAATTCCATCTATCTCTCCCTTTGCACCATAACCAATTGTCCCGTTTCCAATTGAAATCCTGTGAATTACTGTTTTTTCAGTATTATCTTCGGGTTTTCTTACAGTAGGGGATGGAACAATTTTTAGCTTAGCGAGTACTGTCTTTTTTTCAGATTCACTCATTGAATTGAATGAATCTTCAGCAGAAGATAAGGAAGAGGAATTTCCTATAATTGCCGAGGTGTCAACGTTAACGATAGGACTCCGCAATATAGGCATAGGTTGGTATTTTTCGTATCCAAGATACATATTTCCATTTGATACGTAGAGTGTATTTGTTGAGCCCATAAGGAAAGTCTTTGCGTCAATCTCCTTTCCAGTATTCATGGAAAAGGAAGTAATTGTATGAAACACATATTCAGATTCAGGGTTGTCAAAATAATAAACACCTGGAGTCGTTAGGTTCATTTTTCCTTCGTGAACTGCAGGGACCAATATATCATCATAATTATATGTTTGGATATATTCCTGAGTAATCATGTATACTATGTCACCAATTCTCCTGGAATCATAATAATTGCCATCAACACTGATATTATTGATTAAAACTGGTTTCTTCTTATCCGCAATATTATATGTGATTGCGTCAACTGTCCCGGTTGATGAATATGGAGGGATAATCACATCTGAGGCTAATATATTATACGGATAATACTGATCGTTTGACTCCGCAAAAAGGACAAGGCGGTCACCATTTACATATATATCATCAGGTGTCCCTGAAACTTCAATTTTAGAGACAATCGATGCGTTTGTTGGAGGGTATGCATCAACAATTACAATTTCATTACCGCTAACTATGTAGATGTATTTTCCGTCTGTTTTTACTATATCTGCTTCGTCAACTCCTTTGACCTGAACATTTGTTGTAGAATATCCTCCGCTTGTAACCGAAGATGATTCCTCGCCTGATTGGGTTGATTGTGGTGCAACAACAGCAGAATTTTGAGGAACTGATGCTTTTGACGCAGATAAGCCGGTATCCCTTGCGGTCGTTTCATACATATAATCATATGTGTTTTGTTGGACCTGATTCTTTTTCAGGTAGTCCCGGATTTCTTGAATTGAATTAAATTTTTTCATACCCCCGTTTGAGACAAACGGGTCAACGGCTTCACAAAATCCTGTTATTAATAGAACTAATAATAGAAATGCCAATAATTTAACAATTGTTTTCATACTTACTCGTTCGTCTGATATGTTTCATGATATTATCAAGTTTCCTTATACTTCAAAAAAATTCTAAGTCTATTATCATGATTTTTATTGAAAGAATTTTACTAGAAAAATATTCAATTCATGAAAAAAAATTAAATAATGCCTTATATCGCCATAAAGTAACAAGTCTGACGGATTTTGAAGAAAAAAGTGATTGGGAAAAATTATAATTTGCCTTTTTCAGCCACGCTTTCCAAGTTCTTTGTCCAGGTAAAAGAGGTGACCTATTACATCACCAACCTGCTTTATCTTCTCAACTATCTCACTCGCATTTGCCTCTTCTTCAACCTGCTCTGCGACAAACCACTGGAGCATGTTAAGTGTTGCAAAGTCCTTCTCTTTGCCTGCAAGTTCAACAAGGTCATGAATCATCTTAGTGACTTTCTGCTCATGCTCATACACCTCAGAAAAGACCTCCCCCAATGTTTTCCATGGTGTCTTTGGAGCTTCTATTGGGAGCAGTTTCACTTCTCCTCCTGCTTCCTCGATGTAAGTAAGAATCTTCATTGCATGCATATACTCTTCATCAGACTGGAGAGCAAGCCAGTGGCCTGACCCTTTCATATTGATAGAGTTTGCATATACTGTCATAGCCCGGTACAGGTACGAAGAATAGAGTTCGCGGTTAACCTGTTTGTTTAAGGCTTCTTCAATAGTTTTTTTTAACATAATATACTCCTGTATCTGATATTCTGTATTCTCTCACAATAAGTGTTTCGACAGATGCTTTTTTTTTTTGTTGTTTTAACTTATATGAATTGTTCCGGATCAGAGTCAAACTTCTTTTTACATCCTGGTGCACAAAAATAATATGTATTTCCCTTATACTCACTAGTCCATTTGGCAGTCTTTTCATCGACCTGCATCTTGCATATCGGATCTATTGCCATACATCTCTCTTCCTTGCAGGAGGTATATACTTTTTGAGCATGAGGGAGAGGCTGACAACAGTCACCGATGATAATGCCATTGCAAATGCCCCGTACTCAGGTCTGAATGTAATTCCGGTAAATGGATATAAAAGACCTGCTGCGACAGGTATCAATATTGCATTGTAAGCAAAAGCCCAGAATATGTTCCCTTTAATCCTGTTCATGACTTTGGTTGCAAGTTCTATTGCAGCCACCGCATCAAGTGGATCATTTCTTATAAGGACAATCCCCCCACTCTCAATAGCAACATCTGTCCCGCTTCCAAGTGCAATCCCTACATCTGCCTGTGCAAGCGCCGGGGCATCATTTATCCCGTCCCCTACAAATGCAACTTTTTCATTTTTTGACTGAAGTTCGCTTACAATATTCGCTTTTTTACCAGGTAAAACGCTTGAGAACACCCGCTTAATCCCAATTTTATTTGCGATTGCTGATGCTGTCCTTTCTCCATCTCCAGTGACGAGTGCTACACTGACATGCCTCTCAATTAGGGCTTTAACTGCCTCCCCTGAATTTCGTTTCAGTCGGTCTTCAATTCCAAGGATTCCTGAAACATTTCCTGAAATTGCAATGTAAACAACTGTCATTCCCTGCTCTTCAAGGTCACTAGCCTGCAGTTCATCATCAGGAGATATAAAGACCGATTTCTCTTCAAGAAACAATTTGTTTCCTAAAATAACCTGTTCACCCAGAACCACACCCAAAACACCTTTCCCTGGGACAGTTAACTCATCCGAAACAGGTAGGATAGATACTCCTTCTTTTTTTGCTTTTAAAATAATAGCTTTTGCAAGAGGGTGCAGTGAATTTTTTTCAAGAGCTCCTGCAATACTTAACAAAGTGCGCGGATCAGCTCCCTTGGAATTAATTACTGATACAGTAGGTTCACCTTCTGTCAATGTACCAGTCTTATCAAATGCCATGACCGTAATATTACTCGCACGCTCAAGTGATTCACCGTTCCTGATAAGAATACCAAGTTCAGCACCCCTTCCGACACCAACTGTGACTGCAGTAGGTGTTGCAAGACCAAGTGCACACGGACAGGCGACAACAAGAATGGAGACGAACGTTGATAAGGCGAAGAGAAGTGAAGATCCAAGGACAAAATGCCATATAATCAGTGCAGAAAATGCAATAATAAGAACTGAAGGAATAAAATAACGGACTGCCTTGTCTGCAATTCTTTGAATCGGGGGGCGGTGCTTTTGTGCTTCGTCAACCATCCTGATTATCTGAGATAGCACCGTCTCTGCTCCAACCCGTGTTGCTTCGACCCTGATAACTCCATCGTTATTCAAAGTCCCGCCTATAACTTCACTACCAGACGTTTTATGAACCGGGACCGGTTCGCCGGTGACCATTGATTCATTAACATAACTATCGCCACTACGGATGGTACCATCCACCGGGACTTTCTCTCCAGGTCGTACTATAACAATATCGTGAGTTAATACGAGATCAATTGGAATATCTTCCTCTTTATCTCCCTTAACAACCCTTGCGGTTTTTGGACGAAGCTGCAGCAGGGCCTTTATGGCATCAGAGGTCCTTCCCTTCGCTCTTCCTTCCAGATATCTACCCAGCATCAGGAATGAAGCAAGCATTATAGCAGTGTCATAAAAGATGAATTCCTGGTTGAGAACTATATTAAAAGTTCCAAGAACGCTTGACACATAAGCAACACCGATACCCATCGCATACATGACATCCATATTAAGTGTCCTGTTTCGCAGGGCAATCCATGAAGCTTTGAATATTGGAAGACTGATATAAAAAAATACTGGTGTAGCAATGATGAACATCCAGTATATCAGCATATGTATAGGGATTCCTGAAAACATGAGGATCATCATTGGTATACTAGTGCAAAAACCAAGAACAAATCTTTTAAATTTCTCCTTTTCATCCTTTTTTCGTGCTATCCTTTCCATTTCGAGAGAATAATCTTCTTCAAGTCCGAGATATTGATACCCTGTGTCTTCAATTGTTTGTTTAAGGTTGTCAATCGTTGCTATTGATGGATTATAGGTGACATACGCTTTCTCATTACCAAGGTTTACAGTGACCTTGATCACACCGTCCATGGATTTTAATGCAGATTCAATGGTCTCAACGCATGTTGCACACATCATGCCCCCTATTCTCATTACGACTTCGTGATTAACCGGGGTATATCCTGATCTTACTATTGCATCTTCAATAGATGCGAGATCTGTCTTTTCCGGATTATAGGTAAAAACTGCACTGTCAGTACCAAGATTCACCCTGACATCGTGAACAGAATCGAGGGATTGTAGTGCCTTCTCAATTGAAACGGCACATGTCGCACAATGCATTCCTGATATTTTTATCTCTGCTTTATTTTCGCCTTTTTCAATTGCCATAGATATCACCGGTTACTATATTCTATTGAGACATATTCAGGGGAGAAGAGATAAAAATATCCAGTATACTACACATTGCAGAATAGTAAGAAGGAGCCCAACCCTAAGAAATCCTGTAAATAAAGTAACAGCAATTAAGTGCAAAGACACTTATTTTCCTTAAGCCTCCATGAAACGAGAACGCCGTCATCCAGTTTTTCAACAGAAATGAGTTCTAACTTTGGAAATGTAATCTCTTCCGTCATTCCGTTTCCGTCAACAGGTGTGGGTGCTTCAGACCCACCGATTATTATTGCACCTATATAGCACCGAAACTCATTCACAAGCCCGAGTGCAACAAGTGATGCAATAAGTGTGCCCCCGCCTTCAACCATGCAACGGCGAATCCCGAGTTTTTCAAGATTATCCATAACGAGTCTGAGATCAACTCGCGTTTTTCCTACCCTGATTATCTTTGCATATTCACTTAGCCCTGCTATAATATTATCATCTGCAGCATTTGAAACGGCAATAATACGTTTTCCACTTCCTTTATGAAGAACTGACGCGGTTAGGGGAGTTCTTCCAAGACTGTCAATAACTATTCTCACAGGGTGATCCTGAAGGCCTGATTTGCGGCGTTCATCTATTAAATCCTGTGATTTAAGGGTGAGTGAGGGGTCATCAGCCAAAACAGTTCCTATTCCAACCATCACTGCATCGCAATCGGATTTTAACTTGTCTACTCGTAAAAAGTCATCTTTCCCTGATATTCGAACCTGTCTTCTTTCACAGGTTGATAATTTTCCGTCAGCACTCATTGCAACATTAACTATGACATAGGGATACATGGTAAGACATCAACAACTTTAGATTAAATTAGTTTCCTTGGAACTCACCATTTTTTTTATAATATTTATGACTGTTTGTTGAAACCCTAATGTGGGTTCATTCTAGTTTCTTTAAAGTAACTTCGTAATCTGTTACTTCACCCACTCTGTTCCGTTCAGATATTATACAGTCATAAGACACGGTTTCAAGCTTTTTTAGTGCGTCAATTGCAGACTTAACTGTATCGACCTGCAGATTTTTTGAGCGCTCAAGATATATCTTGCCCAGTTCAGGCAGTAACGGGTTGGCTGAACTGTTGTTGCCCTACACCTATCCTGCGTACCCTTCCTTCAATTGTTATAGCATAATCCGGAATTTTGACAACAGATGTATATCTCGTCCTTCCTGAAATAACATCAATTAGCCCTTCAAGTCCAATTGTATATTTTTGCCCATCTGTCATTGAAATATTGATTGCTTTTCCTGATTTTGAGATACAGGCAAGGCCAATAACCCCTGCAAACATAATTTTCCAGTTTTGGGTGAGAACTTCAACCCGGGCCTGAACATTTGTTCTTATTGCGGATGAAAGTTCACTTTTACGTATTGCGTAACGCCGGCCATCAAGTGTAAGGTTAATAATATCGCAGGGTGCACCTTTTTCGTCAATGACCTGTTCAGGACTCATATCAATAAAACCAGCTTTTCTCATCATATTTCATCACTAAAAAAAGATTGAGAATATCTATATTAAGGGCTTTACTCTGTGCAGTGTGAAAGTGACCTGTCTCTAAGTGCATTCAATGTATCTTCTACAAGATGGAGAAGTCCTTCTGTTCCAAGAAGCGGTTTCGATGAAAGTGATACCTTGTCGCGTAATGGATATGAGACCCCGATAAAAGCGGGTTTGTTTGAAATTACTTTTTCAAAGGAAGAGCCAAATACAAGGTCTGGTTTACTTTCTGTTATAACTTCAAAAACTGCAAAATTTTGAGAAGGGCTGGGTTCATAAATATTGAACTGATCACTCTCTTCTTTTTTTACATTTATTAATTCGGCGTCAAGGTAATTTTTCATTGTCTTAACAATGTATTCATAATATCCATGATCGCAAAAAACAGCAATTGATGGAGGATCATTGCGTTTTAAATACTTTTCACATGCATATGAAATAATCTCTTCAGTTTTATCTAATTCAATAAATATCTCTTCAGTTCTGCAATTAGGCCAGATCTCTTCAATTTTTTTTGCAAATTGTCCTATTTCATCAAGGCCCAGAAGAGTGCCACATTGGGCTCCGAGGCCTGATTCATACAAAGGATTCAAAGTTAAAGTGTAATTCGACGGGCTTTTAATATTGGCCAGAGTATCGAAAGCAATAAACGAACCGTGTGGAATTCCTGAAATATTGAATAAACGCCTTGCTTCGAAAAAATTCCCCTTATTAAAAGGGTCAAGTTTGCAGATTCCGTCTACATTCATTGCAATTTTGGATTCATCACATGCTGGTTCCAGTGCATCCATTGCTCTTTTATAACCTATGGCTGGGCCACCCAAAAATCCTGGACTGTCAATTAAAATAACTCCTTCATAATCTGTAATAGGAGAATAGTCTTCACCAGTAACTGAGGTTACACAACTTGTAATTACAGCAATGTCTTTATGGCCTTTTTTCCTAATTGAACGTATTATCTCATCGAGACGCTCATATGTCCCAAATATTGCATCAGATTCAATAATTCCCGTAGTAAATACCTCTCTGTGAAGCACAGTTGAAGGATAGAAAAAACAGCCGCTAGGGCCATGAATTACTATTGATATATCTGGGATATCTGCAAAAAACGCAGTGGCACCGGAGAGGGCACAAGGAGGGAGAGACTCTCTACAGGCCTGCAATTTGAGATTTCCTGATTTTTGTGAGAATATATCTAACGCCATTGCTTCCTACCGGGGGTGTATCAACAAACCTGAACGGGATTCCTTCTTCTGTTACTTGAATGTTAAGGTCTGCATAAAGTTCATCCATAAGGTTTGATGTAAGTAATTCGAGATGAAGGTTTTTCCGTGATATTCTCAGACCCTTTAAGTCAAAAAATTCTTTTTTAATAGCTTCCTGTATTAAGGTTTCATAATTCAGGGCATCGGTTGGATCCATATCGAGAATTCCTGCTATTTCAGAAATAAATCTCTTCGTCTCTGCAAATCCTTCCGGAAACGAGGAATAATAAGGTGTTCCATATCTCTGTTTTAAATATTCGCCAATTTTTACCAATGAAGGGTCCCTGAGAACATTGAGTGAAGCATCAGGAATTAGATCTATTGAAGCGGCTTTGATATTGCGTATAAACCGGGTCCTCACAGTGAGATTTAAAGAGTTAAGCAGCCTTTCTACCTCGATATACTGGAATTCAGCTGATGATTCCAGGTTCCTTTCTCCAATTATATTTACTCCGGATTTGATTTTACCCTGAAAGGAATTTTGAACGTCTGATAACTTTGTGAGAGCTGAAATAAACCCTTCACGAAATCCTCCTCCCAAAAAACCCTCCCCGGGTATCGGTACAATTTTTACACCTTTCAGTTGAGCACATGTACCCTCAACGTCGTCGCCGGTTATACCGACAATACAGGTTGATAGTATAAATATTATCGACGGTTTGTAAATCAGGGCATGACTGATCGTCTCTTTTAACGCATTTTCACCTCCAAAGATAATATCTGTCTCTTTTAATCTGGTTGAGAGTATGACCGGATTTCGTGAGTTTTTAGCAGTCTTTGAAATGGAGAGGAAAAGAGATAAATTGTGGTGTGCACAGCCGGCCGGACCGTGGACAATAGTAACAGCATCAGTTACACCTGTTGTTACTGATAATGCTCCGGTTAGTGTACAACCACTACAACGGTCTGTATTTTTGTGCAAGTTCTTCGAGAGCATCCAACTCAAGAGGTTTTGGAATGACAAATGAATTATTATTTAGAACTTTTTTTGCGAGATCACTATAGCAATATGCCATTTCAGAGTCTGGTGAATCTTCAATTACAGTCATCCGGTTCAGTTCTGCGACCTGGACTGCAGGGTCACGGGGTATGAAATGAATAAGCTTACTCCTTATCATATCAGAAAACTCCCTGACAAGATCTTCTTCAAGGTAGAGATTTTTTGCATTGCAGATGACTCCTGCAAGTCTGCACCGGTTTTTGGGTCTTTTTGATATACGCTCAATTGCTTTACAGATATTATTTGCTGCATATAATGACATCAGTTCACCGGAAGTGACGAGGTAAACCTCTTCTGCAAAACTCTCCCGCATTGGCATTGCAAAACCCCCACATACCACATCACCAAGAACATCATAGATTACTATATCTGCATCCATCGCACCAAGTTTTGCGAGAATCTGAAAAGTTGCGATAATTCCACGCCCTGCACATCCTATTCCCGGGTCTGGCCCCCCGGCTTCAACACATTTTATTCCGTTGAAACCTGAAAAAATTATCTCGTCTTTGTCTATCCCTCTTTCACCCTTGATCTTAAGGAGGTCCATCACGGTTGGAATAAGTTTGCCCCCCATAAGCATCCTGGTACTGTCCCTCTTTGGGTCGCATCCTACCTGGAGGACAGAGAGACCGTTTATTGATAGTGCTGCAGACAGGTTCGCTGCAGTTGTAGACTTTCCAATTCCCCCTTTGCCGTAGATGGCAATCTGTTGCATTGGATATACTTCGATTCGATTCTATTTTATATCTGGTAAACTTGTCGCAGTAAAAAAGTCCTTGGGAAAAAAAATTTTAATGTGGTGGAACGTAAACTAATCCTGCATATCCCAAACCCTTGCTAATCGTTGTAATAACAAAAGGTATCCCTGGCATATCAGGATCAACTATCGTTTGTCCAATATATTGACTAGGGTCAGCCGGGTCTGAATTCACATCAAAGGGCATTTTTACAGTAGGGGTTACATTTTTCGTAGGTGTGGGTGTTGACTGGGTCGCAAGTGAAACCGGGATACTGGTTGGATAAAACGGTGTTGCGCTTGTCTGAACAATAGTTGTTGACGTTGATGCTGCCACTCCATTTGCGATTATTTCAGCGAGAGTGGAGGAGGTGTATTTGTTTCCGGATGAATCCTGCCACGCAATTCGGAGTACTGCATCATAAGTACCAGGTTGAGAATAGGTATGTACTGGATTATGGGATGTTGAATTTGTTCCGTCACCAAAATCATATCTAAAATCTGTCACCTTATAAGCCGGACTTAGTTTTGTAATCTCAACAAACTGATAAGTTAATGAGCCCTTTGGAGTGTTTTTTACAATAAAGCCAGTATATGCCTGTGCAGGCATGAAGAGCATTATGAGGATAAAGACTCCTGCTATTATTCCAATACGGGTACTGTTTTTCATTTCAATCATCTCTTTTATTATTACACGGCAGATCACTTTGAAAATACGGAAAATAGAAAGAGATTCACTTAATTTTCTCGTGTTCAATCTGACAGATTTGATATTGCCTTCTCACTATAAATAGGTATCTTTCTGGCAGTAACCACAGGAATATATCATAATTATGAATATTATTACCTGCAGAAAAACTGACAGGAAAATTTTATGGAATTATTTTGTTTACAGAATAAAAGAGGCGATATTGTTAAGAATTTGCCCATATTTGCTGCAATTTCATTTTTTTTTATTATCTTTTCAATAATACCAGCAGTGCATGCAGATAGCGCTAATACCGAAAAAACAGTTATTTACGAGACTAATTTTTCAACAGACCCAGGATGGACTACAAATAACCCCTCAAGGTACTATTGGAATGCGGAAAAAGCAGGTTATCATTATCTCGAGGAAGGAGGGACAGGTGGGTATGCATTTTTCCCAATAGACTATAATGGGGAGTCTTTTTCTTTTGAATTTAACATTACACCTATGATAACCGATAATGGGGCCGTGATGGACATTGGAATAGGAACTGAGGACATGGATGTTACACATGGAACGGTAGTCCTTTTCGAACTCTCATGGAAAAAATTCGGCAAGATAATGGGTTTGAAAGTCATCACCCCGGATAATCACCTCTATGAATCAAAAAGTAACCATCTGTCATATGGCGGTGAAACCGTAACTTTTGAAGATAATAAAACCTACAATGTCATTATTCAATATAGCAAGCAACAGAAAACCATTTCTATAAAAGTTTTGGATGGAGTAACAAATGATTTTGTATGGGGCTATTATGTTCAGATATCAACCAACATAAACTATCTGAATAGAATCATGTTGTCATCTGTCGGAAATTATGACAGTTCCGGAGTAACTTCAGAAGGTTATATTGGTAATGTCAGCCTGACTGTTTTTAGACCTGCAGTTCAGGTACAGACCAGCGCAACAACAATTCCTGCAACTACAGAAGAGTATCAGACTCCTGAAATGACGAGTACCGAAACCCCATTGCCTTCAACACCTGTTACAACTCAGGAAACGACGACAACAAAAGCCGGGCCAGAAAGTCTTATAATCTGTTCAGAGATTGTATTCGCGTCATTACTTCTATTTTGGTTAAGGCAATAGAAAGGAGATCTTCAATCTCCTTTTAATCCAACTTTAGATATTTCAGGTGATACTCCAAGCATAGCAGTTTCTAAAACTTCCTGCCAGTTAACATCGGTCTCAACACAACCATCTTTGAGGTTAACAATTCCCATTGCAATAATACCAAACTTGTCAGCCATCTCAATTCCGTCTTTAACCTCAATAAGACAACCAATCCCAATAAGTGCTTTTGGACGGTACTGCTTAATTATGCGCTTGATAAAAGACGATCCAGGTACAATAAAAAATTTATAACCTAATTTTTCAAGAACCTGGTGTTCATATCCTATTTTACAAAGACCGCAATTTATGCATTTCAGTCCTTCGGGTGTAAGATGGGCAGGACATTTTGCAGACCTTAAACACTGAGGAACAAATACGGCCCTTTCTTCTACCGGAATTGTTGCAAATGCTTTTGAGTTTACGGTATTATGGATTTTTATAAAGATAACAATAAGTTCCTGTTCTTCAAGTCCGAAAAGTTTAAAAAGTGCTTTTATGAGGCCCTCGAGCAGGACAAGCCCCGCAACAAGGAGGCCAGGAAAGAGGATTTTTCCTGTCCTCATTGCATAAAAAGTAAGTGTTACAAGAAAGAGTCCAAAGACGATTATGATAATTGCCGCGAGTATTGTCAATTCACCTGTGAAAAGAATCAATCTTTCAATAAGATCGATATCAGTTAGCATATTACATCAGTTTCTTTTAGTTTTGATATGTCATATGGTGGTTTTAATATGCCTTTTTCAGTTATTATCGCTGAAATAAGCGAAAGTGGTGTTGCATCAAATGCATAGTTTTTGACTTTCACGCAATCTGGCACAACAAGATGTTCTCCACAATATGCAAGTTCATCCCTGGACCTCTCTTCAATAGTGATGGAATTTTCGTTATTGAGAAAATCAAAAGTAGAAACCGGGGCTGCAACGTAAAATGGTATTTTGTGGTAATGTGCACAGACTGCATGCATGTATGTACCAATCTTATTGAAGACAGCATCATTTGTGATCCGGTCAGCACCAACAATCACCAGATCTATTTTTCCCTGGCGCATGAGATATGCAGCGGTTGAGTCGGTGATTACCGTGACATCTATATCATCCCTATCCAGTTCCCATGCGGTCAGACGGGCGCCTTGTAAAAGTGGGCGGGTTTCACATGCATATACGCTAATCCACTTTCCATTTTTGTGGGCGGTACGAATGACTCCAAGAGCGGTGCCCCATTCTGAACAGGCAAGCCCGCCGGCATTGCAATGAGTAAGGACCGAACAACCATCCGGGATCAGATCAAAACCGACATCGCCTATTCTATGGCATATATCTGCATCTTCAGCTGCAATTTTAACTGCTTCTTCTACCGCAAGAAACCTCACCTCATCTGGAGACCTTGCAGGGGTCAGTGCATTCATAACCCTTGAGACTCCCCATGAAAGGTTAACCGCAGTAGGACGGGCAGTTTTTATCTTTTCTGCCCATTCACCAATATCCTCTAATATTAATTGCAATTCCGTGCAATTGCTTCTGGATGCTACAAGGGCAACTCCAAAACCTCCTGCTACTCCGAGAGCCGGAGCCCCCCTGATGGCAAGGCGTTTTATTGCTTCAATCAACTCATCAGGGTGACAACATTCAGAAATCAGAAGTTTTCCCGGGAGAACTGTCTCATCGATGTAGTGTATGGAATGAGTAGTTTGTTCCCACCATATTGTCTTATCCATAATCTTCAACTAACCTTCCTTGCATCGGTCACTGCTCGCAATGCTGCAGCTCCCGCAAATGCAACGCAGTCAGGAATATCTTTGGGGGCAGTTGCAGTTCCGGCAACGTAAATACCAGGTATAGAAGTTGCAACAGGGTCCAGAGCTTCATTTTTTACAGCAACAAATCCATTTAAGTCAATATCTATTCCCAACATTTCAGCCATTCTGAATGTAGTACCGGATGGCTCCATTCCGGCGGAGAGGACAACAAGGTCCGGATGCATAGTGATAATCTCGCCATTCTCTGTATTTTCAGCAACAATTGTAAGGCCTTCCCTCCCTATTGTCACTTCGGATGGAAGACCTCTGATAAATTTTACACCAAGACTGATAGCCCTGTTATAATATTCTTCATAACCTTTTCCATATGTCCGGATATCTATATAAAAAATTGTTAAGCTTGTTTCAGGGTGTTTTTCCCTGATAAGAATTGAATTTTTTATGGCTGCCATGCAACATACACACGAGCAGTAAGGCCTTCCAATGGCCATATTCCTTGAACCTACACACTGAATAAATGCAATATTTTCAGGTTCTTTCCCACTTGAAGGGCATTTTATTATTCCTTTTGTCGGGCCTGATGCATTGATGAGCCGCTCAAGTTCGATTCCAGTGATAACGTCAGGATGAGTTTTATAATTTAATGCAGGACGAGTTTCAGGGTTGAAAACCTGATAGCCGGTTGCGAGGATTATTGCAGAAGCATGGATTGTAATAACCCTGGGGGTATCTTCCTTTTTTATTGCGTTGAGCCCGCATACATCATAACATAGCCCGCACTCGATACAATGCTCCTCATCTTTAACGACAATATCAGGAACTGCCTGGGGATGTGGTTTGTAAATGGCTTTTCTTATACCCATTCCTGCATCATATCTGTTGTATACTTCAACAGGACATATTTCTATACAGTCCCCACAACCATTGCAGATATCCTCATCGATGTATCTAGGGTTTTTTCGAATAGTTGCAATAAAATTTCCTTTTTCTCCTGTTACATCCGTCACTTCGCTACAGGTATAGACAGTGATAAGCGGGTGTCTGACAACATCTACCATTTTTGGTGAAAGGATACACATCGAGCAGTCGTTAGTAGGAAATGTCTTATCGAGCTGGCTCATTCTTCCGCCAATTGAAGGCTCCCTTTCGACAAGATGAACGTGGATTCCATTATCAGCAGTCTTCAGTGCTGCTTCGATACCTGCAACCCCTCCTCCTATGATAAGGACATCAGTCATTGCAATACTTCCTTGCGAGGTCTCTATAATTATTTGAATTTTTTAAAATATTCTGTTTCTGTTCGTCGTTCGTTTCCCTGATGATTTTTCCAGGAACTCCAAGGACGAGTGAACCCTTGGGTATTATTTTACCTTCGGTTATTACTGAACCAGCTCCAATTATTGAATCTTCACCTATGAAGGCACCATTCAGGACTATTGCGCCCATTCCAATGAGAACCCGGTCCCCAACAGTGCATCCATGCAGGACAGCCGCATGTCCAACAGAGACATTCGAACCAATTTTGATCGGGTAACCCGCGCTTGTATGAATAACACAGTTATCCTGGATGTTTGATCTATAACCGATACTTATCTTATCTTTATCAGCCCTTATTACTGCTCCAAACCATATACTCACATCTTCTTCAAGTGTAACATCACCGATTACCGTTGCATTCTCTGCGATGAACAGTGCTTTCCCCCGGTTCAATTCAACAGCCATATTATATCCAGAGCGTTAACAATCAGGATGAATGAAGGTTATGGTGGGAGGCACCTTCTCCCCTCTTCACGACGGACATAAACAGCTTATCAGACGCTCATTCGAACTCGCGGGGGAACTCGGGAATGTCGTTATTGGTATCACGACAGACGACTTTGCAAGGAAAAAATCACATCCTGTACTTACCTTTGAAGAGCGCAGTGAAGGGTTAAAAAATTTTATTCTGGAATGCGGATTTTCTGCATCATACTCCATCGAGCCACTGCTGGACCGGATTGGTTCAACTCTTGAAACCGACTTTGATGCGCTTGTTGTGAGTGAAGAAACACTTGATACGGCAATTGAGATAAACAGATTAAGACACGAGAAGGGTTTGAAAAAAGTTGATGTTCACCAGATCACCTGTGTACTTGCTGAAGACCACCGCTGGATTTCGAGTACCCGGATTTACAGGGGCGAAATTGATACCCATGGAAAATTGATCACATAAAATGCTGGCTAATATCTTTGGTAATAACGCCCTCGCAATAAAGGCACCGGATTCCGGATTCCAGGACCTCAAATCTGCTCTCAATTGGTTCATTTGCATTTGAAATACACCTGGGGTTTGGGCATTTTACAATACCTGTAATGACTTTGGGTATCTGGACTCCTTTTTTCTCAAATACTTTATAATTCCTGATTATGTTTATGGTTGCCTTTGGAGAGATAAGTGCGATTCTGTCGACCTCTTCTTTCAGAAGCTCCCTGTTATCAATCTTTACGATATCCTTCTTTGGCATTAAGCCTGATTGGACATTTGTTGCAACACTTATTGACTCCTTTGTTGTCCCGGTTATCCCGATAATGCGAAGCACATTCAGAGCTTCACCTGCTGTGATATGGTCGATAACTGTCCCGTTCTCAATCGGGCGGATACGGAGAGAATCGTCTTCATTCACCTGAACATCTCCATAAGCATTGCCATCCTGACAGGGACACCGTTTTTTGACTGTTCAAAATACTTTGCACAAGGGAGTTCATCTACTTGCGGATCAATTTCATCAACTCTGGGTAGTGGGTGAAGAAGAATAAGGTGATCTTTTGCAGATTCCAGTATTTCAGGCGTAATCCTGAAATTTTTGGCTATATTCACGTATGATGCTGAATCAGGAAAACGCTCTCTCTGGAGGCGTGTAACATAAAGAACATCAAGCAATGGGATTACCTCGTTAATTTCTTCATGAGGAATAACCTCAGTACCATTCTCTTCTAATTCATTGAGGATGCTATCAGGAAGTTCCAGGCCTCTTGGTGATAGCGTATGAATTCTTGCATTAAACAATGAGAGAGCATACGCAAGTGAATGAGCGGTCCTTCCATATCTAAGGTCTCCAAGTAGCCCTATGTCAATTTTATCAATCGGCATTGCCTGTTTAATTGTATATAGGTCAAGCAGTGTCTGAGAGGGATGCTGACCAGCCCCGTCTCCCGCATTTATTACAGGCACTCGTGCAAATTCACTTGCCAGGCGCGCTGCACCTTCAGACGGGTGACGTAGGACTATGATATCTGCATATCCGCTTACAACTCTTATCGTATCGGCGAGAGTCTCTCCTTTAGCAAGAGAACTGGCTTCAATACTGTCAAGATTTATACTTCTCCCTCCAAGTCTTGCCATAGCTGCTTCAAATGACATCCTGGTACGTGTACTGGGTTCAAAAAAAAGAAGCGCTAAAATTTTTCCATTTAATGCATTATCTGGATATAAACCGTCTGCAATCCTCGAGGCATCATCAAGAATACTCTCAATCTCTTTACGGCCGAGATCTTTTATCGAAATTATATTAAATGGATATGTTTTTTTGAAAGATTCAGACATGTGAAATTCCCCGCGATATTATCAGTTTTCTACTGGATCGGTTATTTCTCTTTGGATATTCTGGTCTCTTTTGAGATAAGAAGATTAATTGAGCCATATGCTTTGTTTATCCTGACAAAAACCGGGTCAAAACGGAAGATCTCTCCGTAGGAGGATTTTAACAGGGCATTGTTATTTTGTGAAATATGGTAGTGCGGGAGGATTACATATACAGAATTACGTGCTGTCCCATCACAGACTTTAAAGATATGGTGCTTTTTATCTCCGATGTCCTGTGACATTACAGATCCGATGATCCTCACTCTTCTTCCGACATATAATTTGAGACTTGAACAAGGTATGTAATTTTTATAACCCGGTTGAAAAAAAAATCCATCGTCCTGTTTTAAAATTGAATATGAATATTTTATATCGGTATTCATGAACCTGTAACCTTCTGCACCGGCTGCCAGTACTTTGTCAAATTCAGGCGCCCATAATGGATATTCTGTTTTAAAAGTCCAACATGTAGGGTCTGTGCATCTGTCTCCCATTATTTTTGGGCAGGGACTGATAGTTTTAAAACCGTTTTTCTTCAATTCCCTCTCTATCTCTCTCAGTTTAGTGGAGTTTTCCAGTTCTGCCGGTTCAACAAGAAGTAATATTCCTTCTTTACCCAGGTTCTCCCTGAAACGTCGAATGAGTAGCGCCTTTTCTTTTATTGAGATATCGGAGAGTTCACATAAAACATTCTGAAATACTAACAGATCGATCTTTTGAGGGAGATCTTCGGTCTGCAGAGTTGTAATGTCTTTTTCAACTGGATTGTGTATCCGCAAGTCTTCCCGCTTTCCGGTAAACGACGAGACAAGGAAATTATATGCCTCAATATTTTCAGGAGCCTTTTCAAAGGCATATATCTCTGCGTAACCTTTTCCTCTCCTGTGAATAAGGTCGGCGGTTGCAAGAGTGACTACCCCTGGACCAGAACCCATATCTACAAGAATAAACTTTTCCGGGATATAGCTCCCTGAAATAAGCCGGAAGAGCAAATGCTCAAACTGAATAAAATAGACCGGCAGGTGGTAAGTCAGGTATGAAAAGACTCTGTACCCTTTTACATACGAGATCTTTCTCTTACCCGCTTCCTGCCAGTATTCATCTTTTTGTATCCGGATGTAATGCTGAATTTTTGAGATTGTTTGAGGATCGTTCCAGGGTTTTCCTGTTTTTTTGGAGATATAAGCGAGTATACTTTCCTCTAGTTTGTTTGGAATTACAGGAGCCCGGAAAAAACATTTCAGATTTTCATCGTCAAAAGTCTTGGAAGGGACTGTATTGGATGTTCTATCCTTTTTTAATAATTTTTTAGGCCGTGTTTGTATTTTTTTTGAATGACCGGGTTTAAGCATTTTCACAGGCTCTCAAGAATTGCATGAACATGGGTTTCGAAGCAAGAGGGTGCAGGTGAGTATAACTGCCAATGACTGATTTAATGTATATCCCATCGAGACCATTACGAATGCCGAAACCTCTTCTCAACCTGTATGTATAATGCAGTTCATCAACCGGGATTACTTCTGAGTAATGAAATTCATGCCCTTTAAAACTAAATTCACCCATAATTGATCCTTTAAGTGACACCCCCTCTACATATGAAACTACACGTCTCCCTGGCATTCTGGTCTTTGCGGGAAAAACACCACACATATAGAAAGTTTCCTCATTTTTTACATTTTGCCACCCTTCTTTTAATTGGATCTCCTGCGTGAGATACATCAGACCTCCACATTCTGCATAAAATGGGACTCCATTCTGTGCCTTTTCCTGGATTGCAGATCTCAATACTTCATTAGCTTCAAGTTCTGCCAAATAGAGTTCTGGATAACCTCCTCCAATTATATATCCGTCTGCTTCGGGAAGCTTTCCTTCGGTCGGTTTGAAAAATGTGACCTCTGTTCCAGTGGATGATAAAAGTGAAAACAGGTCGGCATAATAAAAATTAAAGGCCTTATCAAGAGCAATTCCAATCTTTAACTGTGAAAACGAATCAGAACCTTTACGGGAGAAAGGAATTTGATTAATAAATGATGATGCAGCCGTGAGAAGTTTATCCATATCAATGTATGATCCAATCGATTCTTTTATGTGTGATATTCTGTCTCTAAATTCCAGAGAAGCTTCTCCTTCCAGGTAAGGGACAAGGCCCAGATGCCTCATCCTAAGTCCAAGGTCAGGTGTCCTCGGGATAGCCCCAATAACCGGCAAATTACAATAATATTCAACTGCAGCAACTGCTTTTTTTGTGTGACTTTTGCCATGGAGATTGTTTAGAATCACCCCTGTAATTTTAACCCCTTTGTCAAGCGACTGAAAACCTTTTACAATTGCAGCCGCACTGCGTGTTATACTTTTTGCGTCTATAACCAAAAGCACGTTAAGGTCAAGTGATTTTGCGATTGATGCAGAACTGCCTTCATCTCCCGTAGCCTCAGATCCTTCATACAGTCCGCGAACCCCTTCCACAATTGCAATATCTGCACCTTCACAACCCTCGGCAAAAATACTTTTAATTGTATCTGTTTCCATCACAAAACTATCCAGGTTCCGACAAGGCCTGCCAGTAACAGCAGTATGATAGGAAGGGTCAATGTAATCCATGCCGACCTTGAAAGTCTGGACACAGTATTTTTCTGACAATATTCCGGCGACTGCAAGAGTAACGCTCGTCTTACCTGTTCCTGATCGGTCACCTGCTATCATAAAACCTTTCATGAAAAGCTCCGGATGACATCACCGAACTCTGATGGGTGGATTGATGTAATGCCAAGTGAACGTGGATGGAGATCAATTTCAACAATTACATGGGCATGCCCCTGGTCTTTTAGTGGTTTAACCTGCCTGGGTCCGTTTGTTACTGAGAAACACTCGATGTTCTGGAGATATTCTTTTGGTATTGCATGCGGGACACCGATTAAAATGGCATAATCCGGGGAGTAATCCCGAATATATTCGCCGATCCTGTCCCCATTGGCTCCATATTCATCAAGAGCTCCAATGCACGTGAATTGTATTTTTCTCTCTAAAAGACCTTTCCTGATATTATTAGAGTCTTTTATAGTTTTAGGAAGACCTCTTGGTTCAAGGTTTGCGACGTATTTTATATCCGCGAGAGGATAGACTTCATTAATTGCAACAATGATATCTGCAAATATGTATGCAGTCTCTTTTTTTGCGTTCAATACCGCAATTCCACGTTTACCGGTTTTTATAAGTTCAATAAGTCTTGATGCGGCTATATGTTTAAGGTCGCCCCTTGAGGGTTCAATATATTCTACCGATGCCGCACCTCTAAGCCGTTCTACTTCATTTGCTTTCGCGAGTAGGTTTCTCTGCCTAAAAAGCTCTTCACCTGATATCCATCCTGCTTCCTCAGCTGCTTCCAGGGTCTGAATTACGCCCTCAATATTTTCTGTATACCCGGCATGAATATCAACAGATATTACTGATGCAATAAGGTCTGCGCTTGCAACTGCTGCTCTTAAATCTTCTCCTATTATCATTGAGACACATGTCCCGATGACGGCTATTTTATCAGGAGAAAATGTCTTTTCTGCATATTTTAGTACTCTGACAAGTGATTCGTGAGCACCAAATATGAATTCATTATCAGCAAGAGAGGTTGTGAGAACCCTCATACCATCTTCTTCAAGAAGACGTGCATGCTTGAATGAACAACCGGAAGGACCATGGAGAACTGCGACTCCGACGCCAAGATCTCTTGCGGTATACAAAGCTGCAACTATTGAACTTGGTCTGGGCTGCATGAACTGCATTTTTACCTCCATGTCTTTACTGAGAGCACTACTGTTCCATCCAACTGAATTTCATTTGCCTTTTTAAGTGAAATTGTTGTGGAAAAAGGGATCTTATTCTCTACGATTTTCTCTTCAATTTGAGCCCATTGAATCGATTCATCTCCTTCCACAAGGATCACATAATCCGGTTTTGTAATAATTATTGCTTCAATAATATCTCTTTCGTTAAATTTTTCACATACTGCATGTCCGTCCTGTCCAATTACAAGTGAAATGTTTTTTTCTTTACCCAGATTACGTGCGTATTCCATTGCATCAACTGTTGTCGATAAAGACGTACCCGAATTGGAATTATCTATAATTACTCTCTCATCCCCTTCTCTGATTGAAAGCCTGCCGGTAACAGGGGAAAAAAAAGAAAGTCCGGAGGGATCAATTGAAAACATGCATGCCGCAGCCGCAGCGAGTGCCATAGGAGTCTTATAGGCTTTAAGAAAAAGGAGTGGGTTTTTAATTGAACCTGTTATTCCGTTAAAGTTATACCTGAGATTATCACCTTCAACCGATGTGCATTTTTCCACGTGGACTGTTTCCCTTTTAATATCCGGAATTTTCCCTGCAACAATAAGCTTGTCACATCTTGAGGATTCACATAGCTTTATTGAAAGGGCATCTCTTTTTTCATTAGCACAGGAGTATGTCTCATCTGACGTTATGATACCAAGTGAGCCGGCACCGGAGAGGCCAAGTGACATCTCGGATATGAACCACCATGACTTCTCTGCAGTTTCACGTGCAAATTTAATGGATGACGCAGGTGTGATGCCAGTACGCCCGAGGTACCTTTTTTCAGGGTATTCCCAGTCACCCGCAGAGGTGTGCAATATACCAGGCCCATTGAAAACAGACGCAAGGGCAAAAGCTGTTGTAGTTTTTCCATGCGAACCTGTAATTTCTATCATAGGTGAAGTGGGTTTCTCTCCAATCAGCCACTTCACTGCAGCATGATGGGTTATTACCGGACCGTTATATGCTTTCAGCCAGGGATTTTGCGGGTCAAGGTGAACAGGGACAATTGCAAGATCATAATCCTGGGTAAGGAATTGAGAAGGGACTAGCTCTGTTTGTCCCCTGTAAACATCAATAACTGTGGTAGTGTGTCCCATGACAGAAATATATTTTTCAAGTTCTGTGCCACCGTGGATTGAATCCAGAATAAGAATTCTCATTTAAAGTGCTGAAAGGGCAACCTTTGCATTCTTGAGCATAAGATCAGCAAGAAGCGGGTCACTTCCAATCGGGTCAGCGTACACAAGAGGTATTGTTTTTCCATTTAACTGGAGCGTTCCTTTCGTCTGGCCCTCTGGGAGGTTAATGAGTTCAGGAATGTCTTTTAATATATGAACTCCTTTTGCCAGGAAAAGTGGTACTACTACGATGTTAACAATGTCCTCGTTTGAAAAACTCTCTAGAGCTTCTTTAATTGAGGGAGTGTTCATGTTCATAAATGCACACCTCACAATGTAATCGTCTGATTTCTCTGCAATAAGGTCTCCTACTGACAAAACAAGGTCTTTGTTATAAGGGAGTTTACTACCATGGCCTACGAGTAACATTCCTGACTTTGACATATCTTAAAAGGTAGTACTATTACAATTAAAAATTATTACATGTTCAATAGAAAGGAATAATGTTCCCCTTCTTACAAATATGTATAAAATCATGAATCCAGAGTCCGGGAATTTTCCCATTCTTCTTGAAGGAACTACCCTAAAGACGCCTGTTGCCCTTTCATCCATGGCAGGAATTGTAGATGCCCGATATGCTCTGGAGAGAAAAGAACACATTGGAGCTGCATTCCTCGGGGGTTACTCGATTGATACCGCAACTATTGCAGCAGGACGCGAGCTTGCAGATAGCGGACGAGCTGAATTTCTGCCAGACGAGCCTTTTGATGAAATATCAATACAGGCTGGTGCAATGCAGGGCAGTGGAGTAGTTACCGGATTTAATTTGCGTGCAACCAATCCGGAACCATTTCTTGAGGCTGTTTTCGCCCTTGGTGACAAGATAATCTATGAGATAGACGCGCATTGCAGGCAGGAAGCATTTATCAGGGCAGGAAGCGGCGAATATCTCCTCACCCACCCTGAAAAACTTAGAGAGATTATAAAAGCCTTAAAAAGGGAGGGAGTTACAGTATCAGTAAAGATACGCGCAGGAGTAAGTCAAAATGATAGTCTGCTTGCAAAGTCACTCTGGAAGGAAGGGGTAGATATTTGTCATGTAGACCTGATGGATTTTGGTTATCAGCGCATCAGGCAGATACGAAACAGTGTACCAATGACCCTCATAGCAAATAACTCGATTAACACACCGCATGTGATGAAAGAAATGTTGTCACATGGAGCAGACCTGGTATCTGTCGCGCGCCATTCTGATGTAAATACACTATCAACACTTGATGAATGGGCCAGAAGTAATGCCCAAGGCCATGGATGGTACAACGCTCCTAAACAACTCTGCAGGGGAGGAGATATCAGGGCACTTGCATTTTGTTGCATGCCGGTGAAGGAGTGCCCTCTTATGCCGTTTTTAAAGAGGATTCACCTATCTCCACGCGAATATATGGACCTAAAAAGTGAGCTTGTAAAAGGTACACAACTCGAAAAAGGGAAAGAGACTTGTTTTGGTAGCCTTTCGTGGTGTTGTAAAGATTCATCCCCCTGTATGTTTCGCGATATGGTGTTAAAGGAACAAAAAATTCCAATGGCTCGGTATATGAAGATGAAGCAGGAACTTTCAGAAAAAATTCTCGATTATGTCTTTTCAAAAGACGAAATTCCAGACGAAAGCTGAACAGGCCCAGCTCGCAATGGTCCTTGAGGTGACGGCATATCCAAAACCCGGGAATGTTGACCGCTGTCATGACTATGAAGGCACAAAACTTGAACATTTCCTCGCGTCCATAATTTTTGCACGACCTGCACTTGATGAAGTTCTATATTCAGGTTATTCCATTGGAGAACAATTATACCGGCTCGTTAAAACAACACACCGCCATAATGGAGGTAATACGCATTTCGGTGCATTTCTGCTTCTCGTTCCACTAATGCGTACATCAGATCTTAAGGAGGCGTACTATCTGGTCCGTAATACAACAGTTAAAGATGCTGTTTTTTTTTACAAGGCCTTCGGCCTCACAGAAGTCAGGATATTGCCCAGCGATTCTATCGATGTAAACGACCCAGGCGCAGTTGAAGCAATCGAAAGAGAGGGACTGACTCTTTTTGATATTATGCAGCACTCAAAAGAGAATGACATGATTGCGCGTGAATGGGTGAACGGATTTCCTTTGACAGGGAGAGCACGCGATCTCATACTTTCTTCCGGCACAGGTCGTTGTGCAATAACATCCGCTTTTATCTCGCTCCTTGCTCTTGAACCTGATACATTTATTCAGAAGAAACACGGGAAAGATACTGCATATGAGGTCCTTAAAAAGGCAAATGAAGTTATTAAAGGTGTTTATTCTATAGAGGATTTTGATGAGTGGTGCATATGTAAACACATTAACCCTGGATCAACAGCAGATCTAATTATTGCAGGGATATATCTGGCTCTGGGGGAGGGTTGGAATTGGGAATTTTGAATGAAGGAATTAATGAAGTAATTGCAACGACCAAAGGAAATGCCGCACCAATAGGCGTTATCAGGAAAGATAATTCATTTGAAATGATCCTGTTTCGGGGGACACACACGTTTGAACGGGTGAGGTCGGAAGGCTGGGTTGTTGCAAACATTAGTTATGACCCCTGCATCTATGTGAAGACCGCCTTCTCTGATCTGGAAGCATCCTCTCTAAAAGATGAGGTTGTTGATGGATTGAACATAGATCGTCTTGTTAATACAGATGCCTGGATTGCATTTCGTACTACTATTCAAAAAGAGACTGAAAATGCTGTTGTAATAAATCTTCAACCTCTAAAGGAAGAGATTCTCGAAAACCGAATTCGCCCTATAAACCGTGGTTTCAATAGCATAATCGAAGCATCGGTACACGGGACACGTTTCCTCATGAATAAGGACATAGAATTAAAAAAGTTAATTATCCATCATGCATCGATTGTCAGGCGATGTGGTGGACCAGGAGAGCAGGAGGCTCTTAAATTATTAATGAATTATCTTGGGTTTTCATCTCTTTAATTCAATCAGCAGACCCTTGGAACCGGGTCTCCCATTGGTGGTTCAATGAACCTCTCACCACCAATTGCCGTTTCAAGAATGACATGGGACCCCTCTGTCACAATGCCGACAATTGCAGCGTCTCTTCCATATTTGTGCGACTTAAGTGCATTCAGGACAGCTTCCGCATCCCTTTCCGGAACACCCATGATTACTTTTCCCTCGTTTGCCACTTCAAGTGGGTCGATACCAAGCATTTTTGCTGCACTTGCAACATTCTTTCGAAATGGCAGGGATTCCTCCTGAATCCTAACAGAAACACCGGATTTTCTTGCCATCTCATTTATAACACTTGCAAATCCACCCCTCGTAGGATCTTTCATGGCATGAATTTCACCTGATCTGAGGGCATTTTCAATAAGACCCCATAAAGGAGCAACGTCAGAATGGATCTGCGAACCAAGATCAAATCCTTCCCTGTGTGCAAGTATTGCAATCCCATGATCACCTAATGTACCGCTTGAAATTATCCTGTCACCCGGGACCAGTCCGTTGTCACGAATGATTCTCTCTGCAATACCGATCCCTGCAGTATTTATGATGATTGAATCGAGAGCTCCTTTCTCTACAACTTTCGTGTCGCCTGTTACTAGGTTCGCACCAGCCTCTCCAAGTGCGTCATCCATTGATTTAACTATCCTTTCAAGATCTTCAATCAAAAAACCCTCTTCAATTATCATCCCGCAGGAAAGTGCAATTGGTTTTGCTCCCATTACTGCCAGATCGTTTATTGTCCCGGATACAGCAATCCTTCCAATATCCCCGCCCGGGAAAAATATCGGTTTTACTACATGTGAATCTGTGGTAAAAGTAATATTAAGACCGTTAATAGGAATAACTGCTCCATCGTCCAGGGCTTCAAGTCCAATTCCACCAGCATTATTGTGCGTGAATTTTGTAAGTGTCTGGAGGAGTTCTCCCATAACTTCACCACCTGCGCCATGCATTAATGAGACTTTCATTTATCTTCCACCTCTATCTCGACGTTCTGAACAAGAATCTCTCTGCCCTTCTTTATTTCCGGCAAAGCCCCGCAGACAGGGCATATAAACCTCTCGTTTCCTTCATAGCCGCATCTGCAAACAGACTGAAGTTTACCTTCAGTACAAACTATTATTGAATTAGTAAAAAGAGGGTCATCAGCTGCAATAACCGTAAAAAGAAACTCAATTTGATCTTTACTTGCCATAGCTAACTCCCCGATTTCAACATGTATCTTTTGCACAGTGAGAGCATTGTTTTCAAGTGCTGCTTTCTTTGCGGTTGCAAAAATGTCGTAAGCAATGCTATATTCATGCATTAGAAGTTCCCGTCTGTTATCACCAGACTTTTTTTCCGGAGAGATAAAAAATTCAAAATTACTATTTTCACTCGAAACAGTATAGAAGGTTAAACTTTTACCTTTTTATGCATTACATAAAGGTGTGAGAAAGATGGTTGAGAAAAAATACAAGGTACTGTTCATCGCAGTTTCATTGGTAGTTCTCCTACTGGCCGCGGGATGTAGTGCGCCGAGCACAACGGGAAGCTCTACCGGAACAAGCGTACCTGCAACACAACAAACGGTAGTGCAAAATACTATGGTTGCCTCAATTCCGACTGCAGGATCTGAAACATATTCATACACTGACGCTGACAACGGAAAAACCGTTGCCGTACCAGTGACGAATCACATTACAATAACTCTGAATGAAAACCCTACAACCGGATATATGTGGAATGCAACCGTAACTCCAGGTCTTACAGTCATGAAAGATGTATATAATGCCCCTAATTCAAATCTTGCAGGTGCAAGCGGTACACATACATGGGACCTCGTCGCTATGCAAAAAGGATCACAGAAATTTTCGGCAGTATACCGCCGTTCCTGGGAGACACCGACTGCAGGTGATACGACCTATGTTTTGAATATTAATGTACAGTAAAAAAATTATTTTTCCCCTTTTTTACTAACCGGATTTTATTATAATACCTGTATTATCGACCTTTGTTGCAATTGTAATTGAAAGACCAATTTTTTCAATAATCTTTCCGACCTCCTCCTCTGTCCGTTCAGTAACAATTGCTATTGATGGCCCTACTGAACTCATACCTACAAATTCTAGTCCGGAGTCGCGCATCTTTGCCATATACTGGTAAATGCCAAATCCATGGTGCTCGATCTCAGCCCTTTTTGAGCCTCTGAACTCTGTTTCCCAAATAACTTCGCCTATCTTTTTCAGATCTCCTTTTTCAAGAGCAGGGATTAAATCCATCATCATCATATAGGCTTTTAACTCCCTGTCACGATAATCAAGGGATCTCGCTCTGTTCATAAGGAGATCAAACTCATGCTCGCCTGAAGAAGAAATGACGATTGGAGGGATTACAATAAACACATTTTTTCCAAAAGCAAAAGGATGCTGGAAAATAAGCGTCAGTTCATCGCCCATAACTGCCATTCCCCCAAGAGAACAGACTGCAGGCCCGACACCGGTTTCAAACCCGAAGATTACTTTTCCTTCCTCAGTTTCCTCAACATAATTATATCCGATTAAATTTCTTACTTCTGAATTGGAGAGTGGCTCTCCAAGTATGTGGTTCATTGCAAGAGCGCTCGCGGTCATTACAGTACTTGTCGAACCAAGTCCCACATGGGTGTGCTCATGTTCGTAAGCTTTTATTCTAAATCCGCCTTTGTACCCGGTTATTTTCTTCATAACAAAGGCCAGATGAGTGAGAATTCCCGGACGAGTATAATCTATCTCTATATCATTCTCTGTACACGAAACTTCAACTTTTGAGTAAAGTTGTATTGCAAACCCCACTCCGCCTCCTCCAGGACGTCGAGGTGAGAACCGGTTCATATCAAGGACAGTGAGGTGTATCCTGGCTGGAGCTTCGGCGGTTACCTTGCCACTTTTTGGTGTCAATGTTATTTTTTTCTCTGTAGGGAGAGGATTGATTATTTCACCAGGGAGAAATGACGTAAAATGGTATTCAACAAGGTCAAGATCTCCCCCGCGTATCTTCATAACAGTCATCGCATTATCCTTGTATCCTGTCAAAGAAAATATTCTTACCTCCGGCTTTAAGGGGGATGCCGTACGCCATGTTACATCCAGGGAGAAATCCCAGTTTTATTGCACCTACACCTGCAGTAAACATCACCCTGTTGTCAATATTATGCATTTGTGCGGTCTTTACCGCCGAACCTACGGCAATTCCCAGATCAGTAACCCTTACCTGGCAGTTTGGTCCACTGAAAGGACCACCTGTAAAAGTGGGCGCATTCTGCATATCTTCACATCTGGCAAATCCGCATGCTCCGCAGTTTAAATCGGTAATACTTTTTGAATTAAGTCCGATAATTACACAGGCATCAGAACTCTCAATGTTTTTTGCATCCCTTAAAAAAAAGTTCAGATGCATTTCTTCTCCATATCGCTTAACTTCGGCAGCCAGTTTAATCAGATCTTCACCCATCAGTATCCGGTATGAAAGCATATCAATTCCTTTAGCTTTAGGGGCGGTTCTCGCAGAGATTGTCATGAGTCCCGCAACTGTTCCAACCAAATCAGCCAAGTTGTCCATACCTCTTCAATCAGAAGAACTTCTATTTATAAAATATGAAACATATCCTTGTTCATAAAAAGAGAATTATCTCCCCTGTATCTCCATTTACCTCAGCAATGACTCCATTTTTGAAAGCTGAAAACGGGACGTCCGGACGGTCGACAAGTGGGATTCCTCCAATTATAGCCCCTACTGCAACAATAGGTTCGGTATCGCGGTTAATTATCGCTGCAGGTCCATGACCGTTTTTCCCCAGTGCATAGAGGATATATGAACCTACTGTTGATCCTTTTCCTTCAGGGAATACAAAAACCGTTCCTGTAATTGATCTCCCCTCAAGAGGATTTCCCTTCTCAATTATTGTACCTGTATCAGGATCAACCCCGGAAAGAAATGAGATTGGCTCATGACTAACGAGTATTTCTCCTTTTCCATGCCCGCGTGCGATGCTTCTTCCACTTATGCGCATATCAAACCTAATAAATGTGGCGAGTGATTATCTAATAAGTGCTATGCAGGAGAGTATTCCTGAAAACATAATCAATGAAAATGAACTTAAGTTCCAGCTGCGGCTTCAGGAACTTGAGGCACACGCACTCGAAGTAAAAGTACGCTTTGAAGAGGTTTTAAGGGAAAACAACCAACTTCGCAAAGAGATAAGCCAGTTAAAAAAAATCCCGCTTTTTGTTGCAGTAGTTGTAGATATCCTTGAAAATGGCGAAGTATACCTGCGTCAGATGGGAAATAACCAGGAATACATTACTTCTGTATCAGAAGAGATGCAACTGCTCCTCAAACCCGGGATAAAAGTTGCAGTCAATAATGCACTCTCGGTCGTCAGAATTGTTGGAAATATTTTTGACTCAAGGGTAAGGATCATGGAACTTGAAGAGTCACCCGATGTTACCTTTGAACAGGTCGGAGGCCTGGAAGACCAGGTTGAAGAGGTACGCGAATCAGTTGAATATCCTCTGACTAAACCCTATATCTTTGAGCGACTGGGCGTTGAACCACCCAAAGGAATTCTTCTTTATGGTGCTCCAGGCACTGGAAAAACTCTTGTTGCAAAAGCTGTAGCCCATGAGGCCAAAGCTACGTTTATCAGGATGTCAGGAAGTGAACTTGTTCACAAATATATCGGTGAAGGTGCCCAGCTGGTGCGCGAACTCTTCCTGCTTGCACGTGAGAAAGCTCCATCAATTGTTTTTATCGATGAAATTGATGCAATAGGAAGTACGAGGACCAACGACGGCACTTCCGGGAGTGCTGAAGTGCAGCGGACGCTTATGCAGCTTCTTGCCGAGATGGACGGGTTTGATAACCGTGGGGAGATCCGTATAATGGCGGCAACAAACAGGGTTGATATGCTTGACCCTGCATTACTTAGACCTGGTCGATTTGACCGTATAATTGAGATACCACTCCCTGACGAGAGGTCAAGAATTGCGATCTTAAAAATCCATACAAAAAAACTTCATCTGGATAAATCTGTAAATCTTACGGATATTGTTGAACTGACTGAAGGTACGACGGGAGCTGAGATCCAAGCAATTTGCAGGGAAGCAGGTATGATTGCCGTAAGAAGAGAAGCAAAAAAGATTGAACAGGTAGACTTTCTGGAAGCGACCGGAAAAGTCATTGCTGATGATTCAGATTTAGATCTAAGTATGTATCGCTAAATATTAATTAAAAATTCAATCCCCATATTTCATCTGCTTTTCCCGATAATGCGTATCACTTTCTTTGCAAAAGAGAATTTAAATCTCTATAACATTCTCGTCTCTTCTGAAACTTCAAGAGACGCTTTGAAATTTTATCGGCCGACTGAAGAAATTTATGGAATAACTCTCATAACCGGCTCATTAGGCAGTTCTCTCGCACTTATTAGTGAACTCCGCTGGTATATCAGGCGATATGTTGAGGAGGCAGTTCTCCAGATTTCACCTGAAATTCATTGTACTCCTTTACTTGCGCAAAGGTTTCTTTATGATAAAGACATTTCAGTGCAGCCAGAGTGGCCTCTGCGAAAAGCATACATTATTGAAGGACGGAAAATTACAAAACGAATTGCTCTCAACCGCAATGAGAATCTCCCCCTTCCAAGCGAAGGATCACTTGTTTTTGAAGTGTGGTGTACTGAAGAGGAATTATTATAATGTTTTCAGATACTAAATTGGAACCTGGGTTGAAAGTCTAAGTATTTCAGATAATTCCCCGAATTTCTGAAGAGTAAAATCTGGCTTTACATTCGATGATCGTATTCCTTTCATCTCCCCATATTTAGCATGAAAAGTTGTAAGTCCGAGTCGATTTCCGGGTTCAATATCCCTGTGCAAACTGTCGCCTACCATCCATGTGCCGAAAGGTTTGACCGATAGTCGTTTTAAGGCCAAATTAAACGATTCAGGGTTTGGTTTTCTTTTTCCGGATATTTCGGGGGTTATTATAAATTGGAAGAACCGGGTAATGCCTGCCTTATCCAATCTCAGTGATGCCTGCTTAATATCGGCATCCGTAACAATTGCCATTTTGATACCTTCTTTTACAAGAAAAGCAAGAGTTTTTTTCACTCCAGGATACGTTTTGATGTTTTCAAGTTTTACGCTCTCGTAGCATTCACATGCTGATTTTAAAAGACCTTCATCATTAATATTGAGGTCTTTCATGTAATCATGGATATTTTTGTGGTTTTCAAAGCCATGGGAACCAAAGAGGAAGTAAGAGAAAAGAGTATCAGGTTCTCCTTTCCCGAAAATATCAATCACGCTACAACACGCTTTCATTTTTGCATTGTAAAAGTCATATAGTGTATTATCCAGATCAAAGAGTATAGCGTCCGGCTTTTTTCTACTAATATTGGGATAATCCATGAGTCAATCGCATCTTATTTCTTCAGATATCTCCTTCAAGAGGGTCTTCACAACTATCGATATCCCAGTCAACTTCATTACCACAATGTGGGCAATGATAACCTGTTTCACAGCCATCAACTATGAAAAAGTTTTCATGACTGAGTTTGTATCCGCAACGGTCACAGTGATAATCAGCCATTGTCTTTTATCCCCTTTTCATTGTTTCTCTTTACTCTCATACATCTTATCAATTTGATCATTAGTATTTTGACTGTGGCATCTTGCTCCAGGATCATCTCCATCCCTTTTCATCTTCATGGAATAGAGTTTTATAATTCCATTGCATGACCTGCAGACGTATAACTCCTCGTTCCAGCATGAAGGGCAGCACCACCGTCCACAGATAACACATTGCCTTAGTCCTTCTATCTGTATTGAAAGGTGACAGAGATCACAAAGAAACCTCGAGAAAGTATGCGGGTCCCGACCGGGTGGATCTCCCTGAAACCTCAAGGGTTTTACAACCTCTCTTAAAACATGGAAAAGATCTCTCTCTTCTTCATGTTTTTGAGGTTCAGCGCTTCCTAATCTCCCTTTCAAGAGATTCAAGTCTCTCCTCCAGTTCTGAAAGGGTTTTTCCTACAGAATCTTCAAATTGTCCGTAATTCTTTGCAATCGCCTCCCCGTCTTTGATCCGTGCGTTGTTTAGGAGTTCGAACTTCGCAAGACCTGTTTTTGTGACAAGTGACCACTCCGTTATCATTTCCTCAAACTTGACATCAAGATATTGATCAAGTCGGCTCTCAATAGGACTTGACAAATTGATTTTCCCAGTCCTACCTTTCAGGAAGTAATATAGAAGAAAACAGATAACGACAATTATAAGAATAACGAGAATTATTTCAAACGGAGTCATTATCCCTTCACCTTCAGGTTATCTACTCTCTCTTTAAGATTTGTTATTCTCTTTTTTGCATCCTTGTCAAACGTGTGAAATTTCTCAACTGCCTGCTCCAGTTTTTTTATTTTCTGGGTCTGATCTGCCAGGTCGGCTTTTGTTGTAATTCCATATTCATCGATAAGAAGTGCCATTCTCCGGTCAACGTAGGCATTTAAATAGTTATCAATTCCCATGCTCTGTCTCCAGTTCACTAATCAGCGATTGAATTTCCATAAGATCATCTTCTATCTCTGAACGACTTTTTTCCAGTTTTCTTAGAGAATCTATTGCTTTATCCAGTCTCCTCTCTAATTCAAGGAGGTCATCCTCTGTAAGGAGTGCCCATTCATCAATAATTGCTTCAAAATTTTCAAGAAAATACCGGTCGAGTCTCTTTTCAAATGTAGGCAGCGAATTAGTAAAAAAACCCTGAAAACTTGTGGAAACTTTGTTTCCAGCATTAGTAATATCAGAATAACCGTACATTTTTCTTTTCACCTTGACTTTTTCTCTTCGTTATCCAGTTTTATAAGCATCCGCTCAAGTTTACTTATCTCAACATAATACTCAAGTCTCTTTATCCGGGACTCAACAATGCGGTGCTTTGCGTACAATTCAACTTCGAGTATTTGATTTTCATCCTCTACTGTCCGAATCTGGTGTGATTGCTCAGGGGTCAGTTTTGTCACAGGATGACCTTTTATTTCAAGGTCTCTTTTCAGGAGCCCGACTTTTTCTTTTTCAAGTTCAAGTTCCAGTCTTTTTGTCCCGGTTGTCATTTTACGCCATGCAAAGAGCAGAATTATAATAATAATTATTGTTGCACTAATTATAACAAAGGGAATCATCCAATCCTGTGATGTCATTCCAAAAATCGAATTAAAATCCATTCTATTCCTCAAAGATTAATTTAGCCTCTTTTAGCCCCTTCTCTTTACCCACAAGAAAAACTATATCTTCAGACTCTAATTTGAGACCTGGCCCAGGGATAATGACTTTCTCTCCTCTTTGAACTGCGGCTATAAGGACTTCATCGGGAAGGGAGATTCCGCCAGTTCCAGAAATTTCTTTGTAATTCTGTGATACCTTATATGATTTGATTGCACCTTCATTCTTCTCGAGCATTTGTTTCAGTTTCTTCTCTTCACCGGGCGCCAGGTGAAGTTTTGCCCGCTCAACAACACCTGATAGATCATCACGCGTGGGAAGACTATCTCCAACTTTGCCGAATGCTTCAGATGCTGACTCTGTTATTCCGTGGGATGCTGACCCGATTTTATCTGATATTGTATCTTTTGTATCACCAAGACTTTTTTTGACATTGTCAGTTCCATCTTTCAGGTTTTTTGATATTTTTTCTCCGATTGGAATGTATCGCCTGACCACGACTTCATCATTTTCAAGGATTGAAAGTTCAGTCATGTCTTCTGGACTCATCCGGATATATCCTGATTCCACCAGGCTGTCTGCAACTATTGCAACCTTCACCTCTTTTGAGGATGAGAGGTTCACAATAAGAGCACTATCGCCTTCTTTGAGACCTATCTGATCAAGCGCGTCGATATGGACCCTGGCACGTCCCTTACTTGGAAATGTCCTTACCTGAACTTTAAAAACAGTATCTTCCATAGAGAGATAATCCCCGGTAAACTATATAAAACCCTCACTGAGCCTTAAAATAAATGTAATATGAAAAAAAGTGATACCGGGTTATCTCCCGAAAGAGCCGGTAATTTTAGCTTCTGAAATGACATGTCCCTCCAGTGCTGATTCGAATTCAGACTTTGTAAATGAGTCACTTAGTGGAAGTATGTTATCAATAGCATAGAGATGAATCACATAGTTATGTGCTTTACCCGGAGGGGGGCATGGCCCTCTGTATCCCGCTGTGTTAAAATCATTTTTGCCCTGTATGCTTCCATTTGGCAATGTAGTTGCGGTCGAAATACCTTTTTTTAATGTTGTAGTCTTTGCAGGGATATTAGCAATAAGCCAATGTGTAAATGAACCTCGGGGTGCATCGGGGTCGTCCATAAAAATTGCAAAGCTCTTTACTGATTCAGGAACATTCATCCATTCAAGAGCTGGAGAGACGTTAGAACCGCTGCAGGTTAATTCATCTGGAATCTTTGTACCCGAATTAAAGTCTTGGCTCTCAAGTGAAAAACTGGTAGATTTTGGATTGGTTTTTATAGTCGAAGGAATCGTCATAATAGCCCCACCTGTTTGTGTTGGTTCTCTCACGAGTGTAACATTTAAACAAAATTAATGAATATTAAAATAAAAATTATTCCATTGGTCTTATACCCATCTCTCTCAATTCGTAGATATCAAGGAAAAGAGAAGCATTAGTCTCAAAATTTCCATTTGATTGTTCATCATCATATTCAGCGGATCCTTCATCGAGTGCATCTGAAAATGGTGCTTCGCCAATCATGGTAGTCTCGAGAAAATCCATTGAATCTGAGTCAGGACTTATCCACCAACCGACAAATGCATGATCAGGTGTAAGCACAATAGCTGGATCTAAACCTGCAGCTTCCAGGGCTGAGGCAAAAAGGACAGTACCATCTATGCAATTAATTGAATTTGATGCCAGGGACTCTTCTGGAAGATGCACCCGTTGTATATCATCCTCATTCCTGCCGAATGCAATGCTTGAGTCAACATAGGCTATTTTATAATCTTTTGCAAGGGCATCATAGATAGCCTTCACCTGACCATTTGTGTAACCTTCCCAGTCATGATCATCAACGCAGTAGTCACACTGATATCCTTCAATTGAATGATCCGGATTGAGTTCAGCTGCATCTCTGAGAATTTTTTCGATTGCACTAATGTGTGGTGTTATCCATGCAGCAATAAATGCGCTCTGATCAACGTACTCATTTCCATCATAGATTGCCCATACCATTGTATCCTTTGGGTATATTTCAACAGGAATCGTTTTCTCATCAATGACTCTTCCATCAGGCCCGGACACTTTATAATGGAAGCTTGCAGTTGTAGTCTCATTTGGTATTTTTGAGAGAACCAGGAGGGGTGTATCATTAAATTGAACTTTTCCGCCTGGTGCGAGGGTAATTGTATTAACTGATTTCTCTGAGTAACCAATAATCTCTGATTCAACAGTGACCAAAGCTTGTGATTTGCCTGGATTCGAAAGGATATAGTTTGCAAAGCTATAGTTCAGATGAGGATACTGGTTGTAAATTCCACTCATGATACTATCCATGTGCCGGACTTTCACAACCGGGGCGAGGGAAATCGTTGCAGGTCTTGTCACCTGCCCTCTGGTCGTTATTTTGAGGCTTGGCTGAATTGTATGAGTTCCCTTTACCTGAATCGTCTTTGATGTTATCAGAGTTGCAGAAACTGATGGTGTAAAATTTTTTTCTGGTTTTAATGTCAGGATTGGCGACGGTTTTGATATTGTGGCAGCATTTCCAGTGATTGCTAAAATAATTCCAAGAACAAGAATTATCAAAGCAAAAAAAATAATTGCATTGAACTTTCTCATACTTTTTCACTCCATTGGAGTAATTCCCACTTTTCTTAGTTCTGATATATCAATAATTTCTGACATATTCGTTTCAAAGTTACCATTATCTATCTCTCCCTGGTACTCTTTTGCCCCTCTTTGAAGTGCATCTTCAAAAGAATTCGTATCTATCATTGTTGTCTCAAGGAACTCCATCTCTTCGGAATTAGGGGATATTTTCCAGCCTACGAAAGCATGACCCGGAATAATGACAATTAGCGGATTCATACCCATGGCTTCAATTGCAGAAGCAAAGAGAACAGTACCGTCAATACAGTTCGCAGAGCTGTCCATAAGTGTCTGTTCCGGAAGATGGACCCGTTGATATGCATTTGAACCGGGTCCGAATGCAATGGTTGAGCTTATGTACGTTATCTTGTATTCATTTTTCAGGGCATCATAAATTGCTTTTACCTGATTATTTGAGGAGTTTCTCCATTCTTCCTCTGTAATACAGTCACTACACATATATCCGGTTATGCTATGATCTGGACTGTACTCGGCAGCGATACGCAGGAGGTCCTGAATTCCCTGGATATGTGGTGTTACCCATGCAGCAATAAACTGAGACTGAGAGACTTTTTTGTCGCCATCTATAACCGACCATACCATTGTATCTTTTGCAAAAAGTTTCAATAACGGAGTCTGCTCATCAATGACATTTTTGCCGTCTGCAGTTACACGGTAATGGAAGCTAACTGTCTTAAGTGTCGCAGGGATTTTTGACATTACAAGAAGTGGAGTCTGCCCAAAAACAACGGTTGTATTTGCCGGTACTATTGCAGTTGTAACTGCCAGTTCAGAATACCCTGGTATTTCAGATTCGATTGTAATTTTTACCGGACTTTTTCCAGGGTTTGTTACTTCGAAATCTGCAAATGTTATATTAAAATCAGGAAACTCATTATATACAGCACTCATTATTGAACCCATATAACTGACATTTACATCAGGTTCAGTTGGTTTTTGGGTAGGTAGTGGCGTTTTCCCTTTTACTGACGTTGTCTGGGTCAATTTTATTGTCTTTGAAACATTTGGTAAAATCCTGGATGTTGCAGTCAATGCCTGGGAAATATTTCCTTTTTCTGATACAGTAGAATTTAAGGTGGGTTTTATCGTGACCGAATATACCGTAGAGAATGCGAGGATAAAAAACAAAATAAATGCTATTGTGAATAAAGACGCTAATAACTTCTTTTTCATTGTCTACATTTCATATTTAGAAAAAGAAAAGGATTTCCTATAATCAAAAGACTCTGTGAATTTGCCGGGAAGTTTACCTCCAACCCTTTTCCTGCAAATTCAAAAAAAAGGAAGATCTCTTTTGCAGCTTTATAACTCAATAATATCTTTCTTCAATGTTTTAGCTGTTTTTCTATCTGGAAGGATCTCTTCAAGTGAACTCATAAGCATGCCTAGCTTTTCATTATTAAAGATTGCCTGAAATGCAGCCATTTCATCTCTATTCATAACCATGAGTCCTTTTCTCTTCATTGGTCTGCCCTCTTCTCCAATTGGATTAATTTCAACGGCAAGAGAGTGCGACCGTGTCTTTGTGCCCGGAAGTCTGATTATTGACACGCCCGGGACAGAGGTACTCTTTCTTTCCCAGTCTGCACCTTCTTCAAGAAATGATTTGAGATTTTCAGTCACTGCCATATAGATAAGATATGGTTTTAATCAATAATAGGTTAGGTGTATAAGCGATGTGAAAGTAATTGGTGGATCAGTTTTACCTAAAAAAGGGTCAGTCATTTAACCTCGACCTAACACTTGGATGTGGCCAGGTCTTTCGCTGGTATCGCCTTGAAAACGGGTGGAAAGGATATGCGAAAGGGAGAATTATAACAATAAGGAGTGAGGAGGATAGTCTATTTTACGCAGGTTGCGATGAAAAATTTATCAGGGAATACTTTCAGCTTGACATGGAACTTTCAGATGTTGTTTCATCAATTTCACTTGACCCATACATAAAAAAGGCAGTCAGACTTTGCCAGGGTCTGCGAATAATTCATCAGGACCCATGGGAATGCCTTATCTCATTTATCTGTTCCAGTAATGCAAATATTCCCATGATTGAGAAGCGGATTGAACTAATCTGTTCTTATCCCCCTGATGAGTCAATAGATGGAGAGTACTCTTTTGCACCATTTCCTGAACCGGAAAAACTTGCACAAATGACTGAACCTGAACTTATGTGTTGCAAAGCCGGTTACCGGGCACGCTATCTCATTGGAACAGCAAAGGCAATTCTTAACTGGCCGGACTGGAAAGAAGAAGTGAAAAAAGTCGGGTTGAGTGAATCTCGTAAATTGCTCTGCAAGCTACCAGGAGTTGGGCCTAAGGTTGCAGAATGTGTCCTGCTTTTCGGGTTTAATAAGTATGAAGCATTTCCTGTTGATGTCTGGATAAGAAGGCTCATGGAACATTATCCTGAATGTAAAGGGAAAAAAGACGAAGAGATTGGAAATTTTGGAAGAAAGTATTTTTCTTCCTTCCCTGGTTATGCGCAACAATATCTCTATGCTGCTAGAAAGGAATTAATCGATTATTAGGTTCCGATATCCCAGCTTTCCATATATTTCTTCTGGTCATCTGTGAGCGAGTCAATTTTCAGCCCAAGTGCCGCAAGTTTAAGCCTTGCAACGGTTTCATCTATCTCTACAGGGACTTCGTATACATTCCCTGAAAGTGTTCTGCCATTTTTTAAGATGTATTCTGCTGATAGGGCCTGCAATGCAAAAGAGAGGTCCATAACCTCAATCGGGTGTCCCATCCCCTTCGGGGTTGCAAGATTAACAAGCCTGCCTTCAGCGAGAAGGTGAATCCGCTTTCCTCCCAGATTGTAAGTATCAATTCCATCTCCACGTTCAACAGGTCCTGCGTGTGCTTCAAGCCAGTCAATATCAATCTCAACATTGAAATGGCCTGCGTTGGAAAGGATTGCACCATCACGCATCACCTCAAATTCGGGTTCAGAAATGACCCGCTTATTTCCTGTAGTCGTGATGAAAATTTCACCAAACTTCGCAGCTTCCTCCATCGGCATTACCTGAAACCCGTCCATATATGCTTCAAGAGCTCTTCGCGGGTCAACCTCGGTGACAATGACCTTTGCCCCCAGACCATGCGCCTTTCCTGAAAGTCCCCTGCCACAGAACCCGTAACCTGCTACAACGACATATTTTCCGGCAATAAGAACATTTGTGGTTATCATGATTGCAGTAAGTGCAGATTCGCCTGTGCCATGCACATTGTCAAAGTGGTGCTTCATAGGGGTATCATTTACCGCAATTACAGGAAACTCAAGTTTTCCTTCCGATGCCATCGCCCTTAACCTGTGGATACCGGTAGTAGTCTCCTCACATCCACCTATGACGTAAGAGAGAAGATCCCGCCTTTCTGTGTGTAACCTGTGAATAAGGTCCATACCATCGTCTATAGTTATATCAGGACGTGCATCAAGAACAGAATCGATAGCTTTGTAGTAATCAGAAACATTGCATGCCCTTTTGGCGTAACAATAGACCCCCGGGCTCTTTGATAATGCAATTGCAACATCGTCCTGAGTGGAGAGGGGGTTGCAACCTGTGATATACACCTGAGCTCCACCTTCTGCAAGCGTTTGAACAAGGTTTGCGGTCTTTGCTTCGACATGGAGTGCCATCCCGATTTTTTTCCCTAAAAATGGCTTTTCTTTTTTAAATCTATCCCTGATTGCTGAAAGCACAGGCATATATTGCCCTGCCCACCAGATCTTACGCTCACCAGAATCCATTAAGTACAACCTCGCTAGAGCCTATAGCCTTATACTGCTATTATACCCTTAGATACTCTAAGTATGAGATCACGCCCCGTAATAAGGAATGTGAATAAGGAGTTGAGCATGTGCTGACAAGGCGGATTATTCCCTGTCTTGATATAAAGGACGGAAGGGTTGTCAAAGGGACAAACTTTCTTGGGCTTCGGGATGCAGGTGACCCGGTGGAACTATCAGTACGCTATAATACCCAGGGTGCGGACGAGGTAGTTTTTCTTGATATAACTGCTTCAAAAGAGGAGAGAGGTACTCTTGTTGAGGTTATTAAAAGGGCTGCAGACGAACTTTTTCTTCCGCTTACTGTTGGGGGGGGTATTCGGACAACTGATGATATTCAGCAGATTTTACGGGCCGGGGCTGATAAAGTGAGTATCAATACCAGTGCTGTCCTGAACCCTGGACTTGTATCAGAAGGTGCAGAAAGTTTTGGAACACAATGTATTGTTGTTGCTATGGATGTCCGGAGAAATTTCAATGAAAGTTTTACCGGAACATCTGTTACTCTCCAGGATGGCTCAAATTGTCCATATGAAGTCGTAACACATGGTGGGAGTCGCCCTACCGGTATTGATGCTGTAACCTGGGCTAAACGTGTAGAAGAACTTGGAGCCGGTGAAATCCTCCTTACAAGTATGGAGACCGATGGGACAAAAGATGGTTTTGATCTTCCAATAACCCGAACAATTGCTGATATGATTGAAATCCCGGTTATTGCATCAGGAGGGGTTGGGACTCTCAGCCACTTCTACGATGGGTTCGTGGAAGGGCATGCAAGTGCATGCCTTGCCGCCAGTGTCTTTCATTATGGTGAATTTACAATCCGTGATGTTAAAGAATATCTTAGGTCACGCGAAATCCCGGTAAGACCATAAGGTCAAGTTCAAATGCCGAAACCGGGTGTTCAAGTTCAAATGCAGTAAGAACCCGAGGATGGATCTCGCCAAATACTCCTGCTTTTTTCTTGTTGATCAATATATCTGCCCTCCTCCCTTCCATGAAAAGCGGGTCGTTTGATTCACAGACGGTATAAGTGAGAGCAAGCTCTCTGCATAATGCGTCAATAGTTGCGTATGCCTCACTGAAATCAGCCTGGTTGTGACATGAGACTGCCCCTAAGTTCTGGGTGGTCCTGGTATCGTGCACAACGTCACCGCTTGCAAAAAGGCGGTGAGGAAGTTCGCGGTGCCTGTTTGCGACCAGTGTTTCAAGAAGCAATGGCAATATATCAGTTCTGACAACTGACTGATCAATGCTTATCGGATGTTTTACCCGAAGTAGATCAGAAGGGACTGACCTTCCTGTCTTTGTGTACATTATTTCTTCGCTGGTAAGGGTAAATGGCATCACCTGGATATATGTAAGGCCACTCATGATATCCCGCACTAAATTCTCCCTGGCATGGACGGGATGCGGGAGGCCGATAGTAAATGTATCCGGAATATCAGCTGTAAAATTTTCATATCCAAATGCAATTGCAATATCTTCAAATACATCCCAGTCGTGCATGATATCCGCACGGAAACACGGGATATAGACATCAAGTTTATCCTCACCGCACGGCTCCACACCATATCTCATCCTCTTAAGAAGCGTAGCAGTTTCATCCAGAGTTAATGAAAGGCCGGTTAATTCGTTTGCTTCTTTAATTGAGATTTTTCTTAAAACCGGAGAAAGATTAGGAGAACTGGTCCCTTCAATAGAAACTGTCTCAATCTTTGCCCCGGTTTCAGCGAGGGCAGTGCAGATTATGTTTAATGCAACATTGACAGCACGTAAATCAGTTCCAGTTACATCGAGAAATGCATTTTTCGTGTCGCTCGTTACTCTCGTTAATTCACCATTAATTATGGGAGGGAATGAAAGGACTTCATCATTACTGTCGATAATTAAAGGGTATTTTGAGAATTTTTCAATAACTTTTGCGTATGCCTTTCCTTTTGGATGCTCCTTCAAAATTCCGTCTAGAGTAAGCATTTCAGAGTAGTCAAGAGGAATAAACCTCCAGTCCTTGTCAGAAGCGAAATACCGGAAGGGCGGGGTAACCTTGTCCAGGTCGTGAAGTCCTATCGCAACTTTACTTCTGCCCCTCCCAACTGCCCAATGGAGTGCTTCCTGAAGACCCATCATTGAGAGGATGGCGTCATCACTAAAGTCAAGGTCCCGAATGACTGCTGCACGAAAGACAGGCCTGATATCATGAAGAAGTGGATCAACAGAACATGTAATCCCGGAATCACTCGTTTTGTATAAAGGAAGCCCGGCCTCCAGATTTAGAAAACCTCTCATTGCCCTCGCAACGCCTTCCGCGCTAAATAGGTCAGGACGATCAGGAAAAAACTCAACCTGTGCCTCATTTTTCTCTATTTTTTCAATGCTTGACCCGATCATAGGGAGCCGGCTGAATAAAACCGACCTTTCTATTCCTGAAAGCCTGTCAAGATACTCTAAAGCAAGTGTTATTACAGGCATCAGTTACCTCCTTTGTTTGAAGGGCTTTTTCGTATCCAGTCAATATCAGACTTGTAAAGCATCCTTAAATCAGATAGTCCGAGTTTTAACATTGCAACACGACTCACGCCCAGACCCCATGCAAGGACTGGGGCCTCAATTCCAAATGGCAATGTGACTTCTCTCCTGAATATCCCTGCACCACCGAGTTCGACCCATCCAAGTCCCTCCACATAAACCTCAGGCTCCACACTGGGTTCAGTATATGGAAAATATGCGGGCCTGAAACGCATATCCTGAAAACCCATCCGTTTATAAAACTCTTTTAGAAATCCTAGCAGGTTTCTGAAGTTCAAACCCTTATCCATTACGATACCTTCAAGTTGTTCAAATTCCGGAGTATGGGTAGGGTCAATCGCTTCTCTCCGGTACACCCGGGAGATACAGAATGCTTTTACAGGAGGTATGGGGTGAGCCTGAAGATGTTGGATTGAAAGAGAAGTTGTGTGAGTTCTGAGCACACACTGCTGTGCTTTCTCTTTACTCCATACTCCACCCCATCCTGTAGAACCTGAATTGCCTCCATTTTCATGTACATTTTGAACCTTTTCGTATCCTTGTGGAAGGGGTGCTGTTTCATCAAGGTAAAATGTATCCTGCATTTCCCTTGCCGGGTGGTCCTGTGGTTGAAAGAGGGCATCAAAATTCCAAAATGCACTCTGGACAATTTCACCAGCAATTTCAGTAAAACCCATCTCAAGCAGTGCTTCACGCATTTCATTAATTAGCCGCTGGTAAGGGTGAATTTTTCCAGGGAAGATCTGTTTTGGAAGCTTATTGATGTCATAATGACGAAGTGTGCAGGATCTCCAGCTTCCGGAAATTATCATATCGCGGGTGAGGGTCCCCGTCTCTTCAGTAAGATCTATTCCGGATTCAATCTCTTTTTCACCTGCCGGGAGAATTGTTATTGAATATTGTATTGACTCCTCTTCACGAACAAGTCCTCTTTTAATTAGATCTTTAATTACCGGGCTATATGGGACAGATCCATTTTTTAGAAGAGTAAGGTAGCTTTCATCATCACCAACCGTAATAACTTCCTTTCTCTCTATTGCCCCATCCTGGAATATTGCCCAGTCTTTCTTTTTTATCCACCCAATGGCAATTTTGGCAAGAGGATCTTTGGATAATTCAGCAATTGGTACTTTTCCATGAAGCGCCTCAATTATCCTGCGTTCAGGTAGTCCTTTCTCTTCGCATATCAGGCCTTCATCAGTAAGAACATAGTTTTTTTCCCTGATCTCCTTCTGTTCAACAAGGCCCCTTGACTCAAGCAGGTGTGCGAACTGAACAACTGCACCCTGCGTTGTTTGCAGTATTTGGGCCAGTTCGGCAGGGTTTGCATTAACTCTCTTATCTTTCAGGGCTAATAGAAGCCGTTTTTCATTATAAGTAAGGTCCATTATTTCTCCTCAGGTAAGTGTTTTACTTCGTCCATTTTCTCCCTGAAATCAAGTAAAAACTCAATAGTCCTTTGATAAGTCTCTTTTTTACACTGTCCACATGTAAGGGTACCTGATTCACATTGTTCTCTTAATTCTCCAAGTTCATTATCATCAGAAATCATGTGAAAAAGGTTCAGAAGATAAACACAACAGGAATCTGGATTGCCACCCTCCCTTTTTTGTTCTTCAAGGGTAGGTTTTCCACCAGTGAGAGAAGCCAAAACTTTTTTCTTTATACTCGGTTCGTTCTCAAAGAAACCGATTGTACTTTCAGGGATACTGCTTGACATCTTTCCACCCTGCAGGCCAGGCATAAACCTGTGATAAGTTGCGGATGGCGTTACAAATCCATATCCACCTGCCGAAAGTTCAATACGCCTCACAATTTCCTTCACATTTTTCAGGTCGCCCCCAGGAATATCAATGTGACCTTCGTATTTTTTAGACCCCCTGAACTGTTTCCAAAGTTCGTCCATGACATTAGTCGGAGCATTCTTCGAACGAATGCTTATATGATCTTTTCTGTCCTCAACAGTAAACATTCTAAGTTTATGTGCAACTCCACGGGTAAGACGTATGTGAGGATCCTGATCAAGACCAACAGGAACGAGTGTTGGTGCAGGTGTCAGGTCTACCTGTGGATAAAGGATATCTGCGACCTGTGTTATGACGCTCATAGCATGAGCAACCTGAGTTTCCTGCGAAAAACCATAAATCGCCTGGAGTTCGGAAAAATTTATTTTTGTAGAGGCTTCGAAGGTGAGAGCGTTTAGCATAGCGTTTGTACTCTGGTTATAGGTTTTACCTGTGAACCCGAGTGCATAGAGGCACAGGAGGTACTCTTTCCCATATTCTTTGCACTTTTCCCAACTTATATTCCGAACTGCATGAGCTTCCCTGTCTGCAATTGTAATATAACCGTTTCCACCTTTTTCCACGTGCCAGACTACTTCCTTCATTACCATCAGGTGTCCGAGATGAGGATGACCTGAAGGCATAAATCCAGTCATAACATGAAATTCTTTATTGTCCCTTATGGCCTGTGCAATTGGTTCATAATCTCTGTGTCCGACAACAATACCCCGTCTGAAAAAATATGGCGGTTCTTGTAAAATATCCTTTAACTTATCAGCGGGTTCAATCCCAAATTCAGTATAGAGGCGTTCTATATCGAATTCCTGTTTACCAGCCCAGGGGTTAACAACATATTCCATGTGAATCAGAGTTTAATCCTTGCAAATTCTACGAACCGGATTCCTCTAGTATGTACACAACCAAACAACATCTTCTTTTTCACACTATGGGCAAGGCGGACTGATCTGGAAATTGTACTCATAGGGAGATCTGCAGCTTCACCTACCGCATGGATAAGCATTTCAGAATGAGTCTTTTTTCCTGAATATACTCTGAAATGATGACCGAATTTGTATCCTGTACGTGGGATATAACCATTTGTTCGGAGGTACGAATATAGGATAGATTTTTCTTTCATTTCATCGTCCTGTGAAATCAATGAACCAGAATAATCCTGGAGAGATAATTCCTGTTCATCTCTCAATAGGGATAATTCATTATTTTCAAGGAGAAAAAGGGCTTCGTTTGGTGAGAGTAAGAGTCTTTGTTCATCGAACCTTGTACCATAAAATGCCTGCTCAAGGTGTTCCCTTTCAGGTGTATTGATTATTGCTGAACATCCGGTAACCACGCCTTTTAAAAATTTTTTTTCATGACTTGTAAGTATTTCAGGGAGTATTGGGAGTTTTACCTCGTAATATGTTATTTCACTTTCATCATCAACAACTGCAAGAATATGCTGCTTTCGCATATTGCTGGTTGTTGTGACTTCGTCAATAAGATCTGAAAATACAATGAGTGACCTCTCAGAGAGTACTCTTATAAAATATTGAGATTCGCCACTGCCTGGTTTTTGACCTCGTCGAAATACCCGGAAGTCATGAGGCCCGGTCTGGACCGCATACCCGCGTTCCCGCAAATCCTTATATACAATATATTTCCGCAATTTATCAGGTTCAACTGCCCATTTTGGAAGAAAAGTATCAAACGTCTCTCCTTCAATCTGGATCTTTCCACGTGAAACCAGGTAAAGACCTTCTTCCGGGGCGAGCCTTAAACCCTCATCAGCAGGTCTTCCGTACCCGCTTTGCTCATAGAACTGACCTGCTTCCTTTGGGAGCCACAGCCACATCCCATCAAACCGGGCATTCATCAGGATATGTTGGAATCCAACCTTCAAAAAAGTGACATTAAAATGAAAATCATTTGTGTACCTGGATTGTCAAAAAAGCAATCAATCACGGACTTGTAAATAATTTCATCATTGTACAGGTGATATCTGGGCTAGTTCATGTACTTTTTGAATATTTCCCCTGTCATCACGCCGCGCGTCAACTGGGGTCTCACAAACCAGTGGAAGTGAACGGATAAAAGGATTTTTTAAGATATTTCTGAACCCAGGTTCACCTATCATTCCAAGACCAATATGTTCATGGCGGTCGAGACCACTTCCGAGGTCTCCTTTTGAGTCATTCAGGTGGATAAGTTTGATCCGTTTTGTTCCTATAATTTTTTCGAAATCAGCGAGCACATCATCAATTCCGCCATCTCTCTTTAAATCATAACCCGCCCCAAATGCATGGCAGGTATCAAAACAGATTCCTATCCTCTCTGCTTTATTAATCCCATCTATTACAACACGGATATCTCCGAAAGAACTGCCAACGCTGTTTTTTTCACCGGCTGTATTTTCAAGCAGGATCTGCACGTCTGAAGTATCATTATCCAGTACTAGATTAATGGCTTCACTAACTCTTTTTTGCCCTTTCTCAATTCCATCGCCAAGATGGTGGCCGAGGTGAGTTACTATATAAGGGATCCGAAGTGCTGAACATCTCCTGACCTCAATACCAAGACTTTCTACTGACTTTTCATACACTTCAAGCCTTGGAGAAGCAAGGTTTGGGAGGTACGGCATATGGACAAAAGCGATTTGCAATTTGCTATTTTTAAATTCATTCTGAAACTGAACTATCTCTTCAGACAAGAGTGGTTTCTCATTCCACCCCCTGGGATTTCTCGAAAATATCTGAAAGACGTCACAACCCGAATTAACCGCACGTACTACAGACGATGCAATTGATCCTGCAATTGAGACGTGGACACCAACAAGGACCATTGTAATACATTCACCCCAGGTAGTTCATAATAGGTGGGAAAGATGTACTAACTAAGTTCCTTTAGAAGTGAATGGGCAAATGAATCAGTCGTTGCATTACCCCCGATATCAGGTGTCTTAACACCTGATGAGATAGTATGCCCTATTGCTGAGTCAAGTTTTTTTGCTGATTCAAAATCCTTCAGGTATTCGAGCATGAGGACTGCAGACCTAAGTGCAGCTACAGGATTTGCAATTCCTTTACCTGCAATATCAGGGGCACTACCGTGTACTGGCTCAAACAGAGCATGATTATCACCTATGTTGGCACTAGGTGTCATACCAAGTCCATTTGTGTGAAATGCTGCAATATCTGAAAGTATGTCTCCAAACATATTCGTCGTAAGAATAACGTCATATTTACGAGGTTGAAGGAGTAAATTTAGGGCAAGAGAATCAATGAACTGATCATTAACCGGGACGTTCATTGATCCCGCCATATTTCTGCATATTGTCAGGAAAAAGTAATCTGATTTCATCACATTTGCCTTATGTCCAATTGTGAGTAGTTTTCGCGAACTGACAATATTACATGCAAACCTCGCAATCCGGGTCGCCCCCTTCCTCGTAATAACCCTTAATGTGCAGGACCTGTCCTCTTCTTCCCATTCTATCCCGGAATATAAACCTTCAGTATTTTCCCGGACTATGATAATGTCAACATTGTCAGTTTTTACTGGTCTGACATTAGCGTAAAGGTCAAGAGATTTCCGGATTTTTATAACCACACTGTAATATTCCTTAAAAGGTGGAGTTGTCACAGCTCCAAAAAGAATAGCATCAGCCCTTTTTAATAAAGTAATATCCTCATCGGAAATGGCAGTCCCTGTTATTTTCCACCGCTCATAACCAACTGTGACCGGGAAAAAATCAAGATCTGGTCTTAATATTTTTAAGGACTCAACCGCAACCGGTATAACTTCCTTTCCAATTCCATCACCTTCCACTACAGCTATTTCAGTCATATCTTCTCCAGCGATTCTATCAACTCTTCTACTGCAGAAAGAATTTCCCTGGGAGATGCACCCCAATGGACGACACTGCCAAACCTGCCATTATGCATTCCGGTAAAACAGCGCTCTTTTCGGCAACAACGTGCTATAAATGGCTCATTGTTAACCTGGGAAAGCGGACATGTGTCTATTCGTTGAAAATTATCACCATAACATTCACGGAATATGGCGTCGCCAGTCGCACAGCCTGCAAGCCTCTCTCCACCACTCATAGAATCGATATCAAGAGTTTTTGAAAAACCCGCTGCACTGCATGGAAAAACATCGGCTTCAAAATTTCTTATATCGGTTATGTGATATTCCAGACGGATCCGGAGATCACAAAATAGACCGTTTTTTTCAAGTTCATTAAGAGTCGTAGCAAGGCTTGGAAGTGGTGGAATAATATCATAGACGTGAACCGTCATAAGTTCAATAGAACCAGGGTTAAGGACAAATGTGAGGTGTTCGTCAAAAGCCCGGAATATTGTGCAGGGTTTACCTGTGGTTAATGCAATACTTATCAGCTTAGCCTGGTCATGGATCTGCACTTTATCAGGATACCATACCACCTCATCTTCATGGGCAAGACAATGGACATTTTCTATTTCACGCATAATTTCTGTACCACGAGCTAAAGATACTTCCAGGATTTCAGTACCTTTATCAGTTTCGTGGATAAGGTAGCGGGTTAGAAAATAGACCCTGTCTCCACAAGGTTTCTCTTTTGCATATCCAATTTCTTTACAGGGTGGTATCATTGATTCGCCTTTATATACTGGAGAAGGCCTCCGGATTTTAGGATTGCAAGAATTCTGTCAGAAAGGGGTTCGAAGTGGAATTCCACTCCATCAATTAAAAGAGCTCCGGTTTCAGGATAACAGATTACATCTGCTCCTTCTTTGCATTTACATTCGCACTCTATCAAGGGGAGACCTATATTTATTCCATTCCGAAAGAAAATCCGTGCAAAACCAGGGGCTATCACTGCTTTTACTCCTGCACCTTTAAGGGCAACGGCTGCCTGTTCTCTTGAGGAACCACACCCAAAGTTTTTACCTGCTATTATTACAGATCCGTTAAGACGTTTTCCGAGGTCAAGGTCAAGGTCTTCAAAGATATGGGAAACCCAAACGGTATGGTCTTTTGTACGCAGATATCTCCCGGCTATGATTAGATCCGTATCAATATCCGGTCCCAGACAAATGGCATTACCTTCAATTTTCATTATTTACCTCCGGGTGAGTAATCCTTCCTGCAAGTGCACTAGCTGCCGCAGTACTGACTGATGAGAGATATATGTCTCCACCTATTCCCATCCTGTTTTTGAAATTGCGGTTTGCGGTCGAGAGGCATATTTCTCCTTCACCTAAAACACCCATATGTACTCCAAGACACGGACCACAACCTGGAACACCTATCATGCAACCTGATTTTATAAGTATATCAAGGACTCCGTTTGATGAGGCTTTTTCAAGGACCTTTCGGGAAGCTGGTACCACAATTGTCTTCACACGGACCTCTTTTCCTTTCAGGATTTGTGAAAGTCGGAAAAGGTCAGAGTACCGGCCATTGGTACACGTACCTATAAAGACCTGATCAAGTTCAAGACCTTCGAGGGAAGACACAGGACGGACATCATCAACACGGGGGGGATAAGCAATCACGGGTTCAATATCCTCTAAATTTATCTCAATCTTTGATTCATAACTCAAAGGCGGGCTTAACTTCGTATCTGAAATAATGCCAAATTCACTCAGATATTTTTTGGTCATTGAATCGGGGTAGAATATACCGGTTTTTGCTCCTGTTTCAACAGCAAGATTTGCTATAGTGAGACGGTCATCAATGTTGAGATGCTCCACCCCGTCTCCAGTAAATTCAAGTGCCCTATAGGTCCCCCCATCCATTCCAAGGAGTTCAACACAACTGAGTGCCAAATCCTTTGGTTCAGCGCCTCCAGTAAATGAATTTGAAAGGACAATTCCTGTTGTATGAGGAACCTTCAACCATATTGAACCTGTAGCCCAGATAGCGGCCATATCCGTGGCTCCGACACCTGTTGCAAAAGCCCCGAGCGCCCCAAGTGTGCAACTATGAGAATCAGCCCCAATAACCACTTCAGCAGGTAAGACCCGGCCTTCGGCCATGACCTGGTGACATATCCCGATTCCACATTCAGAGAAAGAGATATTGTGGCTTTTTGCAAATCTTCGCACCTCGTTCTGAAGATCTGCTGTAAGACCTGTATTGGGGGGGACAATATGGTCAAAAATTATAGACAGTCGTTCAGGGAAAAGGGGTGCATCTCTCTCAAGTTTTCGCCATGCAATCAGTGTCTGAAGTCCAGTCCCATCATGAACATAAGCCTTGTCAACAGCGATATCTACAAAGGTACCTTCCTTTGCATGAAGGACCTGTTCAGAAAATGTTGTCATTCAGTAGCGCCTCTCTGCTTCACCGATCAAAGTCCGTAATAACTCGTCATTAATAGAACATTTTCTCTCACCTAGTTTTTTAACCCGGTCAAGTACCCAGCAAATCTGGTCCTCTTCAAGGTGATAACCGAAAGTATTGACTACATATTCAAGTGCATGCTTTCCGGTATGCTTCCCCAGGAGGAAATGCCTTTCACCCCCCACAAGTTTTGGAGGTATGAACTCGTAGGTCCTCGGGTCTTCCAGAATTGCTGCTATGTGAATTCCGCTTTCATGGGCAAAGGCATGTTCACCAACAATAGGTTTAGTCTTTGCAACAGGGATTCCTGAATGTTTTTCCACAAGTTTTGAGAGTTTGATTAGTAAAGAGAGATCATACTTTGTGACATCGCATTTCAGGTTGAGGATGGAAAGGACTTCTTCAAGAGGTGCATTCCCTGCTCTTTCTCCAATACCGTTGACTGTTGTATGAAGCTGGAATGCACCGGCGTTTGCAGCACAGATTGTGTTTGCAGTGGCACAGCCGAGATCATTATGGCAATGTGCACAGAGGGGGGCAGGAATTGATTGCACCAGGTCATGCATGACTTCAGACATTTCATAAGGTGTGAGACAACCAACTGTATCTGCAAAACTGAGGTAATCTGCGCCATGTTCTGCACCCTTTTTAAATACCTCCTTTAAAAAACTGATTTCTGTCCTTGAGGCATCTTCAGCTGCAAACCGGACAAGAAGACCATGGTCACGAGTAAAGTCTATCATCTCAAGTGCATCAAGTAGGACCTCTTCCCTTGGTTTTTTATATTTATGCCGGATATGAAGGTCAGAAGTTGCAATAAATACACTTACCATGTCTACTTCACTGTCAATCGCAGCTTCAATGTCTGCCTGTCGCGCTCTCGCGAGGCAGCAGATCTTTGCGTTGAGACCAGATCTTGCGATACCCCTGACACACTCCTTTTCATAGTTTGAAACGATCGGGAACCCGGCTTCAATAACTTCAATTCCAATCTGATCAAGGATATTCGCAATTTCCTGCTTCTCTTCAAATGTGAACGAGACACCCGGCGTCTGTTCCCCATCACGCAATGTAACGTCACAGATCTCAACATTGAACGATTTCATGGCTTCTCCCTTCCGGACATTCACCCTCGACGATTACGACTTTTGGATTTTCTTCCAGTTCCAGATGCTTTTTTAATCCATTTACATCTTCTGCGTGAAGTTGTACCGGGTTTGTAAATGACAGGTAAGGCGCAGGGTCGAAACCCTTCTGTCCTCCTGTCATTCCCATCACACGGTTTTTCAGGATAACACAAAGAACAGGTTTCCCCTTCTCAAAGACATCAACAAGTGAGGGAAGTGCATTGTGAAGGACACCATAATCTCCCAGCAATGCAAGACCTGTGCTTTCTGCAGCTATTCCGACAGGATTACCAAGACCATAAGAAGCTATTCCCAGCCTTAATGGTGGGTTTAGTGCAAGGACTGAACAGCCAGCATCACAAACCGCCAGTCGATTCTTCTCTTTTAAGATCAAAAATAAAGGGTGAAATGGGCAATTTTTACAGAGCGTCCGGTAATATCCTCTTTCAGTATAAGTTTCAGGTATTCTATCCGTTAATTCTGGAGTGATGCACCGGTGATGCAACAGGAAAGGACGCCCCTCTTCTTTTATCGATATTGGTATTTTTTCCGGACCAGGAGGAGGATACATCGTAATTATCTCCTGGTAATTATTACAATCACCAAATTTGTTCAGCCCTGAACCGGACGCCCACTTAAACATCTCGGCCGATCTAGATTTTGCGAGAAGGATTTTACTTATCAGAGGGTAATCTGCAGAAGCTAATTCTCCCTCTTCATCTGACCTGAAGACTTTTGAGTCAGGTATATCTGATGACAGGAAAGAGGGTGTAAGTCGAATAATAACAGGTCTTGAAAATCGCGCAGATATGTTGAAAGCTTCAGTTATTGCCATACCGCATTGTTCACCCACTGGTTGAATAACCGGTATTTCTGCAAGTTCTCCATAATATCTTGAGTCCTGGGAAGTGAGTGAAAACTCACCCCTGACGTCATCACCTACAACAAGAACAACTCCTTTTCGTAAACCTTGTGGGACAGAATGAAGAAGCAGGTCTGCACAGACATTCAGGCCCTCATGCTTCATTATTAGGGCCGCGGTATTACCACTTAAGGAGGACCCGATGGCGTATTCAAGTCCCACCTTTTCATTTACCACAATTTCAGCGTTACAAATGGAAGAGATATTAGTTATAGGCCATCCCGGAACTGCATAAATCCGGTCTGAGCAGATAGCAAGGGCTTTTGAAATAAATTCTTCCGCTTTCATCGGTCTCTCCCCGGAACGAGGTCACAACCAGTGCAAAGGCTACACATCGTTTTTGCCAGCGTGGGAGAAAGACCTGCTTTTTTGAGAGCATCTTCATGAATTTTGAATGCAGCAATAATTTTATCTGAACTTGGCCGGGTAAGTCCTTTCAGTTCCGCTATAGGGTTAACCGGACGTAATACAGGGATTACCCCCATTTGAGTCAAAGTTCTGATACAAACTGCGAGTTCCTCATCAGTCTCGCCAAGACCTATGATGAGGTTTGAAAAAACATTTCCTCTGCCAAAAAGTGGAACTGACTTCCTGAGAACATACCACATTAATTCACGGTCTAAGTCCGGACACATCTTCTGAAAAATGGATTCAGATGCTGCTTCAAGGTTCCATTTAACCTCCGCCACACCCTTCAAGTGTAGTTTTTTTGGGGAATCTTTCGTGGGATAAATTGAGACACCAATTGGAAGATGAAAGCGGCTGAGGTTTTCAACAACCTGGCAGGTATAATCCTCTTCTTCCTCTGGTGAGTACAAGACACCGCTCGTAAGTGAGATAGCATCAACATACTCCCTTGCTCCTTCTACAAGTTTTATGATCTCTTCAATACTCTTTCTTTTTGGTTCAAATAGAGGCACGTTACAATACCTGCAATGGTAGCGGCAACCGGCAGTAATTGTTATATACGCCTGCCTGGGACAATGCAGATAAGCAGGTTCCAGGGTTCCCTCAATTACTTCATTTTCATATATCAGTTCTGCTCTACCATCTCCTATGTGATGAACTTCGATTGAACTTTCAGGGTCTATAGATAATCTGATCCTCTTTCCTTCATATGAAAAGAAGACCGAGCCTGAACCACCTGCACCAGGACCGGCTGAAGAGCGGGCTATAATATTCCAGGGTACCCCGGTCAGTCTGGCTGAACCTTTTTCAAGGAGTTTTGATTTCAGCTTATACCATTCCATAATTGAAGAGCCTCGTCGTAATAAGTAGCAAAAGGAATTGCTGCCACAGCACCGATTCTACCCCTTCCATTAAGGATTATTGAGAGTCCCTCAATTTTAAGTGAATCAATACTTGCTTTATCGACTTCCCCTCTTTTTACCTGTTTTGCAAATGGCATTAGTGGTTCTGGAGAAAAACCGGTATAGACTGCCATACCGGTCTCATCTGACAACGTATACTTAACAAGAAGTTCTTTATACGATTCTATAAGCAACAGAGGGTCCATGGTCGCAAATTCACAGGCAATACTTACACAGTTCTTTGTCCGGTAGGGGACCGGAAATAATTGGACAATTGTATGGGAGAGATATACAGAATTCGTGGCTATTGCTACTTTTTTTGAAATATTATGCGTAAGAGTCCATGTTGCTCCTTCAAGCGGTGTATCCGTATCATCAACTCCGACAATAACACGCTGCAGCCTTGGGAGTGTAATTGTCGCCTGTGCTCTTCTTCCTCCCCCTGATGGTTCTTCAATCGAGGAAATCACGCCTTTAGCCCTGGCACGGCAAACAGAGGCTCCTACACCACCTCCACCTATTCCAACGTATGTTATCTCAATTGTGTGTGTGTTAACTTTCACACCACAAATACCGGCTGGAAATTTCGAACCTTCAAGAGCCAGGTCAACAAAACCTGGTTTCAGTATATATCGTGCGCTGGACCCAATCTGTCTAATTGAATCCACTAATGGACTCTTTCCATAGTGAAGTTTTGTCCACATTGCACCTCCGATACAGTCAAAAAACTCAATAAGTTCAACTTTTTCCCCATTCCTATCGGTAATAGCCGCGATAAAGGGGTATTCGATTATGTAAGGATCAGGTATGTTCTCCATAAAGCTTTTTCGTTAACAAGAATTGTTACGTTATGACTATTTAATGGATATGAAACCGGATTAAGGGATGATTAAGATCCGGATTTTATTGTTAACATTGTTTATTTTAAATATATTTCTCGGTATTATTTCATCCTGGTGCATGAACCGTTATAACATATGTGCTCTCAGCAACACTTTCTCCCCAACCGTTACGTATCGTTACCTTTGGAAGATATGTTCCTGGCTCTTTATAAACGTGAACCGGGTTCATCTTGTAGTCACTGTTACCATCTCCAAAGTCCCATCTCCAGAAATAAGGGGTGCCTAATGAATGGTCTACAAATTTTACAGTAAGTGGTGCAACTCCTTCCAGAGGAGCAGCCGAAAACCTGGCCAGAGGAGGGAATTCAGTAAACGGATCAATTGAGGATATCTGTATTGAGGGACCAGATGGAATGTTGACAGTATCAATCTTTGTAATTATTATCTGGGTTGTTGCAGATTTCTGAATTGATGAGTTGTTCCAAACCTGTATCACGATGAATCCCGTAGCATCATCACGACCCTCCGAATTGCTTACACTAAGGCGCGGTGTAAAATTACCTGGTTTTGTGTATATGTAGACTGGATCTTTAGAATATGAACTGTTACCATCACCAAAATCCCATCTCCACATATTTGGGTTTCCTGTAGAACTATCAGTAAAGTGAACTGTTAATGGAACCTGACCGCTTACAGGGGAAGCTTGCATTATCGCAACTGGTCGCACTTTAGTTAGTATCACTTCAATGGGAATTTTTGTTGGCGTAGATGTCGCTACCATCAGAGTAGGAAGTGATAAAACAGTGGACGCAATTGTTGTGCGGGAAACATTAACCTTTAAACTTGTATTTTTCGTTAAAACTGGAGTCTGATACGGTTTAAGACGGAATAGCGGATTAGTTACCATAATTGTTATTGGACTTCTGACCGAACTTTTTCCATTCGGTCCTGTTATTGAAAGTTCTGGTGTATAACCCCCTGCCTGTGTGTAGGTATGTACCGGGTTTTGTTCAACCGAAAAACCGCCATCTCCAAACTTCCAGAACCAAGTATACCTCTCACCTGAAGATTTATCCATAAACTGAACGGTCAGAGGGGCATCCCCGGTAGTCTGGTTGACTGCTATGTCAGCTGAAGGACCCAGGAGGGATATGCTTGTGTGGCTTATAGGATCAATGACCTGGTAATCAAAAGTTGCAGATCCAGGGATTATTAAGGTAAGGAAGAATAATCCGATGATAAGATAATTACGTATATTCATGTGATATGAGGTAAGGAGCGAGGAGAGATAAGGGTACTGGAACTTAGGATGGTGAAGAGCAGACGAAAAATATTGCAATAATTGTTGGTACAAGGCCTGAAATCATAAAGATGTTACCGGTTATCCGTGCATGTGAAAGGCAAAAATTACCATTTTTTATAATTCATACAGGCCAGCATTACTCGTACGAGATGGACAAGATTTTTTTCCAGGAGTTGGAACTCCCTTCACCGCGTTACAGTCTCGATGTGGGTTCTGGTCTCCATGGGGAGCAGACCGGAGCCATTCTCACGAGAGCAGAACCTGTTCTTCTGTCAGAGAAACCCGGTATTGTTCTAGTCCAGGGTGATACTAATACTGTTGCTGCAGGTGCAATGGCTGCAATTAAGCTTCATATCCCGGTTGGACACATTGAGGCCGGCCTTAGGAGTTTTGACCGGAGAATGCCTGAGGAGATCAACCGGATTATTGCAGATCATATTTCTTCCCTTCTATTCCCCCCAACTCAAAAAGCCCAGGAGAACCTTGAAAATGAAGGGATTAAGGGAAAAAATGTCCTTGTTACAGGAAACACGATTGTTGACGCGGTTAATGAAAACCTCATTATCGCAAGGAAAAAAGTCTCTCCTTTGAGACGGTTGGGACTAAGTAAAGGTGCATATGTTCTTGTAACCTCTCATCGGACAGAGAATGTGGATTCACCTGTCCGATTAAAAGGGATTCTTGAAGGACTTTCTGAGGTTCACAATATTTCATCAATGCCTGTTCTGTTTCCAGTCCATCCGCGGACGAGTAAGATGATCAAGACATTTGGGTATGAGGCAAATGGTGTTATTATGTGTGAACCGGTTGGCTTTCTTGAGTTTCTTATTCTTGAAGAAAACAGTAGATTAATCATTACTGATTCGGGTGGGGTCCAGGAAGAGGCGTGTATCCTTGGTGTGCCATGTGTAACAATACGTGACTCAACCGAGAGGCCTGAAACAATTGAGGTGGGAGCAAATGTTCTTGCAGGGACTTCTCCTGCAAATATTGTTTCGTCTTTTAAGCAGATGATGGATGTGGGGGATAGTTGGGAGAACCCGTTTGGAGATGGAAAAGCCGGAGAAAGGATTGTTGCGACCTGCAGGCTATATTTGTGATAAAACACATTCCAGAAGAGGAATATTGATATACAATAATAGTAAACAAAGAATTATATCATCAACATCTGTATACAGTGTCAGGATAGATTCCAGAGTAAGGAAGATGATTGAGGAGATGCCAGACCAGAACTGGCAGGGGGAGATCCGGGCACTCATTGAACATTCAGTAAAAAAGAAACGTAAAGAATATCTTCTTTATCAGGCCCGTGAGAATCAAAATAGATTGCCAATCGGTATTCCGGCTTCACAAGTTATACGTGAGGACCGTGATTCCCGATAAGATTGTCCTTGACTCATGTATAATTGCCGCAATCTTCTTACCTGATATTATTACCGGGAAAGCAATCGACGTAGCAGCGGATAATACGTGCATTACTGTAGACTTGGCATATGTTGAAGTGTCAAATGTTGCTTGGAAACGGTCAGTACATGGAGGTAATGATTCGGAGTTAATAAAGACATCCCTTTGTAACGGTATCGCGTTTATTCGGGAGATCTGTGAGGTGATTCCGGCACATGAATTGATTAATCTGGCATGGGACCTTGCATGTCGTTATCGAATCGCAGTCTATGATGCCCTTTTTGTCGCTGCAGCGGTTCGTTGTGAAGCCCCACTTGTAACGGCTGATAGGCGACTTGCAGGTGTTGCAAGTACAACATGTCAGGTGATATTTATTGAGGAATAGGTAAGTGGTCAGATTAGAAATTTCCGAATCAATCTTGTTCAAAAACTTGTTGAACTGCCCACAAAAAAGATTATTATACTTGATAATCTGTCATCATCTTACGAATGGAATATTGTAAAATGGCAGAAAATTCAGTTTATTAAAAGAGATATTCTTAATAATTAATATCTTAAATGGTCATTCAAGGATAAACCATAGATAGTGTACCATCTTGCCGCTCACTTTGCCAACCAGGACTCATTTGATAATCCTGAAAAGGATCTTATGGATGGTTTAATACGAACTGGGATAATATTGAGAAGAGTCCGGAATTTTGACGAGTAAAGAGATCAGGACCGCAATTACCAGAGATGGAACTGTAATAAGGGTTCCTTTGGAAAGATGGGTCCACATTACTGAATCACATGATTATATGGCTGGACATTTGGATCTTGTTATTGAAACTATTGAGAACCCGGACTGGCTTGTCAAAGGATGGGTAGATGAAGTGATTGCCCTAAAAAGATATCATCTCATAGAATGTAAGGATACATATGCAGTAGTAGTCTTTAAAAACGCCCTCAATGGATTTGTAATTACAGCATTTATGACAACAAAATATGAAAAAATTATTAAGAGAGGAATATTATGGGAGAAGTAATAGGTGAGGTTCTGAAATCGATACCCCATCTACTAAATATGCCCTCCAGGCACATTTGGATTGATTATGATCAAGAGGCAGATGTCCTTTATTTGAGCTTCCGAAAGCCTCAACATGCTGATGAGAGTGAGATTGATGATAATATCATCACTCATTATTCGGGAGATCAGATTGTAGGGATTACAGTTATTGGAGCTAAGAAGCATATGGTCAGTGAAATCTGATTCTTTTTTTTTAAGTCCCTTGTAAGTGTTCATTGACCTGAAGTTTGTATAATTTCAATTGCCTTCGCAACAAAATTGCAGTATTTCAATTACCTAAAGATGAGAAGGTATTTTGTATGTTAGAAGAAAGTATGAACAATGATGCCATATAGAAAAGAAGAAATTCAGTCATTCTATCGAAAAATACACCAATATTCACCGCATATTCATATCCCTCAAGTAACAAGGGATTTTCATTATCATGCAAGACTTTGATCACCCATATAAACGCCTGTTCAGTCATCAGGAGATGATGGCTGATTTCATCCGAGGGTTTCTCAATTCCGAGCTTACAGAAATCTGTGACCTTACAACCCTTGAGCGATGTAACGGAAGTTATGTGACAGACGATCTCAGAGAACGGGAGGATGACCTGATATGGCGACTGCGCTGGGGAGACAGGACACTTGTACTCTATCTGCTTATCGAATTTCAGAATCAACCAGATCCTACAATGCCAGTCAGAATAATGTCATATATGGCACTTCTCTGGCAGGATCTTATCCGGACAGGGGTAATTGTACCTACCATGCCATTGCCAGGAATTATTCCGGTGGTACTCTATAATGGTGA
>Ga0209083_1000362_pt1 | contig 69414 bp, 52 predicted proteins | sample AM7aDNAmetaG_FD_184132 | JGI IMG/M metagenome (GOLD analysis project Ga0209083, IMG submission 184132) | Freshwater microbial communities from Finland to study Microbial Dark Matter (Phase II) - AM7a DNA metaG (SPAdes) (version 3) | ecosystem: Environmental > Aquatic > Freshwater > Lake ... | reverse complement strand
GATCTTCCTTTTGTTCATGTTTTTGACTTTTTTTGCCACATTCAGGGTAGGGGCATTTCCCATGCACTGGATCAGCGAAGGAGTCAGCCTTTTATCGGAATTTATTAAGAGCGTTGTACCTGCTGGGATGTTAAAAGACCTGATCACCGATGGGATCATCAATGGTCTGGGCAGTATCATCGTTTTTTTGCCAAATATTTTGATATTGTTTTTCTTCACTTCCCTTATGGAAGATACCGGCTACATGGCGCGTGCTGCTTTTATCATGGATAAGCTGATGCACAAGATCGGTTTGCATGGGCGATCGTTTATCCCGATGGTCATGGGATTCGGGTGCAATGTACCGGCCATCATGGCCACGCGTACCATCCGCAACCCGCGTGACAGGCTCCTGACGATGCTGATTATTCCTTTTATGTCGTGTTCGGCACGTTTGCCAGTGTATATTGTGCTGATTTCTGCCTTTTTTAAGGATTATCCTGCGCTGGTTTTAATGGGATTGTACCTTTTGGGAATTACACTTGCCATTGTGATGGCCAAGACCTTAAACCGTACCATTTTCAAAAGAAAGGAGACCCCTTTTGTCATGGAGCTTCCTCCATACAGGATGCCCGTACTAAGAAATACACTGTTGCACATGTGGGATAAGGCAAGTCAATATTTCAAAAAAATAGGTGGGACTATTCTTGTAGCGGTCATTATTATCTGGGCCCTTGAGTATTTTCCAAGGCATGAGCAAAATACATATCAAGATCTTAAAAACCCATCCTCGAAAGATTCGGTTGCGATGCTGAATCAGTCCCAAATCGAAAATTCCTATCTTGGAATGTTGGGCCGTGCCATTGAGCCTATAATGAGTCCTTTGGGTTTCGACTGGCGGATGGGGATCTGCCTCATAGCTGGAATTCCTGCAAAAGAAATTGTGGTCAGTACAATGGGCGTTTTATATGTATCAGGAAGGGATGATCACAAAAACTCCGAAATACTACCTGATATTTTGAAATCGGAAGAGTACCATGTGGGTCCGAAGGTTGGGGAAAAAGTATTCAACCAGGCAGTAGCCCTATCTTTTCTGGTTTTCGTTTTGCTCTATTTTCCGTGTATTGCCGTAATCGCAACGATTAAGAGGGAATCGGGAAGTTGGAAATGGGCCTTGTTCACAGTCTTTTATACAACAGCTTTCGCATGGATAGCGGCATTCGTTACTTATCATCTTATGTTGTTTTTTATTCAATAAATTTTATGGATTTACAGGTAATCATAACATGGATTGTCATTGCCGGAGCTGTAATCGTAATGACGTTCAATTTTATAAAATCACTCAAAGCTTTCAAAAAGGCCGATGATTGCAACGGTTGCGGGAAATCTTGCGAAGGATGCCCCGTTGCCCCAGGGGCCAAAATTAAGGGCAGATAAAATTATCTGCCCTTAATAAGTATTTACAATACAGTTATTTACTATTTTAGTCGGAGTTCGAGTATTTTTGCAACATCGGCAATCGAGATAATTCCCCGCTCTCCAATTGATTTGATCCCCCGTGCTTCAAAGCGTTCAACAATTTTCGGAATAATGTCGCTCCCAACACCGTAATCGGCCAACTTTGTCTTAACCCCTACCGATTCGAAGAAACTCACTGTTTTCTCAATAGTTGCATCAATTCGTTCATCATCGCTACCCTCTGTAATTTTCCAGACTCTTTCACCATACTGGAGTATCTTTGCTTTTTTGTCTTCACGTTTCAGGTTCATAATCCCCGGAAGGATAATGCACAAGGTCCGGCCATGGTCGATCCCATGAAAAGCGGTCAATTCATGCCCAATTGTATGTGTGGCCCAATCCTGTGGCACGCCGACACCGATCAATCCATTCAATGCCATGGTTGCGGCCCACATGAAATTGGCTGCGGATTCATAATCTGTCCTGTTGGCGAGAACTTTTGGACCTTCTTCGATCAGGGTGGTCAGGATCGATTCTGCAAACCGGTCCTGAATTGGTGAATTAACCGGATAAGTCAGGTATTGCTCCATCACATGGACAAAAGCGTCCACAATCCCATTGGCAACCTGTTTCTCAGGAAGTGAAAATACGACCAAAGGATCAAGGATGGAGAATTTAGGCAAAACAAAATCAGAACCAAATGCAAGCTTTTCTTTTGTTTCCCAACGTGTTACAACTGAATTCCCGTTCATCTCCGATCCTGTGGCTGGTAGTGTCAGGACTGTTCCGATTGGTAGGGCCGCTTCAACATTGATCTCATTGCGTCGTGTTAAAATATCCCATGGGTCAGATCCTTCCCAAAGTGTGGCCGCAGCAATAAATTTTGTGCCATCCAGGACAGAACCACCACCCACAGCCAACAAGAAATCGATCTTGTTTGCTTTAACAATTTGTACTGCCTTCATCAATGTCTCATAATGTGGATTGGCCTCTATACCACTGAATTCGGTCACATCAAAACCTGTCAATGCTGTTTTGACCTGGTCGTAAATCCCATTTTTTTTGATGCTTCCGCCACCGTAAGTCATCATCACTTTAGCCCCCTTTGGGACCAAATTCGTAAGTTTCGCGATTTCGCCTTTCCCAAAAACAATCTTTACGGGATTAAAAAATTCAAAATTATTCATGTTATTTATTTTAAAGCAATTTTATTAATTCTTGTATTTATGCTAATGTATTGAAATTTAATTATTTGCTTATCCTATATTTCTAATTTCATTCTCCTTGTGGCAACCTTTCTTTGCGGCGCAGGCATTATTTCCAGTTTCAAAGATCTTTTCTGATTGCGCCGCCCGGGAAGGACTTTATCTTTTTCTACCAATATTTCGCACCTATGGTGCTTTTGAAAAAAAGCAAAGATTTAAGAATCAGGAAATCCATCAACTTAATTCATTCATTCTTTAATTTTTTCATTCCTTCATTCCTTAATTCCTTCATTCTTTAATTTTTTAATTCCTTCATCCCTTCATTTAATTCCCCAGCGTAGCGACCATAACCGCCTTGATCGTGTGCATGCGGTTTTCAGCCTGGTCGAAGACAATGGATGCCTCACTTTCAAATACCTCATCGGTTACCTCCATTGACTCAAGTCCAAATTTCTGATAGATCGCTTCCCCGATTTTGGTGTTCCTGTCGTGATTGGCCGGTAAGCAATGAAGGAATTTCACGGATGGGTTTCCGGTCATCTCCATCACTTTGTTGTTGACCTGATAAGGAAGGAGCAATTTTATCCTATCGGCCCACACCTCATTGGGTTCTCCCATCGAGACCCAAACATCGGTGTATAAAAAGTCACAATCTTTCACTGCCTCTTCGATGTTTTCAGTAATCATGATTTTTGCACCGCTCTCTTTGGCAATTTCCATGCACTGAACCTGCAGTTCTTCGGAAGGCTGACAGGCTTTGGGTGCTGCGGCACGAAAATCGATTCCCATTTTGGCAGCACCTACCATCAAAGAGTTGCCCATATTGTTCCTGGCATCACCAAGATAAGCGAGTTTCATCGCCGAAAAAGGCTTTTCACAGTGTTCATGCATCGTCAGCAAGTCGGCAAGAATTTGAGTGGGGTGAAATTCGTCAGTCAATCCATTCCAGACCGGTACACCAGCATATTTTGCAAGTTCCTCTACGATTGATTGTTCGTAACCACGATATTGGATGCCGTCGTACATCCTTCCAAGAACCCTGGCAGTGTCCTTCATCGATTCCTTTGCCCCGATTTGTGATCCCGAAGGAGCCAGATAGGTGACATGAGCACCCTGGTCGTAAGCAGCAACCTCGAATGCGCCCCTTGTGCGGGTGGAAGATTTTTCAAAGATCAGTGCAATATTCCGGCCAATGAGCCGTGGCTCTTCCGTTCCGGACGATTTTGCCCATTTTAATTCGGCAGCGAGTTCAAGCAAATATTCAATTTCTTTTCGCGAAAAATCGAGCAGTTTAAGGAAGTGCCTCCCATGCAGGTTGATGTTCATAACCAATGAATTTAAGATAACCGTTGATAAGAAATGTTACGTTATTAACCGATGACAAATTTAGGAGAAATAATGGTTACAAGCCATACTCCATCGTTATTTTGGAACCATACGATTTGTCTTCAAGTTTGGAGGCTTCGGTGATGATGCTTTTATCGCCCCCGTTTTTAATAAATTCCAATGCTGCAACGATTTTAGGGGCCATCGACCCTTCGGCAAAGGTTCCATTTTCAAGGTACTTCACGGTATCGTTGTAGTCGAGGAATTCAAGCTTTTCCTGCGTGGGAAGCCCAAAATCCTTGTAGATAAACGGGACATTAGTCAGGATATAAAACTCATCGGCACCCACTCCGGTCGCCAAAACCGATGAGGCAAGGTCTTTATCGATAACAGCGTCTATCGTCCTGATCTCATCTTTTGAATCATAATAAACCGGAATGCCCCCTCCGCCACAGGTAATCACAATATTCCCATCCCTTGCAAGGTCGTCGATGATTTCAAGGTTAAGAATTGATTTGGGGACTGGAGAAGGGACCACGCGCCGCCAACCCTTTTCATCTTTTTTGCCGGGCTTAAAAACCCATCCCTTATCAAGGGACATTTTTTGTGCCTGATCTTCTGTATAGTACATTCCAATCCTTTTGGTTGGGTTGCTAAATGCCTGATCATTAGGGTCAATCTCGACCATTCCAACGATTGTGATCACATTTTTCCGGATACCATGTTGTTTCAAAACATTCCTGAAAATGCGTTCGATCATATAACCCAGGCCACCCTGCGTATCGGCAACACAGATATCGAGCGGCATGGGTACAATTCCATAAAGTTGTTCCCCGGCTGCATTGCGCATCAGGATATTGCCAACCTGGGGACCGTTGCCGTGGGTGATGATCAGATTGTATCCCTCCTTAATCAGAAATATCAGGTTTTCAATGGTTTCAGATGTATGTCTTTCCTGTTCTTCGATTGTACCAGTTTCATTATCGCGCAACAGGGCATTGCCCCCAAGTGCGACTACTGCTAATTTTTCCACGTTCCTTTGAATTTTAAGTCAGTAACTTACAGATTTAATAACTTTCGAAATAAACAATAATCGGGGAAAAACTCCCTGTGTTAAATCATATTTGGTAAATTTGCAACCGTTTGATGATCGTTTTGAGTATTCATTTTAACTTAGATCCATGGCCCGCAGCAAAAATGAAAAACCGGCTACAGCTTCCACGAAGAAAACCGAGAAAAGTAGTGCCAAAGGAAGTCCTAATAACTGGGAACGGTTTGGGGGTGTCTTAGCTATATTGCTTTCACTCTTTGCTGTTTACCTGCTGGTTTGCATTGTTTCTTTTTTTGCTTCCGGAGGGGCAGACATCAGCCATTTGAACGTTACAGCCAAAGAACTGATGGCCCATCCTGAACTGAAAATTCAAAATGCCGGTGGCAGATGGGGTGCAGTTATTGCCAATTTCATGATCAACAAGGGGTTTGGGATAGCCTCGTTGGGTTTCGTTTATTTCCTGATTATTTTTGCCCTTAGGCTTGGGAAACTGGCCAAATTTTCAATGAGCCGAAACCTCGGATATGGATTATTCCTAATCATTTGGACATCAATTGCTTTAGGTTACTTCTTCTCTTCACTTTATAACAAATCGTTCCTGATCCCTGGTGGCCAATATGGCTATTTTATGAGCCAGTTGCTGAATGCCACAATAGGCAAAGTTGGTACATTTTTTCTGATCCTGGGTACCATCCTGATTTGCATCATCGTAGCCTTTGAACAGGCATGGCCGCTCTTAAAACGTTGGTTGTCGTACAGGCGTGTGAAAGCTGCCAAAACCGTAAAGGAGGAACTTCCGGTCGTTCCCGTACTGTCGGATGAGGATGATGCCATTCTGGAAATCACCCAGGCACCTGTGATCAGGACAAACGACGAGGCCTATGCCATGGTCGCCGATGGGAACAAGGTCAAAAAAGTATATGCCGGAAGCAAGGATTCGGACCAGTTGGAAATTGAACGCGAGGAGATCCACCATGAAGAGCCTGCTCCATTTGTCAACAGGCAGTTTGCCACCCCTGAACCAGCGGAACTGCGCAATACCAATGACGATGATGGTCTTTACGATGATGCAGAAGAGGATATGCCCGATTTTGACCCGACTTTGGAGCTGTCTAGATATAAATTCCCGCCCATCGAATTGTTGGAGGAACGGTCCACAGGCAATCCACAGGTTTCGGACGATGAATTGATCGCGAACAAGAACAAGATCCTCCAAACCCTGAAAAACTACAACATCGACATTGTAAAAATAAAGGCAACAACCGGTCCAACGATTACCCTTTACGAAATTGTCCCTGCACCGGGAATTCGTATATCTAAAATCAAAAATCTGGAAGACGATATTGCACTGAGCCTAGCCGCATTGGGGATCAGGATCATCGCCCCAATTCCGGGGAAAGGGACTGTGGGTATTGAGGTTCCGAACAGCAAGCCTGAGATTGTCTCGATGCGTTCGCTGATCGTCTCCAAAGTTTTTCAGGAGACCGATTTTGAACTTCCTTTGGCACTTGGTAAAACCATTTCGAACGAGACTTTCGTTGTTGACCTTACGAAGATGCCCCATATCCTTGTGGCAGGTGCGACAGGACAGGGGAAATCGGTGGGATTGAATGCGATCATCTCATCCTTGCTTTACAAGAAGCATCCTTCACAGCTTAAATTTGTGTTCGTTGACCCGAAAAAGGTGGAGTTGAACCTTTATTCAATCATCGAAAAACACTTCCTGGCAAAGATGCCCGGTGAAAACGACCCCATCATTACAGATGTCCAGAAGGTGAAGAACACTCTCAATTCGTTGAACATCGAGATGGACCAGCGTTACGACCTGCTTAAAAAAGCCCATGCCCGCAACATCAAGGAGTACAACGAGAAATTCATCAGCCGCAGGTTGAACCCATTGAAGGGGCACCGTTACCAGCCCTATATTGTGGTGGTGATCGATGAGTTTGCCGACCTGATCATGACTGCCGGTAAAGAGATCGAATTGCCGATTGCACGGATTGCCCAGCTTGCGCGTGCCGTGGGGATCCATATGGTGATTGCGACACAGCGTCCGTCTGTGACTATCATTACGGGTGTGATCAAGGCCAATTTTCCAGCAAGGATCGCATTCAGGGTGGCCTCCATGGTTGACTCGCGGACCATTTTGGATACCCCTGGTGCCAATCAGTTGATCGGTAAAGGGGATATGTTGATTTCGACGGGGAATAACCTGACAAGGGTCCAATGCGCCTTTGTGGATACGCCAGAAGTAGAGGCGATCGTTCATTACATCAGTCAGCAGCCTGCATTTCCGACGGCTTACCTGCTTCCTGAATACCTTGAAGATGGAGCCACAGAATCAGAAACGATCGACTTAAAGAACCGTGATGAACTTTTTGATGATGCAGCTAGGATTATCGTGATGAACCAGCAGGGCTCGACATCAGCCATACAGCGCAAATTTTCAATAGGTTACAATCGTGCCGGCAGGATTATGGACCAACTGGAGGCTGCAGGGATTGTTGGCCAGAACGAAGGGAGCAAAGCCAGGCAAGTTTTATTGCAGGACGAGTACGCTTTGGAACAATTATTGAAGGGGCTAAACCAATAAAACGATTTTTAATTATTCAAATTTATACGATGAAGAGAGCTATTTTATTCAGTATTTTGATTTTGGTTGGCAGTTCTTTGATGGCACAGCAGGATGCAAAAGCCAAGGAAGTTTTGGACAAGCTTTCGCAGACGACCAAAAGTTACAAGACGATCCAGATCGATTTTGCATTTACCCTCGAAAATAAAACCGGAAGCGTGACAGAAACCAACGAAGGTTGGGTGGCCTTAAAAGGGAAAAGTTACCGTCTTCACATGCCTGCAATGGGTATGGACGTTTTCTCGAACGGGACTGCTACCTGGAGTTACCTGACTGAATCGAATGAAGTGAACATATCTGAAAATGACCCCGATAGCGAGGCAGCCCTTAATCCTGCCAACCTTTTTACGATTTACGAAAAGGGGTTCAATTTTACCTATATCGGCGAAGAAAGTGTGGCCGGCAAAACAGCGGTGGTGATCGACCTGGTCCCAACGGACAAGAAAAAGGAATTTACGAAAGTGAAACTCTATGTCGATAAGGTTAAATCGCAGATTTTGAAGGCTAAAACGTTCAACAAGGATGGGAATGCCTACACCCTTACCTTGAAAAACATGAAAACCGACCAGGTCCTGAACGACGACTTCTTCAAATTCGATGCCGCCAAATTCCCAAAGGTGACGATTAATGATATGAGGTGAAAAGTTTCCCGCAAAGCTCGCTATGGACGCAAAGGGTCTAATAAACAAAACTTTGCGTAACCTTGCGTACTTTGCGAGACAATAAACAGACAAATATTTCTCGCAAAGCTCGCCAAGAACGCAAAGGGTCTAATAAACAAGACTTTGCGTAACCTTGCGTACTTTGCGAGACATCAAAAAGAAAAAAATCCTATTTGCCTTTCTCAGTGTTCGTTTCCAGATATTTGCCAAGCGACTTAACCTCATAGCTGTCGGCATATTCGATCACATAGAGCGTTTGGTTAAGGAATCCGCCCAAAGGGGAAACCTTCTGGAAATTGTAATTTGCCTGGAGCAACTCTATTCCGGTCATCTGGTCTGATTTGCTGAAGTTCTTCCCATACTTTCCAAGCGATTCCAGGAAGTGTACAGCAACATCGTAACCCTGAAAACTGTATTGTGTCGGTTCGCTGCCGAATGAATTCCTGTATTTTTCAACGAAAGTAATCACATTGGGATTGCTGTAATCGATGAAATAAGGGGCGAGGTATTGTAACCTTAAATTGTGAAGATATTCTAAATTAATACTTTGCATTTTCGTGTATTCCTGAAGGCCGATTACGGTTATTTTAAAAGTTTTCGAGACCGTGTTCAACCGGGTCATCGCCACACTCACATTGGCTTCCTGCCCCTCTGTAAGGACGATCGTATTTTCCTCTTCGGGCTTTAACATCTCTTCAAGTCCACCATTCCCCTCGGTCCAGATATTGCACTTTCTTAACTTTCCAGTTCCCATTGTTTGGTTCAGACGGCCGATGATCAGCTTTTCATCCTCTGAACTTGATCCATTGCTGAGCAGGATCAGGTTCTGGTTGGCAAATTTTCGGGCGATATAGTCGGCAGTGCAATTGAGCCGGAGGTTTTTTAACGGATTGATCTGGTAATAATCGGGGGTGGTCGATACAAACCGGTTGTCGGATGAAAGTGGCGAGACCATCGGAATATGGTTTTTGGCGCTCAATTCTGTAACAACCTTTTGATTTTCTGGATAAACCGGGCCAATGATCAGGTCGAACGATAAAAACTCAGGCTTCTTTACAAGTTTTTCTATCACACTGTTTTCCTGGTAAGTGTCGTAAACATACAGCTTCATCTTCATCCCTGCATCGGTCATTTTTTCGGTAGCAAGCAATACACCTGAATAAAATTCCAGGAATGCCGTAGTCCGTTGTGCGATCTTGAACGAATCGTTCAGGTTCTGGCAGAAAGGGAGGAAGACCCCAATATTGTAGGTCTTGTTGGGATCGATCATTGAAAAGGTAGGTGCTTTTTCGGATGTTCTTTTTGGTATTTCAGTAACATTTTGAATTACAGGTTTTTCTGTTGTGTCTTCCGCAGTTGCAATTTTCGCAGGAATCCTGATTATCATACCGGTATTCAGCCCATCCTTCAATGAAGGGTTCAACTGCTCCAATTCATCCTTTGTAAGACCGAAACGTTTTTCAAGCTGGAAATAGGTATCCCCACTTGCAATCCGATATTCTTTAAACTCCTGGTCAACAGGTTTTTTCTGTTCAGCAACTGGTGCTGCCACATCTGGAATGATCAAAACGGTTCCTTTTGATAAGTCTCCTGTCAAACCGGGATTCAATTTCAGGATTGCTTCCTGTGTGGTATTGTATTGTTTGGCAATCGAGAACAGTGTTTCCTTCCGGCCAACTATGTGTTTAATTGTAGGCTGGTTATCAATGGATTTGATAGTAGACTGTTTATCAGATGATTTAATAGTGGACTGATTATCAGATGATTTACTGATAGATTGATTTTCAATAGGTTTGGTTGTATTTGCAACCGGAACGGCATCGTTTTTTGGTATTTTCAACACATCACCCTCTTTTATCCCCTCCTTTGCATTGGGATTGTACTTGTAAACATCATCAATGGTAACCTTGTGTTTTTTGGCAATCGAGAATACCGTCTCCCTTTTCCACACATAATGGTAACTGAATTGGGCATCCTCAGTGTCACCTTTTTGCAAACCATTTTGTGGCTGGGACAGGTTTTCTGGTTCCTTTACGGGGATCTTGATCATGGTCCCTGAATTCATTTTTTCCAATATTTCGGGATTTGCATTGGTCAATTCGCCAAGGGTCAATCCGAATTTTCTGGCTATCGAAACCGGTGAATCCCCACTGACAGCCATATAGAGGGTATATTTTTTCCCATTGATCAACACCTTTTCTTCGCTTATTTTGGTTTGGGCATGAAGGGAAACAGTTACCGATAATATCAGAAATAATAGGTAATATATTGAAATATAGCGGATTGAAAATGGATTGCGGGACATAATTTTCAAATTTTATTATTTCACAAAATAAGGATAATATAAGAGCTACAAACCCTGTTTTTCAACAAAAAAAACCGGCTTTTCAGAAACCGGTTTTTTTAAGTGATTGGTGGAGTACTCCAATTATTTATAATCGCCGAAGTTGCGCATAAACTGCACCCTTTCATATTCGGCAAGATTTGTAGCGTTGTCCATACTCAATTTCCCCCTGAAATCGGCAATGGTTTCGTAACCCTTTTCTTCCATCCATTTTTCGAGATGGTGAACAATTTGAGTTATCGCTGGAAAGCCTTCATGGTAAAGCGCTGAAACAATCTGGACTGTTGTAGCCCCAACAAGCAACATCTTGATGACGGTCTGCCAGTTGTGCACACCCGTGGAAGCCGAAAGGTCGCTGTTGACACGATTGGCCATCATCCCTATCCATCTCAATGTGTTCTTGTAGTCAGATTCGTGGCTAAGGACATCTGTTGTGATGATTTTCTGATGGTTAATGTCCACATCGGGACTATAGAACTTGTTGAAAAGCGTCAGTCCTTTGATTTCGGAGAAGGACAAATCCCTGATAATCCCACCCAAATTTGAAAAATAGGAACTGATTTTTAACGAAATAGGGATTTTTACCTTTGAAGCGATACGCGAAATGATATCAAAATAGACACTTTCGTTATCCTGGCTAGTCTGCGAGAGATTCGTCGGTAAGATAAACATATTCAACTCGATCGCATCGGCACCTGCATCTTCAACTTTCTTTGCAAAAAAGCCCCATTCCTGGGTTGTGACGCAATTGATGCTTGCTATCACCGGGATTGACAACTCTTTTTTTGCCTCCCTGATCAGGTTGAGGTAGCGTTTGAGGTTGTCTTTTTTTATCTCGTAGTCGTAATAATCCAGAAATTCAAGGTTGTTGTCCATCGGCCCGAGTTTGCTAAATTCATGGGCAAATTCAAGGTAGATCTCCTCTTCGAATATCGATTTTAAAACAACAGCCCCCGCACCTGCTGCCTCAATAGCTTTGAGGTTTTCGATCGAATTGGTAAGGCCGCAACTTCCGGCAATAATCGGGTTTTTAAGGTCAAGCCCCAAATATTTGACATTTAGATTTGTCATCTTCAAGTATGTTGAGTTAATTAATCGATTGTTTTTGTAAAAAGTTATTCATGTTCTCGGCTGCCCTTCTTCCATCGCCCATTGCAAGGATTACCGTAGCACCACCCCTTACGATATCACCTCCTGCAAACATCTCTGATATAGAGGATTGCATTTTATCTTCATCGACAACGATGGTTCCCCAACGTGTAATTTTAAGATCCGGGAGACAAGTTGGGACAAGTGGGTTTGGCGATACACCAACAGCTACGACAACCAGATCGACATCGAGTTCAAATTCGGAACCTTCGATCGGCATCGGACGGCGGCGGCCTGAAGCATCCGGTTCGCCAAGTCCCATCCGGTTTAACCGCATCCCTTTTACACGCCCTTTGGCATCGGCATAATATTCGAGCGGATTGCAAAGCATCATAAACTCAACGCCTTCCTCCTTGGCGTGTTTTACCTCTTCAATACGGGCAGGCATCTCTTCCTCCGAACGGCGATAAATAATCATTGCACGGTCGGCACCCAACCGCAAAGCAGTCCTAACCGAATCCATGGCGGTATTTCCACCACCAATAACGGCGACGTTTTTCCCCTTTAATACCGGTGTATCCGTAGCATCGGTTGCTGCGCCCATCAGGTTCACACGGGTCAGGTATTCGTTGGATGAAAGGATACCATTGCTATTTTCGCCTGGAATATCCATGAAACGTGGAAGTCCGGCTCCACTGCCAATGAAAAATCCTTTATAACCCTCCTCTTTTAGGTCATCAAAAGAGGATGTCCTTCCTACGATATAATTGGTCTCAAATTTGACACCCATCTTTTTAAGGTTGTCCAATTCAAAATCGACAATCGAATTTGGAAGGCGGAATTCGGGGATACCATATTTTAATACGCCACCAATTTCGTGCAATGCCTCAAACACAGTCACATCGTATCCGTATTTGACCATATCGCCGGCAAACGAAAGGGATGCGGGGCCTGAACCGACTGTTGCGACTTTGATCCCATTGGGTTTTGCCGTTTCAGGGATATTGCTTGTCCCGGAATCGCGTTCAAAATCAGCTGCAAACCGCTCAAGGTGACCGATGGCCACCGAGTTTTTGGACATTTTTTCGACATAAAAGCACTTTGCCTCGCATTGTTTTTCCTGTGGGCAGACACGGCCACAAACTGCGGGCAACGCATTTGTCTCCTTTAAAGTGGCTGCGGCCTTGAGGATTTCCCCTTTTTCGATGTATTTTACAAATTTGGGGATATTGATGCTTACAGGGCATCCTTCAATACATGTGGGATTTGCACAGTCCATGCAACGGGTGGCTTCTTTCTGTGCCTGCTCAAGCTGGAGGCCCATGTTCACTTCGCGGTCCTGATATTTCACCCTGATTTCGGGTGCCAACTCTGGCATATGGACCCTTTCGATCAATGCCCTGTCCTTATTTTTCGTTTTGGAACGCAATTCAGCCCTCCACTCCTGGTTTCTTTCCTCTTTGAGGTATTCGGGGTTTAATGACATGTCCCTTAATATTATAGCTTTAATAAATAACGTTCGTTCGCTTGTTTCTCTTCCTGGGAATATCCGCCCAACCTCATCAGCATTTCGTCAAAATCAACCTGATGGGCATCGAATTCAGGGCCGTCAACACAGGTGAACCTGGTTTTGCCGCCAACCGAAACCCGACATGCGCCGCACATTCCGGTACCGTCAACCATGATCGAGTTAAGACTTGCCTGGGTAGGGATGGCATATTTCTTTGTGAGAAGTGATGCGAATTTCATCATGATCGCAGGGCCAATGACGATGCACTCGTCAATTTTTTCGCGTTGGATGATTTCTTCCATGCCCAAGGTTACCAAACCTTTCCTGCCATAGGAACCATCATCTGTCATCACCACAACTTCATCCGACCATTTGCGCATCTCATCTTCAAGGATAATCAGGTCCTGGTTTCTGGCGGCAATGACAGTGATCACGCGGTTTCCAGCTTGTTTGAAAGCTTCCACGATGGGTAAAAGAGGCGCTACCCCAACACCACCTCCAGCGGCCAGAACGGTGCCAATTTTTGAAATATGAGTTGGCTTTCCAAGCGGGCCAACCAGGTCGGTAATCGAATCGCCAACCTCAAGGGCAACTAATTTTGATGAGCTGACGCCCATAATCTGAACAACAAGGGTGATCGTTCCTTTAACAGGATCGGCACCTGCAATGGTAAGGGGAAACCGTTCCCCGTCTTCGCCAACACGTAAAATGACGAAGTTGCCCGGTTTTCTCGATTTGGCAATCAGCGGATTTTCAACAACCAGCTTGACAACCTTGTCTGAAAAATACTCTTTCTCGATGATCTTATTCATGAAAAGGGAAATTATATTATTGAATTTTAATTATTAATGTCTTGAATATAAGGTATTTGAAAAAATGAATCTGTCCGCCGACTGATTTTCTCTTTATAATCTTTACCTGTCTTTTTCTGAGGCGCAAAATTGCGAAAATTAATGGTTTGGAAATCAAAAATTAGGAAGGAATTTTGGCCAAATCGGTATTTAACTGTTGTTAACACGCTAATTTAGACTGAAAATGTATAAGATTGGTTAATTTTAAATTCTAAATTTGGTCCATCAAAAATGATAGATTTTTCAAATTGCTTTTTAGTGATTGTATATCATTGAATATTAAATATATAAATAAATTTATATGGCAAATCTGCAAAACAGGAAATCTCGTGACGGGGTTGTTTATTCAACGGCTGACAATTTTGAGTACATTTTTCAGCCAACAGATGAGGACCAGGAAACGTTGAAGCCTTCGCAGCAAAACCTAAGGGTGATGTTGGACAAGAAGCAGCGGGCAGGAAAAAAAGTCACATTGGTCACCGGGTTTATTGGCACAGAAGATGACCTTAAAGAGTTGGGGAAGAAGATCAAAACGAAGTGTGGGGTCGGTGGCACGGTCAAAGATGGCGAGATCATGATCCAGGGCGATTTCCGCGACCGGGTGATGGAACTGTTATTGGCGGACGGGTACAAGGCGAAGAAGGCGGGGGGATGAATTAAGGAAAGAATTAAGAATGAATTAATGAAGAATTAAAATATAATTTTTACTGTTGTCCTTTTAGTTTACGCTGTTTCAAATGTACAAGTTATAAACTTCCATTTGATAAAATTAACAATAACGGCTTGCTTCTCGATAATATAGCCAAACACGTTTGCAATTTTGCCGATGAATACTGACAGAATTTTAAAACTTTGTGGCGCAATCCACAACTGGTTTAGGCAACGGATGAATTCCGTTCTTACAATAGGGTACGTGCCTCGTGGTGATGGTGCAAAACAATATCGTTAGTACAATTTTAATTTTGAAATCTCTTCCTTCTTAAATTTTCATTACGAATCAAACAACTGTATGTTAAGTTGTTGGAACTAAATTATTTTGGAAGATTTCCCTCTATGAAATGTCATTGCGTACGAGCCTATTGATTTTTAATAGTTTGCAATATCGAAATGCGAGGTGCCCTGTCCCGAGAGTTTACGATTCGGGAGGCAATCCCATATTTGAAGGACCTTCCAGAACCTTGTTTTTTGGATAGTGCTTCTTAGTTTGGGATTGCTTTGGAGTGCAAATGATTACGTTTCAAATTTAGATTGCGCCGCACTCCGCGCAATGACAAGTCACAAGGGTGAAAGTGCTGTAATGTTTTTTGTATTCTTCCCAAACTATTATACCACTAAAAAGGTTTCAAAATAGTATTACGCATTAACCACCCCGGCTTCGCCACCCCTCCAACGAGGGGAATTCCAGAAGGTGATTGTTGTTCTGAATAATAAGATTAAGCTTGATAATTAGCCCTTTAATTTTAATTGAACCAACATAGAAACCTTCTGATTTTGTTAATCTGTACAGAAAAATGATGATGTGAAGTAGATTCACCGGAACACTGCATACTAAAAGTTATTTATCCAACAAGAGAGCTGACATAAGGGCATGTCCCTACCTGTCCCACAATGGCTGATTGCCATAAATTTCGAAATGGCAGAATGTTTATTTTATCCTAGCGTTTGTGACAACATTTCAGATTTTCAGTCAATTGCAAGTTGCCAACCGCAAGTTGCCCATTCTCTGTTTCCAGCTGCCAGAAACCAGCCGCCAGTTGCCAGCTTACTTCCTGATCATCACCATCGTGGCACCGTACCCATATTCACGGAACGAGGCATCCTGAAAATTGTATTTGGCGTATTTGTGCTGCAGTTCGCGGCGAAGTTCGTTTTTGAGGGTGCCGTTTCCGACGCCATGGATAAACACGATCTTTTTCACATCCGATTTGATCGCTTTGGCCATCTCCTCATGGAATTTGTCCATCTGGACTTTCACCATTTCGGCATTAGAAAGGTTGGTAAAATTGTCCAAAAGCTCGTGGATATGCAGGTCGATTTCAACCATCTCGGAATTGGGTAGAACAATTTCCTGATCCTTTTTCTTTGGTTCTTTCAAATCAGCTGCTTTCTGGAAATCCTGCTTGCTAAGTTTTTCCATTTCAACTTTTAGCAGGTTTTCGTTCAACTGGAACAGCATGACAGGTTCCTTGAACAATTTTGTAGTCACAAAAGCATTTTGCTTGTAAAACCTGACAGCCGATATGGTGACTTCTTTCTGGAAAAACGGGTCCAACTGTTTGGTTCGCTTTCTGAAATTCAGGAGCTGAAAGCAGTAAACCGGTAAATCTGCGATCATTTCCGGTTTGATCAACCCAAGATAGACTTTTGTATTTGGGCTCATTGAACCTGCAACTACCGTTTCGTAATTGTATTTGGTCTTTTGGGCGAACCTGTAAAGAAGGGTGTCGTTGCAATTGTTGATCAGGTACATCGAAATATTCCCGGTCGGCGGATTGCCCGGAACCTCGGGAACAAGGGCAAAAAGCACCTGCAACTCCTCCTTGGCAGGATTCTGGTTCTTATCCGAAAACCAAGGTTCTTCAGGTTTTAAAGGTTTCTTTTCCTGGGCAGCAGTCGGTTTTGGAGCCGCAACTGGAGTGGGCCTCTTTCCGCTTTTCTCATAATCGTCATGGGTGCTGATCACAATCAGGTTGTTAATCCTGGTCGGAACTTCGAACCCGTTGTCGGTCTCAACGTTGACCATCTCTTTGTTGATTACCGAAGTGATGCGTCCACCACCTACGTCGTTGAGAAACCTAACTTTGTCTCCAATTCTTAATTCCATGATTAACAGATTGTTATAAAGTATATTTGTTTTTAATTAAAAAACTGCTTTTGCAATTTGCCGGGTATTGTCGGTTATTCCATAGGTATAGATATGGAGGCACGGAACTTTATTCGCAATCAGGTCGCGTGATTGCTGGATGGCCCATTCTGTTCCAACTATTTTTGCTTCGTCGTTGGTTTTGCATTTACGGACTTCCTTCGCAAATTCTTCCGGGATATCGATGCTGAAGAGTTTGGGAAGTACTGTAATTTGGTTCATCATTGCCAAAGGTTTGATTCCCGGAATGATAGGCACCGTAATCCCAAATGAACGGCAACGTTCTACAAAGTTGTAGTATTTCTGGTTGTCGAAAAACATTTGTGTCACGACGTAATCTGCACCGGCATCCACCTTTTCCTTGAGGTGAACCAGGTCAATGTCGAGGTTGGGCGATTCAAAATGTTTTTCGGGATAGCCGGCCACACCGATGCAAAAGTCAAGGGGTGCATTATTTTTTATATCCGGATCGAGGTACTTCCCTTGTTTCAGGTTAACAACCTGATCGACAAGTTCTTTTGCATGTGAATGTCCACCTCGCTCATCGGGGGTGAAAGTAGTTTCAAATTTAAGTCCATCGCCCCTAAGTGCCAGAATATTGTTGATCCCTAAAAAGTTTAGGTCGATCAATACATTTTCTGTTTCTTCCCTAGAAAAACCGCCACAAACAATATGTGGCACGACAGGAATATTGTAAGCGTTTTGTATAGCCGCGGCAATTGCTACTGTTCCAGGGCGTTTACGGACAATCCGTTTTTGCATCAATCCATTTGGCAGTTCACGGAACTCCACTTCATCGCGATGTGTTGTGATGTTGATGTATTGTGGCTTATATTCAATCAGCTCATCTATGGTACGATATAACTTATCGGCTTTTTGGCCCTTTAAGGGAGGCAGCAATTCGAATGAGAAAACTGTGTTCCCTGATTTTTGGATGATATCAATAACCTTCATTGTCTTTTAATCTTGTAATGTAATCGTGCAAAGATAGTTCGTTTTGAATTGGATTCAGGATAGTGCGCTGATTTTAGGAACGAACGTATCATTTACAATATTTATTATTCAGCATTAATTGCAGTTTTCTATTTTGAAGGAGAGCCAGTTGCCAGTTGCCAATAGCCAGTAGCAAATACTAACATCAAAAGATTAGATTTGATGCTACCTGATCCGTTTCATCACTTCTCCAGCAAATGAAACAAGGGTATTCTTTTTTTCGGCAGGCAATCCTATTTTGTCAAGTGCAACAAGGGCATTGTCGTGATAATGCAACATTAAGTTTTGTGCAGCTTCGCTTACCCCTGTTTCATTGTAAATCTCTGTAATAGCTGCAATCTTTTGCTGAGGATCGTAATCTGACTGCATCAACCATTGGTTCATCAGTTCCAGGTTTATTGGATCACACGCTTCCATTGCCTTTAACAAGAGAAACGTCTTTTTGTTGGAACAAATATCTCCCCCCTTCTTTTTCCCAAAGACACTGGGATCACCAAAAACATCGAGCCAATCGTCCTGTAATTGAAATGCAAGCCCAACATTGAGGCCGTATTCGTAAAACAGGTTGGCATCTTCAAGGGGCGCATAGGCAAGCAAGGCGCCAAGTTTGAGACTGGCTGCAATGAGAACAGCAGTTTTCAACCTGATCATTTCCAGGTATTCCTCTACAGTCACATTGTCACGGGTTTCAAAATCCATGTCGTATTGTTGTCCTTCACAAACTTCGATGGCCGTTTCCGCAAAGAGAGGGAGCAACATGGCAAGTTGGGTGTTATTCCCATTGGCAAAGTATTTGAATGCGAGGATTGACATCGCATCGCCACTGAGTATGGCCACATTTTCGCTGTATTTTTTATGGACAGTTGGCTGGTTGCGCCTTACATCCGCTTTGTCCATGATATCATCGTGAAGGAGCGTGAAATTATGGAAGATCTCGATTGCCATTGCTGCTGGCAAAATCGGTTCAATTGAATTAGTAAACAATGATGCAGCATGTAAGAGCAGCGCCGGGCGGATCCGTTTCCCTCCAATCTTCAAAGAATAAGTAATCGGTTCATACAGATGGTGAGGGACAGTCAGACCAATTGACTTTATTTCTTCACGAAAAGCGTTTTCAAAATAATTAACTAAGCTTTCTAAGTCATTCATTATGAAACAATTTAAAACTTGAAAAAAGGCCAATATAAAAAGAGCTGAAAAGGGACCACCTGTTCAGCTCTTTTCATAAAGCGTTGTGATTATTGTTTACCCGATCAGGAAGTAATCTTTTCCTTACCGGTGATCAGTTTCTCGTTACCGCTCATTTTACAGTTTCCTGTAAAACGTGCACCTGGTTCAACTGAAAATTTCCCCATGATCAAATCGCCTGTGATATTAGCAGTCGCTTTCAAGGATAACAGTTCAATAGCAGTGATTTCGCCTTCAACATAACCCAGGACTTCAACGTTGCGTGCATAGATTTTTCCTTTTATTTTAGCATCAGGACCAATAACTACACGCCCTTTACAGTTCAGGTAACCTTCAAGAGTCCCATCTAACCGAATATCACCATCAGACTCGATATTACCGATAATCTTCGTATCCTGGGCAAAAGTGTTTAACGCTTTTACCTCATTAATGACTGGTTTCGACATTTCTAACATTTTTATGATTTACTGTTAAACAACAATAAACAACGAAAATAAAGCTAAATTAGACTGCTTCGCTCTTTTCGATTGCAAGTTTTCCCCTGTAATAACCGCAGTCCTGGCATACCGTATGATATTTGACTGTTGCGCCGCAATTTGAGCAGGTAGCTAAAGTTGCAGGAACTGCCTTATCATGGGTTCTGCGCTTATCTCTTCTTGTCTTTGAATGTTTGTGCTTTGGATGTGCCATCTTAAATGTTCTTTATTTTAATTACCAATAATTTTCTTTAAATCGTTCCATCTTGGATCGATCGGTTCGTCTTCCGGTAGATCCGTAATGATATGTTCGTCTAATTTTTTAAGCATTTCAGGATCACAAAGACTATTGCCTTCCTGATCATCAGGGTGTACCCTCCTGATTGGGATGCTTAAAACAATAAATTCGTAAATCAGCTTTGAAACATCAACCTGATGTTTCCCGGGATGGATATAAATCACTTCATCACCATCGTCGGATTCATTTTCACTAAACTTGACCAACATTACATTCCTGCCATTAACCGGCTGTAAGTAAGTATCAAGGCAACGGTCGCAAATTAATTCTATCTCTCCATCATGAACAAAAACCAACCTCAAATAGGTGGAACGTCTTTCCAGTTCAACCTGAATATTGACATTTCCTTTCTCAATTTCGCTCTCTTCGAATCCGGCAAAAAAGCGTTGGTCCGCAGTAAAATCAAACAAATGCTTTCCCTCCTTAAGTCCGGAAAACGGAATCGTATATTGTGAAAGGTAGTTCATAGCATCCCCTTTTTTAAAGCTTTGCAAAAGTATAAAAATTTACAATACAACCGAGAAAATATTTTATTTGCATAAGTTTCATTGTCTTACTCCATTATATTTGTCTAATTCCCAAATACCGAGTGGAAAACAGTTATTTGCAGAGCATCATTAACCTATGGCAGATCATGTTTAAATTCCTTTACTGCCTCGTAAATCCCTTGTGCATCAAAGCCACATTCGCGGTACAGTTCCTTTTGTGTACCATGTTCAATAAAATGGTTTGGCACGCCCAATCGCTTGATAATTAATTTTCTACCCGACTCTGCAAAATATTCCAGTACAGCACTGCCGAACCCACCTTCAATAACACCATCCTCAACCGTCACAATCGTATCAAATTTGGATGCTACCATCTCAAGAATTTCTATATCGATTGGCGTTACAAAACGCATATCATAATGTGCAAAGGTGATCCCCTCCTTTTCCAATAACTTACCCGCCTCAACAACGAAATTACCTGCATGGCCAATTGACAGCACAGCAAGTTGATCGCCATCGCTTATTTTTCGACCTTTTCCTATTGGGATTTCCTGAAAATCCTGTTTCCAATCGATAACCGGACCGTTACCACGTGGATATCTGATCGCGAATGGCCCTTTATCAGGAAGTTGTGCCGTAAACATAAGATTGCGCAGCTCAAGCTGGTCCATTGGGGCAGAAACGGTCATATTGGGAATGTTGCGCATAAACGCAAGATCGAATACACCATGATGCGTGGCACCATCGGCACCAACCAATCCTGCGCGATCCAAACAAAAAACGACATTCAGTTTCTGTAAGGCAACATCATGAATGATTTGATCGTAAGACCTTTGCATAAATGAAGAGTAGATATTTACAAAAGGCACCAACCCACCGGCAGCCATTCCTGCTGCAAAAGTGACAGCATGTGGCTCGGCTATTCCTACGTCAAAAGTCCTTGAAGGAAATTCGCACATCATCATATTAAGTGAGCAACCAGAAGGCATTGCAGGGGTAATACCTACTATTTTGTCGTTTTTATAGGCCAGTTCGACCATCGTTTTACCGAAAACAAACTGATACTTTGGTGATTCAGGAGTGTCGGAGGTTGTTGCATAAACCTCACCGGTTTCAATGTTGAATTTGCCCGGAGCAGCGTGCCATTTTGTGGCATCCTTTTCCGCAGGTGAGAAGCCCTTCCCTTTTTTTGTGATCACATGCAGGATTTTAGGACCGGGAATATCTTTTAAATGGTTGAATAAATCAGCCAGTGCCATGACATTGTGCCCGTCAACAGGACCGAAATAACGGAATCCGAAGGACTCAAAAAGATTGCTTTCGCGGAAAACAACCGATTTAATGGCCTGCTGGTGCTTTTGTAACACTTTTCTGGCTGTAGGGCCAACTCCGTTAAATTTGCCCAATACCTTCCATATCCTCGATTTCAGGGTGTTATAAGTATGCGAAGCCTGCATCTGGACAAGGTACCTGCTAATTCCCCCAACATTAGGGTCAATTGACATGTTGTTGTCATTTAGTATGACAAGGATATCGGCTTTTGAGGCTCCGGCATTGTTTAAACCTTCAAACGCCATCCCACCGGTCATGGAACCATCGCCAATCACGGCAATTACTTTACGATCAGTCTCCCCTTTAAGGTCGGCCGAAACGGCCAAACCAAGGGCGGCAGAGATCGAAGTTGATGAGTGCCCAACCCCAAAAGAGTCATATTCACTTTCTATACGCCGGGGGAAACCGCTGATCCCATTGTACAACCGGTTAGTCGAAAATAATTTCCTTCTACCTGTGAGTATCTTATGGCTGTAAGCCTGATGTCCGACATCCCAAACCAATTGATCGTAAGGGGTATTGTAACAGTAATGAAGCGCAACTGTAAGATCGACAACACCAAGGCTTGCCCCAAGATGACCTGGGTTTGAAGCCGCCTCACGGATGATAAAATCCCTAAGTTCGGCACAAACGGCTGGGAGTTGTTCCGCTTTTAGTCTCCGGAGATCTTCCGGAGAATCAATATTTTCGAGAAAATTACTTGTTGTTTCAACCATCTATCGGGGTCAAAAATTACGAATTGATAAAAGTTACTTTTCTTTCCAGGCAGACTTCATTTTGTAAACTTCTATTTCCTTTACAAACAGTTCACCTCCCTGGGTCCATAACGTAAGGTCCTCATCCCCGACACCGGGATTGAAACAACTGCTGAGTACAACCTCACCATCGTTGACGAAAATTTCAATTGAGGAACGGTCAACCAGTACTTCAAGTTGTAAAATGCCGTCAATGGGTTCAACATGAACTTCGCCACCTAAACAGTCAAGCATTTTCTTATTGGAATCATACCTGATTTCCGTGCCATTGTCCTTTTTACCGTTCCTGACCAAAAAACCAAAACCGTCGGAACTCTTGGGATTAAATTTTGCCTTTATGTGGAGTGCATCACCTGATATGCCTGCAACAATATTCCCTTTTATACCGGGAATGATATTTTTATCTTTTTTGATCAAATCTTTTTCGTGCAAGGTGGCTATGGCATCAACGGGCTTTTTACACAATGTAGGTCCGGTTTTTGTGGTCCGCATTGACAACTCACAAGGAAAGGTCATCATGCCATTGAACGGCATGTCCGTGAAATCCCCGCCCCGCATCCATGCAATCTGGACAACCTTTCCTTCCGGATGGTTTGACCAGGTTTGTGTTGCATAAAAATTTTTTCCACGATCAAGTATTTTTTTTGTGCCTTCCGGTTTAAAAGTCTTTCCATCAAAACTTCCAATAAAATAGGCACCATCACCACCCAGCAAAGCCCACTTTGATTGATCCTTGTTCCCATCAAGTGGCAGTTCGAACAAATCAGGACATTCATAGAATCCTGTGATGTGGCTTTGCAACTCCCAATTAATCAGATTTTTAGAAGTAAAAATAGAAATTCCTTGTTTTGATTCGTCTCCATCAGGCCTACGGTACAATACCATGACCCAATTTCCGGAAGGTTTGTGAAAAAAGACCTTTGGATCACGCGCATCATCCTTGGCAAAGGGAATCAACGGGTTTTTATCATATTTCTTCCAGGTACGTCCTTTGTCGTTGCTATAGGCAAGCCGTTGTCCACACTCGAAGCTGGTATAAAAAATAAGCAGTGTTTTCTCATCCCCTTGTTGTAACCCAGCTGTATTGTTTTGGTCAACTAGGGCACATCCTGAAAAAGCAGTGGCATGTTCCTTTTCTTTTGAGTTTTCGTCAGGCGTAATTGCGATTGGCAAATGCTCCCATTTAACAAGGTCTTTACTTACTGCATGGCCCCAGTGCATATAGCCCCAATCTTTCCCGAAAGGGTTGTACTGATAGAACAAATGGTACTCACCGGCATAATAAACCAGACCGTTAGGGTCGTTCATCCAGTTTTTTTCAGGGGTGAAATGAAATTGGGGACGGTATTTTTCTTCGTAATATTTCTTGTCCTTTTTTTCGGGAACTGCCGAAAAAGCATAGGCAATAAGAATGAGTATTGGCAATAAGTATTTCATAGTCAATTATTTGAATAAAATATCCTTGTTTAATCCATTATTGCCAAATATACATTATCTATTTTGTTTATGGAACATCATCAAAGAATACGTTGATCAGATTTCCCTATGAATTTATCAATTATTTGTATATCAACACTATATAAATCCGCAATTCTGGATTTAATTCTTTTGAATTTCATCGATTTTGTCACTTTATCACTTTTTCGCTTCATCTCCCCATCATAATCTCCCACTTTCTTCCTTAAATTGTACCTTTGCCCGGTTATAAAAGAAATATGAGAAGGGAAGATGTTGAAATAATGGCACCTGTGGGTTCCTATGAGTCGTTGATGGCTGCCATTCAAGCCGGTGCCGGATCGGTCTATTTTGGGGTAGAGCATTTGAATATGCGTGCACGTTCGGCCAATAATTTTGGGCTTGGTGACCTGAAAGAGATTGTCAGAAGAAGCAAAATGGCTGGGGTAAAAAGTTACTTAACCGTTAATGTAGAAGTGTTTGATGAAGAGTTTTCAACACTGGATGCTGTTTTGACTGCTGCCCGGGATGCTGGAATCTCAGCTGTTATTGCTGCTGATATGTCGGTGATCCAACGTTGCAGGGAATTGGGGATCGAAGTGCACATCTCAACCCAGGTAAATATCACCAATTACGAGGCGATAAAATTTTATGCCATGTTTGCTGACGTGGTTGTACTTGCCCGTGAAATGAACCTTGGAAGGGTGGGTAATATTTCACAAAAAATTATTGACAACGATTTGCGAGGCCCTTCAGGGAATCTTGTTCGTCTCGAAATGTTTGTTCATGGGGCATTGTGTATGGCGATCTCAGGGAAATGTTACCTCTCTCTTCATGAAACCCATTCTTCCGCTAATCGTGGTTCGTGTATGCAGGCCTGCCGGAGGGCTTATATTGTTACAGATAAAGAGACCGGACGGGAACTAGAGATTGATAATGAGTATATTATGTCCCCAAAGGATTTGAAGACCATACATTTTCTGAATAAAATACTTGATTCGGGGGTAACTATTTTAAAAATTGAGGGACGGGCCAGGAGTCCTGAATATGTTAAAACAGTGGTCCTATGTTATCATGAAGCAGTTGATGCCTATTTTGATGGGTCGTTTACCGAGGATAAGATCGCTCTTTGGGATGAAAAGTTAGCCTCAGTTTTTAATCGCGGCTTTTGGGATGGTTATTATCTTGGTCAGCGATTGGGCGAATGGAGCGCAAACTACGGTTCTTTGGCCAGTAAACGGAAAATCTATACAGGTAAAGTGACAAACTATTTTTCAGAATTGGGAGTGGTCGAAATAAAATTGGAAACTGGTGGTTTGAAAGTTGGAGATGAAGTGATTATCAGTGGTCCCAGCACTGGATTGATACAATGTAAAATAGAAGAGGTCCGTGTTGGCCTTGAACCGGTTTCCGAGGCTAAAAAAGGGGAGTTTTGCTCAATAAAAGTGCCATTAAAAGTCCGGAGGTCCGACAAACTTTATAAATTGGTCGATTCATCCGAGATAAAGTTGCAATAGTTTATATATTTACAAACTGTAACTGAAATCCTAAGTACAGCAGTTAAATGGGGAAGAAAATATTGATCGGATTTACTATCTTATTGATTGCCGGATTATTGACCGGATGGTATATCTTTGCCCGTGAAGCCAAATATTTCGGTACGCCTGCCTTCGATGCTATCCCTGTAAATGGTTCAATCATTGTCCGAATCCACCATATAGGCGATTACGCTTCCAGGTCACTTAAAAATCCCATTTGGAAAACATATTCCTGTTTTACTGGAATTTCGGCTTTATATGAAAATCTTTTTTGGGTCGATTCACTTTTCAAGATGAACCAAGACCAGGGTAAGATCTTCTTTAATAAGGATTTGACATTGGTGCTTGGAAGCAGAAAAGATACAATTGGAAATCTATGTTTTCTGGAATTGTCGAGCTTTAGTGAGAAAAGAACTTTATCCGGCATCATTGAAAATTACTTAATACAAAAAGGAGCTGCCATTGAAAAGGTAAAGACTGGTGCTGCGATAATTTTTCATTATTCGTGGAATGAAGGAAATGGCAAGCATCAAATCTACACGACTTTTTATCATGGACTTTTTATTGCCGGAAATGAACTTGAGATGATTTCAAGTGCAGTAGCTGAACTCGAAAATATGAATAAACCGGGAAGTTCCGTTTTTGAAAAGGCAAATAAAACCGCAACAGATAACATTGATATTAATATTTACCTCAACCATAGGCAAATATCCCAGTTTTGGCCAAATTTGCTGGAAAATGGTTTTCTGAAACAAATCAATGGGAGCTATACATGGGCAGATTGGTCGGAGATTGACCTGTCTCAAAAGAACGAAGAGTTGTTGCTTAACGGTTTCAGTTTTACAACAGATTCTTTGAAGAATTACCTTGAGATCTTCCAACATCAAAAACCAGGAATTTTCAACCTTGCCGGTTTTATTCCTGCCGGAACTTCATTTTTCCTTGGTATCTCAATAAGCAACAATCTACAGTTCTTCCAAGATTATGAGCGGTTTCTGGAACATCAAAAACAATTAGCTTCGTATAAAAATTCTTTAGCCGAAATTGACTCTTTATATAGAGTTGATATACAGAATATTGTAATTGATAATCTGGAAAGGGAGGCAGCTGTTGTTTTTATGCAACCTGACCCGGTTAATCAGGATGAGAATAAATTTCTCGTTTTTAAAGTGAAGAGCGGGGCAAAGATGGAAGAAGCAATGAATCCTTTGGTTGAGGTCGCAAAAGGAAAAGCAAAGACTGGTTTGGCAAAAAATGAAAATCTATTTAAGGTTGATAATGAGGTCATTTCAAAAATATATAAAATTTCAATCGATGATTTTGGGAAAAAGATTTTTGGAGGAATATTTGCTGATGTAAAAACGGATTTTTTTACCGTTTACAACAATTGCCTGATCATGGGTTCATCGCCTGAGTCGCTAAACCGTTTTTTAAGGGCTAATGTCCTGCAGGAAACCCTTGGCAACAACAAAGATTATCGTGAATTCGCCTCTGGGTTGTCTGATCAGTTTAATTTTTATTTTTGGTGTTCTCCGGGAAGTTGCCTACCATTTTTTAAAGAAAAGATCAACAGTGGCTTTTATCAGGAATTTGAAAATAAAATGACCGAAATCCATAAAATTGAGTCTATCGGTTGGCAGGTTGGCGTTGAAAACGGATTGGCCTATAATATGGCCAGAATAAAATACAATTCAGCCAATCAGGAAACTGGTTTTTCACCGGTTTGGAAGAGCTTAATTGGGACACCCTTGATATCAAAGCTTCAATATGTGTGCAATCCGTTAGATAAAACCAAGCAAGAAATTGTGGTTCAGGATAGCGCTTATAATTTTATTCTGATTGGCAATCAGGGGCGGATTCTCTGGAAAATCAAACTTGATGGGCCAATCCTCAGTGAAATATACCAATTAAATTGTTTCAAGGACGGTAAACTTCAATATTTTTTCAGTACGGGTGAAGCACTTCATATGTTGGACCACGATGGAAATTATGTTCGGAACTATCCGCTGTCCCTTCGTTCACCGGCAACAAATGGAGTTTCGGTATTCGATTACGACAAAAACGGGGAATACCGCTTTTTTATTGCAGGGAAAGACCATCGGGTTTACCTTTATGATAAAAAAGGCAACCTCATTCCAGATTGGGCTCCTGGTAAAACGGAACATGATGTCAATCAGCCCGTTCAGTTTTTTAGGGTTGAAAACAAAGATTATCTTGTTTTTGCAGACAGTAACCATGGCTACATACTCGACAGGAAGGGGAAACCAAGGGTGAATATCAAGGGTGATCTTACTTACTCCCGTAACAGGTTTTACCTGGAACCAAAATCCGGCAAAAACCCTGCACGGCTGATTACCACCGGTTCAGAAGGACAGGTTGTTTCAATCGGGTTCGATGGTTCTGTTTTATTTTCCTCATTTGGGAAATTTTCACCTGATCATTACTTTTCATTTGAGGATTTAAATTCGGATGGTCAGATGGATTATATCTATTTGGATGAGAAAAAACTCTTGGCTTACGATCAAAAAGGAGTTATAATTTTTACCCAAAAACTGGATCAGCAGATCAGCTCACCTCCTGAATTATTTAAATTTCCGGACAATAAACGGAAAATTGGTGTATGTGTCAGTTCCGAAAACAAGTTATATTTGTTCAATTCTGATGGTAGTTTATATCCAGGTTTTCCGCTTAATGGAAATTCGACTTTTAAAATTAACTTTCAGGAAAATCCTGGTGGTTCGTTTAACCTGATAACAGGTACGCAGGATGGTTATCTGAACAATTATCAAATAAAGTAAGTATGTATAGGAATGAAGTGAATTTATTGATAATAAGGCTATGACAAAAAAAAGACTCTCGATTTCAGGTGTTTTGATGTCCGTAATTGCAGCGATGTTATTTTCATGTAACCTTGATGATTTTAAATTGAATGAACTGGCCAAGCCGGTCGATATAGTCCCCGTGGTCTATGCACCGATTGCTTATGGGACCTTTAGGGTCAAAGATTTGCTAACTGTTCCGATCCCTGATGCAACACCCATACCGACTGGGGGTCTATCGCTTGACCCATTTATTATGGGAAAAACGGGAGTCACATTTAACAGTATTGCGATTGATTCTGTTTATCTTCAAAACCATTTCACGAACGATACCCCTATTAATATGGAATTTTCCTATAATTTTTATGACGGGACAACCGGACTACCAATCGGGCAAACATTCGCTTCTGGTATTATTCCTCCTGGCGTCAAAGATACATTGATCCAGTTTAAGCTTGGACGTAGCGATCAAGACAATTTATTGTCGGCATCCAACATCATTTTGAGATTTAGACCCTCTAATGTTGGAAATACCTCCATATTATATGGAAAGGTGAAAAACACCTATTTTTCGATCAAAATAGCCTTTTATGCACCAGTTCATATATGGAAGTTAATGTAAGGTGGATATGAAAACAGTAATTGGTTCTTTTACAATATTTATATCGGTTTTCTTTTTGATGGGAACCAATCATCTTTATTCTCAGCCGAATACTCTTTATTTTATGAAGGGTATCCCTCAGACAAAGGACATCAATCCTGCCCGACCCGGGATCGCAGGTGGATTTTATTTCAGTATGCCGTTTCTTTCAAAAATTGATTTATCTGCCAATACAAACAACTGGAGCTACAACGACCTGATCCATCGCGGATCTTTTAATCCACTTAGCAATACACTTAATAACACTTTCCAGACCTCTGATTCGTTGGTGATCGACATTGATAAATTCAGGGCAAGTATTGACAACAAGAACTTCGCATTTGAGTCTGCAGCATTGACAATTCTCGAAGGTGGTTATAAAAAGGGCGATGACTTCTTTTCGGTTTCGATTACAGAAAGGGAATTTGGCGAATTATTTTTTAGTAGAAATCTGATAGACCTGGTCAAAAGAGGCAACTATCCCTATCTGGGACAGACTTTTTATTCCGGTAATTTTGGGGTTAACATGCAACATTACAGAGAGTTTACCTTTAATTATTCTCACGATGTGAATAAAAAATTGACAGTCGGAGCTGCTGCAAAAATACTTTTTGGAATGGGGGCTGTGCATACAAATGGGATGAATTTTAAAATTGCATCCCCAGCAATCGGCGATTACCTTGATGTGTCAACCTCTGGTAAAGTAAATATTTCTGGCCCTGTTGATTTTGGTTATAACAGCAGTGGATTAATATCTTCTGTCCACCGTATTCCCAATTATTCGATCCGCGATTACCTGACCAACTTAAAAAACCCAGGGATCGCCTTTGATTTTGGGGTTGCCTACCGGGTAAACACAAAGACTGAACTCTCTGCAAGTATGATCGATTTAGGGGTAATCGGGTGGAAAAGCAATGTGACCAGGTTGACTGAGAATGGTAATTTCTTATATCGGGGAGTTAATTTAAATAACCCGGGTCAAACTCAACCCTTTCAATTGCAGCCAATCGTCAATGCTCTTAGGGATTCCCTTATTTCAGAATTCAAACCCGATACATTAGGTTCAAATTTTGCCACCTTATTGCCAACAAAGATCTATTTTGGGATCGACCATCAGATCAACGATGTATTAAGCTTTTCAGGGCTGGGTAGGGTTCGGATTATGAGCAATCGGGTCCATACATCTTTAACTGCAGCAGCCAATGCCTATTTGTTTGATGCACTCTCAATTTCAGCAAGTTATTCTTTGATGGAATCGACCTTCGATAACATTGGACTTGGCATTGGCTTCAAAATTAAAGCTGTACAATTGTATGCAGCATCCGACAATCTGTTTTCCCCATTCCACCCGGCAAAGGCCAGGAATATGAACCTGAGGATCGGGATCAATTTTATTTTTGGGGATGGAACCGACAGTAAGAAACGTGGGTCATTAAATCCAAATTGTCATTGCCCATTTTAAATGATGGATCGGAAATATTTTCCTAATTTTGCCATCGTTTTCAAATTCAATAATTATGATACTTTTTGTACTTCTTAATATTGTCTCTGTTTTCAGGGTTATCATCTTTCTGATCGCTTTCTTTTATATTTACAAGATGGTTATGCGGTTTATTGCCCCCAAAGTTGTGGAAAATGCTGCAAATAAACTTTTTCAGGAGATGAAAAATCAGGAGGCCTCCCAAGGTAGAAAAACTGTAAGAAAAGGGGACGTCGTTATCAAATACACCGGTAATGCACAAAAGCAGTACAAAAGGACCGATGGCGATTATATCGAATTCGAAGAAATTAATGACAAAAAATAGTATTTGTAAATTATTGATAAACAGAAATTTATAAATCAGTGCTTTTTATGCCTAAAAATTAGTGGATATGGTTCAGGAAGATTTATTTAAGAAGTTGATTGCCCATTGTAAGGAATATGGTTATGTGTTTCCATCGAGCGAAATTTATGATGGATTGAGTGCGGTTTACGATTATGGACAATATGGTGTGGAACTCAAGAACAACATCAAGAAATACTGGTGGGATTCGATGGTCTTGCTGCACGAAAATGTGGTGGGTATCGATTCCGCTATCTTTATGCACCCAACAATCTGGAAAGCTTCCGGCCATGTCGATGCTTTTAACGACCCGTTGATCGATAACCGCGATTCAAAGAAAAGGTACCGTGCCGATGTTTTGATCGAAGAACACCTTGCCAAGATAGAAGGCAAAATTGACAAAGAGGTTGAAAAAGCGAAAAACCGTTTTGGGGCTTCTTTTGACGAAGCCCAATACCGTGCCACCAATCCAAGGGTTTTGGAAAATCAGGCAAAATGGGACGAACTCCACAACCGCTTTGCCCAGGCTTTGAACGATTCGGATCTTGTTGAATTAAAGAAGATTATAGAAGACAACGAAATCGTTTGCCCTATCTCAGGAACTAGAAACTGGACTGAAGTGCGCCAGTTTAACTTGATGTTTTCGACAGAAATGGGTTCGACTGCCGATGGGGCTTTGAAGGTTTACCTTCGTCCCGAAACGGCCCAAGGTATCTTTGTAAACTATATGAACGTACAGAAAACCGGCAGGATGAAAATTCCGTTCGGTATAGCGCAGATTGGGAAGGCTTTCAGGAACGAGATAGTTGCCCGGCAGTTTATCTTCAGGATGCGCGAATTTGAGCAGATGGAACTTCAGTTCTTTGTCAGGCCTGGAACCGAACTCGAATGGTTCGAGAAATGGAAGGCATTGCGCATCAAATGGCACCAAGCACTTGGGTTCGGCAACGAAAATTATCGTTTCCATGTTCACGAAAAATTGGCCCACTATGCCAATGCGGCAGTCGATATCGAATACAAATTTCCATTTGGATTCAAGGAAGTTGAAGGGATCCATTCGCGTACAGATTACGATTTGACGCAGCACCAAAAGTTCTCTGGCAAGAAGATCCAGTATTTCGATCCCGAACTGAACGAGTCGTATGTGCCTTTTGTGGTTGAAACTTCGATTGGCGTTGACCGGATGTTCCTTCAGATCATTTCTGCATCGTATCATGAGGAAATTGTGGAAGATGTTAATGGACAAAAAGATACAAGGGTCGTGCTAAAACTTCCGGTTGAGCTTGCCCCTGTGAAACTTGCTGTGATGCCATTGATCAAAAAGGACGGCCTACCCGAAATCGCCCGTGAGATCATCGAAGAACTCAAGTTCGATTTCAATTGCCAGTATGACGAGAAAGACTCGATCGGCAAACGTTACCGCCGACAGGATGCGATCGGCACACCGTTCTGCGTTACCGTTGACCATCAAACCGCTTCCGACAATACGGTCACCATCCGCTACCGCGATACCATGTTACAGGAAAGGGTTGAAATTAGTCAGTTACGAGATATGATCCTGAAGCAGGTGAGTTTCAGGAATTTGTTTAATCAATTGAAATAGGTTGAAATAGGTTGAAATAGTTGAATTGCTATATATTAAAGGCTGCCTCAGAAGAATGGGGCGGCCTTTGTTTTGATATTCTTAGTATTTCTGCAGCAGCGCCAACATCTTCCTGTCCAACTTATGCCCATGCCAATCCTCATATTCGATGTCTTTCCGTCCCGAATCGAGTATGCCAAAATCACCACGGAAATTCCATAGGGCATAACCGATCTTATTTTCGGTCAGGATGCTGATCACATCTTCGAACCAGGCGAGGAAAACTTCGTGGGGCGTTTCGCGCCAGCAACCACATTCGCCACAATGGACACCCACCCCTTTTTTCACTACATCGATCCATGGCTGATAAAACTTGACAAGCGACTCCCTTCCAAACTGCTTATTGTCAATTGTTCCAGGCCATGAAGGCATTGGCGCCGTATCTGGATTCTTAAAAACCCAGGGTGCGCGGTAATGTGATACATAATGGGGAAAATATCCACGGCAACTTTGGGCTATGTCGAGGTCGGTAATTTCTGGGATAACATTGGAGCCACCATCATTGCCATCGGCGACTACAAGCCGTTTCCGGTTGTGTTTGCGGATCACTTCGGCAGTCTCCTTAACCACTTTACGATAGATGGCACCTGGAACGGTAGTCCTTGATCCAAACTGGTCGTTCATGTCGGTACGCAAGGTTGGCTCGTTCACCAGATCAAAACTAAGGTCTTTGTGTGAAATGCTCTTCAACCGTTTTGCCCACATCTCCCAATGGAATTTAAAGGCTTCCTGTGCCGCTTCGTCTTTCCAAAGGTTATAGGGCTCATTAAAACCGGCATTGATGCAGTAACCCGGTGCACGGTGAAGGTCGAGGCTAACATGTAGTTTGTATTTGTTGGCCATTTCAACCAATTTGGCAATCTCATCCACCACCTTCTCATCAATGTTCAGCACATCTTCGGGAGTCACATTCTTTGATGGGTCGTATTTGATATATCGTGGATAGGCCATGGGCAGGCGCACAAAATCAAATCCCCAATCGGCCATCCATCTGAAATCGTCTTCAGTAGTAAAAGATGAAGCTCCTGCTTTTGGTGGTTTCGGCGTAAAATAGTCGAGCAGGTTAAAACCCCTCCAACGTGGCAGCGGATTTGAGATTTGTTTTGTTCCCCCTGTGGCGAAAGCAAGGTTGCTGGATAATCCAATTAGTGCCGAAGCAGCACCCGCAGTTTTTAAAAATGACCTCCGGTCAATACTTTTTTCCATAAAATGTATAATTAGTTGATATATAGATATATAATAATATAATTTACTGCTTATCCCTTTCATTGAAGTTGACTGCTTATTGGAATTCAATCATACTTGTAATGTATTATAAACTAAGCAATTGCATCAAATCCCCCCTGCCCCTCTTTATAAAAGGGGGAGTCGTTCGAAGTTAATTTGTTTCCTTTAATATGTTTTCAAAAATAGCTTGATCGAAAGGGTACAAGCAATTTTTAGAATTTCCAAATTTATTTTCATATTCTTTTTCAAAATTAGTATTAATTCGATTCATAGTCAATTGTGGACTGGTTTTATCCTCTTTAGCAGGGTTTAAAAGCCAGCCGCCAGTTGCCAGCCGCTAAATTTCCAATGTCACACTCTCCCTACTCAAAGAGCCATTGATCCTGCGTGCTTTTTCTTACTTTTGTCAAAATTTTGAAAACTATGGGAAAGCAAAATTGGAAACCCGGCAATATGGTCTATCCATTGCCGGCAGCCCTTATCAGTTGTGGCGATATTAACGGAAAAATGAACCTGATCACGATTTCATGGTTGGGGACCATTTGTTCCGATCCTCCGATGTGCTACATTTCAGTCCGTCCGGAAAGGTATTCCTACGAATTGATCAAGGAATCGGGAGAGTTTGTGATCAACCTCACCACGGCCGATATGGCACAAGCGACCGATTGGTGCGGCGTAAAATCGGGTCGCGACCACGACAAATTTAAAGTGAGCGGCCTTACCCCGGCTGCTGCCACAATTGTCAAATGTCCCATCGTTTCCGAGTCGCCGGTTTCTATCGAGTGCAAAGTTAGAGAGATCAAACCATTGGGTTCACACGACATGTTTATTGCAGATGTTGTAAATATCATTGCGGAAGACCGGTACATCGATCCTGAAACCAAGGCGTTCAATCTTGCGGCATCCGGTATCATGGCCTATTCGCATGGGACCTATTATCCACTTGGCAAACGGATCGGCAAATTTGGATGGAGTGTTTTGAAAGATAAGCTTAAGAGAAAATTGTAAACATTAACTTATTATTTTAAGCAAAACTTTAACCAATTCCATGAGGATCATTTTATTAATCGAATTATCAATATTTTGTTTTATGACATCTTGTAATGTGCAAACTCCTGTAAAAGAGGCAAATCCTCTTTTGGCAGAATGGAATACCCCCCACCAGACACCTCCATTTACCGAAATAAAACATAAGCATTATATCCCGGCTATCGAAGCAACGCTGAAAGAGGCCAAAGAGGAGGTGGATGTGATTATCAATAGTTCAGAACAACCCACTTTCCAGAATACGATTATGGCACTTGAATTGGCTGGCGAAAAACTGGATCGTGCAACAAGTGTGTTGTTCAACCTCAATTCCGCCGAAACGGATGATACGATCCAATCAATCTGCCGCGAGGTCGCCCCAAAATTGTCGGAGTTTTCAAACTATGTTACGCTGAACGATCAGTTGTTTCGGAAGATCAAAGTGGTTTACGCCCATAAAGATAAATTGGAACTCACGGCGGAGGACCTCCAACTATTGGAAAAGAAATACCTTGGCTTTGTAAGGAGTGGTGCAAACCTTGAAGGTGAGGCAAAAAAGCGTTATGCCGAAATTACTACCGAATTGTCGCAGCTTTCGCTGAAATTCAGTGAGAATGTGCTTGCCGAAACCAATGGTTTTCAGTTGCTCATCACCGACAAAAAAGACCTTTCCGGACTTCCAGAAAATGAAGTGGAAGAAGCGGCCCAGGTTGCTAAATCCAAAGGCAAGGAGGGTTGGATATTCACCTTGCAGGGACCAAGTTTTACCGGGTTTATGAAATATGCCGGTAACAGGGAACTTCGTGAGCAAATGTACCGTGCTTATACTTCGCGGGGATATCAGGAGAATGAGCAGAACAATGTTGAGGTCATTCGTAAGATCGTCAACTTAAAATTGGAGAAGGCCAAGTTATTGGGATTTAATACCCATGCTGATTATGTCCTTGCCGAACAAATGGCCGAAAATCCAAAACGGGTGAACGATTTTATACAGCAATTGCATGTGGCTTCATTGCCTTTTGCAAAAAAGGAGTTTGCCGAAGTTCTGCAATTTGCTAAAAAACTTGGACTTCAAAGTGATTTACAACCTTGGGACTGGAGCTTCTTTTCCGAAAAGTTGAAGAACGAAAATTTCGGTTTCGACGAGCAACAGGTAAAGCCATATTTCCAGTTGGAGAAAGTTAGGGACGGTGTCTTTGACCTTGCAACACGCCTTTATGGGCTTACTTTTAAAGAAAATATAGAAATCCCTGTCTATCAGGCTGATGTAAAAGCTTATGACGTATTCGACCAGGATGGATCGTTTTTATCGGTGCTTTATCTCGATTTCTTTCCGCGCGAAGGGAAAAGCGGCGGTGCTTGGATGAACGATTTACGTCCCGAAAGCAAAATCAATGGCAAAATTGTAAAACCCATTATCACAGTGGTCTGCAATTTTACGAAACCAACGGAAACGAAACCTTCGTTGCTTACCTTTTACGAAGTGACGACCTTCCTTCACGAATTTGGTCATGCCTTACATGGGATGCTGGGGAACACGGTCTATCCAAGCCTTTCGGGGACCAATGTTTACCGCGATTTTGTGGAGTTGCCTTCGCAGGTGATGGAAAACTGGGCGACCCAAAAAGAGTGGCTCGACCTGTTTGCCGTCCACTATGAAACGGGAGAAAAGATCCCTGCCGGATTGGTGCAGAAATTGATCGATGCCGATAATTTCCAGGCCGGATATGCGAGTGAACGCCAGTTGAGTTTTGGGATGAACGATATGGCCTGGCACTCGATCACCGAACCGATGACAGGCGATGTGGTCGAATTTGAGCAAAAGGCAATTGCTTCGACACTACTTTTTGAACCGGTAAAAGGCAGTTGTTTGAGTTCTGCGTTTACCCATATTTTCGGGGGTGGTTATTCTGCCGGTTATTATGGCTATAAATGGGCTGAAGTCCTCGATGCCGATGCGTTCGCCCAATTCAAGAAATATGGGATTTTCGACAAGGCAACCGCCACCTCGTTCCGTAAGAATATCCTTGAAAAGGGCGGAACAGAGCATCCGATGAAGCTTTACGTTGCCTTCCGCGGACAGGAACCCTCGATTGAGCCGTTGTTGGAAAGGAGTGGGTTGAGGAAATAGTTGATTTATTTTTGCAGTGCCATCAGCACGACCCATTTTGTAACAACGGAATTCATTCCGTTGACGAACAAACATATCACAAATTGATGGTATTTTGGAATCCAAAATTCATTTCCAGCACGATCAAAAAGCACCAGAGGTGCGAAATCTTTGTAGAAAAAGAGTTGCATATAGGAAAAGCGGCGCAATCGGAAGTTAATGTAGGTATTGGACCTTCAATGCGCCGCAATGCAGGGTGCCGAAAAAGAAAGAAGCCGTATTTTCGGGTTGCATCAAAAATGAATGGAAACCATGAATTTTGACCAGCATTTTAAACCGGATTTCCCAAGAAAGCCATTTTGCCAAACCGCCTCCAACCAACTTTGCTTTTGCGGCGCAGATGGAATCCCATCTTTCAAAAACCTTTCTGATTGCGCCGGTTGGTTGATGGTTCTGTTTTTCTACCAATATTTTGCTCCTAACGGAGCTTTGATCGTGCTGAAAATTGGATAGAGAAATTAAAAGGTAATTTTCTAATCGGTAGATAGTTGGTTTGTTTTGCTATTTGATTCTTAAATCCTTCCGATTTTGACGGCAATCCCAGATTGTATGAATTGTAGTCAATTTATTTTCAATCTCATAGAATAAGACGTAGTTATCGACGATTAAGCCTCTGACTGATTCTGTTTCAGAGTTTAGACCTAAGTCGGGTTGTTTTAGGAGGAGTTTAAGTTCTTTGTTCAATCGTTGGTATAGTTTAGCCGAATAGGACTTGTTCTTGTTTCTATCTGCATAAAACTCAAGTATTTCATAAAGTTTAATTTCAGCTTTATGCGACCATATTATTTTGTGTTTAGCCATTCCGAAACTTTTTTATCCAGGAGTTCGTGTTCAATATAATGGCCTTGTTTGACTTCCTTCCTTGATTCATTGATCTCATTTCTTTGTTCTTCGGTAAGTGCCAAAACCGTTGTGCCGGATTTAGAATCGAGGATTGTTTTTATAGCCGTGAGAAATGATACGTCATTTATCTCGTTGATCCTATGTATCAATACTTTCTTTAATTCGATGGTTGTCATGATAAACCTTAGTTTCCTACAAAGGTACTTTTTTTTTGATGTCTGATAAAATTGTGGGTGATTTTTCGATTGAAGTTGAATAACGAATATATCGCAAATTGATCATGTTGTGGAAGCTAAAATTCATTTTCCGCACGTTCAAAAAGCACCAGAGGTGCAAAATATTGGTAGAAAAAGAATGGCACACATGCAAAGCGGCGCAATCAGAAGGTTATGTAAGGATTGAACCTTCAATGCGCAGCAATCTGAAAAATCGGTCATACCGCATTTTCGGTTTGCATCAAAAATGATTGGAAACCATGAATTTGGATCAGCATCCTAAACAGGGATTCCCGAGAAGACTATTTGCCAAAAACGCTCCAACCACCTTTGCTTTTAAGGCGCAGATGGATTCCCTTCTTTCAAAAACCTTTCTAATTGCGCCGCTTGGTTGATGGGTCTGTTTTTCTACCAATATTTTGCTCCTAACGGAGCTTTTGGACGGAGCGAAAATGGATTTTGGTTTCTGAATATAAAAATACCCGGTTGGTTGATGGCCTATTATTTTTGGATTTTAGAATGATAAATATTGATAATAATTGGCAATCAATCAATTATATTTTCCAAAGAATAACGATTGGTGTTTATTCCTTAAACTACAACTTGGATCACAAATTAATCTTGTTTTGGAAACCAAATTCATTTTCTGCACGTTCAAAAAGCACCAGAGGTGCTAAATATTGGTAGAAATAGAATTGCACAAAACCAAAGCGGCGCAATCAGAAGTTCTTGTAAGTATTGGACCTTCAATGCGCCGCAATCTGAAAAATCGGTCATTCTGTATTTTCGGTTGTTTCAAAAAGGATTGGCAACCCGGTACCTAGATATGGAAACAAAAAAAAGGATTTCCGACTACTTTATATGTTCCAGAACCGGTGATTGTAGATTAAGATCCAAAGTGGAAATATCAGAATTATGATATTTAATTGAAATATTGATAATTATATTATTCCCACTCATCCCTCAATTGTTTCTGCCAAGTTACTGCATCTGTAATTTCCTTGTAAACACCAATCTCTTAAATGCATCTAAAAGAGCTTGTTTATTGTAATTTCCTTGCTGTTCGGGTTCTGGAATCAAATCAATTGTTTCATTACTAATGTTATCCAAATTTTTAGATTTCCATTAGTGAATCCTTTCAATGTTTTGTAGATTGTTAAAGATATTTCATAGTCAGAGTCCATATTTAAGCTTAATCTCCTCGTGGGAATGTACCCTTCCAGCATCAATATCCACTGAAGCTTGCCAAATATTTATTTTTGTTCATCTGTTAAGTCATTGAAACCATCAGTATTCGATGCATCAAATTCTATTTCTTCCAGATTATCATAGGCTTCATTGACCCCAAATGTCGTGAGACATTGAATCATTTCCATTTTTATTTCATCATGTCCCATAGCTCCGTTTTTCAACATATAACGAAAACTACACAAGTTTGTTTCAAATTAAGGGAAACGAAAACTCTTATGAAACGAATGAATTAACAATCAATAAAATAAAAACAACAAAAGCATAAGAATTGATCAGGATAAATGAATTGCGGACAGTCCGCGAATTTCTATCGAGAAAAAGGAACCGGTAAAAAAGGACGATAAACAGGAGGTTTAGCACAACTACTAAACTTGATAACAATGGTTTCGGGGAAAAACCAAAGAACGGGAAAAGCATCAGGAAAAGTGAGGTGACTACGCCCCAGACAAAGACGACCGATTTGATCTGCTCTTCGTTCAAAACTTTGGAGATAGTCGAAAATCCAGCCTCTTCGTACTCCTTCCCATATTTGACCATCAGCAACCAGAAATGTGGAACCTGCCACAAGAGGACAAAAGTAGCGAGAAACAGGATGTTTGGATGAAAAGGATTGAAGCCTGCGGAGGTCCACCCGATCAAAGGAGGAACTGCACCTACGATGGCACCGGGAAGGATGGCAAGATAGCTCCTTGTTTTCAGGGGCGTATAGATCAAGTTATAGAAGAGAATATTGGACAAACCAAGCATCATTGGCAACCAACCGTTTAAGGCCAGAAAAGCGGCTCCAATGAGGATTAAACCCAAGGCAATCCAGGAAGCTTGTAACCGTGAAATTTCCTGTGCAGGAATGGGCCGGAGCCTTGTCCGTTTCATTAGGGCATCGTTGCGGAATTCCTGTACCTGGTTGAGAACGGAGGTGCCGGCAGACAATAAAAACACACCCGCCAAAAGCATCACGAAGGATGCTTTTGGCGAGCTGCCTGTCAATAAATAACCTGTCATTGCCGAAAATGTCACCAACAACGACAACCGGACCCTTGTCAGCCTGACCAGTAATGACAAATAATGGACTATGTTATTTTTTAGTTTCAATTACCGATTTAAAATAATCAACAATTTTATCGATATCCTCTGGTTTGATCACACCGGTGTACGATTTCATCAAACCCTTGTTAAACCCTTTTACAACCTCAACATTTGGATCGTTAATCGACCTTTTGATGTATTCGTCATTGGCTTCGACCTCCTTTTCGCCCTCGGCAGTGACCACGATCCTTTTTGATCCATAAAGCCCTTTAAACGAAGGACCGACGATTTTTGCACCGTCCAACGAATGGCAGGTGATACAGGCATTTGCTTTGATAATGGCAAGACCAGGATGGTCGGGTAGGTTACCGGTAACTTTAAGGTCAGCCAGCCATTTGTTAAATTCAAGGCTATCGAGTACAATGGCTTTTGTTACCATCCCGGAATGGGCCAATCCGCAATATTCGGAACAGAAAATATCAAACTCCCCTTTTGATATTGGCTTGAACCATAGGTAATTATTGTACCCTGGAACAACGTCCTCCTTTACCCTGAACGCGGGAATAAACAAACTGTGGTTGACATCGGCAGAAAAAAGGTCCAAACGGATGTTCCGGTTAAGGGGAACTACCAATTGTTTTGCAATTTTCCCGTTCCCATAATCGAAGCTCCATTCCCACATACGTCCAATGGCGGTTACTTTCATGGCACCCGGAGGAACATCGCGCATCGGTTTAAATCCTTTCACACCGAAATAGAACATAATCATTACAATAACCAGAGGAATGATGGTCCATGCGATTTCGAGTTTTGTATTCCCACTAAATTGGGATGGATTCTTCACCTTCTTCCGTGAGAAATGAATGAGGATATAAATCATCAATACTGAAATAGCTATCGTCAAAATGAACGATATGGCAAAGATGAAAATAAATGCGCGGTCAACGCCAGCGGCTAAATTCGATCCTTCGGCAAGATATGTTTCCATTGTTTGGTGTTTTATCTGAAGTAGTAATCAGTAAATGTGATTGCAATCACGATTGCGAAAAGGAGGAATACACCCCCTACCATCAAACGCAACATCGTGTTTTCGAATTTAAGGTGCATAAAATAGGTGAGTACAATGGTTACCTTTATAGAGGCGAGTATTAGCGCAAGTGCAACTGTATAAGCCCCAAGGTGCATTTTTATTGCCAAAATGGAGATTGTCGTGAGCATCAACAGGACAAGTAAAACCGTCCAGTTCAGCATATAGCTTGAAATATGATTGTCGTGGTTCTTCATGAATAGTATCTGTTTATATCGATTGATAATTTTGGTTTATGAAATAAATCAATTTCATACCATCTAAGTAATAAGATAGAGCAACGGGAAAAGGAAGATCCAGATCAGATCGACAAGGTGCCAGTAAAGCGCACCGTTTTCCTGTAACAGGTAATGTTCCTGATTGATTTTTCCCGAACTGATCCTCATCATAACAATCGTGAGAAGGATACCGCCAATGATCACGTGCAAAGCATGGAGACCCGTCATCATGTAGTAAAGCCCGAAAAACATGATTTCACCGTGTGGCAAAGTTTTCATCACTTCGGAACCCGGATAAAGGTGAAGCGATATTTTATGTCCCCACTCGAAATATTTATTGACCATAAAAACACCTGCAAGGATTAAGGTGATGAATATCAGACCTATTGCAAGATTTTTCTGTTTTTGTTGAATGGCGGTTAGTGACATGGCCACTGTCATACTACTAACAAGCAGTACAACCGTATTTGTTGCTCCGATCAATACATTCAATTCTAGGGCTGCATGGTGAAAGTCGGCGGCATATTTCGACCGCATGACCGCATAAACGATGAAAAGGCCGCCGAACAGGAAAAGCTCGGTAAAAAGGAAGAGCCACATCCCCAATTTCCCGGTATCGCTATCAATATGCTCGCTGTGTTCGATGTGTTCGCTTGTTGTCATAAATCAATCGTTTTTTGTGTGTGGGTTGTCGAATACATATGGTCCATGCGTAATCACCGGGACTTCATCAAAATTTTCGTGCGGTGGGGGAGAGGGGATCTGCCATTCGAGTGTCACGCCATGCCATGGATTAGCCGGGGCAATTGCTCCACGACGGACATGATAGACAAGATTGGAGATCATTCCAATCAACCCAATGACCAGGATCACTGCACCAACGGAGGAGATCATCTGTCCGGTCTGGAATTTTGGGTCGTAATCGAAATAACGACGTGGCATTCCCTGGATTCCGATGATAAACAATGGAAAATAAAGGATGTTGAATCCAATGAAAAGGAACCCCCAGGCGATGTTTGCCCATTTGAAATTGTACATCCTGCCGTAAATTTTTGGATACCAGTAATGGATTCCTGCGAAGAAGCCAAAGCCCATCCCACCAAAAATGATGTAATGAAAGTGAGCCACCACAAAGTCGGTGTTGTGGACCTGTATATTGGTTGCCAAAGAACCAAGCGTCAGCCCGGTAAAGCCACCGATCGTGAACAGGAAGATGAACGAAATGGCATAGAGCAATGGTGGTTTAAGGTCAACAGAACCCCCATACATTGTTGATAGCCAGTTAAATACTTTAATGGCACTTGGAATGGCAACGAGGAAAGTCAGGAAGGAGAAAAACCAGCGCGATTCGTAGCTCATTCCCGAAGTGAACATATGGTGCCCCCAGACAAAATAACCTACCAGGGCAATGGCAAGGCTCGAAAAAACGATGGGTACGTATCCAAAAACAGGTTTCTGGCTGAAAGTAGGAAATATCTCAGTGACCACACCCATGGCAGGCAAGATCATCACGTAAACTGCAGGATGGGAATAGATCCAGAAAAGGTGCTGGTACAAAACAGGGTCGCCACCCAAAGTGGGATCAAAGAAGCCGATTTGCAAAGTTCGTTCAGCAATTACCATCAATAGCGTGATTCCAACAATAGGAGTTGCAAGTAATTGGATCCAGGCTGTAGCGTAAAGTGACCATGGGAAAAGGGGCATCCTGAACCAGGTCATACCAGGTGCCCGCAGGCGGTGGATCGTCACAATAAAATTTAATCCGGTGAGGATAGAGGCAAACCCGAGAACAAAGGCCGCAGTAAGTGCGATGACAACATTTGAGGATGCTTCGGCACTATAGGGAACGTAAAATGTCCAACCGGTATCGGGTGAATGGCCATTGGCAAATTGGGAATATAGTCCCAGACAAGCTCCCGTTATGTAGATGTACCATGAAAAGAGGTTCAATTTAGGAAATGCCACATCTTTTGCTCCGATCATAATGGGGAGGAAAATATTCCCAAAAACGGCAGCAAGTCCAGGTATCACGACAATAAAAATCATGATGATACCGTGGATCGTGAACATCCCGTTGTAGGTTTGTGCTGTCATAATGGTAGGCCCCGGCGCAAATTTCTCGATCCTCATCAACAATCCAAGGACTGCTGCAACACAAAAGAAGATGGTGATCGAGTAGAGGTAAAGGAGCCCAATCCTTTTATGGTCGGTCGAAGAGAGCCAGGACCAAAGCCCGGTCTTGTGGTTCAGATAATTTAAGGGAACAGTAGCTGATGTATTATTCATTCTTTTGTGGCTTTAATTGATTTTAACTTTGAGGAAATGACCATGATAATTGCAAAAAGCAAACCTACAAGGATCATCCCGGTACCAATCAACCGGGTGAATTGCAGCGTATATGATTTACTTGTCGTGTCGTAACCAAAACAATAATCAAGAAGTTTGGAACTTGTGGGCTGGGCAAGACCTCGTTGCGCTTCGCTGACGGCCATTTTCACGTCAAAGGGTAGAAATGTGATCCCATATAAATAACGGGTTATCTTACCTTTTGGGCTAAGCATGATAATCGTAGAGGGGTGGGCAAAGTCAAGTCCTGTAGGTTTATACCTAAAACCGACAGCTTCTGTGATTTTCTGGATATTTTCAAGGTCACCTGTGAGGTAGGTCCAGTTTCCGCGATCTTTCTCCTGTATTTTCTGGACAAAGTTGAGCTTTTTCTCCCGGGCCTTTTCCGGTGTGTCTTTCGTATTAAAACTGATCGTGATAATGTCGTAATCGGTTCCCAGCTTCATGTCCATTTTGCTCACCACGGCAGCAATCCCATCAAGCAACGGGGAGCAAAGTCCGGGGCAGTCGAAATAAACAAACGAAAGAATCGTTGGTTTGTTGATCAGGCTTCCCAATGTAACAGTATCGTTTTTCTCGTTAAAGAATTTAAGGTCCAAAGGAATAGTCTGGTCGAGCTTCTCAACAATCCCGACCTCCACATTCCGGTTAACCTGCATCTGAGCTTTTAGGTTGATTATCAACACTAAAAACAAGATGACTAATGTAATTTTTTTCATAATCAAAATATTTAAATTTTATTTTCGCTTTCCTGCATGATTCCGGCAACCAACAAAGAACCACCCATCAATGAAGTGTCTTTCAAAAGTCCGATCAAAGCCATCTGCCATTTGGCCGGATCCGGATCAAACAACCCTGGTATATGGATCGTCAGAATGAAAATCAACAATAAGGCCGCAAGAAGAATGGTCGAAACCTTGATGTACTTGTTGAATAGGATACTTAGGCTTGCCATGATCAGAAATATCCCGGTAAGGATGATCGTATAAGGTCCCAAAGGAATAAAGGAGGACACAGAGCCTATGTAAAAATTCACAAAAAGAAAATGGTTCAATCCAAAAACTGCAAAAGGAACGGCATACAGGATACGGCCAATTGTTGAAAGGTGTTTCATAAAATCCTGATATATTGATTATTATTGAATATCAATTGCTAATCTATGGTATCCTGATCTTTAGATAATCCAGATTTGGAAATTGCCCTGATTTGGAAAAGCACATAAAATATAAATGCCCATACTGCCAAAACTGTAAATGTGTAGCTTAACAACAACCAGATTGGTGTTTTTTGTACAACATTCCACATGGCCCTTTGTTCATTGAGCGGCGGTTTGTATGTTGGGACGCCGATCTGAAGTGTTGTTTCAGATTTTGACTCGCCATAGGCTTCTTCATCTGACAATCTCGCTAAAAGCTGCACATATCCTGTTGAATCGCCCGGTAAATCTTTTGGAAAATTGAACAATACCTGTCCTTGTGCATCTGTATTACGGGCTTCGTCGATCAGCAGGTTCCCGAAATATCTTTTTGCAAACAACTTCACCTCGGCACCTGCAACCGGCTGTTCTATTTTATCTTTCGTTCCTGAGACAACCGCTTGAACCTGGTCTTTCTCTTTGAGCCAGTTCAAATGTATTTTCACGTTCTGCACCATCGCCCCGGTTAAAACTTTGGGAGCGACTTCCTGTGCATATTTTGGATTGAAACTTCGCAAATAGGAGATGACAACCCAAACATCAGTTGGCGAAAGAATGTTCTTGAAGGTTGGCATTGGCATGCGGCCCTGGGAGATTTTGAAATACATTCCGCCATCGGTATTGGCCTGCATCCTGTCGGAAGCTGGATCGACCGGTGGTGGCACCAGTTTGATCACATTGTTTTTCCCGGGGTCACCATGACACGATTTACAGTTAGTAATGTACAGGTTCATACCTGCTTTACGGGTTGAATCAGAAAATGCGAATGTGCTTAGTTTTGATAAGTTTTCAGCAGGTACGATCCACTCCTGCTGTGCCGACAGGCGCAAAGTGATCACAAAGATCAATAAAAGGGATAAATATCTTTTCTTCATAATTGTATTGTTGAAGTTTAAACTTTTGGTTGATCATTGTTTGTGTGACACTCTTCTTCGGCTACTTCCCAGATGGGGATCACCGGAAAGAATTTCACCAGAACGGTGATGATCATCACGGCCATCAGGATCGTTCCCATGGTGATTGCCGTTTCTACGATGGTCGGTTGATAGACCATCCATGCATCAGGGACAAATTGCCTTGGTAAAAATGGGTTTTCCTGGGTTGGGACTACAATCAGAAGCCGCTTAAACCACGAGGCAATCAACATGACCGTTCCGATTATGAAAATAGGGAATGGTTTCCTGAAAAACTTAAACAACAACAGGATGATCGGAAGGATCAAACCCGAAAGTTGAACTGTCCAAAACAGGAATGCATGTTCGCCAACAAACAATTCCTGAAGGTGGATGGCCTCCGCAGTTTTTAATTTGTAAGCCGGTATCAGAAACTCATTGATGTTAAAATACAGATATACAATGGAAACTAGTACTATAAGTTTTCCCATCATGTCGAAATGGTAATCGGTAAGGTACTTTTCGAGCTTATAGTTGGTGCGCACAAAATACATCATAATGACCACTGCTGCCGAACCAGCCACAAATGCCCCGGTAAGAAAATAGGGGCCGAATATTGTACTGTCCCATCCCGGTCGGGTTGTCACTGCAAAGAGCCATGATGTGACCGTATGGATTGCAAAGGCAGTTGGAATGATCAGGATTAGAAGGATTCTGACCAATTTTAGTAAGATCTGATATTGTTTCGGTGTGTGGTCCCATTTCACCGAAAGGGTTTCATAAGTCGATTGCAACCATTTTGGCGTATGCCCAATGCGTCCTTTGCTGATCGCAAGATCGGGGATAAGCGGGATGAAATAGAGCAATGTGCTCAAAACCAAATAGGTGGTAACAACTGTTACGTCCCAAAGAATCGGTGATTGGATGCGTCCGTACATAAAAACATAAGGTAACCTTTCAGGTCGCCCCATGTCGGAGACGATCACAAGCCCAGCAATTGCGGCAAAGGCAACTGCAATGATCTCTGCGATCCGGGCAATGGGTTTTACCCATTTGAATCCGATCATCCCCAAAACCGAGCTGATCAACATTCCGACAAGGCTCGTTGCCACGAAAAAAACGAAATTGGCAATGTACATCCCCCAACTCACATAATCGCGTAAGCCTGTAACGATTAAACCTTTATCACATTGGATGTAATAGGCATAGATACACCCTGCCAGTGAAATTGATAAAAAGGCCATCCAGACCAAAAAACCTTGCGTAATCCCAACCGGTCGTAAAATGTCGGCTGCAATCGTATCAAGTCTTTTATCCTTTAAAAATCCGGTATTAATTTCTGATGACATAGTTCTGGTTGTTTTTCAATATGGCTTAATATTATACTTTCTCCTGATTCTTGTTTTGTTCCCGCGGATCAACAAACTCAAATAACCTGTTTTTTGGTGGGAGGTAATAAACACGAGGTTTAGTACCGAGTTCAGGCATAAGGTGATACCCTCCGTTCACACGTAGGAGTTCGCTTAACCTGTGAGTTTCTTTGGTTGTTCCATTTGTTACTGCATCCTGATTTTCATCACCAAAGTAATAAACACCATTTGGACAAGCTGATACACAATAAGGTAATTTCCCTTCCCGCAAGCGGTCGGAGCTGAAAAGACATTTTGAAATTGTACCTTTCCTTTGCGGGACATTGAGCTCGATATTGTAAACTTTTCCTTTGTCCTCTTCAGCCATAAGGGGTTCTTCCCAATGGAACATACGTGCTGAGTAGGGGCAGGCCGCAATGCAAAAACGGCAACCTATACAACGCTCATTATCAATTAAAACAATACCGTCCTGACGTTTAAAAGTAGCGTCAACCGGGCAAACAGCCACACATGGTGGGTTGTCGCAATGCTGGCAGGTCTTTGGCATATAATAAGGAGCAGTGCTTTTCGACTCCTGCATGACCAGTGTATTGATATGGTACTCATAAGGCCGCAAATGGTGGGCGTTCTGACAGGCAGCAACACATTGTCTGGCGTTTCGACATTTTGCAAGGTCGATCACCATTACCCAGCGGTGCCCTTTTAAACCTTCACGTCCCAACTTTTGCAAACGTGTAAGGTCAACTTTAACATCCTTTACCTGGTCGCGGGGAACTTCAACAAGGCGATTGTCCGCTGTAAGAACCTTTACAAGGTCACGGTCTGGTTTTGATTCCTCGTACCTGTAACCGGAATAGATTGCAGCTCCGCCAGTTGCAGCGACAGCCCCGATCAATCCGAATTTCTTAAAGAATGCCCTGCGGGTGTTCTCATTACCCTGAGCTTCATTTTCGTTAATTGGGTCAGTATTGTTACTCATAAATAGATTATATTGTTTTTCTGGTTCTAAATTAATTTCAGAAAATGGACTAAAGTTGTTTGGCTAAAACTACAAATATTATTTTAGAATCAAATAAAAATATTTTCATTAGAATATCTTTTATTTGAAAACGGAATTTTTAACAATCATCTGTCAGGAAATGTTCAAAAATGTTTTTTTAAGTTAAATCGGAAAACCCGCTTTAATCACATTATTTCTATCCCATAAATTTTATTTTTGTTTTTCTTCCAATTGGCAAAGATGCAGAAAGTTTTACGTTTCTATATTGATGGATTTAAACAAATGACAAGGAACGCAGTTCCCACGTCATTGAAAATTTCACTAAAATAAAATAAGGTATTATGAATGAAATAGTTGACCTTTCCTTGCTATCCTGGTCAAGGGGTCAGTTTGCTTTAACAGCTTATTACCATTGGCTTTTTGTGCCATTGACGTTGGGGATTACTTTTATCCTTGCGATCATGGAAACGATTTATTATAAGACAGGAAACGAGGAATGGAAGAAAATAACCCGATTTTGGATGAACGTTTTTGGGATCAACTTTGCCATTGGCGTGGCAACCGGTATCATCCTTGAATTCCAGTTTGGAACGAATTGGTCCTATTACTCCTGGTTTGTTGGCGATATATTCGGGGCACCTTTGGCCATTGAAGGGATTATGGCATTTTTTTTGGAATCAACATTTATTGCCGTCATGTTTTTTGGATGGGGAAAGGTGAGCAAGAAATTTCATCTGATGTCAACCTGGCTTACCGCTATAGGTGCCAATTTGTCGGCTTTGTGGATACTCGTGGCCAACGCATGGATGCAAAATCCTGTCGGAATGCGGTTTAACCCTGATACTGCAAGGAATGAAATGGTCAATTTCTGGAAGGTTTTTCTGTCGCCGATGGCCATTAACAAATTCCTGCATACCATTTCTTCAGGTTTTGTCCTTGCAGGCGTTTTTATCATTGGCATATCTGCATGGTTTCTGCTTAAGCGTAGGGAAGTTGTTTTTGCAAAAAAAAGCATCCTCGTTGCTTCTATCTTTGGTTTTATCAGTTCATTGTTTCTGATCACTACGGGTGATGGTTCTGCCCGACAAGTTGCGTTTAAGCAGCCTATGAAGCTTGCGGCAATGGAAGGGCTTTACCAGGGAAAGAAAGGGGCCGGACTTGTGGCCTTCGGAATACTATCACCTTTCAAAACTGATCCTGATAACAAAAAACACAATGATTTCCTCTTCAAAATTGAGATCCCAAATGCATTGTCCTATATGATCCATCTGGATATGGATGCTTTCGTTCCAGGGGTTAAAGACCTGATCGACGGCAACAAGGAAGAAGGATTCCTTTCGGCGTCAGATAAAATTTCGAGAGGGAAGATGGCAATTGAAACCCTACGCAACTATAAAAATGCACTTACGGATGGAAATATTACCATTGCGGCGCAGTTGAGGGAAAAATTTATGTCGGAGGATTTCCAGGAAAACTATTTCAAATATTTTGGATATGGTTTTGTGTTGAATTCAAATGAACTGATCCCTAGCATCCAACTTGTTTTTTATAGCTTTCATATCATGGTCATTCTAGGGACATGGTTCCTGACATTTTTTGGATTGTCATTCTATTTACTTATCAATGATAAGCTTACAAGATATCGTATCTTCCTGAAAATAGCCATTCTTACAATACCACTTGTTTATCTGGCTCAAATGGCAGGATGGACAGTCGCTGAGATGGGGCGACAACCCTGGGTTGTACAAAACCTGCTTCCGACATCGGCGGCAGTCACAAATATAAATGCAGGTTCGGTAATGGTTACTTTCTGGCTTTTTGCCTTGGTTTTTACCTTGTTGCTGATTGCCGAAATCAAAATAATGATGGAACAAATAAAAATCGGACCTAAAGAAGGAGGACATTGATCATGATCGGACAATTAAGCCATTTAACCCTCCAGTACTATTGGTGGGCAATCATTTCTCTGTTGGGCGCTTTGCTCGTCTTGTTGCTGTTTGTTCAGGGAGGGCAATCTTTTATTTATGAACTTGGCCAGAATTCAAAGGACAGAACTTTGATAATTAACGCTTTGGGGCGAAAATGGGAATTTACCTTTACAACCCTCGTGACTTTTGGTGGTGCGTTTTTTGCCTCTTTCCCACTTTTCTATTCGACCAGTTTTGGCGGTGCCTACTGGGCCTGGATGGCCTTGCTCTTTTGTTTTATTGTTCAGGCAGTTTCATACGAATTCCGGAGCAAACCCAAAAACTTCCTGGGCAAGAAAACCTTTGATGCGTTCCTGTTTGCCAATGGCATATTGGCTCCGGTATTGATTGGGGTTGTGGTTGGCACGTTTTTCAACGGTGCAGATTTTTCGGTAAGCAATTTAAAAGTTTCGCATTGGCAACATCCGGCAAGGGGACTGGAGGCGGTTTTGAACTTCAGTAATGTTTCGCTTGGATTGGCAGTGTTGTACCTTTCGCGGATTCTGGCACTTCTTTATTTTATGAATTCAATAGACAACGACCATTTAATTGTGCGTTCTAAGAAGAAGCTGATATTCAATACGATACTATTCCTGTTTTTCTTCCTCTTTTTTGTCGTCAGGTTGTTGTTGAAGGATGGCTATGCCTACGACCCTGAAACAATGAAAGTTTCGATGGAACCTTTTAAATATTTCAACAACCTGATTGCCATGCCGGTGGTATTGTTGCTTTTCCTCGTTGGAGTTTTGTCAGTTTTATGTGGCATACTCTTATCCTTGTTGAAAGACAGTGACAGGGGAATCTGGTTTACAGGTGGGGGAACTATTTTAACGGTATTTGCACTATTGCTTATCGCTGGATATAACAATACTTGTTATTATCCTTCAAATTTCGATTTGCAGTCTTCCTTGAATATCGTAAACAGCTCTTCTTCGAGGTTTACCCTTACGACAATGACCTATGTTTCACTTGCAATTCCTTTTGTCCTTGCCTATATCTGGTATGCATGGAAAGGGATCAACAAGACCAAAATTACGGATCAGGAAATTACCGGCGGTTCGGAAGGACATATCTATTAACTTCAAAATTAATTAAGATGAACTATTTTATTCAGATACTTTGGCTGCTTTGCTGGCCGGCACTTATTTACATCAGTTATGTTGCGGTTAAGGTGGCGCTAACAAGATTTGAAAAGGAGATTGAAGAACAACCTATTGATTAACAGTGTTATTTTTTAAGCTTTATTTGCCAAAATAAATTGGGTTATTCCGATTTTAAATTCACAGAATTGTGTTTTTTCTGGAACAATTTTGTAATTTTATAAGGCTTCTTTTGTCAAGTCAATTCCATTTACAGATTATAAATGGACTTTAACATAAAATTCAGTAAGTACTTGCGCTATTTACTGCATCATCATCGAGTGCAATAATTTCTAAATGGTTAAACAAAAAACAGTGAATCTAATGGAAAAAAAACGATGGAATCCCATCTGCGAAAGCGGATGGAAAAGGGTCTTCGCTATGATGAGGATCATGGTATTTTTCTTCCTTGCCGGAATGGTAATGACTCCTTCGGGTGTCTATGCACAGCAAAAAAGTGTTTCCGGTAGCGTAAAAGACAAAAACGGACAATCGTTGCCGGGAGTTACAATTGTCGTTAAAGGGACCACGGTAGGAACAATTACCGACATGGATGGTAAATTTACGTTGCCTATTCCCGCAGGGGCCCAAACATTGGTGTTTTCGTTTGTTGGAATGACAACACTTGAATCCCCGATCGGAAACCAGTCTGTTTTTAATGTTGTCCTACGCGACGAGAACATTGGCCTTGAAGAAGTTGTGGTTGTAGGTTACGGTACCCAGAAAAAAGCGAACCTGACCGGTGCCGTTGACCAGGTTACAAGCGAAGTTTTTGAGAATCGCGCCATAGCCAATGTAACACAGGGTTTAAAAGGGGTTATGCCCAACCTGAACATCAAACTTTTAGACGGAAAGCCAACACAGGCACCAAGTTACAATATCCGTGGAACGACCTCCATTGGTCAGGGTGGTAGCGCATTGATCCTGATCGACGGTGTTGAAGGAGATCCGAGTTTGTTAAATCCAAACGATATCGCAAGTGTTTCGATGTTGAAAGATGCCGCCTCAGCTTCTATTTATGGTGCAAGAGGGGTATTTGGCGTTGTATTGATCACGACCAAGAATCCTGATAAGGGGAAAACAACGGTAACTTATTCTTCGACCTATTCAGTTAAAAACCCGGTTGCCGTTCCAGATTTTGTGACCGATGGTTATACCTGGGTTAAGATGTTCTCCGAAGCATTTTTAAATGGTGATGGTTCATTCCCTCAGAACATCAACAAGACCATGAAGTTTTCACAGGCTTATCTTGATGAATTTAAAAGAAGGGTGGACTCTGGACAACCCTATAAAACAGTAGATATCGACCCGACAACCGGGGAATATGTCTATTATGGAAGCATGGATTGGTATAAAGAATTGTATAAGAAGAATTTGTCATCTACAGACAATAACATTTCCATTACTGGAAGTGGGGAGAAAACAACATTCCTTGTTTCTGGCCGTTATATGACACAGGATGGTTTGTTCCGTTATAATTCAGATGATTATAATATGAAAAACTTCCGTGCAAAAGGCACGATCCAGGTATTTCCATGGTTGCAGATCGAGAACAATTCCGATTATTCAAATATGACTTACCACAATCCGATGAACGTCGGTGAAGGTGGTGGTATCTGGAGAAATATTGCTGACGAAGGCCACCCTGCAGGATCGATGTTCAATCCGGATGGCTCTTTGACTATGGTTGCAGTATATAATGTGGGCGATTTCTGGTATGGGAAAAACGGTATCGATACCAAAAAGCAGGTATTCAAGAATACAACAGGCTTTACCTCCAACTTTTTAAACAATAAGTTAAGGGTTAAAGGCGATTTTACCTTCAGGAATACCAACAACAACATCATGCAAAAACGCGTCCAGGTTCCATACAGCAATAAACCGGGGGTTATCGCTTATGTTGGGACAACAACCAACGACCTGGCATTCGACAAACAAGAGACAAAATATATTGCCACAAACCTTTATTCTGAATACGAGAATACGTTCAAGGATAAGCACTACCTGAAGTTTATGGTGGGTTATAACTTTGAGCAATCAACTTATAACCGGCTTCAGGCGCAAAGGAACGGGATTATTTATGAAGGTGCTACGGACATGAACCTGGCACTTGGCCAATCCATTACGACAGGAGGTGGCTATGAAAGATGGGATATCCTCGGAGGTTTTTCCAGGTTGAATTACTCCTTTAAAGACAAATACCTGATCGAAGTCAATGCCAGGTATGACGGCTCTTCAAAATTCCCAGCCAGTCAACGGTATGCATTCTTCCCTTCCGTATCGGGTGGATACCGCCTTTCAAAAGAATCGTTCTGGCATGTTTCTCCAAAAATTCTGTCAGATGTGAAGCTTCGGGCTTCTTACGGTTCTTTGGGTAATGGGAACATTAACTCCTATGTATATCAGGAGCAATTTTCGATTGCACAGTCAGGTAATATCCTGAATGGTGTAAAGCCACAATATACAAGTCGCCCAAGCGTACTTCCGGATGGAATAACCTGGGAGACCTCTACGACAACTGACCTTGGTCTTGATTTTGCCATGTTCTCGGACCGTTTGAGATTTGTAGGCGACTATTATGTGCGCAACACAACCAACATGTTCACCATTGGTTTGACCCTTCCTGCAACATTTGGTGCAACAGCCCCTAAAGGCAACTATGCCGACTTACAGACAAAAGGATGGGAGATGTCGGTATCATGGAGGGATAAATTCAATGTTTTGGCAAAACCATTGAATTATGATGTCAGGTTTACACTTGCAGACAATCGGTCTGTAATTACAAGGTACAATAACCCAGATAAACTTCTCTCAGATTATTATGTAGGTCAGGTTATTGGTGAAATGTGGGGTTATACGACTGAAGGATTTTTTATCGACCAGGCTGATATTGATGCCCACGCAAAACAGAGCCCACAAATGAGGGCATCACCAACCAACATCTGGTATCCAGGCGATATCAAACTTTTAGATACAAATAAAGATGGTTTCATCAATGTGGGTACCAACAGGGTTTCTGATCCTGGCGACAGGAAGATCATTGGCAACAGTGCCCCTCATTATACTTACGGCATTAATTTGAACGCAGATTGGAATAATTTCTTCTTTTCGACATTTTTCCAGGGAGTTGGAAAACAGGATTGGTATCCAAGTGTTGAAGCAGAATTTTTCTGGGGCCAATACAACAGGCCATACAACAATATCCCTTCATGGCAACTTGGGAATATGTGGACACCCACAAACACAAATGCCTATTTCCCGAGAACGATGTCGCGTGCCGCTTCAAGCAATACCGCACGCGAACTTGGCGTAGTACAGACAAAATACATGCAGAATATTGCTTTTATAAGGATGTCGAATATCCAGATCGGATATAACCTTCCTAAGAATTTGTATTCAAAGATTGGTGCCAATGGCCTGAAAGTATTTTTGTCTGGCGAAAATCTGTGGTCGTATTCTCCTCTTTATAAGCTTGTTAAAGGTATTGATGTTGAAAATACGGGACCATCCGATCAGGTGTTTAACCCTGGCGGAAATTCAGGTGATGGATACAACTATCCGATGTTGAAGAGCATTTCATTAGGTTTAAGCGTCACATTTTAACGTTCTTATTAAAAATTTACAATTATGAAAAAACAATATTTGTGGTTTCTCCTTTTAAGTGTGCTATTTGTGCGCTGTCAACTGGAAGAAATTCCTGTATCAACCGCATCAAAATCTGCCGTATTTGGCAGCCAGCAGGGGTTGGACTTGTATGCCAATTCGTTTTACTCCATCTTACCCGGTCGGACAACCAGCCTTGATGCGATGGCTGATTATATGGCCGTTAAATCTGTTCCAACTTTTGTGCAGGAAGGTTCGTTTGCACCAAACCTAAGTTCCGGATGGACATGGACGGACTTAAGGAACATCAATTATTTCCTTGCAAACAACAACGACCCAACAGTTCCTGCCGACGTGAGGCTGAACTATCAGGGCATTGCGAAGTTTTTCAGGGCATTCTTCTATTTTGAAAAAGTCAAGCGTTTTGGTGATGTACCATGGATTGGAAAGCCGCTCGATGTTTCCGATCCGATCTTATATGGTCCACGAGATTCACGCACTTTGGTCATGGATTCGATCGTTGCCGATATTGATTATGCTTGTGCCAACATTAAATCATTAAGCGAACCAACAAGGAGCCTTGTTACAAAATATGTCGCAAATGCCTTAAAATCTAGGATTTGCCTTTTCGAGGGAACATTCAGGAAATACCATACCGAATTGAATCTTCAAGGTACTGCCAATAACTGGTTAACATTGGCGTCCGTAGCTGCTAAAAAAGTGATGGACGATGGCGTTTATTCGATCTATACGACTGGTGGCCCTGGTAAATCATACCGCACAGTCTTTACAAATGGACTGCCCATTGCGTCCGAAGTGATGCTTTCTGCAATTTGTGACCTCACCCTATCGGTTCTCAACGATGCCAACTGGTACTGGACCAGTGGTACTTATGGTGACAAGGCAAGCTTCACAAGAACCTTTATCAATACTTATCTGAACCTTGATGGGACAGCATTCACAAGTAATCCCAACTATCCGACAATGTTGTTTAAGGATGAGGTGAAGAACAGGGATTTAAGGCTCAAACAGACCATCCGGTTAGGCGATTACAAAAGGCTGAGCGGAGGCGTACTTGTTCCTGCCCCACCTTTGTTCTCCTATACCTTTACAGGATATATGCCCATCAAATGGACTCTTGATGACATGTATTATGATACCCGTGACTTGAACATCAATTCAATTTCTGAATTCCGTTATGCCGAAGTGTTGTTGAATTATGCCGAAGCAAACGCTGAACTGGGTACACTTACCGATGCCGACTGGGCAAAAACCATTGGCGTCCTTCGTACAAGGGGTGGGATTACTGCTGGCCTTAGCGCTTTACCAACTGTCGTCGATCCTTACTTGAAGGCAACTTACTTCCCCGACATCTCCAATCCTGTGATCCTGGAAGTCAGGCGTGAACGTGGGATCGAATTGTGCCTTGAAGGTTTCCGTTTTGCCGATATTCTCAGATGGAAAAGAGGCCCGCTTATGAACCAGGAGTGGAACGGTTTTTATGTACCAACCCTTGTGACACCAATGGACCTCAACGAAGACGGCATCCTTGATGTGGCTTTCTATCAGGGAACCAAACCCACACCTGCGGTTTCTGGAGTTACTTATGTTGACGTTTCAGATCTTGTTAGTGGCAAGGCAAATTCACAAAAACTCAAGAACGGTACAAGTGGTGAATTGACCTGGATGAACAATATTTCCAGAAAGTGGGAAGATAAGATGTATTATTACCCAATCCCACCAACCGATATTATCACCAATCCACATCTTACCCAGAATCCGGGATGGTAATGTGTTGATATAGATTGAAATACAATAGAAATGTATTGAAATGAATAGAAATAATTAGTTTGGACTAAACAATCCTGTTGAGGAATCAATGGGATTGTTTCAATCTAAACTATTGATAACTATAATTTTATGAAGATATATAAATTTTTAGCTTACGGGTTGTTTCTGACATTGTTCCTGACAGGTTCCGTATTTGGGCAGGATAAAAAAACCAAGTCGTTTAATATCATTACCTACAACATCAGGATGAACACACCTGACGATGGCGTGAATGCCTGGCCACTGAGGAAGGATAAGGTTGCTGGATTGCTCAAATTCCATCAGGCCGACATTTTTAATGTACAGGAAGCACTCCCTGAACAGATGGACGATCTGGTTGCCAGTTTCCCCGATTTCGACCATGTTGGTGTTGGCCGTGATGATGGAATCCGTAAAGGTGAACATATGGCGGTGTTTTTCAGTAAAATCAGGTTCACAAAATTGACTGATGGAATGTTCTGGTTGAGCGAAACACCCACAAAACCTGGTTTAGGTTGGGATGCAGCCTGCAACCGGACTGTAACGTGGATTAAACTAAAGGATAAGGTGACGAAAAAGACCTTCTATGTCTTTGACACACATTTTGACCACCGTGGCAACAAGGCACGTGAAGAGTCTTCAACGTTGATCCTAAAATCGATTAAAGAGATCAATAAGGAGAATCTCCCGGTTATCCTGACAGGTGATTTTAACCTTACCAAAAAATCGGTTCCGATCCAGATGATCCTTAAGGAATTGAACGATGCAATCGACAAATCGGTTACTTTGCCTTATGGTCCAGAAGGCACGAGCGGTGGCTTCAATGTAAAGCTTATGCCATACAAGATCGACTTTATCTTTATCAATGATAAGGTTAAGGTACTCCGGCATGGTGTGCTCTCCGATTCTTTTGGGCTGTTCTACCCTTCAGACCATTTGCCTGTTCTTGCCGAAGTTCAGGTACAATAATTTGAATGTTCTTTTCAACTAAAAAACCCTGACCGGTTGTAGAAACCGGTCAGGGTTTTTTGGTTTCACCTCTCAAAATCTCTATCCTTCACTCTCTTTCATAGACTCCGTCCGGAACGGGTTTGATTGTCTGTCAACCCGTTGAAAATCAAACGCTGTCAGGAACTGCGTAGGCTGACAGGTTTGAGACAGGTCCAAAAATTGGGTTTAAAAGTATTTCCAAATTTTCAAACTGTATGATAAAATCACCGGAAGGGCGACCACAGGGATCCGCCCCCACCGTCATCGGGTTGGACGTTCCGATTGGATAGGGCGGCCACAACGGCCGCCCCAACCAATGGAACAAGGCGGTCATATGGGGTCGGCCCCTAACGGATCATAACCTTAATTGTTTGTGATGTGCCCTTATCGTCGATATTCAATAAATAAACACCGCTGCTAAGGTTTGGTAACCCAATGATATTCAGATTTCTGGCACCCAATATCTTCGTAAGCACCACCTTGCCCAAACCATTGACCAATGTAGCAGCTGCACCATCGCTAACTTCTCCAATCACTCGGATTTCATTATTGCCTCTGGCATAGGCAGTTATTTTTCCTTGCAGCACCTGATCTTCGATTCCACTGACGATATCGCCCGTGTGAAGGTAGAACCTCCCCGCACCGGCAGTATTGGCCGAAACCACTGCTTTATAGCTCACTTTGGAAAGATCTGTGAATGTGTTAGTTAGCTTATCTTCCAGGATTACCTTGCAACCAGCTTCCAATTGGACGGTTTGGACAGTGAAGACAATTTCGCCGGCGGTTTTGGAATCGATGCCGACAGGGATGATCATTTTCTCGTAACCGGTTGGTGGGAGGCACTGCAATTGGAACTCGACGCCATTGTCGTCAACCAATTTTGTGTAGAGGGCAAATGATTTGTCGGTCGTGAAAAGCCCTGCATCGTAACCAAAATCTAGCCCTTTGGTCGTCCCATCAATAAATTTGATCTCTGTATAGAAAGAATTTGTGCCACTGTTGGCGGTCAGTTTAATGGATGGATATTCCGACTGTGCGGCTTTGAACGGGGCATCATATTGATGAACCTGCATGGCGGGGGTAAACAAAACTGTAGGAACCTCATCTTTCACTTTCATAAAAAATCCCTGCCCAACTGCTGCCTTGTAGGAGGCACTCGCATTGTTGACCACCATATATTGTCCTTGACCCGAACTCTGGTCCCAGAAATAAAGGCCTCCATTAACAGACTCGAAAGCACTGGTATTGGCTGTTATGAAGTTATCAGTCCCAGCCAAGGCGTTGATGTTGACAGCCGATGTGAACGGGTTGCCAATGCAGTTCCATCCTTTAACCACTGCAACTGTCGCTGTGGCGTTTATAATTCCTTTGAACCTCAATACTTCAACTGGATCCTGTACCCTGACCATATACCCTTTCCCGAGGCCGAGCGCACGTGTGGTTGTGTCTGTGAAGTAAGGGTTCCACAAGTCTTTAACAGGATCATAGTCCATCATACCGTATTGTACGGGACTTGCCCCAGATACGACCGGGATATCCAGGTTGTCGTCAATGAAAGCCTTGATGGACTGATTGCCTGTCGGCGAGGAGATAATGTGCCACGCATTTTCGGACATATACCTCTCAACCAATGCATTACCCGATCCGGAAAAAGTAGCTGAGGCAATGAGTGAACCTGTACCATTAGCATCCGACTTGATGATGATGGAACCGTTGTTGGTACTTGTCCCTGTTAGTGAAACACTGCCGTTCGGATTGATCGTCAGTTTACCCCCTGCGTCAACAGAAAGCGTATTGCCTTCCGGTTTGGAACTTACATTCGGAATGACCACGATGTCTGCTGGTCCTGGAACGGTGCCGCCATCCCAATTGAGAGGTTCGCTCCATGCATTGATATTGCCCGAATGTCCACCTACCCATGTGATGGTCGCTACAGGCTTCACACTGATGCTGCCTGAAGGTGTACCCGATCCGGCACTGTTTACAGCCCTCAGCCTGACAAGATAGGTTGTGCTATTGGTCAATCCTGTAATCACAACCGGGCTTATAGTAGTTTCAGGCGAGAATGAGGTCCAGGATGATCCATCGTTAATTGAATATTGGTAATTGGTGATTGCAGAACCCCCATTATTGGAAGGTGCTGTAAAATAGATTGATGCCTTATTGGTTCCCACTACAGCGGAAAGGGAAATCGGATTACCTGGTGTACCCGCCGGTGTTATTACGCTGACTGCCACAGAGGCTGTCCCAGTACCTGCAGCGTTTACTGCCCTTAACTTCACCTGAAAAGTTGTCTGATTGCTCAAACCTGTAATCGTAACCGGACTGTTAGTAACCGCAGGGGAACAAGCAGTCCAGGAAGTCCCATTGTTGACCGAATACTGATAGTTCGTAACCGCCGAACCGCCATTGTCGGCAGGTGGTGTAAAGGTGATCGAAGCACCGTGGTCTGATGGAGTGGCAGAGAGGGCTGTTGGGGTACCCGGAGTTGTTCGGGGGGTCACACTGATTGCCGAAGAAGCAGCTCCTGATCCCCTGCTGTTGACCGCCCTCAGTTTCACTTGATAGGTCAAACCATTTGTAAGACCTGAAATGGGAACCAGACTTGCAGTAACCACCGGTGAACAGGCAGTGAAGATGACTCCATTGTCGGTCGAATATTCATAATTGGTGATCGAAAAACTGTTGTCGGAACCGGCTGTGAAGGAGATCGAAGCGATGCCATTGCCAGGTGTTGCCACCAAGGAGACAGGCGCATCGGGGGCACAGGTACTGACAATAAAAGCACCCGAAATGGCACTGCTCTTTGACGCACAATCGCTGCCAACAATACAATAGTAATACAATGTTCCGACTACAGATGCCTGCGGCGTATAACTGTTGGTGCGTGCCCCATTTTCTGAACCCAAAGTGCTGCCCCCACTGTTGCTGCTGTCGGTATTGCTGTACCATTGATAGGTTACTTTAGGACCGGTGGCCGTTACTGTTATAGGTGTGAATGTTCCACCCGAACATTGTGTCTGTGTTGCTGTTGTCTGGCTTGTAATAGCCGCATTGGCGGTCAGGACTCCGCTGACGGCCACATTGACCGTTGCCGCATCGGTGGAGGTAATGGCGATATTGCCAGAGGGTGTACCTGTAGCAGAAGCCGACATCCGCACATAAACCGTTTTTGAGCTAATAGGTTCAAATGTGATACTGCTTGCATAACCTGAACCTGATGAGGTTGAAACCTCAAAACCATCAGGGGCAGTAACAATTTCATTGTCAAATAGATTTTCTCCTCTTACTGTGATGTACTGGCTTTCAGATACCGTTCCAGAACAGGCCGCAAAGGGGTTTATGGTTCCATTTGTGGTCAGTCTCGGGAAAAACGGATAGGAAACATTAAAGTTGTCCATATTGGTAAACCGGTTGTCGTTTAATGAAAAATACGCATAAACCACTGCGGCATTGGCCATTTGGGTATTTGAGACGCCTGTCTGTGTTTTTTCAGTTACTAGGGTATAAACAGTACCGTTAGGGTCAGAATTGTAGATTTGCGTCTTCAGGTCGAACATATTGCCGCCGGTGTTGGTCATCGAAAATACCACATAATACCATTGAGAAGCTGTCAAAATAAAACCTGCACCCTGGTCAGTCATAACAGTGTTGTTTGCAAAAAATCCACCGGAGGCATGATTGGCAGTTCCCAACCCCACATTGGGGTACAAATAGCCCGAAGTGTTGGTTTGATCGGCTGAATAGCCAAGCCCGCAATAACCATTGTTTGATGTATTGTAAAAATACGCGCTTGCACTGTAAGTCCGCCCTGAAGTAAATGGTATTTCACCACCTTTTGTCCAGAGATCGGTATAACCGGTAAAGCCATTGGCAACTGATCCGGAGTTTCCGATACCGCCGGAACCAATATTTGAAGTATGGACATCACCGTCCGGAACGAAATAATAGTTAAGCTCTGGCGTATCCGTGTTATGATTGAAATCTATGGTCTCGGAACGGTTGGTGAAAATAGCCCTTGGATTTTTTAGGGCCGTTGCAGTCTGATAAAGGACTACGGGCAATGTGCCAGAATATTCAAAAACCTGCACGGTGTATTGGTTCCCATATTCAAGGCCTGTTAAGGTGACAGAATTCCCGGTACCGTTATAGACACAGTAATAGCCCGAGGATCCCAACTGTGTCCCCTTTGAATTCCAGTCTGTACTGCCGGTATAAAGTGTGTTGTCGGTAGGATTGGTGATGGCTCCACCCACCAATTTAACAAATACGGCCCTGTTGCTGCCGTTGCCGTTGGTCCAACCGATCGTCATCTGGTTGTTGCCGATGTTCGAAAAGACAATATTGCTTGCCTGGGTCGATGGAACAGTATATACAGTTCCGGTGGCGGCCACATTTTTGGATGTTACTCCCGGTGAAGTAAGGGTAATATTTCCTGAAGGTGTACCGGTTGCCGAAGCTGCCAGCCGTACATAAAGGATTGTATTTGAAACTCCCCCTTCGATTTGTGTTAAGGTCAGGCTGCTTGCGTATCCCGATCCGAGGGAGGTGGAAACCTCAAATCCAGTAAGGGGGATAACGGTGATGTCGCCGCTTAACATGCGCCCGGAGGCTGAAAAATTCTGCGCCGAAGAGGCTGTTCCTGATCCAGTTACAAACGGCGACAATGTTCCCGTTGTAGTGATCGTTGGGTCGTTTACAACGGCAGGATTCCCGAGGTCCCAACCTACGCCTCCGTTCAACGAACCTCCATAACCCCTTCCGGTATTGTCTGTTAGATAAGTTCCGCTACCATCGCTCATTTTATAATAACCTGCCAAACCAGCTTCATTCCCATTGAGTTCATTGTACATATTGTTCTGGATCTGTGCCTGGGTGCGGGTTGTGCTCCATATCCTGAATTCGTCAAGTCTTCCACCAAAGAAGGTCCCTGATGAACCATTCATACTTCCCAGATAAATTGGACCTGAACCTGCATTTGCACTTGCCGTGTTGGCAAAACTAAAAAATACCTCGCCGTTTTTATAAACTGTAACGGTTCCACCCGATCTTGTCACCGCAAAGTGGACCCATGTATTTTTATAAGTCCCAGCAGAGCCACAATTTACCGCATTTCCGCCAATCCACGCAAAAAAAGTTCCTCCCTCTATACTTACCTCGAGTCCAGTGCCATAAAAGATTCTGGTCCAGGAGCTGTTGTCTGTCTGGTTTTGCCACCATTCGACCGTAAAATCGCCTGTTCCAAAATTGCAGGATGGCATTGCGGGAAGAGTAACCGTTCCATTCGATCCATTGAACCAAAGTGCGTAATTGTAGGTTGTCTGGGAACTGGGATTGTTTGACGCAGTTGTGACGTTGTACCTTTCGAGACCTGCTTCCCCATTGTATTCAAAGACTTGCATCGTGTAGGGTGTGCTGCCGTTCAACCCGGTCAAATTAACCCAATTGGAAGTGCCGTTATAAACACAATAATACCCTGATGTTCCCAATTGTGTCCCTTTTGAATTCCAGCCGGCACTTGCCGTATAGGTCGTATTGTCGGTTGGGTTTGTAATAGTTCCGGAACCTGCCTTTACAAAAACTGCCCGTTTGGTGCCATTCCCATTGGTCCAGTTTATGGTCAACTGACTTCCTGCAACAGGTGAGCAATAAACACTGTATGCCTGGGTTGTCGGTGCAACATATACAGAACCGCTGGCCGCCACATTTTGGGTATTAGCCACTGCTGAAACAAGGGTAATATTTCCAGAAGGGGTACCGGTAGCGGAAGCCGCCATTCGTACATAAATCGTTGTACTTGCAACAATTCCAGAGGCTTGTGTCAAGATCAGGGTACTGCCATATCCCGAACCCGAGGTGGTTGAAATCTCAAAACCGGTGGGGGCGGTAATTGTAATGTCATTGGTCAAGGCAGTGCCTGAAACCGAAAAGTTTTGTACTGCGGAAGCAGTTCCCAATGGAGCCGAAAATGCTGACAGTGATCCGGTTGTGGTGATTGTAGGCCCAAGAATGATGGAGGAAGTGCCTGATGTCCAAGAAACGCCATTTTGCAAGGTTCCGTTGTAACCATGGCCTGTAAGATCTGACAAAGCAGTACCGCTACCTTCGTTCATCTTATAATAGGCCACCAATCCTGTTTCATTCCCATTCAGTTCTTTGTTTTTATTGTCCGATATTTCAGTTGCCGAACGGACTACATTCCATATTCGTACATCATCCAGCGATCCGTTTAAAAATTCGCTGGTTCCCGAATATGCTCCAAGACAGTTCATGAAATCTATAGCAGGCAGATTGGCATCGGCTGCATTTGTTTGATCATACTGGGATCCATCAACATAGGAAGTAAATTTGCCATTTCTTGACCAGGTTACTGCAAGGTGGTGCCAGGTTATTCCATCCAGGATGGTTGCATACGGGCCCCAAGTTGGACTTGATGGCGAGGTTGAGATAAGGTGGTTGTGACCGTAATAACCAGCTACGAAATATGAAGTTGTCTGAACACGATAAACAGAATTCATTAAAGTCCCTTTAAACCAATATTCTACGGTTATTGCTGTACCGTTGGAGAAATTGCTGTTCCACAATGCATTTGGCAAAGAAACATAATCGTTGGTCCCGTCAAAACTTAACCCATAGTTTGTTTGTGCTTCCGATTTCTCAAAGCAGAACAAGAGCAAAAGCCCTAAGATTAGGACTGAAAAAATCTTTGGAGTTGTCATATTAGAAAAGTTAAAAATTTTTATTTTTCGGGAAATATTTTTTCCTTTTTGATCCATCTTTTTACATAAGATTTCAAAGATAAGTAGTAATAACTATCCAAAAATTTAAAAAGTAGTGTCAAATACGGTATTGTTGAATTTGATACTACTTTTTAAATAATTAATATTCAATTATATAAAGTAATATAGCCTAATAATTCTTATGGGTTTACATTAAAATCAATTTTTTCTGGTTTTTCCTTGGTTTTTTTGAAATAGCACAGGGCTCATTCCCATAAATTTATTGAAAGCCCTGTAGAAAGTCGATTTTGACCGGAACCCCGATTTTTCGGCGATCTGGATAAAACTTAGGTGGTTGTTTTCGCAACAGCCTAAAAGAGTGCAAGCAAATTTTACACGGTATTGGTTGACGTATTCGTTAAAATTCAGCCCATACTCATGGTTGATCAGTTGCGAAGAATAGGTCACATTCGATTGGAGCAAATCCGCAAGGTCGTTCACAGTAAAATTGGGATCAATATAAGGTTTTTGTTCCTCCATCACCTCTTCGAGTTTGCGCTTGAGTACCATTGTTTTCTCATCAGAGGCGTGAATATCCGATAATATTTCATCTTCATAAACCGCGGGCACCTGAATTGGAGCGTTGATCGATAACAATTTCCTGCGCCTGAAAAGCAAAAGGAACAAGACCAATAAGACAATGAAGGAGATCAAGGAGATTGCAAGGATAAAAGTATCTTTTTGTTCGATCAGACCAGACTTGATTCTTCCTTCGCCTTCCGACTTTAAAAAGGCTTGTTCAGCGGCAATTGAGGAGAGGAACAATGTATTTTCGTTCATTTCACCGGTGGTCTTCAGCTTGTACAGCCGTTCTGCGGCTTCATTTGAAATTTTACCAAACTTTCTGCTTAATACCTTGACATCTTTTTTATTGAAGTAAGATTCGAGCGAATCGGAATAGTCCCTCAACAACTGAAGGTCGTTGTTTTTGGATATCAGGTAAATAACAGAATCGGCATAAACCTTTTTCAAATCAGCGTTTGTCTTATCCTTATCAATCAGGATATTGTAAAAAAAAAGCCTTGCCCTTGCGGTTTCGGAATTCACCTGATTGGCATGGAAAAGTGCCTGGTTATAATGGACAAGGCAACTGTCGGTCTGATTAAGGCAACCATAGTAACGGAACAACAGCTCATGCGTTTTGCCCATCGTTTCGTTCATGCTGATAAACAACATCTTATTGTTTTTTAAGGTATCCCTGGCCAAAACTCCATAACCATTTTCAATTGTTAATCCACGGTTTAAAAGGGGCAAAATGGAATCATAACTACACAATTGCATTAAAAACTCCGCTTTGTAGTTGTAGTTTTGGGCCAACAGAAAATTCTTCCGGTCGATAATATGACGGTCAGATAGTTCAAAATAGAATAGTGCCGAATCATTCCTGTTTTCCTTTTGAAAGGATAGGGCTATGTTTAATAGGCTCAATTGCCGTGGGTGGTAATTAAGGTTTCTGGCCACCTTAAAGGCAAGCCTATAAAAAATCCTGGATTGTGGATAGTACTCGAATTTGAAAAACAAATTTCCGAGGTCGATAAACAGGAATGGATCTGACAGGTAAATTTCGTCGGGGTAGGTGGTAAACACCTTCATTGCCTGGACTAGGCAATGGGCACCTTTAACAAGATCTGGTTTCCGGTATTGGTACAGCTCTGCCAAAGCTGCATAAGTGTAGAGTTTTGTAGCCAGAAGGTTCAACGAATCGCACAATTGTAAGATCCTGTAACACTTTATTTCGGCCGAGTCGGGATTATTGGCGTAATCGGCCCACATCCTATCCGAAAGTTCCGTCACAAATTTGGGAACGATCTTTTCATTCACAGGATTGTTTTTGGGGGACAGTGGAAAATGTTTGCAGGAAAGTGGTGTGACAATCAGTACAATAATGGCAAAACGATAGAATGTACAACTTAAAACCTTATAAATATCGTATGTTTTATAGCACACCATCTACTTATGATCGATAATTTCGTTAGTTATTTCGATGTAAAAATATCCTTTAAAATTGAATTTTTTAAGCTTAAAATGTCAGGTTCAGTGATATTTTGTTTCAGGACTTATACGTGATTGCAGATCCTACGTTGGAAGTTGCTGATTGCAAGTTGGCAACAGCTGGAAGAAACTTTATATACAATGGATTCTGAATGGATAGATCAGAAAATTTATTGTTTAAAAGCCTTGTACCATATTTTTCATAAGTTCGCAATAAGCCTGATCTCATCCTCCGTTAACCCATAAAGCTGGTAAACGAGTCGGTCGATTTTGGATTCCAAATTTGAAATGTCCTTATCAGGATACTGTTTTTTGGAGGCAATGATTTTATCAACCAAATCAATGATTTCCTTTCGGTTAACGAATTCTTTCGGGATTGGAACCTGTCCGAAATATTTCCAGATCAACTGATATCCATTTTGGATTGCGGTACAATATTTAGAAATCAACCACCAGCCTATTTTTGAATTGAGCAAACCTAAAAGAAATTTATCATTGCAGGGTATAATCCACATTGAATCATTACAAAAGACGCCTGTTTCATCAAATATAAAGCAAGGTCTAACTTGAAATTTTTGGTACATAATTTTGGGCTTCTCAAATTCATTGTAATAATCGCAAGCCCTCAACTCCCACCAAAAATCGCCCTTATCGGTTCGCCTTTCGGCCTTGTCCTCGAATGGCAACAAATACCTCGCTATGGCAGGATAATTTTTGCTGAACCATTCCCATGCTTCATTGTAAGGCAGTGCCCCATATCTTGGCGTCGGTTCTCCCAAATGATAAGGGTGGTCAACTGGCAGGTTGTGTTTTATGGTAAAGCCTTTAGGGACCATAATCAACCAATTGTCGGCTTGCAAGCTCGAATAGGGCTTGATGTTCCTGCCCAACAAAAACGGTTTGAGCAACTCTTCTGATCTTTTGTCCTCCAAAATCAACCGTTCCTTTGTTTCGTTGTTGACCAGGAATGCCTCTGTAAGGCCGGTCAAAATTCCCCGAAACGAATTTCCGCCAATGTATTCAGAAAGATTGATCGATTTTGAATTGATTTTGTTCAGCAATAACCTGTCCGCTTGTGAGGAGATCACCCATGTTTCAGAACTCAATTGAGAAATACTCATCCTCGCTTCGACAGATCTTGCGTAATCCTCAAATCCGGAATCAAATTTAAGGGTCTTTATCCCCATGGATTTGAATGTTTTACCAGGATTTTCCTTGATCGTATTTAAAATGCATGGATAAGTAGTCGCTTCGTCAAAGACCTGCAAATCGCCAAAATCTACGATCGATTGAAGGTGGTTTTCCAACAAAAACGACCTCAATGGTTTGCCATAACCTGCCTGCATCCATTTATTGGGCATGATAAAACAAAAATTACCGTTTTTTTTGATAATATCAAACCCCCTTTCAACAAAAAAAACATACAAATCGGATATTCCCGTATAGGTCCTGTAATTTTGATTCAAATAGGGTTTAACCCCTGAAAATGCTTCTTGCCTGATATAGGGTGGGTTGCCGATCACTACATCGAAACCGATAAAATCACCTTCATTGTTCAGTACCTCCGGAAATTCGAACCTCCATTCAAAAGCATTTTCGTAGATTTTGTTGCTGCGGATTTCATCAATTTCGGATTCAAGGTGGGTCATTTCATCGGTGAGTTCTTTGACCTGTCTGTTCCAGGTTGTTTTTTCGCTTTTTGTCTTTTCAAACAGGCTGGTTTGAGTCGTTAGGGCAAACAGTTCGCCTTTTACTTTGTTGAGTTTCAAGAGCCGCTTATCGTTATTCGCAATTTCACTTTCAAAATCGTTTTTTATCTCGTTGATCATACGTTCCATGGCCCGCTTCTCCTCCTTGGTTTGGGCGTTCCGGTAGGTCATAATGGCAATCCGGTAACTGTCGATGCTCCATTTGCTTTTTTTCAAAGCCTTTTTGATATCCGAGTCGAGGGCAAAACGGCTGATCAACGAATTGCCACACTTGATGTTGATGTCGATATTTGGAAGGGTTTCCAATTCGCCTGTCGGACGGTAATAGGCATTTTTCAACAGTTCGATCCAAAGGCGCAACCGGCAGATCTTCACCGAATTTGGGTTGATATCGACACCAAAAAGGCAATTTTCGATGATTGTCTGCTTTTCGTGAAACAGAGTTTCCTGGATACGTTGGCTCTCTTTGCTTTTGGGGTTGTAATCGAACAGCTTACCCTCATCATCTGTAACGATCAGCTCGTCATTCTCGACGACTACACTGTATTCTTTAAGGCGAAAACCTTCACGGTCGATTAATATCCTGAGGTGGCTTTTTATGGCAATCATTTCATTGAGCGCCGATACCAGAAAGTGACCGGAACCTACTGCCGGATCGCAGATCTTAAGGCTGTTCAAAATGGTATTGGCTTCTTTGCGGTCTTGGATTTTGTCATAGACCTCTCCAAGGTTTATACAATCCCATTTTTTGACCTCGTTGAATTTTTGGACTACAGCCTGACGGATGGTTTCGCGGCACATGTACATGGTGATAAACCCGGGGGTAAAGAATGAACCATCCTTGTAACCATTGATTTTTTCGAAAATCAAACCAAGTACAGATGCGTTAATGAGCAGTTTATTCTCTTCCTGGATTTCTTCGCTCCCTTCGCTGGCGAAATCGTATGCATTCAGGAACTCAAAAAGATAATCAATGATTTCCAGTTGCCCGGTGCGTTTGTTCCCGAGTTTGTCTTTGATAACTGTCGATGAAAAGATTGAAAGGCTCCCATCACTTAATTGACTGATGAAAAAGCAGGAATGTTCCATTTCCGTAGGTTCAAACAGCGAACTGTTCAGGTAAGGGACATTTGCAAATTCTT